>Ga0299915_10000239_pt1 | contig 43300 bp, 36 predicted proteins | sample RVTome_13_FD_200263 | JGI IMG/M metagenome (GOLD analysis project Ga0299915, IMG submission 200263) | Soil microbial communities from uranium-contaminated site in the Upper Colorado River Basin, Wyoming, United States - RVT92D227 (version 2) ...
CGCGAGCGTGCGTGTAGAAGCGAGCCTGATCGACACTCGTGCGACGGCCCGCTCCCTCGGCGATGTTTCGAGGCTGCGACTGTGCAGCGCGTAGCAGCTCGGCAGGACCCCTCGGAAGCTCGCCGATGATCTCGAGTGCCGACGCGAGGAACTCGATCGAGGCTGATAGACGCGAAGCTTCTGGAAGCTGAGCGATGTTGCTTGGTCAACGTCAACGTCCAAGGTGGCGTCGACGTTCAGGTTCAGGTCAACGTCAACGTTATGTGAGTGGCATGGGCGCTAACCGGCAGTGGATCGGAACGCTGCAAGGACCCCGACGGCGCGTACGGCGACTCGCTGGCGCAGTACGCGAAACCGAGGGAGATTCGCAACGGCATCGAACAGCGGGCACTTGTCGATCACGACGATGTCGAGCAAGCCCATCCGGTCCGCCTGCTCGAGCGTGTCGAGCGCGAGCTCGTGCTTGCCGAGGACCAGCGCGATCTCGGCGAGGATCTGCAAGCCCATCAGCTGTCCGCGAATCGGGAGATCGTTGCTGCCGCCGAACACGGAGAGGAACTGTTGCCACACGTCCGGCTCGACCATGCCCGACTCGGCGGCGGCGCTGATGAACGTGACGAGCTTGCTCGCGTGGTTGCCCATCCGGGGAGCGAACACGGCGGCCGCTCTGATCATCGCGTCGCGCTCACCGCGCCAGCTCGCGAGTCGCGCCTGAAAGATCGCGCCGAGCTGACTGATCGATCGATCTGGATCCGCAACGAGCGCGGTGATCGAGCGATCCGCGCGCTCCCAGTAGCCCTCGAGCGCGTCGAGCCGCGCGAGATCGGTCATCAAGATGTGCGAGCGCGTGGGATCGAGCGCGCGCGCCGTCTCGAAGTGGTGCCGTGCCTCGGAGACCGCCGAGATCTCGACGAGGATCCGCCCGGCCATCTCGTGCGCTTGCGCGAGCATCGGCGCGCGCACGAGCGCCGTCCCGAGGTCCGCCGCTCCACCCACCGCATCGTCGGTGTTGAGCTTGTACGAGGCCGAGGCAAGGAATGCCTCGGGATGCCCGGTGGCGAGCCCGACCTTGATCGCATCGCGGGCGCGCTGCGCGAGCCTCGACTCGGCGGCCATCACCCACGCCTGGGTCGCGGCGAACGCGCGCGCACCGGCGATCGGCGCCGAGGCCGGAGAGATCTCGTACGCCTGATCGAGCAGATCGGCGGCGGCCTGGACGTGGCTGCCCCAGAACAGCCGAAGCTCGGCGCGTGCGCGCAGGTACAGATCGACCGCGCGCGGATCGGTGGGGCGCGTTGGCACGGTGGCGCGGGTCGACAGCGCGGTCGCGATCCCGCGGCCGAGCTCCTCGCTGAGCGACAGGATCTCGGCCTCGGTACCGTCGGCGCGATGCGCCCAGATCTGAAAGCCATCGGCGATGCCGATCAGCCGCGCCGAGATCCGCAGGCCGCCCGGGGTTCTTCGCAGCGATCCCGCGACGACGTGGTCGACCTCGAGCTGCCGCCCGAGCTCGCGTGGATCGAAGTCGCTCCGAGAGCGCACCACCCCGGCCGGACGAACGCGCAGCGTCGCCGTCGAGAGCGTATCGATCAGATCCTCGAGCACGCCATCGGCGAGGTATTCGTCGCTCGGAGCGCACGCCAGCGGGAGCACGGCGAGCGTGGTCGCGCTCGCGGGCGGCATGGCGATCTGGCGCGAGGACGACGCGATACTCGGCGAACGCGACGGAGTCACCGGTTCCGCACGGTCGAGCTCGGGAATGGCGAGCCGAGCCTGCGAGACCCGCGTCGGTGCGGCATCGCCGTCGGTCCCCGCGGGCAACGAGGCGATCGCCGCCAGGACCTCCGCGAGCTCGCGCGCGCTCGGCATCCGGCGATCCCGCTCGAGCTCCAGGCAACGCGCGACCACGCTCGCGAACGCCGGAGGTACGGTGGTCGACACGATCGGCCGCGCACTTTGCGTCGCCTGCGCGACCGCGATCGCGATCGCATTGTCGCCCGACCACGGCCGCGTCCCGGTGGCGAGCTCGAACATCATCACCCCGAGGGAGAACAGATCGGCGCGCTCGTCGACATCGCGGCCGGCGAGCTGCTCTGGCGACATGTACCGCGGCGTCCCGACCACCGATCCGAGCTGGGTCACGCTCGCGTCGTCGACGCTCCTCGCGATCCCGAAGTCGGTGATCACCGCGCGATCGGTCGAGTGCTCGATCAGCACGTTGTCGGGCTTGAGATCGCGATGGATGACTCCCTTGGCGTGCGCCGCGACCAGCCCCGCGCAGATCTGCGAGGCGAGGTTCGCGAGCCGCGACCACGGCATCGAGAGGCCGAGCTCGCGCTTCAGCGATTCACCGACGACGAGCTCCATCGTCAGGAACTTGTCGCTGCCGTGATCGCCGATGTCGAACATGCGCGCGACGTTGCGGTGCTGGATGCGGCGAGTCAGCCGGACCTCGCGACGGAACCGTTCGACGGCATCGTCGGTCAGGCCCGCGCGCAGCACCTTGAGCGCGACCTTCTCGTCGAGCTCGATGTCGAGCGCCTCGTAGACGCGGCCCATGCCGCCGCCGCCGAGCCACCGCACGATCTTGTAGCGACCGGCGACCAGCTCGGGCACGTCGCGTACGCCGCCGGAGCTCGTGGGCACCGAGCCCGCGATCGTATCGTCGTCACCCCCGACGGCCATTGGATTCCCAGGGTAGCACCTGCCGCCCCGACGCCGTCGACTGACGCGGCGAGCAATGTGCAATTGCTCGCTAGACCGGATGCGCATAGACTATGCGCAGATGAGCGCTTCCAGGAAGGCCAGGCCCAAGCGTGGTTCGGCTCGCCGATCGAAGCGAGCAACGCCCCCGCGAAAAGCTGCAACCAACCTCTCCGTTCGCGTGGACCTCGTCCGGCGAGCAAAGGCCCTGAAGCTGAACCTCTCGAAGCTGCTCGAGACGGCGCTCGTGGCCGCGATCCGCGAGCACGAACGCAAGACCTGGGTCGCCGAGAACACCGAATCGATCGACGCTTACAACATGCAGGTCGCACGGCACGGCCTGTTCAGCGACGAGTGGCGTCGGTTTTGATGCCGCAATTCGATGTCTACCGCAGTCCGAACCCGCAGCGGTTTCCCCTGCTGCTCGACATCCAAGCGGACCTGATCTCGCGCCTCTCCTCGCGTGTGGTGGTTCCGCTGATCACGCTCGAGCGTTACGGTGCTCGGCCGATCACGCGGTTGCACCCTGTGGCTCGGTTCGAGGACGTCGAGTACGTGCTCGTGACGCACGAGCTCGCGGCCGTTCCAACGTCTGCCCTGAACCAGTTGGTGGGCTCGCTCGCGTCGTATCGACGCGTGTTGATCGGTGCCCTCGACCTGCTGTTCACGGGCAGCTGAACCGGGCTCTACGCTCGCAAGCACGCGCTCGGAGCGAGCAACTCGTGACGGTCAGCCGCGGGCTTCGCGCGCGTAGATCTTGCCGACCGGCCGATTGCTGAGCCAGCGCTGATCGTCGTCGGAGATGCGGCCCGCGACGAGGTCGGCGCGGATTCCTCGCTCGCGCTCGGCGAGCAGCTTGACGGCGACCATCATGCGATCCGCGCACTTCTTGTAGAGGGTCGGGCGCGGCTTCTCGGCGCACAGGTCCGCGTAGTCCACCGGTGGACCAAACACCGTCACGATCGCGTGCTCGCGGCGCGCACCCTTGGTGAAGTTGACGCGGATGTCCTCGAGGATGTTGTTCCCGAGCCCGTGGATGAACGCCGGCAACACGACCGGCTTGGCGACGAGCGCGAGCTTGCCGACACCGGGCTGCGCGGGGAGCAGCTCGTACGGATCGGGGCCTTTGCCGCGCGTGCCTTCCGGGTGCATGCCGAGGACGTTGCCGGGCCTGCGCACGATGTCGACCATCTTGTCGAGCGCCTCGTCGTTGAGGACGCGACGCTCCTTCTGGCGATAGATCGGCGGGTACATCGCGCCGCCGGCGACCGCGGCGTTCACGAAGATGCCGAGCGGTTGATCGTAGAAGAAGTTCGATCGAACCGGGAAGTAGAGGTGCTTCGCCCAGTGGACCGGGCCCATGTAGCAGGCGAGCATCATCGCGTACTGATCGAAGAAGCTGCGGTGGTTGGCGACCACCATCACGCCGGTCTCCGGGTGCAGCGCCATGATGTCCTCGAGACCCTCGACGAACATGCGGTTCGCGATCCCGGCGCGCACCCAGACGTACGACACTCCGCGCAGGAACCGGGTCTGCAGCCACTTGCCGGAGGCGCTCTCGTTGGTGGCCTCCGCGATCCGGAGCGCGATCCGCTCGATCGTCGTCAGCCGGGACAACTGCACGTCCTCTGCCATCCGCGATCGTTTATCACGGATCTCCCCATGAATTGGCGACCCTGCCGATTGACCCCGGTGGGCTAGCACCCTATTTTTCGCCCCGAGCTCGCGTAGGCGAGTTGCGAGGCAACCACTCGATGTCACTCGAATTCTCCGCCGGCGCTCAGAAGCAGATCGCAGCGTTGTGTGAACGTTATCCGGACTCACCGACGAAGCAGCCGGTGGTGCTGGCGGCGCTGCACCTCGCGCAGAAGGAGCACGGCCAGCTCTCCGACGACGCGCTGCGCCTCGTCGCACGCACGCTCGAGCTCCCGTACGCCCACGTCTACGGCGTCGCGACCTTCTACACGATGTTTCGCCGCCAGCCGGGCGGCACCAACACGATCCGGGTGTGCACCAACATCTCGTGCATGCTGCGCCGTGGCTACGAGGTGCTCGCCGCGTTCGAGAACCAGCTCGGGCTCAAGGCGGGCCAGTCCAACAAGGACTTCACCCTGATCGAGGAAGAGTGCATCGCCGCGTGCGCGAACGCGCCGTGTGCGGTCGTCGGCACGAAGTACTACCTCGACATCACGCCGGACAAGGTCCCGCAGATCATCGCCGAGCTGAAGGCGAAGCCGCATCCCGAGTCGGAGGTCGTCTGATGCCCGCAGCGATCGGTACCAAGCTGGTCACCCAGCGGTTCGGCGACGAGAGCGCGAAGACGCTCGCGGGCTACGAGCGCACCGGCGGCTACGCGACGCTGCGCAAGGCGCTCGCGATGCGCCCCGAGGACATCACCGCCGAGGTGAAGGCGTCGAACCTGCGCGGCCGCGGCGGCGCGGGCTTCTCGACCGGCGTGAAGTGGGGCTTCGTCCCGCGTGACGCGAAGAAGGTCCACCTGGTCTGCAACGCCGACGAGTCCGAGCCGGGGACGTGCAAGGACCGCGAGCTGATGTACTGGGATCCTCACCTCCTGATCGAGGGGATGATCGCCTCGGCGCACGCGCTCAAGGCCGTGCACAACTACATCTACATCCGCGGCGAGATGATGCGCGAGTACCTCGTGCTGCAGAAGGCCGTCGACGAGGCGTACCAGAAGGGGTACCTCGGCAAGAACATCCTCGGCACCGGCATCGAGTGCCACCTCACCGTGCACCGCGGCGCCGGCGCGTACATCTGCGGCGAGGAGACCGCGCTGCTCAATTCGCTCGAGGGCCAGCGCGGTCAGCCGCGCCTCAAGCCGCCGTTCCCCGCGGTGAAGGGCCTGTTCGGCAACCCGACGATCGTCAACAACGTCGAGACCCTCATGAACGTGCCGCTCATCCTCGACAAGGGTGGCGCGTGGTTCAACGAGCTCGGCATGGGGCGCTCGGGCGGCACGCGCGTCGTCTGCGTCTCGGGGCACGTCGAGAAGCCCGGCGTGTACGAGCTGCCGATGGGCATCACGTTCAACCAGATGATCCACGAGGTCTGCGGCGGCGTGCCGCGAGGCCGCACGGTGAAGGCCGTGATCCCGGGCGGCGTGTCGATGCCTCCGCTCGACGCCTCCGAGCTCGACGTCCCGTGCGAGTTCGACGCGCTGATGACCGACGAGCGCATCAAGCCGGTCATGGTCCGCGAGGGCCAGACCTTCGACCTCGGTGGCGGCCGCGTCCTGCGCACGATGGCGGGCTCGGGCGGCGTGGTCGTGCTGGACGACGAGACGGATATTCCGAAGGCGGTCTGGCGGATCATGAAGTTCTTCGCGCACGAGTCGTGCGGCCAGTGCACGCCGTGCCGCGAGGGCACCGGATGGCTCGAGAAGGTCTCGCGACGCGTCGCCGACGGTAGCGGCAATCCCGATGACATCGAGCTGCTCGCGAGCATCGCGCATGGCATCGCCGGCAACACGATCTGCGCGCTCGGTGACGCGGCCGCCTGGCCGATGCTCGGGTTCCTCACGAAGTTCCGCGCGGACTTCGAAGCGAAGCTACAGAAGGTGCGGGCCGCATGATGCGCCTTGTGTTCGTCCTGTTCACCGCGTTCTGCGTGCTGGGCGTGACCCACGTGATCACGGCCGCCATCGCCGAGGCGCAACCGGCGCCGGCACCCGGCAAGCCGCGCCGGCCGCCGGCGCAGGTCACCGAGGTCAAGGAGCGCGAGACCACGAAGATCTCGCCGCACGGCGACAAGTACGAGGCGAAGCCGTCGCGCAATCAGCCGGGGCTCGCGCTGCTGTTCTGGGCGTTCGCCGCGGCCTCGGTCGGTGGCGCGCTGTTCGTGATCTCGCGCCGCAACCTGATCGCGGCCGTGATGGGCATGGTCGGCAGCTTCCTCGGAATCTCCGCCATCTACATGATGCTCTACGCGCACTTCCTGTCCGTGATCCAGATGCTGGTCTACGCCGGCGCGATCATGGTGCTGTTCGTCTTCGTCATCATGATCCTGAACCGGCCGGAGGACGAGCCGGTCGCGCCGTCGGGACGACTCGGGCAGGTGATCGGTGGCGCCGCGATCGTGTACCTCGTCGGTCGGCTGATCATGATGCTGATCAACGTGCGACCCCCGAACCCGGCGGTCGCCTCGGCCGCACCGCCCCCGCTGCCGGCACCGCTCCCCTCGCTCGAGAAGCACGACTGGGGATCCTTGAAGGCGGTCGGCACCGATCTGTTCGGTCCGGGGCTGTTCCCGTTCGAGGCCATCTCGATCTTGCTGCTCGTCGCCGTCGTCGGTGCGATCGCGATCGCGAGGCCGCTCGGCAAGGATGACGGAGAGCAGGAGGAGGCCACGTGACCGACATTCTGTTCAACGTCGGCTACGGGCACTTCCTGGTGCTCGCGGCCGTGCTGTTCCTGATCGGCGTCGCCGGCGTGCTGATTCGCCGCAACGCGCTGATCATCCTGATGAGCGTCGAGCTCATGCTGAACGCGGCCAACATGACGCTCGTGACGTTCTCCCGCATGTGGGGTGGTCAAGAAGGCATGTCGGGGCACACCTTCGCGCTGATCGTGATCGCGGTCGCCGCGGCCGAGGCTTCGGTCGGCCTCGCGATCGTCGTCGCGGTGTTCCGTGGCCGCCGCAACGTGGACGTCGACCGTCTCACGACCCTGAGGCACTAACCGTGGACCCCACAACCAAGTTCGCCGGACTCCCGCTGCTCGCGTGGATCCCGGTATTGCCGCTGCTCGGAGCGCTGATCAACCTCACGATCGGGCGCCGGCTGTCTCGCCAGACCGTGCACACGATCGCGATCGCCGCGGTCGTCGGCGCCTGCGCGCTGTCGCTGTTCCTCGTGTTCGGACCGCTGTGGGCCGAGTTCAAGTCACGTGACGGCGTCTACTCGATCGAGCAGAACGTCTACACGTGGATCGAGGTCGGTGCATTCAAGGTGCCGCTCGCGCTGCGGCTCGACACGCTGTCGTCCGTGATGATCCTGGTCGTCACGTTCGTCGGCAGCCTCATCCACATCTACTCGACGGGCTACATGGCCCACGAGCCGCGGTACGCCGCGTACTTCGGCTACCTGAACCTGTTCATGGGCTCGATGCTGATCCTCGTCCTCGCCTCGAACATGCCCGTGATGTTCATCGGCTGGGAGGGAGTCGGCCTGTGCTCGTTCCTCTTGATCGGCTTCTGGTTCGAGAAGGACGAGTACGCCGCGGCCGGTCGCAAGGCGTTCGTCGTCAATCGCATCGGCGACTTCGCGTTCCTGCTCGGCATGTTCTTGCTGTTCTGGGCGACCAAGGACATGTCCGCGGACGCGCTGTTCACCGCCGCGAGCGCCAAGCTCCAGGCCGCCACCGACCTCGATCCGGAGCTCAAGGGGCAGGCCCTCCAGACGCTCAAGCAGACGATCGCCGATCGCGGCAGCCTCGACTTCGCGAACCTCGCCAACCCGGCGATGGGCAAGATCTACGTCGAGGGCTTCTGGGGAGGCGAGCGGCTCGCCGCGGCCGCCGGCATCCTGCTGTTCATCGGCGCCTGCGGAAAATCGGCGCAGCTGCCGCTGCACGTGTGGTTGCCCGACGCGATGGCGGGCCCGACGCCGGTCTCGGCGCTGATCCACGCCGCCACGATGGTGACGGCCGGCGTCTACATGGTCTGCCGGCTGTCGTTCCTGTACTCGTCGTCGACGACGGCGATGATCGTCGTCGCGACGGTCGGCCTCATCACGGCCCTGGCCGCGGCATTCATGGCGATGGCGCAGACCGACCTCAAGAAGGTCCTCGCGTACTCGACCGTCAGTCAGCTCGGCTTCATGTTCGTCGCGGTCGGCACGGGTAACTGGGTCGCCGCGATCTTTCACCTCGGGACCCACGCGTTCTTCAAGGCGTGTCTGTTCCTCGGCGCCGGCTCGGTGATGCACGGGATGGAGCACGGCGGCTCGGCCACGCCGGGCGACATCATGCAGATGGGCGGCCTGCGCAAGCACATGCCGATCACGCGCATCACCTTCATGGTCTCGTGCCTCGCGATCGCGGGCATCCTGCCGTTCGCGGGCTTCTTCTCGAAAGACGAGATCCTCGGCGGCGCGTTCCTCGTGAACCCCCCCGGATGGCCGGCCTGGTACGGCGAGATCCTGTGGATCGGGTTGCTCGTGGCCGCGCTCGGCACGGCGTTCTACATGTGGCGCCTGTACTTCCTCGTGTTCTCGGGCGACGAGCGCTCCGACTCGGCGCGCAAGGCGCACGAATCACCGGCCTCGATGACCGCTCCGCTCGTGGTGCTCGCCGTGCTCGCCACGATCTCGGGCGCGATCGGCTTGCCGCACCTCTCGATCAAGCTCCCGGCATTCACCCACGCGCTGGCGACTTGGATCGCCCCGAGCGTGGTGCCAAATTTCTTCGACCCGATCACGGGTGATCCGGCGATCGCCGGTCACGCGTCGGACACGATGACGTTCATCCTGATGGGCGTCGCGCTCGCGGTCGGCGCCGCGGGCATCGGCCTCGCGTGGCTGTTCTACGGACGCGGCCCGACGCCGACGCTCGAGCGGCTCGTCGAGGGACCGCTCGCTCCGCTGTATCGCGCGTCGAAGGCGAAGTTGTGGTTCGACGAGATCTACGACGTGCTGATCGTGCGGCCGTTCCGCGGGCTGGCGCGCGGGCTGTACGAGATCGTCGATCGCTTCATCATCGATACGATCGCGGTCACCGGGGCCGCGTTCGTGATCGGGCTGCTCGGGCGCGTCTCGCGCTGGTTCCAGAACGGCCAGGTGCAGCGCTACCTCTCCGGGCTGGTCGTCGGTGCGGCGGCGGTGTTCTTCATCACCGACTGCAAGACCAAGCCGACGTTCGAGTACAAGCGCGCGGGCGACATGATCGAGCTGCACGCCAGTCCGGGTGCCGGCGTGGTCGGCAAGAACTCGAAGCTGACCTGGGACATCACCGGCGACGAGCTCGCGGACAACGACGCCACGGGCAAGCTCCTCGCGGGCCCGGACGTCACGGTCCGTGCGGGTGACATCACGAGCCCCAAGGTGACGTTGATCATCGAGGATCCGGTCACGCGCAAGACCGTGAAGGTGACGCGCGTGATCGAGCTGGCGGTCCAGCCAGACGAGCCCCAGGAGGGCAAGTAGTCATGCCCGGCGCATTCATCCTTCCGCTGATCCTCGGCTTGCCGCTGCTCGGCGCGATCCTCGTGATGTGCACGCCGAAGACCGAGACCACGCTGCATCGTGGGATCGGCCTCGCGGTCACCACGATCACGTTCCTCGTCTCGCTGCTCGTGCTTCGCTACTACGACCCGAAGAGCGACCTGGCCTACCAGCTCGTGTTCGACGTCGAGTGGATCCCGGGCCTCGGCGCGCACTTCAAGACCGGCCTCGACGGCATCTCGATCTTCCTCGTCTTGCTCACCACGTTCCTGATGCCGCTCACGCTGTTCGGCACCGGCAAGGCGATCGATCGCCACGTCCGCGAGTTCATCGCGGCCATGCTGGTGCTCGAGGCGGGCATGCTCGGCGCGTTCCTCGCGGTCGATCTGTTCCTGTTCTACGTGTCGTGGGAGGTGATGCTGATCCCGATGTACCTCCTGATCGGCATCTGGGGCGGCCAGCGCCGGCTCTACGCGTCGATCAAGTTCGTCATCTACACGATGGTCGGCTCGCTGCTGATGCTCGTCGCGATCTTCTACGTCTACGTGCAGGCGGGCAGCGTGCTCGGCGAATACACCACGGACCTCGAGAAGATCTTGCAGGTCGCGCTGCCCTACGACGCGCAGGTCTGGTGCTTCGCGGCGTTCGCGCTGGCGTTCGCGATCAAGGTCCCGTTGTTCCCGCTCCACACGTGGTTGCCCGACGCGCACGTCGAGGCGCCGACCGCCGGCTCCGTGATCCTCGCCGGCGTGCTGCTCAAGTTCGGGATCTTCGGCTTCCTGCGCTACGCGATGCCGATGTTCCCGCACGGCTCCGAGGTCTGGACCCCGGCGCTCGCGGTGCTCGCGATCATCGGCATCATCTATGGTGCGTTCGTCGCGTACGCCCAGGATGACGTCAAGAAGCTCGTCGCGTACTCGTCGGTCTCGCACCTCGGGTTCTGCATGCTCGGGGTCCTCACGCTGACGGCCTACGGCACGTCGGGATCGATCTACGCGATGCTCTCGCACGGCCTCACCACGGGCGGCCTGTTCCTCGGAATCGGCGTGCTGTACGAGCGCCGCCACACGCGGCGGCTCGCCGAGTACGGCGGGATCTGGAAGCAGATGCCGATGTTCTCGGGGCTGTTCCTCATCATCGTGATGGGCTCGGCCGGGCTGCCCGCGCTGTCGGGCTTCGTCGGCGAGTTCCTGACGCTGCTCGGCACGTGGGGCGCAGGGGCCGAATCGAACCTGCCGATGCCTCGCGTCCTGACGGCGCTCGCCACGACCGGCGTGATCCTCGGCGCGGTCTACCTCCTGTACATGTTCCACAAGGTGTTCTTCGGCAAGCTCGACAAGGCGAAGAACGGGAACCTGCCGGACCTGAATGGGCGCGAGCTCGGGACCTTCATCCCGCTCGTCCTCGGCATCTTCTTGATGGGCCTGTTTCCGCGGCCGTTCCTGAGCGTGATGGAGAAGTCGGTGCAGCGCTTCACGGTGCAGCAGAAGCTGCGGCTCACCGAGCCCGACGGACCACCGCATCGCTATGGCGCTCCCAGCACGCCCACGCCGAAACCCCCGGCCGGTACGGCCGACGCCGACGCCCAGAAGAAGCTCGACGAGATGGCGAAGCAAGCCGATGCTGCGAAGCGCGCGCTCGGAGGTACGCCATGACCGGAGGCGAGCGAGGCCGTCTGGCCGAGCGAGCGCGAGAGGTTAAACAATGACCGGAGGCGAGCGAGGCCGTCTGGCCCAGCGAGCGCGAGAGGTTAAACAATGACCGGAGGCGAGCGAGGCCGTCTGGCCGAGCGAGCGCGAGAGGTTAAACAATGACGTTCGAACCAGCCCACCTCGGCTACCTCGTTCCGTACCTGATCCTCGCGATCGTCGGCCTCTTGCTCGTCCTGGCCGAGGCGTTCTATCGCGGCAAGGATCGCACGGCGCTCGTCGGCCTCGCGGTCGCCGGCGCGCTCGCGTCGGTGATCGCCTCGGTGATCCTGTATCGCCAGCTGGCCGACGGCGTGAGCCTCCAGCTGCTCGGCTCGATCGATCCGAAGGACGGCAAGTACTACGGCATGCTGATCGCCGACAAGCAGGCCTACGTGCTGTCGGGGCTGTTCGGCGTCATCACGGCGCTCGCGGCCCTGATGTCACCGGCGCACCAGCGCGAGCACGGCTGGCAGCTCGGCGAGTACTACGGGGTGCTGCTGCTGTCGGCGTCGGGCATGGTGATGCTCGCGCAGGCCGCCAACATGGTGACGGTCTTCCTCGGCATCGAGACGATGTCGATCGGCGTCTACGTGATGACGGCGATGCGCCGCAGATCGCGCCGCGGCAACGAAGCGGCGATGAAGTACTTCCTCATCGGCGCGTTCGCGACCGGCTTCCTCGTGTACGGCATGGCGCTGCTCTACGGCGCCTCCGGAACCTCGAGCCTGGTCAAGATGCAGTCGCTGCTCGAGAACACGGCGAACCCGGGCCTCGTGGTCGCGGGCACGTTCCTGCTCATCGTGGCGTTCGGCTTCAAGGTCGCCGCGGTGCCGTTCCACATGTGGGCTCCCGATGCCTACGAGGGCGCACCGACGCCGGTCACCGCGTTCATGGCCGCGGCGGTCAAGGCGGCGGCGATCGCGGCGATGCTCCGCGTGTTCGGGGTCGCGCTCGGCGGCGAGGTGCTGCCGTTCGGCACGCTCGGCTGGGCGAGCCCGCTCGTCGTGATCGCGGCGATCACGATCACGATCGGAAACATCAGCGCGGTCCGCCAGGACAACATCAAGCGCATGCTCGCGTACTCGTCGATCTCCCACGCGGGCGTGCTGCTCGTCGGGATCTGCGCGCTCGGGCTCGGGTCGACCACGGCGAACTCCGGCATCACGTACTACCTGATCGCGTACACGCTGACGACGATGGGGGTGTTCGCCATCGTGTCGTACGTCGGCTCGCGCGGCCGCGAGCGGCTCCTGATCGATGACTGGGCCGGCTTCGGCAGCCAGCACCCGGCGGCGGCACTCGCGATGACGATCTGCCTGCTCTCGCTCGGCGGCATGCCACCGACCGGTGGCTTCTTCGGGAAGTTCTATCTGTTCAAGTCCGCGATGGAGGTCAACGACAGCCAGCTCGCGTGGCTCGTGGTGATCGGCATCGTCAACTCGGCGATCAGCATCTACTACTACCTGCGGATCGTGACCGCGATGTACTTCCGCGAGGCGAACCAGCCGTTCACGACGACGCGCTCGGGAGGCCTGCTGTTCGTGATCGCCGCATGCCCGATCATCATCATGGAGATGGGGATCATGCCGGGCTGGTGGCTGCGGCTCGTGGGCTAGTAGCGTGACCACGCTCCGCCAGCTAGCACGGGTCGCCGGACTCGATCCGGACTACACGAGCTGGACGGGCGCGCCGACGTCCTCGAGCGACGGTGCGCTCCTCGACATGCTGCGCGCGCTCGCGCCGGATCTCGGGATCCAGATCGACAGCGCCGACGACGCCCGCGGTGCGATCGCGGACATCGAGCGCGAACGCTGGAACGAGCTCGTGCCGCCGGTCGTGATCGGCTGGGACGGCGCGCTCGTCGTCGCGTTCTCGGTGCCCGCGAGCGCCGACGGCGAGTGGGAGGTCGAGGTCACGACCGAGGCCGGGCGCACCGTGCGCGCGCACGGCCGGCTGTACGAGCTGCCGGCGGACTCGCATGCGTGGCCCGGTGGGGTCGTGCACTGCGTTCGCCGCGCCAAGATCTGGCTCGACGGCGAGCTCGGCTATCACCGCGTCGAGTGGCGCGCCGCGGGTGGGCGAGGGGAGGCGCTCGGGATCTCGGCGCCGACGAAGGCGTACGGCGGTCCCGGTACCGGGCGCAGGCGATGGGGCGTGTTCGCACCGGTCTACGGGCTCGCGAGCGCACGCAGCGGCGAGGCCGGCGACCTCGCGAGCGTGCGCGAGCTGTTCCACGCGGTCGCGCGGCGCGGCGGCAAGTACGTCGCGACGCTGCCGATCCTCGCGGCGTTTCTCGACGAGCCGTGCGCGTTCTCGCCGTATTCACCCGCGAGCCGCTGCTACTGGAACGAGCTCTACCTCGACCTCGAGGCGCTCGCGGCGGAGGCCGGGGTCGCGCCGCCCACCGCACCGCCGATCGTCCCCGACACCTTGATCGACTATGCCGCGCAGTACCGCTGGCGTCGCCGCGCGCTCGATCCGATGACCCAGCGGATGCTCGCGGCGCGCAGCCCCGAGATCGACACGTGGGCGACCGCCACCGGCACGTACGACTACGCCGCGTTCCGCGCGCTCGGCGAGGTGACTCGCACGGGCTGGAGCCACTGGCCGGCGATGTGGCGCGACGAGGTGCCGGTGATCCGGACCCGGGGGGACGCGCTCGCGATCGGCGCCGACGCCGCGCGGATCGACACCCACGTCGTCGCCCAGTGGGCGATGCAGCGCCAGCTCGAGGAGCTCGTGCACGACTCGGTCGAGCTGTACCTCGATCTTCCCGTCGGAGTGAGCAGCGATGCGTACGAGGTCTGGCGCTATCGCCACCTGTTCCTGACCTCGCTCGCGGCCGGCGCGCCGCCCGATCCGCTGTTCCTCGGCGGTCAGAACTGGGGGCTGCCGCCGGTGTCGCCGATCGCCGCGCGCCGCGATCACTATCGCTACGTGATCCGCAGCGTGCGTCATCACATGAAGGTCGCGGGCATGTTGCGGATCGATCACGTGATGGGGCTGTTCCGGTTGTTCGTGGTCCCGAACGGCCGGCCCGCCACCGACGGGGTCTACCTGCGCTATCACGCCGACGAGATGCTCGCGATCCTGACGCTCGAGTCGAACCGTGCGCGGTGCGCGCTCGTCGGCGAGGACCTCGGCACCGTGCCGGACCACGTGCGTCCCGCGATGGCCCGGCACGGGATGTTCCGGATCCACGTCGGGCAGTGGTTCCTGCCGGCGAAGGTCGGTCAGCGGCCCGCCGCATCGCCCGCCGATTCGATCGCCTCGCTCAACACGCACGACACGGCGACGTTCGCCGGCTGGTGGCGCGGCACCGACATCGACGATCGCAGCGACCTCGGGCTCATCACCAGGGCCCAGGATGCGAAGGAGCGGGCCGAGCGCGCCGAGTCGCGGACGGCGTTGCTCGCGTTCGCGCAGGCACGGACCTCGAACGATCACCTCGCCGAGGTCGAGCGCGCGATGGTGGTGGCGACCGAGGATCTCGCCGTCGGACCGGCCGAGGTCGTGCTCGTCGCGCTCGACGATCTCGTGCTCGATCCGGTCCCGCACAACGTCCCCGGCACGATCACCGAGCGCCCGAACTGGCAGCGTCGGGTCGAGGGCTGGGCCGATGCGCTGGACGACAACCGGGCGGCGCCTGCCGCAGCCGCGACGATCACGGCGGTAACCGCGGCCCGCCCTCGCTGACCGCGCTCGCTCGAGTCCGCCGAGCTCTCAGTACGCGCCGTACCCTGCAGCCTCTTCGGAGGCCTTGGTCGGCAACGGAACGTTGGCCCACAGCACGGCAAGGTCGATCTCGATCGCCTCGAATGGCTCGATCGGCGCTCGCACCTGGTTCCTGTGAACCGCGATCGCGAGCCACTTTCCATCGTGCAGACGAAAGGCCTCGATCGAACATGCGGTCGGAGATCGTCATCGGGGCTCCTCTGGTGGCGACGAGCTCGAAAGTCGCGAGCCCCGCCGGTGCCTGGTATACGAGGATCACGATGCTCCGGCTCGCGATCCTGGTAAGTGCGCTCGGCGGCGTGGCGTTGGCCGAGCCCGACGCCCCGCGCCGGATCGTCGTTCCCATCGGCGAGACGGTCGAGACCGAGGTCGGGTACCTGCGCGGCTTTGCGTGCGATGACCCGTCGATCCTCGAGGCCGAGCTGAAGACGAAGTCCGAGACGTCCAACGTCTTCAGCGTCAAGGGCCTCACCGCCGGGAAGACCTCGTGCCGGGTGGGGACCAACCCGCTGCAGCCGAGCGTGGTGTTCGAAGTTCGCGTCGAGTCCAGACCGCGCCGTCGATAGGGCCCGCGTCGCGCTAGCATCGCGTCGGATGGTGATGGACCTCCTGCGGCGCGCGACGAGCTCCGGGATCGGTCCGGCGGCGGTACGCGTGTCGCTCGACGCCGCGCTGCGTGCGGCCGACGATCGGATCTGGGTCCCTCGCAACGTCGCGCGGATCTATCGCGAGGCGCTCGGCGACCTCGGCGCGGCGCGCGGCGTCCTCCGTCAGCTCGCGCCGCTGACCTGCGTCGAGTGGCGCCTCTCGGCGGCCGCGTGGGTCGAGCTCGGGGACCTCACGACCGCGACCGCGTGTCTCGAGCGTGCGGCATCGAACGCGCGCACCGCGTCGGATCTGTGCACGATCGCGATGGGCTACCGGGACGCGGGCTACCTCGACGAAGGCCGCCTGCTGCTCCAGGGTGCCGATGCCATCGCATCTCGTGCGTTCGAGTGCTGGACGGTCGCGACCACGTACGACGCGTTCGGCGATCGGCCGCTCGCGCGGGCCACGCTCGACCGCAGCCTGGACGACGCGATCGAGGTGGCCGAGATCGTGACGCTCGCCCACGCGCTGGCGGCGTACGACGCGGACCCCGCCACGCTGGAGGGCGCGTTGACGTCCGGTGAGCGGCGGGCCTCGACCGTGCGCGACTGGCTCGAGCTCGCGATCGCGCGGAACCTGATGTTGCTCGATCTCGAGGCGGCGAACCGCTGCGTCGCGCAGGCCTCGGGGCTCGCGACCAGTCCCGAGCACGAGCGCGAGATCGGCGCGACACGCGCCCAGCTCTACCAGCTCGAGCTGCTCGACGACGAGCGCCCGAAGCTCGAACCCGGCAAGCTCCTGCGATCCGGCTCGCGGACGTTCGGGTGGGATCGCGATCCCGCGCGCCTCCTCGGCTGGCTCCGCGCCAGGCTCCCACGCGCCACGATCGACACGTTGACGCGACCGAGCCAGTTCTTCGTCAACGACGACCTCGTCGCGTTGCTCGAGATCTCGAAGACCGGCCTCGTCCCGCACCCGTTGCCCGCGTACCTCGAGCTCCTCCGCGACGTTCGATGGGAGCAGGACGCCGTGGATCACCTGCGGCGAGCGTTCGCGTGCACGCTGCTCTGCATCGAGGACGCCGCGATCGCGATCCCCGGCGGCAACGAGCCCACGATCGCGATCCTCCTCGAGAGCTGCCTCGCGCTCGGGCCCGGCGCGGTGGACGGCGCGGTGGCGCTGTTCGCGGCGATGGCCGACGCCTACGACGCCACCCACAGCACGACCCGCGTGGGCTACCTGGTGCTGTTCGCCGAGCTCGGGCTCGTGCTCGCCGCCGCGTGGCTCGATCCGACCGACCCCCGCCTCGAATACCTGATCTCGCGGCTGATCGAACACGAGCGCCGCCATCGCGATCGCGCGACGAGCCCGCGGCCGGCGTGGCTACTCGGCCTGACGATCCACGCCGAGCGCGACCCGCTGTGGCGCTCGCTCGCCGAACAGATCCTCGTGCACCCGCGGCACGCGAGGCTCGCGAAGCTCCTGCAAGCGTAGTCCGGCTACTCCGCCAGCTCGGAGGGCTTCTTCTCGTTCCGCTTGCGATGGTTGTGATCGAGGATGCCCTTGCGCAGCCGGATCGAGACCGGCGTGACCTCGACCAGCTCGTCGTCGTTGATGAACTCGAGCGCGTACTCGAGCGTCATCTGCTTGGGCGGGGCGAGCACGAGCTTCTCGTCGGCCGCGGTGGTGCGGATGTTCGTCAGCTTCTTCGACTTGCTCGGGTTGACGACGAGGTCGTTATCGCGCTGGTGGATGCCGACGATCATCCCGGAGTAGACGTGGATGTTCGGGCCGATGAACATCTGGCCGCGCTCCTGGAGGTAGAACAGGCCGTAGGCATTCGAGGTGCCTTCCTCGCTCGCGATCAGCACGCCGTTCTGGCGAGTCTTGATCGTGCCGCCGATCGGGCCGTACTCGGCGAACTGCGTGTAGAGCACGCCGGTGCCGCGCGTGTCCGTCATGAACTGCGAGCGGTACCCGATGAGCCCACGTGCGGGGATCCGGTACTCGAGCCGCACGCGACCGGTGGCCGACGGACGCATCTCGCGCATCTGGCCGGATCTGCGCCCGAGCTCCTCGACGACCGCGCCTACGTACGCCTCGTCGAGATCGATCACGGCGTCCTCGTAGGGCTCGAGCATGTCGCCGTTGTCGTCCTGCTGGTAGATGACGCGCGGCTGGCTGACGCAGAGCTCGTAGCCCTCGCGGCGCATGATCTCGATCAGGATCGAGAGGTGGAGCTCGCCGCGACCGGAGACCTTGAACACGCCGGCATCGGCCGTCTCTTCGACGCGGAGCGCGACGTTGCTCTTGAGCTCGCGCTCGAGGCGCTCGCGCAGGTTGCGCGACGTGACGTACTTGCCTTCCTTGCCGGCGAACGGGCCGTCGTTGACGCGGAAGTTCATCGTGATCGTCGGCGCGTCGATCTTGAGCAGCGGCAGGATCGTCGGGCTCTGGATCGACGTGATCGTCTCGCCGACGTTGAGGTTCTGCATCCCCGTGAACGCGACGATGTTGCCGGCGACCGCCTCGGCGAGCTCGAACCGCTTGAGCCCCTGGAAGCCGAGCACCTTCTGGACGCGGAACTCTTCCTTGCTGCCGTCGCGATGAGCGAGCAGCACGCGGTCGCCGATCTTCGCGCGGCCGGAGCGCATGCGGCCGATCGCCATGTAGCCGAGGTAGTCGTCGTAATCGAGCGTCGCGACCTGCATGCAGAGCGGCGCGTCGGGATCGCCGCTCGCGGGCGGGACCTTCTCGACGATGAGATCCAGCATCGGACCGAGGTCCTTGCGCTCGTCGCCGAGCTCGCGGATCGCGAAGCCCTGACGGCCCGAGGCATAGATGACGGGGAAGTCGAGCTGCGCGTCGGTGGCGCCGAGCGACATGAACAGCTCGAACACCTGATCCATCACGTCGTGCGGGTCGACGCTGGGACGATCGATCTTGTTGACGACAACGATCGGGGAGAGCCCCATCTCGAACGCCTTCTGGGTCACGAAGCGGGTCTGCGGCATCGCGCCTTCGTAGGCATCGACGAGCAGCAGCACGCTGTCGACCATGCCGAGCACGCGCTCGACCTCGCCGCCGAAATCGGCGTGGCCCGGCGTATCGACGATGTTGATGCGCGTGCCCTTCCACGTGACCGCGGTGCACTTCGAGAGGATCGTGATGCCACGCTCGCGCTCGAGGTCGTTCGAGTCCATCGCGCGCTCGGCCACGACCTCGCCGGTGCGAAAGGTGCCTGCTTGCTTGAGCAGACCGTCGACGAGCGTGGTCTTGCCGTGGTCGACGTGCGCGATGATCGCGACGTTACGAATGCTGGGTACGGGTGCGGACATCTACGACTTCGTTTCGGGCAACAGGTAGTGGCAGGCCGCGAGCGCGCGGATCTCTGGGCCGACCCCGGGAGCCGTGAGCATCGCGGCAAGCGGGACATCGATCGTGCCGGTCACCGTGACGTCGCCGATCGTGATCGTTGGGGAAAAACCGGCCATGACGATCGCCTTGCGGACGATCTGACCTGCCGGATTGCTGATGTCACCATTATCCATGACGCGCACGAGGGGGACGCCTTCCGCATCGAACAGCTGGTTTGCGTGAATGCGCGCGACCGCTGCGTCGTTCTTCTTCAACGTGGTGCCGTTGGGACCGTCTTCACCCGTCCAGCGCGCGCTGCCGAGTTGCGCGATCAACGGGCGGCCTCCGACGATGAGCTCCATGCCGTCGACGGTCGCACGACACGGATGGCCGATCACGACTCGCGCGGTCACCGTTCCGCCACCATCGCGAACTTCGATCGCGCGGCGCGCAGCTACGGGATTCGACGAGGCGGATCCGCTCTGGCACGCCGCGGCCTGCCAGGAGAAGGCAGTTACAGCGACGAGGGAGAGACGACGAAGCACGGGTCGCGGTTCATATCAGGAGAGCGGGAGCGGGGCAATGCCGCTTGAAGCCGCTTCGCGGATTACCGGGTCGCGGCCCTCGATCCAGCGGTCGCAACGGTCGATCAACGGGCCGCGTCGGCGATCTTCGCGATCTCCCTCGGCGTGTGCTACTTCGGCTGTGATGAGCCCCGGTCGCTCTGCGCGCCCCCTGGCGCTCGCATGCGCCATCGCGCTGGCGTCCGCATGTGGCGGTGGTGGCGGCGCCACCCCTCCGCAGCGCAAGGACGGCGGGCCAACCGATGCCCAGGTCGTCGTCGAGGTACCGGCACGCACGCTCGGGATGCCAGACTTCGCGTCCTACGGCTGGCGCAAGCGCGGAGGCCATCCGGCGTTTCGCGTCGCACGCAAGGCCGAGGCGGGCGACGACTGGCCCACGGTGGTCACCACCTGCCAGCAAGCGCTCGCCGCCGATCCGGGGCACCTCGAGGCCGCGTGGCTGCTCGCCGCGGGGCTCGGCAAGCTCGGCAAGCTCGACGCGCTGGTCGCGCCGCTCCAGGTCGCCGCGGCCGGCGACTTCGGCAAGTGGGGACCGGCCTCGCTCGAGCTGCCGGAGCTGCAGTCGTTTCTCGCGACGCCGATCGGAGAAGCGTGGCGACGCCGGATCGAGAAGGACGGCATCGCGTACGTCGCGGCGCTCGCGCGCTCGGTGATCATCACCGCCGGCGGCGACCTCTATGCCTATGACGCCGATGGCACGCGGTGGCACCGGATCACGCGGACGTACGGCGCGGTGATCGGCGTGCTCCGCGTCGGTCCGTCACGGATCGCCTACGTGACGCGGCAGCGTTCGGTGAAGGACAAGAAGACGACGCTCGCGGTCGGCTTGATCGATCTGGCGCGTGGCAAGTCGAGCCGGCCCGTCGAGCTCGGGACGAAGGGACCGATCACGATCGCGTACTCGTCGAAGACGAATCCGGGCATCTGGATCGGCGCCGGTGCGCCCCGTGCGACCTCGTGGCGACGGTTCGACGAGGACTACCTCCTCACCGCGCTGCCCGCGAAGTCGACGCGCCCGCCGGGCCCGTGGCTGGAGGTGAAGGGCAAGACCGTGCGGCTGCATGCGCTGCCGGTGTCGGGCGTCACCGCGGACTGGGACGACAAGGGCCTCGCGAGTGCGGCTCGTCTCGGCAAGTCCGGCCGCGTGGTCACCGTCCCGAGCCCCGGCCTGATCGATGGCAACACGGCGACCTGGTCCCCCGATCGCTCGCAGATCGCGTTCATCGCGCAGCTCGACGATCAGTGCGCCGCGGGTGCGGTCAACGCGGCGGCGTTTGTCGCGGATGCGACGACCGGCACCGTCACCGAGCTCGAGCGTGCAGCCGATGGGCTCGCGGTCGAGTGGGTCGGCGATCGCAAGCTCGCGATCGCGGGGGATGGCGGAGTCCGGATCGTCGACCTCGACGGCACACCGCCGATCTCGCTCGAGGGCGCCGTCGGCCTCATCCCACCGCGCCACAGGCCCACCTGCACGCCCCCCGATCCGCCCGACACCGACCTACCGGATGACCCCGACGCGCTGGAGTCGCCCACCAGCCCAACAGCGGTGAACCTTGACGCCGGAGTGGTCGAACCACCGTGAGTTGGTGAAGAGCTGACAGGCAAAGTCGGCAATCACCACGTAATTTCAAGCTCTTGCCAGGTGGCACACGGGGTGCTCATCGATGGCTCCGTGAACAATGCCCGACAGATGCTCGCAGCCGGCTTCGGCGGCGTGGTCGCCACGGTTTGCGACGTCGTAGCGCTCGTCCTCCTGGTCGAGGTGCTCCAGGTCGCGATCCCGGTGTCCGCGTTTCTGGCATCCGCGGTGGGCGCGGCGGCGTGCTTTCTGCTGAACAAGCACGTCGCCTTCCGTGACCGGACGCCGGTCACCCTGAGTCAGGTCGTCCGCTTCGGCTTCGTGGCCGTGGCGACCGCGTGCCTGATGGCCGTGATGATGAAGCTGGTCGCCGTCGACCTGCGGGTGCCGTACCTGGCGGCGAAGCTCATCTGCGCCGCCGCCATCTTCGTCGCGTGGACCTATCCCGCGCAGCGCCGGCTCGTGTTCGTGCGGCGCGAGATCTCTCCGTCTGCTTCGCTCGCTTGAGCTTCGCTCGCTTGATCTGACTGTTCGTGATCGCGCTCCGATGTCCGGAAGCCGCGGTCAAAGGAGCCTTGTCATGTCGTCACTCGTTTCGTTCGTCGATCTCTCCATCATCGTGCCCGCGTATAACGAGGAGCGCCGTCTCCCGCCGACGCTCGACCGCCTGCACGCGTTCCTCGCCGCACAGCCGCTGCGCTACGAGATCATCGTCGTCGACGACGGATCGCGCGACAACACGTGTGGCGTCGTCGAGCAGTCGATGGACCGGATCGCGAACCTGCGGCTCGTGCGCCAGGTGCCGAACCGCGGCAAGGGCGCGGCCGTCCGCATGGGCATGCTCGCCGCGCGCGGCCAGATCCGCGTGATGTGCGACGCCGACTGCTCGATGCCACCGGAGGAGCTGCCTCGCCTGCTCGCGCCGATCACCGCGTGCAGGGCCGAGATCGCGATCGGCTCGCGGTACGCCGAAGGTGCCAGGACCGACGTCAAGCAGCCGTTCTATCGCGTGCTGTGGAGCCGCCTCGCGAACAAGGTCATCCAGCGCTCGCTCGTTCCCGGCGTCCGCGACACGCAGTGCGGCTTCAAGGCGTTCACGGCAGAGGCCGCGCGCGACCTGTTCGGCCTCGCGAAGATCGACGGCTGGGCATTCGACCTCGAGATCCTCGCGCTCGCCCGCCGTCGCGGCTTCGCGATCGAGGAGGTCGGCGTGGAGTGGAAGGACGATCCGGGCTCGCGCATCAACCCGCTCCGCGACATGTGGAAGGTCATCCGCGAGGCGATGACGATCCGGCGCAACCTCCGCAAGGGCGTCTACAACACGTCGCTCCCCGGCGTGGTCTGATCGCCACTCGAGCGGACATCTTGCGAGGGATCGTCGGACGTCCATGCGAACCTGCGAACCTGAGCAACTTTCTGCACTTGCACCTGCACATCCACTTACCCTTGCGGGTTCAGACCTGCACCTGAACTTGGGCGCACAACCCGCAACGCGTGGTTCCGATGCATGGACGCATGCTCGATCACGAACGCCTCCGCGTCTATCAACTCGCCATTCGGTTCACCGCCTTGGCTCTGCGAATCAACGAGCAGCTGCCGCGTGGCTGCGCCAAGCTCGCTGATCAACTCTGGAGGAGCAGCACCTCGACGCCCGCCAACATCGCAGAGGGTGTGGGCAAACGGTCGATGGCAGAACGGAGGAACTACTACGACCACGCACGAGGTTCCGCGTTCGAGAGCGGCGCGCATCTGGATATCGTTCGTCTGCTCCCGAATCGTGCCGGATGCGGAGCTTGACGATGGGAAACAGATGCTCGTCGAGATTGTACGAATGCTGACGGTGATGATGAGGAAGTGAAAGAGCACGTGTGAACGACGAAGTGCACGTGGACGTGCAAGTGCAAGGCACACGGACCCGCAACCCACTCCATCACGATCGCCCGGTCCCTTGATCCGGGCTCGAATGCAAACCTGATCAGCAGCGCGCGATCGCGATGACGATCACGAACGCGAGCAGGCCGAGCACGAGGATCATCCACGAGCCGCCGCGCGGGGGTGTGGTCAGCGCGACGCGCATCGCATCGGCGTCGGGAAACCGCGCCTCGGGCTGCTTCGCCATCGCCCGTGCGATCGCGCTGGCGATCCGTACCGGCACCTCCGGGCGAAAGCTCGTCACCGGCGCGGCCTCCTCGCGGAGGTGCGCGGTGAACATCTGCAACGTGGTCTTGCCGGCGAACGGCAAGCGGTTCGCGAGCATCTCGTAGAGGACGCAACCCACCGCGTACAGATCAGCGCGGCCATCGAGCTGCTTGCCGGCGCGGATCTGCTCGGGCGCCATGTAGGCCGGTGTCCCGACCACCTCGCCGGTGATCGACAGGTTCGGCGCCTTCGGATCCGAGATCAGCTTCGCGAATCCGAAGTCGACGATGATCGCGCGGCCCTGCGAGATGAAGATGTTCCCGGGCTTGAGGTCGCGATGCACGACGCCCTGCTTGTGGGCCGCGGCGACGCCACGCAGCACATCGGTGATCAGCGTGATCGCCTCGGCCACCGAGATTCGATGGGCCAGCAGCGTCGACAGCGGCACTCCGTCGAGCAGCTGCATGACGATGTAGGGCCGGCGATCCTTGGTGAGCGCGAGGTCGAACACCTCGACGCAGTTCGGATGGCAGATCATCGACGCGGCCCGCGCCTCGATGACCACGCGCTGGCTCTCGGCGTGATCGATCGGGTGAGCCAGCAGCTTGATCGCGACGACCGTCCCGGTCCGGGTATGCGCGGCGCGATACACGGTCCCGAACGCGCCACCGCCGAGCTTCGCGAGGACGCGGTAGTCGCCGAGCCGGCGGCCGAGCAGGTCTTGCGCCGACACGCGCGAGAGCGGCTCGCGATCGCGCGGACACTCGCCGGCCGCGGTCGCCTCGTGGCCGCAGCGTTGGCAGTACCAGCTCACGCGACGAGGGTAGCCCTGTACCCGAGCCTCGAGTCGCGCGAGCCCGTGAACGAAATCAGCAGATCCTCGAGGTTTGCGGTTTCTGTTCTCGTCGCTGCAGCGAGGCGTGGTATCCATGGTCCGCCCAATCGGCGGAGAGACCGAGGTGATCGCTGGCGCCGGCACGCAAGTGTCGTCGCGAGAGGAAAGTCCGAGCTTCACAGGGCAGGGTGCTGGTTAACGGCCAGTCGAGGTAACTCGCAGGACAGTGCAACAGAAAGTAAACCGCCTGCGAAAGCAGGTAAGGGTGAAATGGTGCGGTAAGAGCGCACCGCCTCGCTGGTGACAGCGAGGGCACGGTAAACCCCACCCGAAGCAAGACCAGACAGGAGTCGCGTGGCCCGCGCGATGACTCCGGGTTGGTTGCTCGAGCCCGTCGGCAACGGCGGGCCTAGAGGAATGATCGCCAGAAGACAGAACTCGGCTTACCGACCTCTCCGCCGTGCGGGCCTTGTTTTGGGAATCACGCGCTCCAAGCGAAGGGAGCGTGGTGGTACTTTGGGTTGGGGAACATGGAGAAGCGTTCACCTGTGCACGAGATCGTGAACGCGCTATGGCGGGCACTCCACGATCTGGGATCGAACGCCAAGCTCGCGGACATCGAGCGGTGGGGGTTCTCGATCCACATGACGCTGTCCGCGCTCGGGCGCGAGTATCACAACCACGATCACGTCGTGGACCTCCTCGCGGACGGTGATCCGCTCGAGGTCATCGCGGCGCTCTACCACGACGCGGTCTACATCCAGGTCGATCAGGGGCTGCCGTACTCGATGAAGGCGGAGCTCGGGCTGGTGCTCGCCCACGAGGGCGAGGGCTGGCGCATCCTGCCCGCGGCGGCCGGGCTCGCAGGCGAGACGCTCGCGGTGTTCGGTCGCAAGGTCGGCGACATCGTCACCGGAGCGAGCGGGCTCAACGAGCTCGCCTCGGCACTCGTCGCCTCGATCCAGCTCGCGGGCTCGCTGACACGCGAGCAGCGGATCGCGATCTCGGCGTGCATCGAGCAGACGATCCCGTTTCGCAGCGATCCGGTGACGCCGCTCCACGATCGGCTCGTGCTGCTCGGGCTCGATGGCGACGCACTGGACGTCACGATGCGACGCGCGGTGCGGCTCGGCAATCGCGACGTCGACAACTTCGCCGACAACGAGCCCGCACGGTTCCTCGACAACACGTGGAAGCTGCTCCCGGAGAGCAACCCGGTCCTCCACTCACCGCTCGTGTACACGGTTCGCGACTACCGCGTCGCGATCCAGAAGATGGAAGGCTTCCTCGCGTCGCTGCCGGCAGAGCGCGTATTTCACGTCTGGAAAGACGAGCCCAAGCCCGAGGCCTACGCGCGCCGCGTCGCGCGCACGACGGGCAACCTCGAGCTCGCGGTGCGCTACCTGCGGGCGAAGCTCTACGCGATCGGGATCGTCGAGGCGATCGCCGAGGTCACCGGCGGGGACGTGCCGGTCGACTACTTCATGGGGGCGCCGAAGGTCTTTCAGGCGCGCACGGACCTCCGGCGCATCGAGCAGTTCCTGCCGAACCTGTCGCACGCACGGGATCTCGATCCGCCGCTCCACAAGCTGCTCGCCGAGGGCCGCGCCACGGAATCGAGCTTCGACACCGGACCGTCACCGCTCAGCGCGTTCCTGCACGCCACCGTCGGAGAGTCCGAGGTGATCAAGGGCCTGGACGTGGCACGCATGTTCTGGGGCGGTGGGGTCGAGGCCTCGAACTTCCTCGCGAGCCAGCCGCCCCGCCCCATCGCGGCGATCGCGCGTGCCGCGGGCAACATCATCGACACGCGCCGCGATCGACTGTTCGCGCTGGCCGAGCGGCTCGAGCGCTAGGTCACGCGTGAGCGGTGCGTGAGCCGTCGCGCAGGACGAGCGATGCGAGTACGCTCGGCGGCGGAGGAATCATCATGCGCCTGCACGTGCTGGTCCTGGTTCTTGCTGCCTGTGGCGGCAGTGATGTCGATCTGACCGGCGTGTATCGCGTCGACAGCGCGGTCGGGTCGATGCCGTGCGGAGCCGACACATCGATCACGTATCCGGCCTTCCTCCGGTTCGAGAAGATGGAGTTCCTCGGCCAGCCGTTCTTCGCGTACGACGGCTGCACCGACGAGACGGCGACCGAGTGCACCTCCGTCGGCGGGCTGATCGGCGGATTCTTCGAGCCAACCGACGACGGCTGGATCGGCCGCACGAGCTTCTCGACCGGCGGCGGCTCGAGCTGCACGCTCGGCATCATCAACCAGTCGGCGGCGCTCCGGAGCACGGCGCTCACGATCGAGGTCACGAGCCACGAGGAGGAAGTCGACGGGCTCCCCGATGATCAGTGCGATCCCGATGAAGCCGAGCGACGTGGCACCGAGATGCCGTGCATCGAGCACAGCCTCATCGATGCGACGAAGCTCTAGGCGTCGGGCTTGGGCTCGTCACCCGGCTTCGGAGGCTCTGGCTTCGGATCGAGCAGCTCCTTGCGGTACACGAGCCGCTGGCACCGCGGACACGTCTCGATGCTCTCCATCCGCGCGAGGATGTTGTTGAGCTGAGGCGGCAGCGCCATGTGGCAGCCCTGGCAGACGCCTTTGATGACGGGCGCGACCGCGTAGCCGCGCTTGGCCGAGAGCGTGTCGTAGATCTTCAGCCACTGCTTCTCGACGTGCGCGCGGGCTTCGTCCCGCACCACCTTCGCCTCGGCGAGCTGTGCCCGCAACGAGCCGAGCTGGTCGGCCATCGCGTCCTCGCTGTTGGTCAGCTCGGTGCGGACCCCGTCGACGTCCTTGTCGCGTAGGGCCAGCTGCGCGGTCGACGCGGTCGACGCCTCGACCACCTTCTTGAGCTCGGTCTCGCGATCGCTGATCGACTTGCGCTTGTTCTCGACCTCGCGGCTCGCGGCGCCGAACTCCTTGCTGTTCTTGGACGCCTGGAGCTTGTTCTGCGCGGTCTTGAGCGCCTCGCGCTCCCGATCGAGCTGATCCTGCTGCGTCTTGCGCCAGGTCTCGGTCTCGGTGAGCTTGCCGCGCTCGATGTCGAGCATCCCCTGAAGCTTCGCGAGATCCCGACGCAAGGGATCGAGCTTCGCGGGCAGCTGCGTGGTGGCGGTTTCGAGCTCGCGGACTTTGACGTCCGACTGCTGTAACTGGAGGAGGAACACGAGCTGTTCTCGCACTTCGTTGCCTTTCGACTTGTCAGCGTGGGCCCACCTGGGCTCGAACCAGGGACCCACCGGTTATGAGCCGGCCGCTCTAACCGACTGAGCTATGGGCCCGCGGCCGCTTGGTGCCACTTGTTGTGGAAGACCGCACGGATCGCGACGCGGAAAGTACCAGGTTGCCAGGAAACGACAACACCCCGGCGAATATGAGTCGCTGCGGCACGATGGCGCGGCGGTATACTTTCGCAGTCATGACCCTGGGTAATGTCGCACGGGTAATCGCGGTCCTCGCTGCAGTCGTCGCTGCGGCGGGCTCGGCGTCATCGAACCAGAACCAGAACGCGTCGATGATGACGCCGCAGTACGGCCAGAGCGGCGGCAGCCCACCACCGCCGCAACAGATGGAGCCGGCGCGCGCGCTCGGCGTCTGGCGATCGACGTTCGGTGCGGTGAAGATCGAGGCCGACAACAGCCGCGGCGGTCTGGAGACCGGATCGGTGCAAGGCGTCTGGGTCTATCAGCGCCAGGGTCAGGAAGTGGTCGGGTACTTCTCCGGCAGCCTGCGTGGCAACGTGCTGCAGTTCAAGTGGCAGGAGCCGAACAACCCGCCGCTCACCGGCGAGGGCTACCTCGTGTTCGATCAGCAAGGTCGCCAGTACACCGGCCGGTGGTGGAGCGATCGCCGTGATCGCGTCGGCGACTGGAACGGCTGGCGCAACGCCGGCGCGCGGCCGGACCAGCAGAACCACGATCCATACGGCCAGCCGCCGCCCGTCGACGATCGCGACACGGAGCGCGGCGACCCCAACGCCGATCCGTATTCCACTCCTCCACCGCGCGATGCGCAGCCGCGCCGCCAGCCGGCGCCTCAGCCGGGCAGCTACGGCCCGCAGCCAGCGCCGCCGACGTACTACTGATCTCGTAGCTCGCCCTCTTGATCAGCTCGGCCGCGCCACGAGCCGGCGCAAGTCGATCTCGCCGTCGAACACGTGCACCGCGGGGCCCTTCATCAGCACGTTCGCGAACGCCGGTAGCACCGTGATCTCGAGTGCACCGCCGGGCAGGTTGACCTGAACGGGGACACCTTCGTCGGCCTGGCCGGTGAGGATCGCGGCGACCGTCGTCGCGCACGCACCGGTTCCGCAGGCGAGGGTGATGCCGCAGCCGCGCTCCCACACGACGAGATCGATCTCGCGCCGGCTCTTCGCGTGGGCGAACTCGGCGTTCGTGCGGTGCGGAAACCACGCATGACGCTCGATGCTGGGTCCGACCGAGCTCGCGAGCCGCCACGCCTCGTCGCGCGAGCTCACGAACGTCATCGCGTGTGGATTGCCCATCGACACGCACGTGAGGGCACGCGCCGGTTCGCCCGGAAGCTCGAGCGGCTGCTCGACACAACGCTCGCCGGCGGGGCCCGCCATCGGAATCTCGCCGCGCGACAGCCGCGGGGCGCCCATCTTCACGGTCACCGAGCGCGCGATCCCATGCTCGGAATCGATCGCACAGGCGAGCGGCCCGGCGCCGGTGTCGATCACGATCTCGCGCTTCGTCACGCCGCCGCGATCGAACAGCTCCTTCGCGACGCAGCGAATCCCGTTGCCGCACATCTCGGCCTCGCTGCCATCGCTGTTGAGCACCCGCATCCGTGCATCCACCGTCGTCGACGGCAACACCGCGAGCACGCCGTCACCGCCCACGCCGAACTGCCGATCGCACAGCGCGACGACGGTCTTCGGATCCTGGGCCGCCGCCGCCTCCTCCGCGGATGCGGTGCGTAGATCGACGATGAGGAAGTCGTTACCGAGGCCGTGGTACTTGGCAAACCGCACGAGCCGAATCTAGCACCACACCAAAGCAGGGCCGCTCGGTCGAGCGCGCTCGCGACTACGGCTTTGGCGTGGTCGACGACGAACCGACCGGCGCCGCGCTGCCCTTGGCGTCGCCCGATCCAGCGGGCGTCACCGCGCTACCCGTCGCGGGATTCATGCTGCCGGGCGTCGGATCTGCGGGCGTGAGCGGCTGCTCGACCGGCGCTGCGCTGCCTGCGGAACCGGTCGCGGCCGAACCTGGCGTCAGCGGCGTGAGGGGGCTCATCGACGTCGATCCCGATCCCGCGGAGCCTTGCGCCGATCCCGAGCCGGCGCCCTTCGCCGCCTTCAGGGCGTCGAGCTTGGCCTTCTCCTTCTCGGTCGCGACCTTCTCCTGCTGCTCGCCGAACTTCTCGAGCGCGTCGGACGAGTCCCGGCTGGAGATGAACGCCAGGACCATCGACGTGATCATGAAGATCGTGCCGGCGATCGCGGTGAGGCGCTTGAGGAACCCGGACGCGCCGGAGCCGCCGAACACCGTGGCTGCGTTGCCGCCGCCGAAGGCTGCCCCCATACCGCCGCCCTTACCGCTTTGCAGCAGCACCGTGAGCATCAAGAACAGGCACACGATGACGTGCAGGACCGTGATCAGCGTGGACATTCTTCTCTTCGCCCCGATCGGGTCGGGGCTCCTCTCAGGTGCGGACCTAGCTTCTAGCCCAAGGCCTGTGCTGGCGCAAGCGCTAGGTGCCGCGTGCTGCCTTGACGATCGCAACAAAATCAGCCGCTTCGAGCGATGCACCGCCGACGAGGGCGCCGTCGATGTCCTTCTCCGCGATCAGGGACTCGGCGTTGGAAGGCTTCACCGATCCGCCATACTGGATGCGGATCGTGTCCGCGATGGCGACGCCGAAGCGTTCCGCGAGCCGGCCGCGAATGTGCGCGTGGACTTCCTGCGCCTGCGCGGGGGTCGCGGTGCGGCCGGTGCCGATCGCCCACACGGGCTCGTAGGCGATGACGAGCCGGTCGGTGCTCGCGGCGTCGATGCCGGCCAGCCCCGCGGAGAGCTCCTCGTCGACGACGGTGAGCGTGCGACCGGCATCGCGTTCGGCGAGCGTCTCGCCGACGCACACGATCGCGCCGAGGCCTCCCGCGAGCACGGCACGCGCCTTCTTGCCGACGAGCTCGTTGGTGTCACCGAAATGCGCGCGGCGCTCGCTGTGGCCGACGATCACCCAGGTAGCGCCTGCATCGGCAAGCAGCGGGACCGAGACCTCGCCGGTCCACGCACCGCTCGGCTCCCAGAAGCAGTTCTGGCCGCACGTCACGATCGGGGATCCCTCGACGCGCTTGGCGACCGCGGCCAGCGAGAGGAACGTCGGGGCGACCCCGACCTGCACGCCCTTGACGGCGGCGAGCTGGTTCTTCAGCTCGGTCACGAGCGCGACTGACTCGGCGATCGTCTTGTGGAGCTTCCAGTTGCCGACGACGAACGGAGTGCGCATGGGTCCCTTCTATCACCAATCATACGGAGTCTCGCTCAGGCCGGTGTCCAGCTGAGCCGGTACTCGCAGTGGCTGTCACCGAGGCAAGCGCACGACGTGTGCGCCGCGCCGACGGCGCCCGCCCCGGTGAGCTCGACGATCCGCTCGAGCTCGGCCGCGACGAGCGCGCACACGTCGGGCGATCCGGAGAAGCCACGCATCGCGATGTCGGCCATGCCCGGATGCACCACGACCTCGAGCTCGCCCCAGTCGTGATAGCGCGGCCAGAACGACGGCAACGCGGAGAGCACCATCTCGGCGGGCAGCGAGGACGGATCGGCGCCGAACAGCCGGGCGAACGTCGCGCTCATCGTGCCGCGGCCGACCTTGCGCGGTACGAGCTGACTCGGGACGAGGATTCGCGCGCGATCGAGCGCAGCGACGAGGTCGGCGAGATCGACCCAGCCGAGCGGGGCGAGGGTCGGCGCGAACGCACTCGCGAACAGCGGCGTCTCGTTCATGAGCTTCGCCATGCCGGACTCGCCGATGTGGGCCTGGATCAGACGCGAGAGCACGCGCAGGTGCGCGGCGCGGACCTGCCCGGTGGCGATCCGCGCGCTCGGCAAGCTGCGCATGTGCGCGAGGTCCGCCGCCTCGAGGCCCGACGTCGGAGCGAGCATCGCCTCGGCCTGCTTGATCGGATCGTCGACGACGGGTGGCAGGCCGTGATCGGCGGGGAGGCGCTTGAGCGCGCGGGCGAGCGCGACCGAGAACGTCGAGGCCGAGGCCCAGCGCTTCTTCGGAGTTGGATGCAGCGCCTTCGCGAGCACGTCGTCGACCGCGGTCGAGAGCGTCGAGCGCAGCTGCGAGGGCGGCGTGAGGCGATCGCTGATCTGGCGCTGCACGACCTGCGGCGCGGGTCCGGAGCCAAAGGGTGGGCGGCCCGTGAGCATGCAGTACACGGTCGCGGCGAGGCCGTAGACGTCGGTCGTCGGCGCATCGGTATGCTCGAGGAACGACTCGGGCGCCGCAAAGCCGGGGGTCCCGGCCGCGTCGCGCTGATCGCCGGCCCTGACCGCAACGCCGACGTCGACGAGGACCGCGCGATCACGCTCGCGGTCGAGCAGGATGTTCGCCGGCTTGACGTCGCGATGGATGACGCCGAGTGCGTGCATCGAGTCGAGCGCGTCGCTGATCTCGAGCGCGATCTGGGCGATCGCGTTGGTCGGAAACCACTCCTTGCGCTCGAACTGCGCGCGCAAGATCTCCGATAGGGGCTGGCCCTCGACGAGCTCCATCACGAAGTAGACATCGCCCTCGTGCTCGCCGAGCGCGTAGACCTGGACCAGGTTCGGGTGGTGTAGCGACGCGAGGATCCCGGCCTCGGCGCGAAACCTCGTGACGAGATCGCGATCCGAGGCGAGGTCGGACCGCAGCACCTTGATCGCGACCGCGCGGCCGAGACCCAGATCCTCGCCGCGATAGACCACCCCCATCGCACCGCGCGACAGCTCGTGGACCACGCGATACGTACCGCCGACGACGGTGCCGACCGACAGCGAGCCGGTGTCGGCACTCGGGTCCGAGTCGGTCGTGCGCTCGTCGGACGCGACGATGCGGATGTCGCCGATCGGCGCCGCGCGCAGGGCGGCGTAGCAGCGCGCGAACGCGGCCTCGCCGCTGCGCTCGCCGTTGGCGATCTCGGTCGCGATCGAGCGAACCTTGACCGAGATCTGCGTCGTCTCGTCGACCTGGATCGGCTCGCTCTGGATCTTGTGGATCAGCTTGCGCACGACGAGCGCGGCCTGATCGTCCGTCGCCCCGACGAGCAGCACCGCGATCTCGTCGCCGCCGAGCCGGCCGATCGGATCGTTGCCGCGCACCATCGCGCGGATCCGGCCGGCGACCTGCGCGATCACCTCGTCGCCCGCCTTGTGGCCGTGCGAGAGGTTGATGCGGCGAAGTCCGACGACATCGACGAGCGCGAGTGTCAGTCGCTCCTTGCGACGCGTGGCGGCGGCGACCTCGTGCGCGATCGTCTGCTCGAACGCACCACGCGTCATCGCGCCGGTCAGCGGATCGTGGAGGCTCGACGCGAGCAGGCGCTCGCCTTCGGCGACGAGGCGGCGGTGGCTCGATAGCCACGACAGCTCGCGCGTCAGGCGAGCGGCGATCGCCTTGAGGTCGGTGCGCTCCGATGCCGAGAACCGGCGCGCCGAATCGGAGATCACGGCGACGAGCCCGGCGACCTCGGTCGGGCTCGCCCGCAAGGCGTCGGCGATCACCGAGCGTGGATTGGGCCCGCTCGTGATGACGGTCCCGGAGGCGGCCGCGGCGATCCGCGCGGCGCCCGCGATCTGGGTGCGGTAGCTGTCGCTCGGGAACGGCCGCGCCGCGGTCGGCGTCATCTGGTTGCCGTCACGCCACCACACGATGCAGTCGTTCGCCGTGAAGCCTTCGGCAACGGCCATCAACGTCTCGGCCGCCGCGCCGGTGAGATCGACGAGCGAGGTCGCGATCAAGCCGCGAGCACGGGCGAGGTCGAAGTCCGCCGAGGTCGGATCGAAGTGCGCGACCGCGTCGAGGGTCTCCGCGGACACCGGCGTCAGCAGCACGCCGGACGCACCGGCCTGCGCCGCGGCTCCGGCGACACGCGCGGCATTGGCACCGTCGCCCACGACCCAGCGCGGCGGACCATCGGCGGGTGCCGGTCCGAGATCCCCGGCGACCAGCGGTGCGACGAGCACGGCCGCGAAGTCGCTTAGAATGTCCGTCGCCTTGATCGGGAACAGCGTCAACCGCGCCTGCACGGCGAGCGGGGTGAGGTCCGCGATCAATCGACCCGACGGGTCGAAGACAGCCAGACGCATCGATGCCACGAGCCAATCATAACGCTCGGGCTCGAGCCGGGTCCCTAGAACGCCCCAGAAACGCCGACCGACACCCGGTTCTGCGACGCGGCCGCGTTCGGTGACCACATGCGCCGGTGCTTCGTCTCGGGCTTCGCGATCAGCCAGGCATCGAGCGCCATCGCCGCGATCGCTCCGACCGCGAGGCCCTTCGCCACGCCATCGCTCGGGAACGTGCCGCCGCAGAACGCCATGCCGCCACCTGGTGAAACCTCGCACTTCGGCGCGGTCTCGAGCTTGGAGCCGATGAAGCCGGCGACGAGCGGCAGGCCGACGCGCAATCCGAGGCTGCCGAGCGCGCGGCCACCGTGGCCATTCGCCGCGTGGGCGATCGGCGCGCCGAGCCCGTAGGTCGCGAGCCCGACGTAACCCCAGTCGTCGCTCCGATCGCGGAGCGCGAGCGCGAGCGAACCGACGGCGAGGACGTCCACCGCCACGACTTGCCACCGATAGCTGGGCGTGGTCTTGGCGACGGGGGCCTCCGCGGTTAGCGCGGGGAGCAGCGGGCGATCCAGCGGCACCGGGATGACGAGACCCGGCGGCTCGGCCCGTGCCGTCGACGCGAACACGGCGAGCAGGGCGATGATCACGGCGCGCATGATCAGCACTGTTTCAAGCCGTGTGCCGCGAACTAACTGACCAGGATCATGTTCGCGCGCGGCCGGTGGGTGTGCGCGATCCACGCCATGCCGGTCACGGCGACGCGGAAATCTGAGCGCTCGGAAATCCGAGGGCCTCGCGATCTCGCGCTCAGGGACGCAGCGCGGCGATGCCGGGCAGATCGAGACCCTGCACGAACTCGAGGCTCGCACCACCGCCGGTCGACACGTGGCTGACCTTGTCGGCGAGCCCGGCCTGCACGATCGCGGCGGCCGAGTCGCCGCCACCGACCACGGTCAGCGCGAGCTTGTTCTCGGCGAGCGTGCGTGCGACCGCGACCGTGCCCGCGGCGAATTTCGGCTTCTCGAACACACCCATCGGACCGTTCCAGAACACCGTGCGCGCCGCGGCGAGCACCTTGCGAAAGTTCTCGATGCTGGCGGGGCCGATGTCGAGCGCCATCGCGCCGGGCGGAATCGCGTCGATCTGGACGACCTTCGCACCGGCCTCGTCGTCGAGGCTCATCGCGACCACCACGTCGGTAGGCAGGTGCACCTTGATCTGCTTCTCGACGGCCTTGCGGAGGAAGTTCCGAGCGTTCGGCAGCCTGTCCTTCTCGACCTTGCTCTTGCCCACGGACTTGCCCTGGGCTTCGAGGAAGGTGTTCGCCATCGCGCCGCCGATCAGGATCGCGTTGACTCGCTCGAGCAGCGCGTCGAGGACCTCGATCTTGTCGGAGACCTTCGCGCCGCCGAGCACCGCGACGTAGGGCCGGTCGACCTCGCCGAGCAGCCGCGAGAGGAACTCGATCTCCTTGGCCATCACGAAGCCCGCGCCCTTCTCGGAGACGAACTTCACCATACCGGCGGTCGACGCGTGCGCGCGGTGGGCCGTACCGAATGCGTCGTTGACGTAGATGTCGCAGTACGAGGCGAGCGAGCGCGAGAAGCTCTCGTCGTTGGCTTCCTCACCCGGATGGAAGCGGAGGTTCTCCAGCATCGCGACCTGGCCGTCGCGGAGGTCGCTGACGACCTTGCGCGCGCCGTCGCCCACGGGCTCGTCCGCGAGCACGACATCGATCGAGAGTAGCTCGGCGAGCCGAGCTGCGACCGGCTCGAGCGAGAGCTCGGGCTTGACCTGACCGTCGGGCCGGCCGAGGTGCGAGCCGAGCACGATCCGCGCGCCGCGCTCGATCAGGTGGCGAATCGTCGGCAACGTCGCCGTGATGCGCGAGTCGTCGGTGATCTTGCGGGTCGCCTTGTCGAGCGGAACGTTGAAGTCGACGCGCACGAACACCCGGTGACCTTCGACCTGGAGCTCGGAGACGTGCTTGATGCCTCCAGGGAGCGGCATTACAGCCTCTCCGACACGAACTTCGCGAGGTCGAACAGGCGCTGCGAGTAGCCCATCTCGTTGTCGTACCAGGCGCTGACCTTGGCCATGTCACCGAGCGCGGTGGTGAGCGCCGAGTCGACGATCGAGCTGTGGCGATCGCCGTTGAAGTCGCACGAGACGAGCGGCTCGTCGGAGACGGTGAGGATGCCCGCGAGCGGACCTGCCGCCGCAGCGCGGAGCGCGTTGTTGATGGTCTTCGCGTCGGCGGGCTTCTCGAGCCGCACCGTGAGATCGACGAGCGACACGTTCGGGGTCGGCACGCGGATCGCGAAGCCGTCGAGCTTGCCGGCCATCGCTGGCAGTACTTCCTTGAGCGCCTTCGCGGCACCTGTCGTCGTCGGGATCATCGACAGCGCGGCGGCGCGCGCCCGGCGGAGATCGCGATGGGGCAGGTCGAGGATGTTCTGGTCGTTCGTGTACGAGTGGATCGTGGTCATCAGGCCGGTGATGATGCCGAACGTCTCGTGCAGCACCTTCGCGAGCGGCGCGAGGCAGTTCGTGGTGCACGACGCGTTCGAGATGATGTGGTGCTCGGCCGGCTTGTACGCGGCGGTGTTGATGCCCATGCAGATCGTCACGTCGGGGCTCTTCGCCGGGGCGGAGATCAGGACCTTCTTGGCGCCGGCGGTCAGGTGCTTGCTCGCACCTTCCTTGTCGACGAACACGCCGGTGCACTCGAGGACGATGTCGACCCCGAGCTCCTTCCACTTGATCGCGGCCGGATCCTTGATCGCGCTGATCTGGACATCGTCACCATTGATGACGAGCGCGTTGTCCTTCACCTCGACGGTGCCGGGATACCGCTTGTGGATCGAGTCGTACTTGAGGAGGTGACCGAGCGTCTTGACGTCGGTCAGGTCATTGATCAGGACGAGATCGAACGCGTCGCGCTGCTCTGCGAGACAACGAACGAAGCCACGACCGATGCGACCGAAGCCATTGATTCCAACACGAGCCTTCGCCATGGCGCGCACCCTAGATCGGATCGCGCGGCGTCGCCAGAGACAGAGCTATCAGCGAGCACCCGAATCAGGCGGCGCTCTGCCGTGTTGCTTTACGCGACTTGCTGCTTCTCGGACTGGAGCTGCGACCCACGCGAGATCTTGCTGGTGACCTCGCTGATGAGCTCGGTCGCGAGCGCGACGATCTGTTTCTCATCAAACCCCTGTGCCTCGAGGTCCCGGTAGATCGACTTCGCGAGGATCTTCACCGCACGGGACTTTGCTTCACGATCAGTCATCTCGGGTGCTGCGATCAGCACTACGCGTGCCAGCTCGTGACGTGTGACAAGTCCCTGGAATCCCGAGGGGGATCGGCTCACTGACACCCGAGTTTGGTGTGTAACACCGCACCAGGTGCATAAGCCGCTACGCACTCGGTCCGACCACTCAGGGTTCGTCGTGGATCCCGAAGAAGCCGCGGATCCTGCCGAGCAGGTCCTGCTTCGCGGTCTCGACGCGCCGCCGCTTCACCTCTTCACGCTCGTCGCGAACCGCGGTCAACGCTGTTCGCCGCATCACGAGCACCTCCGCGATCTGATCCGCGATCGCGGGAGTCTCGCGGAGGACGTGCTGGAACGCCGGCTTGTCGATCCGGTAACAGACCATGTCGGTCGCGGCGACGACGCTCGCCGTCCTCGCCTCGCCGGTCATCAAGGACATCTCGCCGAAGAACTGGCCGGGGACGAGCCGCGCCACCTCGCGCTCGTCGTTGCCGGTGCCGATCCGCACGGCCGCCTCTCCCTCGACGAGCATGAACAGCCCGTCATCGTGATCGCCCTCGCGCGTCACCGACTCGCCCACGGCGAACGGCGTGTGGACCAGGCTCCCGGCGAGCGACTCGCGCTGCTTCTCGGGCAGGCCACGAAACAGGTCCACCGAGGCCAGTGCCTCGATTCGCCGCGCGAGCTCGGCGGTGGCCTTTTCCTGCTCGCGCTCGGCCGTGTTCGGGGTCAGGAACACCGTGCTCGCGGGGATCGACATCGAGATGTTCGCGCGCCGGAGCGCGAACCAGATCCGGATCCGGGTCGCGCTGTCGGGCGGGTCGTCGGCCGCGAGATCGGTCAACCAGTAGCGGACCGCGTACTGCGCGAAGCTGTCGCGAACTCCGATGAACAGGACATGGGGCTGGGGCTCGAGCGCCATCCGCGGCACCGGATCTCGGCGCAGCGCGTTCTCCACGGCGGCGATCACCTCGGTCGGTGGGGTCCGGAAGTCGACGAAGAACTCGACCGTGCGCCGGGTCTGCAGCGGCTCGCCCGCGCGCTTGCCGAGGATCGTGATCTGGCTCTTCACGAGCATGCCGTTGGGAATGATGACGGTGTCCCAGTTGCGGGTCTCGATCGCGGTGTAGCGCCACCGGATCTCGGTGATGCGTCCCGTCGGCTGGCCGGGTCCGAAGTTCACCCAGTCGCCGACCTGGAGCGACTTGTCGAGCTGGACCGACAGCCCACCCATCACGTTGCCGAGCGTGTCCTGGAGCGAGAACCCGATCACCGCCGTGAGCACCGCGCTCGTCGTGATGAGGCCGGCGACCGAGAACCCGGCGCGCTTGCCGACGATGATGAACACGATCAAGACGCCGACGAACGTGAAGATGTCGATCAAGATCCGCGGCAGCGCGAAGCCCACGTGCGGCAACAGCACGCGGAACGCGATCGTCATGCCGAGCGACAGGTAGGCGAGGAGGCCGAACGAGAGCGCGGCGACATCGGCGATCGTGTCGTCGTAGTCCTCGTAGTCCTGACCGGCACCGATCACGGCGGCGATGATGTGCGCGATGACGAGCGTGCCGGCGGCACGCATGTGATAGCGCTCGACGTGTGGCGCGCGTCGCACGAGCGCCACGCCGACGAAGTACGCGAGGATCAAGAACGGTGTGCGAGCGAACCAGAGATGTTCGACGAGCGCGGCCGAGAACCCCACGGGGGCGATCCTATCCGATCCTGCGCGACGACGAGGTGGCCACGCCCGATGTGCGGGCGAGCCCGGTTCGTGCGACGAGGCCGCGTCGACCCCGGCGCACGAGCTCCGCGTCACGGGTGCAGCTCGGCCGCCCCCGTGAACGCGGCGCGAGTCAGTTCTCGACGAACGCCTTGAGCCGCTTGCTGCGCGACGGGTGCCGCAGCTTGCGGAGCGCCTTCGCCTCGATCTGGCGGATGCGCTCGCGGGTGACCTCGAAGTCCTGACCGACTTCCTCGAGCGTGTGATCGCTCTTCTCGCCGATGCCGAAGCGCATGCGGAGGACCTTCTCCTCGCGCGGCGTCAGCGTGGCCAGCACCTTGCGGGTCTGGTCGGCGAGGTTCACCGAGATCACGCTCTCGCTCGGCGAGATGATCGACTTGTCCTCGATGAAGTCACCGAGGTGCGAGTCCTCTTCCTCGCCGATCGGGGTCTCGAGCGAGATCGGCTCCTTCGCGATCTTCAGGACCTTGCGGACCTTGTCGAGCGGCAGCTCCATGCGCTCGGCGATCTCCTCGGGGGTCGGCTCGCGGCCGAGCTCCTGGACGAGGTAGCGCGTCGTACGGACGAGCTTGTTGATCGTCTCGATCATGTGGACCGGGATCCGGATCGTGCGGGCCTGGTCGGCGATCGCACGCGTGATGGCCTGGCGGATCCACCACGTCGCGTAGGTCGAGAACTTGTAGCCGCGCTTGTACTCGAACTTGTCGACGGCCTTCATGAGGCCGATGTTTCCTTCCTGGATGAGGTCCAGGAACTGCAGACCGCGGTTCGTGTACTTCTTCGCGATCGAGACCACGAGGCGAAGGTTCGCCTCGACGAGCTCGCTCTTCGCGCGATCGGCCATCCGCTCGCCCTCATGGAGGTCGCGGTAGGTGGAGCGCAGGTCGGGCGCGGTGGCGCGCGCCTCCTCCTCGATCACGGCGACCTTGCGCATCGCCGACTTGATCTGCTCTTCCATCTCCTCGAAGTCGGCGACCGTCATCATGGTCTTCTTGCCGACCGCGCGAGCCCGCTGCGGCGACGCACGCATCTCGCGCAGCGTCTTGCGGATCTCGCTCGCATTCATCCCGGCCTTGCGCTCGCACTCGCGAACCTCGAGCTCGGCCTTGTCGAGCTTGACGATGATGTTCTTGAGCTGCGCGACGATGCGATCGACCGTGGGCTTGTTGAGCCGGAGGTCGGAGAGCTCCTCGAACATCTGGGCGCGGTGGCCCCGCTGGGCCTCCTTGACCTTCTTCTTCTTGCTCTCGGAGCTGCCCGGCTCGGCGAGCTTCTCGTCGAGCTTCTCGGTGTCGCGCTGGAGCTTGCGGACCTTGTCGATGATCTTGCAGACGCGATCGACGTAGAACTGCTCGTTGAACTCGGCCTCGTCCTCGTCGATGTCCTTGACGACATCCTTGACGCGGACCTTGCCGCGGCGCAGGCGCTCGCCGATCTCGAGCAGCTCTTCTACTGCCACCGAGGAATTGAGCACGGCCTGCAGCATCTTGCGCTCGCCGTCCTCGATGCGCTTGGCGATCTCGACCTCGCCCTCACGGGTGAGCAGCGAGACCGAGCCCATCTTGCGCAGGTACATGCGAACGGGGTCGCTGGTACGCGAGTACGCGTACTCCTCGTCCTCGTCGACCTCTTCCTTCTCGTCCTTCTCGGCGCCGATGCCGAGATCCTTCGGAGGCTGATCGACCAGGTCCGGCCGTCGCGTGCCCGTCCCGTCGACGACCTCGATGCCGTGCTCGCCGAGCACCGACAGCCAGCCATCGATCTGATCGGTCGAGACCACGTCCTCGGGCATGTGGTCGTTGACCTCGTCGTACGTGACGAAGCCCTTCGTCTTGCCGAGCTCGATCAGCTTGTCGCGCATCGAGTTGCCGTCGCGGCCACCCTCCTTCGGAGCGCGACCGCCCTTGCCCTTGCGGGTCTCGGCCTCGAGCGCGGCGGCGTCGGCATCGGCGGCTAGGCTGCGGGGCTTGGGAGCGCCGGGGACGAAGTCCTCGTCGTCGTCGCTCTCGAACGTGGCCATCGGGACGGCATCGTCGTCGTCGAGGTCGAGCTCGGGGCGAGCGCCCTTGCCCGGCGCGCCGGGCTTGGCGCCGGGCTTGCCGGCCTTGGCCGCCTTCGGGATCTGGACGAAGTCGTCGTCGTCGCCGTCGTCATCCGGTCCGTCGAAGTCTTCATCGCGCGGCGGACGCACCGGCTTGCCCGGGGGCTTGGTCAGCGCCTTCACGACCTTGGCAACAGCGGCCTTCGGGTCGGCCTTGTCGGCCGGCACCTTGTCGACGGGCTTCTTGGCCTCGACCTTTTTCACGGCGGACACTTCCTTGCCTGGCGGCTTCTTCTTGGCGGCGTCCTTCGGAGCAGCCTTCGCCTTCACGTTGCCTTGGGTACGCGCCATGTCTTATTCGACCTGCTTTCGGGTTGGCGACTCGCCCTCGATGGGCGGTGCGCTTGCGACCAGAGAATCTTTGATCCGGGCGACCAGCTCGTGGTCGCCTTTGCGCTCGGCTTCGATCAGTTGCGCGAGCAGTCGAGCGAGATCTCGATCACCCCGCCGTTGCGCCTCGTTCAGGCTCTTCTTCAGCTCGACGAGCCCGACCTCTGCTTTGCGATGATCCAGGTTTCTGGTCATCGCGATGAGGTCGGCACGCGGGTCCTTCGCTTCGGCGTATTTTCCGGACAACACGTGCGCTGCGGTGGTCGGAGGTAACTGCACGGAGGCGAGCTCGTGGAAGGATTGTCCCGCCCGAGCCGCGGAATACATGTCGCGAAGGCGAGCGTCCGTCAAGAGCCAAAAAGCCTTGTCTGCCTCGGCGGTTGCGATCAGAGAGGGGTGGTCTGCGAGCAGGGTGATCACCTCCACCTCCTCACTCGGTGGCAAGGCGACCCGTGCAGGCTCTAAACCCTCGATAGCGGCGGGTTGAGGAGGTGCGTTTGGATACGACGGATGTGGTCGATGTGGTCCCTGGCCCGGCGCCTGTCCCGAGGCGCGCGCTATCGCGTTGCGGATCACCTGGGCGTCCACCTGCATCGCCGTCGCCAAGGTGCCCACGATTAGATCACGTTTGACCGGGGTCGCAACTTTCGCGGCGAGCCGCGCCGCGTCCTCGAGTGCCCGCCCGCGCGCGTCCATGTTGCCGCGCGCCTTGCTCCACACTTCCTCGGCGAAGAACTCGATCCCGCCCTTCGCTCGATCCACGGCCTCGCGGAGCTGCAACGCACCGCCGCTCGCGACGAGGCTATCCGGATCGACACCGTCGGCGAGCGGACCCGCACCACCCGATCGCGCGTGGCCGGGACGCGACGCGACCTGGACCTCGACGTCCGCTTCGACGCACAGCTGGAGCGCGTGCATGGTCGCCTTGTAGCCGGCGCGATCGCCGTCGTACAGCAACACGACCCGCTCGGTGAGCCGCTTGAGCACGTTGATCTGCTCCGGCGTGATCGCGGTGCCGAGCGGCGCGACCACCTCGGGGAAGCCCGCCTGATGCAGCGTGATCACGTCGAAGTTGCCCTCGACGAGCACCGCGCGCTTCAGCGTGCCCATCGCCTCGCGAGCCTGGGCGAGCCCGAACAGCAGCTTGCTCTTCTTGTAGACCGAGCTCTCCGGGCTGTTGATGTACTTCGGAGGCTCGTTGCCATCGGGCGAGGGCACCGGCGCACCGACGATCCTCGACGAGAACCCCACGACATCGCCCCCGGGCACGACCACCGGGCACACGAGCCGATCGCGGTTGCGATCGTAGTAGCCACCGGAGCGCGGACGGAGCGCGACGAGCCCCACCTTGACCGCGAGCTCCATGTCCGCGCGCTTGGCCTTGAGGTGATCGGCCAACAGGCCCCAGTCCGCGGGTGCATAGCCGAGGAAGAACTTGTCCGAGGTCTCGGTCCCGACGGCGCGCTTGGCCAGGTACGCGCGCCCGGGTTCGCCGCGTTTCGGATCTGCGAGAATCTCGCGGTAGAACGCCGTCGCGAGCTTGTTGAGCTCGAGCATCGAGACGCGTTCGCCACGCGCCTTCCGCAGCTCCGGCGACTCTTCGATCTTGGGGACCTCGATCCCGAAGCGTGCCGCGAGTTGCTCGGCGACCTCGACGAAGCTCTTGCCCTCGAGCTCCATCACGAAGGTGAACACGTCCCCCTTCTTCTGGCAGCCGAAACACATGAAGAAGCCCTTGTCGGGCGTCACGTTGAACGAGGGCGTCTTCTCCCCGTGAAACGGGCAGAGCCCCTTCCAGTTGCGGCCGGCCTTCTTGAGCTGGACGTACTGACCGATGACCTCGACGATGTTCGCCGCGTCACGGATCTGGGTGATGACGTCCTCTGGAATCATGCGAGATCGTGGCTACCAACGCGCCCCTTTGCGCGAAGCCAGGGACCATGACCGATCCGTCCGGCAAACGGAAGGCTAGTTCCAATGTCGGTCAGATAAGAACGTTGACGTTGACAATGACGTGAACCTGAACATGAACGCCACCTTGGACGTTGACCTCGACACGATCAGGTCATTTTCGTGAGCATCGCCACGATCCCTTCGAGAAGATCTATTCCGCGAGCGTAGACCGGCTCGCCCACCAACTTCATGACCCGCATC
>Ga0299915_10000240_pt1 | contig 43201 bp, 33 predicted proteins | sample RVTome_13_FD_200263 | JGI IMG/M metagenome (GOLD analysis project Ga0299915, IMG submission 200263) | Soil microbial communities from uranium-contaminated site in the Upper Colorado River Basin, Wyoming, United States - RVT92D227 (version 2) ...
CATCGTGATGCCAGTCTCGTCGCTGTTGACCCGGAGGAGGATCGCGATGAGCGCCACGGTCGCGAACGCGGTGGCGACGTAGTAGCCGAGGAACGCCTTCCACGACGGGACACCCTCGTAGAGCGTCTTGCGTGCCACGGCTTCCTTGTCATCCTTGGTCGCGCGCACGAACGGCGCCGCGCCCTCGGGAGCCGCGTGCTCGGCAGCCGGAGCCGACGTCGCGGTCGGCGCGCCGCCCGGTGCCGCGCTCAGGAACGAGTTGCAGAAGCGACACTTGATCGCCTCGTCCTGGATCTCCTCCGCACAGAACGGACATTTCTTCATGGTTGATCTCGTCTCGACCTGGTCGAGACCTCGACACTACCGCGGAAGCTACATCCGGTAGCCGAGGCCGACCATGAAGTCGATCGCCGTGATCGCGCTGATGTCCTCGCGGAGGCCCTCCTTCGCGGGGCTGTACGAGAACGCGAGCGGCATGACCGTCGCGATGATGTTCGGCGTGATCGCGTAGTCGGCAGACAGCCCGACGCGAACATGCAGCATCGTGAGCGCACCGGAGGTCGGCGCGTTGTCGGTGAACGGGCTCTCGCTCACGCCGCTGAACAGCAGCGCACCGATTCCAAGATCCCCGCGTAGCCCGATCTTCGACGCGACGTGGTACGTGGCGCCGACGTTCGCAAACAGGCCGATCAGGTTGGCCGTCTTGCTCTCGTTCGTGACCATGTTCTGGAACGGTACGGGCGTGAACGTGAAGCCGGCGCCGACCTCGATCGCGACCTTCTCGTTGATCGAGATCGGATAGCCGCCGATCAGCGCCGCGGTCGCCTGGATCGGCACCTCGAGATCACCGGTGGTCACCTTCGCGCCACCCCCGGCGACTCGCAGCGAGATCACCTTCGGGCCGGCGGGGGCGGTCACGACGAGGTTGTTGTCTTCGTCGGGGTCCTTGGGCTCGGTGGGATCTCCGACGCGCGTCGGATCGGGCTGCTTCGGATCGGGAGGCTTGATCTCTCCGTCGGGCCGCTCGTTCTGATCGGGAGGCTTGTTGCGAATCGCTTCTTGCTGCTTCGCGCACTCGTCGAGCTCGGTGATCCGCGCCTCGATCTCCTGCTTCTTCTCGGGCTTGAGCGGCTTGATCGTGTCGGCTTCCTTGAAGGCCAGGTAGCGCTTGTAGAAGAACTGCGCGTCCTTGCAGTTCTTCGCCTGGCGGAACGACTGCGCGATGTTGAACAGGTACGCGGCCTTCTTGGAGTCGACCTGCTCGAGCTCGAAGCCCTTCTTGAACGCGTCGACGGCCTTGTCGAAGTTCCCGAGGTTGTACTGGTTCTCGCCTTCCTTGTACCAACCGTCGGCGTCCTTCGGTTGCGCCGCCGCCAGCACCGGCACCATCACCAGCGCGCATACGATCGAGATCATCCGCTTCATTAGGTTCTCCGGACTGCGAGGTCGCGTTCAGTCACCCGGCTTCTCGAGGCCGGTATCGTTGATCTTGCCAGAACCGGAGCCCTTGCCGGTGCCCGAGCCCTTGCCGGTGCCCGAGCCTTTGCCCGTGCCGGCCGAGCCCGAGCCTTTGCCGAGGTTCGGATTCGTCACGACCTTCTTCTTCTTGGTGAAGGTCTTCTCGAGGTTGATGTCTCCCTCGGGCTTGAGCGTGAGGACGATGTCCTCGTACTTGGCGTCGTAGCGCAACGTGACCCTGACTTCATTGGCGCTGCGCTGGAGCTCGAACGTCGCGCCGGTCCGCTGCGCGATCTCCTGGCCATTGACGAAGATCTTCGCGCCCGGGGGCGTCGTCGCGATCGTGACGTTGGCCATCTTCGACACCACGACATCGCTCCCGCTGCCCGCCGAGCCGACTTGCTTCGCAGCGCTTCCGGCGCTTCCGGCGCTCCCGGCCGAGCCATTGTCGACGGTCGCGTTGCTGCCGGGCTTCGTGGTGTCTGACCCGACGCTGTCGCTGCCGCCGACCGCAGCACTTCCGCCGCCGCTGTCGGGCGTGACGACGACCTCGTCGCTCCCGCTCGCGACCGGGTTGTCGGTATCGATCGACTTGTTCGTGGTCCCGATGATGACCAGCGCGGTGACCGCCACTCCGAGCACGACCAGCCCGGCGATCACCAGGCCCGCCTTGCTGCGCTTCGGCTGCACCTCCCCGGTGGCTCCACCCAGCGTGGTCGGGGCCGGATAGCCCCCGGAGTACGGGGTCAACATCCCGGGAGGAGGTGTGGAGATCGGCGCCGGCGTGTACCGCACGCCTCCTCCGACTGGCGGCAGCGGCGCGGTCGACGGCATCAGCGGGCGCTGGCAGAACCCCGCGATCCCGCCATGCGCCTCGACGTACCCGATCGGATCGGACATCGCGCGCATCATCTCGTCCATCGTCGGGTAGCGGAGCTCCATGCGCTTCTCGAGCGCCTTCATCACGACCGCCTCGACGTGCGGATTCATCATCCGAAACTGCGACGGTGGAGTCGGCGGCTGCGTCAGGTGCTGGACGAGGATCTCGCCGTAGCCCTCGCCGACGAACGGCACGCGCCCGACCAGCATCTCGTAGAGCAAGATGCCGAGCGCGTAGATGTCGGTGCGGTGATCGATGTTGCCGCGACCCTCGCACTGCTCGGGTGACATGTACGCGGGCGTGCCCATCACGATGCCGGTCCGCGTGCGGCTCGAGCCGGTCGCGTCTCCGGTGAGCTTCGCGATGCCGAAGTCGAGCAGCTTGACGAAGTCGCGCTCGCGACCACGCTGCTGGAGCATGATGTTATCGGGCTTGAGATCGCGATGGATGATGCCGCACTTGTGAGATGCGGCGAGCGCGTCCGCGACCTGCAGCGCGAGGGAGAGCGCGCGCTCGGGTGGTAGTGGAGACTCCGTCCGGATCAGCTGCGACAGCGTGGTCCCGGCGAGGTACTCCATGATGAAGTACACGAGCTGCTCGCGGCCCATCCCGGCCTGGATGATCCCGAAGTCGACGATATCGACGATGTTCGGGTGACCGATGTCGTTGACGGCCTTCGCTTCGTTGAAGAAGCGCGCCGCGACCTCCTGGTTCGAAGAGAACTCGGAGTGCAGGACTTTGAGCGCGACCTTCTTGCCGATCGAAGGATGCTCGGCGAGATAGACCGCACCCATGCCACCCTCGCCCAACTTCTGGGTCACCAGATAGTTGCCGATGGTCTGCCCGATGATGAAGTCGTGTGGCGGGGGCCCGTGTTGTGGATCCATGCCGATTCCTGCCAAGCAGGGGCGAGGGTGCATCTTAGCTCACAACCGTCTGAAAAGTCGCCGAAGGTCAGGTCGCGTGTCACGATGTTCCTGGTGCGCGCCCTTGCGGCTCTCCTGATCCTCGGTGTGATCGCTCGTCCGACATCCGCCGAGGGCCTGCCGGAGGTGCGATCGAGGGCCGTCGTGGTCCTGGATGCGGAGACCGGAGCCGAGATCTTCGGCAAGGACGCCGATGACGTCCGGCCGATCGCCTCCACGACCAAGATCTTCGTCGCGATGGTTGTCCGGAAGCGCGGGATCGACCTGGACGGCTGGACCGAGATCAAGCGCGCGGACGCCAAGCACGCACGCGGCGGAGCGCGCACGCGGCTCGACGTCGGCGAGAAGTTTCGCAATCACGACCTGCTGCGCGCGATGTTGATCTCGTCCGACAATCGGGCTCCCACCGCGCTCGCCCGCGCCGTCGGGCTCGACCCCGACGGCCTCGTCACGGCGATGAACAAGCTCGCGAAGCAGCTCCACCTCAAGCGGACGAAGTTCACCGATCCATCCGGGCTGCGCGGCAACGTCTCGACCGCGCGCGAGATGGCGATCGCGCTCCGCGCCTCGCTCGACGATCGCGTGCTGCGGGACGTCATGGGCGACGAGTTCGAGATGATCTACTCGAAGGATCGTTATTCGAAGATCGGCTACGGCACGACGAACCTGCCGCTCGTCTCGAAGAAGTACGACGTGGTCGGCGGCAAGACCGGCTACACGAAGTCCGCCGGATATTGCTTCATCACCGCGGCGCGCTTCGAGGGCCGCGAGGTCTTGCTCTCGTTCCTCGGTGCCCCGGGCAAGACGACGCGCTTCGCCGACTTCAACCGGGTCGCCGAGTGGCTCGCGCAGGGTGCGCCAGGATCGAAGATCACCACCAAGCGGCCCAGCCGCGTGCGCCCGAAGCTCGACGTCCAGATCCGGGGCCGCGTCGCGGGCCCGCTGGTCGAACCATAGGCATGGCACTATCGCCCCGGTGAAGCGGAACCGGCGCGAGCTGCTGGGCGATCTCGGGATCGCGTCGGCCTCGACGTTCCTGTGGGCACTCGGATGTGGCGGGCCGGCGAAGACGATCCGCGAGACCACCGAGGCCAAGGGCACGAGCAACGAGGTCCGCGCGCGGCTCCGCGAGGCAGTGGCGCGGCTCGCAGCCCTATACCCGACGGTCCACTCGCTGGCGGTCATCCGCCGGCGTACGACCGCAGCCGTCGACGTGCTCGGTACCGGGGTCGCGCGCGCGTGGCGTGATGGCGTGGTGCTCACCGTTCGCGACAAGGACGGTACGTGGCGCGAGCAGGTGAGCTCCGACCTGAGCCAGGCCGGCATCGCCGCGGCGGTTCGCGCGCTCGTCGGGACCTCGACCAAGCGTGCGACGTTCGACATCGGGCCGGTCCCACCGACGCCAGCCGCGCCGACGCGGATCGACGACGTGAAGCTACGCAAGCGCGTCGAGGCGATCACGAGCTTCGAGACGCGCGATAGCCGCGTGGTCTACGCGGCCGGGATGATCGACATCGATGACTCGACGGTGTGGTCGATCGCGCCGGGTCATGATCGCGAGCAGCGCCTCGTGCGCGTACGCAACCGGGTCCTCCGCGCGGCTTGGAACGGCACCCGGCCCGTGGTCGGGGAGGCCGAGCTCGCGTGGATCGGCAACGTCGACGATCATCTGCTCGACGAGGATGCGGTCAGGGGAGCCACGAAACGCGCGCTCGAGCTGATGACGCCGGGGACCTTCGAGGACAAGGAGCGCACCGTGATCCTCGAGCCGAGCGTGACCGCCACGCTGATCGATGCGGGAACCCGTGCGCTGCTCACGAGCGCGGCGGCACTCCGGCCGGAGGTCAAGCGGCGCCTCGTGATCGGGGCAACCGTCGCCGGACCGCTCGTCACGCTCGTCGACGATCCGACCGTCGGTGGCGCATATGGCGGGTTCGTGTTCGACGACGAGGGTGACGTCGCGGCGCCGATCACGCTCGTCGACGGCGGCCGCCTCGCCGGCGTGCTCGCCGATCGCGCGGGCGGCGGGCACGGTCGCGGCCGGCGGCCCGGGCACGTCGGTCCGGTCGAACCATCGCCGTCGCACCTTCGCCTGGCACCCGGCAAGCTCCCGCACGCCGCGCTGAACGACGACGGCTTCATCCTCGAGGGTGGTGGCACGGCGATCGTCGATCCGAGCACGACGCGCGTGGTGATCGGGGCCGCCCGCGCGCGAGAGCTCCGCGGTGGCAAGGAGACCGGGCGGGTCTACGCCGACGTCGAGCTCGTCGGCGATCTCGCCGTGCTGCTCGCGGCGGTCTCCGGGGTGTCCTCGGATAGCGCCGTGATCGCGTATCGCGACGAGCGCGATGGCGAGCCGCGCTGGCGATCGATCGATGCACCGTGGCTGCGCACGACGGGCCTCGTTCGGGCTCGCCGGAGGCGCGCGTGATCACACGTCGCGACCTCGTGCGTGCGCTGGGCAACGTCGCCGACTGGTTCGTGATCGAACGTGCACAGGAGATCGCCGTCGCCGACGACCTGCGTGCCGTGCGCCGTCGCGAGAATCGGACCCGCACGACCCTGGTCATCCACCACGACGTCCCGAGCGGACGCGGCACCGCGCGCATCGAGATCACCGCGTCCGACGGGAATGCGGTGACGCTCGTCGAGCAGGCCGTCTCGCTCGCGGCCGCCGCCGTCGGCCCGGCGTGGAAGACCGTGCCGCCGGCCGCGCCGGCGAAGGTCGAGGTGCTCGATCCCGACCTCGCGAAGGCAGACCTCGCCGTCGCCGCCGCCGCGATCGTGCGCGGCCTCCGCCGGCCCGAGGGTGCCAACGTGCTCGCAAGCGCCTCGGTCCTTCGCGAGCAGATCAGCGTCCAGGGCAAGAATGGGTTCGACGACGTGTGGACCGCGAGCGAGCTCCACGTCGAGGCGCTCGTCACCGCCGCGAATCGCAGCCTCGAGCTCGCGCGCGACGCCCGCCGTACGATCGACCTCGCGCTCGATTCCGCGGTCGCCGAGGCAGCGGCCGATCTGCAGCAGCTCTCCCGTGCGGGCGCGCCTACCACGGGACGCTACGCCGCCCTGCTGTCTCCCGAGGCGCTGCTCCACGGCGAGGGCTTCGGCGTCTGGTCGGTGTTCGCCGTCCAGGCCGACTCGGTCGTCGAACGCCAGGGCCTGACCCGCTATCGCCTCGATACGCCGATCGCGCCCGGTGCGGCTCAGGTCGGCGAGCCGCTCACGATCACGAGCGATGGCGCGCTCGACTTCGCCACGCGCTCGGCCCCGGTCGGCGACGAAGGCGACGCGATCCGCCGGTTTCCGCTCGTCGAGCGTGGCATCTCCGTCGGGCTCGGGCTCTCGATGCGCGAGGCCGCGCTGCGCCGGCGCGATCCGAATGGCGGCGTACGCAACCTCGTCGTCGCGCCGGGTACGTGGGATGGCAAACCGTCCGGCGACCGGACAGTCGAGATCCGCCGGCTGCGCGCGTTGTCGATCGATCCGCACACCGGGGATGCCACGCTCGAGCTCGCGCTCGCGATCGTCCACGAGCACGGCAAGTCCACGCCGTTCACCGGCGGGACCGTGCGGCTCGATCTCGTCACCGCACTCGCCCGTGCGAGGCGCAGCTCGACGATGATCCGCCGCGGCGCGTACCTGGGCCCGGCGTCGGTGCTGATCGATGGCGTCGAGCTGATCGCCTAGAACGGGATCCGTGCGCGGATCGTGGTGCCCTGGTTCGGCGACGACGTGATCTCGAGGCTGCCGCCGACGAGCTCGGCACGCTCGATCATCCCGAGCAACCCGAACGTCGTGCGACCGTGCGATGGATCGAAGCCGATCCCGTCGTCGCTCACGACGAGGTCGAGCCGACCGCCGACCGTCTGCAACGTCACCGCGAACCGCTTCGCGCGTGCGTGCCGCATGACGTTCGCGATCGCCTCCCGCACGATCCGGAAGCAGACCGTGGCCACCTCACGCTCGACGTCGAGGTCATCGAGGTCGAGGGCGACCTCCAGACCGCCGCGGAGGGCCTGGCGCATCGCGTGCGACCGGATCGCCGCGATCAGCCCGAGCTCGTCGAGCACCGGTGGGCGTAGCTCGTGCGCGAGGCCGCGCACGGATTCGAGCGCCGCGCCCAACGCCGCGCTCGTCCTGGCGGCGTCGTCACCCCGCCCGACCGCGAGCTGGAGGGTCGAGAGGAGCTGGCCGATGTCGTCGTGGAGCTCGCGCGCGATCGCCCGGCGTTCGGTCTCGTCGGTCGCCTGCATCCCGCGCGCGAGCGTCCGGCGTCGCGCCTCCGCCTCGCCTCGCTCGTTCTCGACGAGCTGCGCGGCATGCAGGCGCGCGATGAACCGGTCGACCTCCCCGCTCGGCCGATCCTTCGCGAGGTAATCATCGGGGCTGACGTACTGTGGGTTGCGACACAGCGTGCCGTCGACGAGCACGAGCGGATGGGTCGCGAGGGTCTCGCGGATCGACAGCGCCGGCACCCGGGTGCGGTCGTAGGTGCACATGATCGCGATGCGTCCATGCACGACCAGGTGGTTCAGCCTGGCCTCGTACTCCGCGAGCCGCGCCATCCCCAACGATGCCGCCATCTCGCCGACCAGGCGCAGCCCCGCGAATCCGGCGCGCGCGGCTTCATCGGTACGGCTGCGCAGCCAGTCGAGCAAGTGCTCGACGTCGGGCGAGCCGACATCCTTGTACGCCTCGCCACGCCCGAGGATCGAGAGCGCGCCATGAGACGCGATCGCTCCGAGCGCGCGCTTGCCGGCGGCGGCATCCTCCGCGAGGTAGATGCAGCGCTCGCCCAGGTCGAGACCTTCGCGCAGGAACGGCTCGATCGCGGCAAGCTCCTCGTCGCGTGACCTGCACAGCACGCAGACGTGATCCGCGGAGCGCAAGCTGAGGGGCCCCCCGAGGACTCGCGCTGTCTCGCGTGCCGTGTACAACGGTACAACGGTCTCGATAGCGTGCCCGCGTGTCAAGGCGCTCGCCTCGGTTCAGCGCGGCTTGCGGATCAATACGTCAGGCTCCGAAGCCGCGCGGCTCGCCCCGGCGCGAACGCCGCACCATTCGAGTCCTCGCAAACCTGATTGGTGCAGATCGAGGTCTGCCCCCGGCAATCGAAGTCGATCGTGCAGCTCCCGCCATCCTCGATCGTCCCGATCAGCGATTGCCCGCAGACCGCCGGAAACTGCGGCCCGCTCTGCCAGTACTCCGGGCACGTCGGGGCGAACGTGATGCCCGCGAGGCAACCCGCCGCGGCGAGGGCGTCGTACTCGATCCGCCCCGCCGCGACGCTGGCCTCGACCTCTGCCGGCATGAGCGACAGGTTCGCGTCCGCGTAGCAGTCCGGGGCCGAATTACCGACGGCCTCCTCGAACGTCACGCCGACGTCGGCTGGAAAGTCGGTCCTGCACAGGAACGCGTGATCGCACTGGACGACGCCCAGCTCGACGAGGAAGTCGCCCGCGCGAAGCTCACCGCCGCCGCTACCGCCGCCATCACCGGTGCCGTCGCCCGAGCCGTCGCCCTTGCCGTCGTCGTCGCCGGCGGGGAGCTCTTGGCCCCCGACCTGCGCGCCGCATCCCGCGACCAGGACACCCAACAGCAAGAGTCTGCGCATGGCTCAAGCCACGCTGGTGCAACGATTTGGCCAATGCCTCCGGTCCACGTGCTCGTGTGAGTTGGATGACTTGCGCGATCGGGCCGTCGAGGCTCGTGGGGGACTCGGCCTCGATCGGGGAGTCGGCGTGCTACCTCTTCAGCGTGCGTGATCAAGCTTCCGGACCGAGCCCGCAACGACGGCTCTTCGTGCCCGTGATCGGCACGGTGCTCGGCGCGTCCGCGGGCTTCGCATACTACTGGTTCTTCGGCTGCGATAGCGGTTGAGCGACGCGGTCGAACCCCGTGCTCACCACCGGCTTCGGTGCAGTGCTGGGTTTGTTGATGACCGTGGGTCGTCGCCGCTGAGCTGAATCACCACCGCGCCCGTCGTGGTCCTCGGTGCGATGAAGCGCGCATGGAGATCCTGCGCACGCCCCCCAGGAGGACGCCGGTGTCGAGCTCGCCAAGCTCGTGGTGGAGCTCGTCGCAAGCACTCGGTGAGCCTCGCACAAGAATTGGTAATCGCTCGGGATCCTTGCTCCAATAGGCTGGCTGGCGCACCTGGCCCAGGCCATGCTTTGATTCCGCAGACTGGATGACCATCCCGCCGGCACATCGACGCCTCGTACCGCGCACGCCGCGCAAGGATCCCGCAGAGGATCTCGACGTGACGTTGCCGCGAGTGGTGATCGACGTCGAAGAAGATCCCGGCGACGCGGCGGACTTCACCGATCGGCAACCGCAGCTCGACCCCAGCGAGTCGCTCGAGATCACGATCCGCCAGCACGACGACGCGGACGACGATGTCGACGCCGCCGAGACGCTCGCGGTGATGACCGCACAGGTCGCCGAGCTCGACGAGCCGTTCGACCCCGCGGTCGACATCACCGCGGATCCCGACCGCGACCACAAGCAGATCGACCCGAACGCGTTCGCGGATCTCGAGCCCACGTCACTCAAGCCGTCGAGCTCCCCCGGTGTGGAGGATCGCCCGATCGCCCAGATGTCGCTCGCCGAACGAGGCCTGCTCTCGACGATCGCCGAGGGCCACGAGAAGAGCCGCCTCGTCTACGTCGACTGGCTCGAGCGGCGCGGCGAGAAGGCCCGCGCCGAGTTCCTCCGGCTCGATCACGCATTCGTCGCGATGAGCCGCAACGATCCCCAGTACGCCGACGCCTTCCGGAGGCTGCGCGACCTCGCGTCACACATCAGCGTCGACTGGCGGAGCCGAGTCGCTCGGTCCGCGATCGAAGGATGCATGGCGTCCGGCGGACAATGTCCCCGTTACTGGCGCGCGCTCCCCCCCGACGGCGATGACGTCCGCGATTGCGGCATCTGCGGCGAGCAAGTCTTCTATTGCGTGACGATGGACCTCGCCCGCGCGCGCCTGCAGAACGGCGAGCTCGTCGCGGTCGACATCACGTGCGAGCGCTACGCCAACGACCTCGCCCCGCAGTGCGCCAGCTGTCACTCGCAGGTTCCGGCCGCCACTCGCTTCTGTCCGCACTGCGGACGCGCGCAGTAGTCACGCACTACCTGAATCCGATGGACGTGCCGCTCGACGCCGAGGCGCGCGTCAACCTGTGGTTCGCGGCCCAGCCGATCCAGATCGAGGCAGGCACCCTGTTCTTCCGCGACTGGGCGGTCTTCTTGCCACCGGCGAGCTCGGCGACCGCGACGATGCGCTGCGAGTTACCTCGGGACATCTCGTTGCTCTACGCGACCTCGCACATGCACCGGCGCGGCGTCGAGTTTCACTCCGACGTCACGCCACCCACCGGGCCGGCGTTCTCGCTCCACGAATCGGACAGCTGGTCGGCTCCGACCCCGACGGTGTTCTGGCCTCCGGTCGAGCTCGCCGCCGGCTCGACCCTCGAGTTCGGCTGCGAGTTCCACAACGACTCGGCGAGCCCCGTGGTCGAGGGCACGTCGGCCGACACCGACGAGATGTGCGTCCTCGTCGGCGGCTACTGGCCCAAGTTGACCGCGGATGCCGAGCTCTGCATCGGCGATGGCTCCGGGCCGGTACTCGCCGGATCCAGGACGTGCGAGCAGGTCGTCGACTGCATGGTCGATGCAGGCGTCGACAACTGGGTCGGGGGCAGCAGTGCGTCGCCGACACCTGCGCCGCCTCCGCGCCGGCCTTGTCGAGCTTCGTCGTCTGCGTCAACCGCAACAACTGCTGGGGCGATCCGCGCTGCGTCGCCGCGCACTGCGGACCGCAGTACACGAGTTGCACCGAGGCGCGCTGCAACTGACCACGAACCGGCGCACATGGTGGGGCGAAGCGGTCGCAGTCAGGCTGCTTCGATTCAGGTGAGCGGGAACGGCGGCGTGCCCGTCACGGTCGCCGTGGTCATCCCTCCCGGATCATCTTTCGGGATCGTGAACGTCGCCGTCCGTTTGATCCCCGGCGGGTTGCTCGTCGTGTTCCTGACCGGTCGGTTGATCGTGACGAGACTGCCCTCGATCTGCGACCCGGTGACCTTCGCGTAGCCATACCCCTGCGCGTTGGTGTCGGCGTAGCGGATGTGCGCATTGGCGGTCGGATCCGCCTGCGTGAGCGCGGTCGCCAGGCTCTTGGTCGCCGCAAACGTGCCGGCGGCCGCCGTGCCGTGGAGCACGAGCAGGTTCAAGTTCTCGGTGAAGCCGGCGCCGCCCGCGGCGGTCGCATCGACGGTCACCAGGCCTCGCAGCGCCGCTGGTACGACGCGGGTCGCCGCCTCGTAGAACGAGAACAGCGAGTTCGAGGCGATGCCCGCCGCGATCAGCTCGCACGCCACCGGGGTCGGGCTCGCGGCGTCGAAGTCGTCCAGGAGCACGCCGGCGAAGTGCGCGTGGATGTCCCCCGACAGCACGACGACGTTCTTGATGTTCTGGGTGCGCAAGAACGTCAAGAGCTCCGCCCGCTCGGTCGGATAGCCATCCCACGCATCACCGTCGAGCACGCGATCGAAGCCCAGGGCCCCGCCCACGTTGCGGACGAACATCCGCATCATCGGCACCTCGTTGCCCCACAGCTTCCACGTCGCATCGGAAGCCTGCATCGTCGACTTCCACCAGTCCTTCTGATCCTTGCCGAGCATCGTGCCGACGGGCGACGCGCGCCGAGGATTGGGAAGCCCACCCAGGGCCGCGATCGTGGCCGGCGGGTTGTTGTTGTTCGCCGTCTTGCCCTGGTCGAGCAAGCCCACGATCGGTAGCGGCAGGAAGTTCCGCGGATCGAAGAACACCTGCGCGATCTGATTCACCAGCGCGACCATATCTTCCGGGATCGCGTGATCGCTGCGATAGGACCGCTCGTCGGTCATCACCAGCTCGACGTGCTTGCCCCAGCGGAGCGAGCGATAGATCGTCATCGCGCCGATCGCGGCCGCGTTGTTCGCTTCGTCGACGAAGTTGTCCGCATTCGGCGCGGTGAAGCGCGCGTCGCTCACCGACGCTGCCGTGAAGTCCTTCGCGTCCTGCGCCACGCCGGCCGGGCCGGTCGCCCCCGAGAGCTGCGCCGGGATGTACTCGAACCAGGCCTGGCTCGAGTCGAGCTTGCGCTGCTGCGAGCCCTCGTCGCCGGTCGTGCCGTCGATGTAGTTCGCCATCGACTGCCACGAATCGTTCGTGAACTCGTGATCGTCCCAGGTGTAGATGAACGGCCAGCGCGCGCGTGCCGCCTGGAGCTGCGGATCCGACAGGAACGTCTTGTAGAGGTGCCGGTAGTCGTCGAGCGTCCTCGCGAACTTCTTCCCTGCCTTGTTGGTCCCACCGCCCGACGGGAACCGCGACACGATGCGCTCCGAGCCGTCGGCGTCCTCCAGCATGATCTCTTGGAAGTCGTCGTCGAGCGCGCGCTGCGAGGTCTCGTCGATCGTCTCGTAGATCACATCGCCGAGGTGAACGACGAAGTGCACGCGATCCGCCTCGGATCGAGCGTCGTCGTCCGCGAGCATCTGCCGGTACGCGCCGTAGTGACCCGACTGGTAGTCCTGGCAGGACACCCACGCGATGTTGACCTGGACGTCGGCGGTCGCCGAGGGTGCCGTGTGCGTGCGTCCCACGATCTGGTCGTCCCCTGCGACAAACCGATAGAAGTACGCCGTGTCCGCCGTCAGGTCGGTGACGAGCACGCGCACGGCGTGATCGCTCGCGGCCGTCGCTTCGATCGTCTGGTCGACGACCACCGTCGAGAAGGCTTCGTCGGTCGCGACCTGGAGCTGGAGCCCGACCGCTGCGTCGGGATCGGCGTTCTTGACCGCGCGCGTCCACAGCACGACCGAGGTCGTCCTCGGATCACCGGACGCCACGCCCTGCGGGAACGCGAAGATTCCGCGGAGCGCTCCGTCGGTCCCCGGTTCGGGCGACTTGTTGTCGCCGCATGCGAGGAGCTTGGCCCCGACGATGAACGCACCCGCACCTCGGAGGAAGTCTCTGCGCTTCATGGCCGCGTCCTTTCGTTGTTTGCCACTGCCGGGTCGCCGGCGGGCGCCGGCTGTGACTTGGCGCCGAACCGAGCGGTCAACCCGACCGAGAGCACGAGCGCCTGCACGCCGTAGGTGCCGTGGAAGATCGGCACCGCCGGATCGCTCGACGAGTCGCGCTCCCCTGGCGTCACCCACAGCGCGGCCAGGTGCAGGTCGAGCTTCGGCGTGAGCTGCCGGCTGCCACCGATCGTGAGGACGATGCGATCGACGTCCGGGAGCTGCGCCGTCTGCGTCGTCGTCGGGATCGGCGTCGGGTCGTAGATGAACCCCGCGCGCAGGTTCAGCTTGTGCGCCGGCAGCTTGTAGTCGAGGCCGATCCGGTAGCTCACCGTGTTCTCGTAGTCCTCCGGGACGTCCGAGGTGCTGCCGTCGGGCAACGTGATCGAGAGCGAGGTCGCGTCGCCACCGCGGACCTCGTCCGGGGTGAACGTCTTCTTCCAGCCGATCCACACCGCGTTGAGCTCGACCTCGAGGTTCTTGACCGGCGAGTACGCGATGCCTCCGGCGATCTGTGCCGGAAGCGTGATCGTGGTCGTCGCGTCACCGTCGGGTGGGAGCTGCGCGCGATACGGATCGGCGATGTCGAAGTCGGCCTGACCCTCGAAGTCGAGCTTGACCTTGTGGCGGTACATCACCCCGAGCTTGAGGCCCTTGACCGCGGGCGGGTGATACATGGCGCCGGCGCGAAACCCGAGGCCGATCGTGTCGGCGGCGAGATCGACCGTGCCGCGCGTGTCGCCGAACACCAGCGAACGCTCGAGCTCGACGCTCGCGGGCACGATGTCGAGGCCACCGCCGATCGACAGCCCCGGTACCTGCTTGTGCAGATTCAGCCCGACCACGGACGAGACAAACATCGTCTGGAGCTTCGAGTCCTGCGCGACCGTCGACTGCGGATGGTTGTCGGGATAGGACACCGCGAGGCCGAACGGAAAGTGGACGCCGAGGCCGACCGCGATCATGTCGTGGACGCGCGAGGCGACGTAGAGGTTCGGGACCGGCGTCGCCGGGCTGTCGGTGGTCACCTTGTCGGTGCTCGCGTTCTCGTACGAGCCCTGGGCGATGTACAGCGACCCGCCGATCAGGATCTGCGTGCCCTCGGACAGCGCGATGCCGCCCGGGTTGAACACGATCGAGGACGCGTCGTCGTTGCTCGCCGCGGTCGCCCCGCCGCGACCGGTGACGCGGGCGTCGTGCTCGTTGATGTTGAACGAGTTCGCCGAGGCCGTGCCGGCGATCCCGACGAGGCCCAGCGTGGTGAACAGTGCCGTGCGTAAGTTCTTCATGGTGATCGGGCCTAGCGGTTGGAGAGGAGGAAGAAGATCGCGTCGGTCTGCAGCCGCACGGTCGCGAACGTGCCGTCGCACGCCGCACCGGTCGCGGGGTTGCAGCTCGCGCCGAGCACGCTGGGGTCCGGCTTGAGCAGCGAGCCGTGCGAGAACGTGTTGCCGGGCGGACATGACGCGTCGCCGGGCGCCACGGTCACGTAGTCGAGGAAGTGGCTCTGGGTCGGCGCTGCGAGCAGCGCGGTCGACGGCACGATCGACGCGCCGACCGGGATGCCGCAGCTCGCGTCGCCGCGGAGCTGCTGGACGAGCGCGCCCTCGTTGTCGGTCGCGAGGTTCGGGACGACGTCGTCGCCGTCGATCCGCTGCATCAAGAATCTCGACGGCGCGAGCTTGGTGTTGAAGTTGGCAGGCTCCGCCGGGTCGAGCACCCAGCGCCCGATCACGGCGAACTGCCGGTAGCCCGGATCGGTCTTCCACGCGTCGGTCGTGCACAGCCCGGTGCCGGCCTCCGGGTCGAACTTGTCGCCGGTCAGAAAGCCCGCGTCGATCAGGGCATCGACCAGCGGGCACTGGAACGCCTCGGTCTGCCCGGTGTTCTCGAGGATGTCGAGCCAGCCGGCGCCCGACGCGTTGAGCACGCCCGCCTTGATGTCGGTCAGGCCGAGCAACATGCTCCCGAAGTTGCCGCCCACCATCGAGTGACCGACGTACATGATCTTCGTCGGGTCGACCTTGAGCTTGCCGCAGTTCGTGGTGCCGCACGCCTCGAGCGAGGTGACGAGCTGCTCCATGTCGAGCACGGTCTGGCGGAAGCCGTCGCGCGTCGCGCCGAGGTCGGCCGAGAAGACGGGCGCGTAGCAGCCCGTGTGGCTCGTCGGGTCGGGCCCCCGATCCGGCCGCGGGCCCGGGATGCCGACGTTGACGTCGCTGCAGTCGAGCGCGGGGTCGGCGTTGGCCGTGTTCGAGATCCGGACCGCCCGGGTGCCGTGGTTCGCGGCGTCGATCGCGACCACCGCGAACCCCTGGGAGGTCAGCCCGCCCGCGATGCCGAACACGTCACCCCGCGAGCGCGTGATGCCGTGCTGGAAGATCACGGTCGGGAAGCCGCCAACAGGCGCCACGCCCTGCGGGATCAAGATCAGCGCGCTGACCTGGGCCTGGACGTCGTTGGCGAGCGGGTTCGCGTTGCTGGTGTCGTGGATCACCGTCGGCGAAACTGGATCGTTCCACGCGCCCGGAATTGGCAGCGAGCCCGTGCCGGTGTACAGCGTGTTGGAGACATCGATCTGGTACTGCTTCGACAGCATGATCGAGCCGAGCACGTCGTTGATCGCGGCGCAGCCGGCGGCCGCGCAGGTCGCCTTGCCGACCGCGTAGTTGCCGCCGCCGAGCACGATGCGGAGGAAGCACTCGGTATCCGAGATCGGGTCGTCGGCGATGCACTGCGCGAACACGCCCGCACGCGCGGCAGCGAGCGCGGCCTGCGACTGGTTGCCGAGCAGCGGCAGCGCGGTCGGTGATGACGCCGGCGAGCCCGCGACCGCGGAGTCGAGCGGATCGGTGGTGGTCTGGGTGTTGAACTCGAACGCCAGCAACAGCTCGGTGGTCTCGTGACCGGCGCCCGCGAGGAACGTGACCGCGTTGTGGTGCGCGTTCCACAGCAGGTCGATGCCGTGCAACGACGCCAGATCCTCGGGCTTGCCGGAATCGAGCGGCGTGCGGTTGGTGATCACGTTGCCCGCGTCGTCGAACACGACGACCGGCTCGGGCTCGCGGACCACCGACCAGGTGAACGACGGGTTGAAGTCAGCACCGCTGGCCGTCTTGATCCCGGTCAGCAGCGCGACGGTGTAGGTCGACTTCTGGTCGAGCGGTACCGTCGCGACGAACGTGACCTGATCGACCATCACCGGATCGGTGCAGGCCTTGATGTCGGTCTGGTTGGTGAACCGGACGGTCTTGCCCGGGATGAACACCACCGGGATCGACAACGCAGTCAGCGGATCGAGCGCCTCGCCTCCGCGCACGCGCTGGAACAGCAGGACGTTGCCGGGCAGCGACGCGAGGTCCACCGGCTCGGTGAACGTCACGTTGATGGCCGTCTCGTAGGTCCCGAAACCGTCGAGCTTGTTGAGCGCTCCGGTCCGCGTCGCCAGCGACGACGCGCTCTCGTTGCACTGCTCCGGCAGGTTGACCTTCCCCGTCGCCGGGTCGAGCAGCAGGTTGTTCGGGAACGGAACGATCTTGTTCGCGGGGTCGAACTCGACGGTGGGATCGAGAGTCCCTTCGTTCTCGTCAACCGTGACGCTCGGACACGCCCCGAGCGCGAGGGCAAGACAGGCAAGCCACTGGGTCTTCATTGGTACGTTCTCCCGCGACGGAGTATAGGCGTCTCTCCGTGAAAATCTTAGGCTGTCCCGATCAACATGCAGCCAATCGCCCCCCCGGCCGGCCGCTCCGGACCCTTGGCGAGCAGCGTGGTCACCGCTTGATCGTGCCGGTGAGCGCGGCTTCCGGGAGCACGCAACGAAACGCTGCACGTTCGTGCTCGAGCTGGGTCGGGTGAGCCAGCTCGCCGGTCCGGTCGCCGCTGCAATCGATCACAAACGCTGATCGGATCGAGGGTCCGCGCGGCGTCGGTGCACCGAGCAAGCAAGGGATCTCGGCTCCACGCGGACAGTCGTCGCCGACCCCGACGATCGACGCGCCCGTTGTCGGAGCTGGAGTCGCGCGACATGCACGCAGATCTCGCCACGGCACCTGCGAGGCCATGACTCCGGACGTTGCCGTCGCCTTGCACGCACCCAACCTCGACGGCTCGGTACATGGCTGGGTCGTGGTCCACTCGGCCAGCGCCTGAAACCGGACCCGCGAGCCGGTCGCGGGCTCGCTCACGATCACCGCCACCAACCCGAGCGCGTCCCGTGCGAGGGCTAGCTCGCTCGAGGTCGGGAGCCGGCCACCGAACCGGAGCATGCAGGTCCGGTGCGCGACGTTCGAGTCGACCATCTGGACGATCGCGGGTGCGATCGCGCGCGCGTCGACCGGCTCGCCCTCGGCCGCGCGCGCCAGCGGAGTCACGACTGGACATGGCACCGTCTCGTGCTTTCCACCCATGCACCCGATCGGCGTCTTCGCGATCCACATCGGGCTGGTGATCATCCCGGCAGGTAGATCGGCCGGGCAGATTTGCACGAACGGAACCCCCAACTTCTCGGCGTCTGCGCGCGCACAGACCGCGACCGGAGATCCCGGCGACGACCGCACGCGGTCATCGGTACAGCCGAGACAGCCAACCGAGATCGCGAGCGCACGGCCGACGCTGCTCATACGTGCCTAGTGGCACGTATGAGCAACCTGACCATCGGGCAGATCGTCGCATGTAGCAGTCACATGGCGCTGAAGCTCGGCAAGGCGCTCGGTGCCAACGTCACGCTGTTCACGCGATCGCCCGGCAAGGAGCAGGACGCGCGCCGGCTCGGCGCCGATCGAGTCGTGCTCTCCACCGACGCCAAGCAGATGGATGCCGTGAGCGGCCAGTTCGATCTGATCATCGACACCATCCCCTACGTTCACGACGTCAACACGTACATGCCGACGCTCGCGACGAACGACACGCTCGTGCCCTCGGTTACCTGGGTCCGCTGGAGCCTGCGCTCAACAGCGCGCCGATGATCATGGGTCGCAAGGCGGTCGCGGGCTCGGTCATCGGTGGCATCGCCGAGACGCAGGAGATGCTGAACTTCTGCGGCGAGCGCGGCATCACCGCGGACATCGAGACGATCGAGATCGGGGACATCAATCGCGCCTTCGAGCACATGCTCGGGAGCGACGTCAAGTACCGCTTCGTGATCGATCTCGCGTCACTGAAGTGAGCAGCGTCCTCTCCCATCGAATCGATCGAGGTGATCACTTCGGCATCGTCGAGGCATCGAGCAGCTTGAACTGGCGCTCGTACCAGGGGATTGCTCCTGATCGAGCTTCTCGATCACGCCGATCAGCTCTTGCGTGCCAGCGCGGCGCTCAAGTACTTCACGATCAGCTTGGGCAGCGTCAGGCCGGTCTTGTCCGTGCGCGCATAGTTCGCGGATTTCTGGATCGGCGAGAGTGCCCAACCGAGTGCTGCGCCGATAGCTTTTTTCACGACGATGTAGTTCTCGTTCGTCCCCCAGGACGATGCAACGGCGTCCATCGCCCCGAGCGCACCGTGTTGCTCGGCAAACCGCGGCGCTGCGATCATGTTCTCCTCGATCACGATCGCCTTCGCGAGCCGCGTCTTGAATACCGGCTCCGTCGCGCGATCCGCGATGAAGTCGTTGTGCGTATACAGGATGTACGCCCACGACTCGGGGGCTTCCTCGAGCTTGCCGACGAACACGGAGGCCTGGATCGCGGAGTCCTGGTTGGCGAGGTCTCGCGCGAGGTCGTCGGGATGCCACACCGCGCGGAAGTAGTCGACGCCGGCCGCGCCTGCATCGATGACGAGCGTGATCGAATTGTTCATGGCCACTCCTCGACGAGGAGTACCAGGTCGAAGCCGATGTAGACCTGACTGTCGAGCGGAATCGGCTTGGTACCGCCTGCGCCATCCGGGATGAGGATCGTCTGGTGGAGCTGATCGTGCAGCTTGTTCATCGCGGTCGAATCCGCGAGGTCTCCCATCTTGTTCGCGTAGTAGTCCATCAGGTCACCGAGCTTGACCGAGTCGGGAACGCCGGGACCGAACTCGATCCCGACGACCGCGTGTCCTGACTGGGTAGCGATCGTTCGTCCGTACTTCGCGAGCGCGGTCGCATGGAGGCGGTCCGCGAGCGAGCGCGGGATCGGAGTGCGACGAGCGGTGTCGACATCCGTGCCCTCCGCGAGCATCGCGGCGTGGGTCTGCATCACCGTGGCGACGTTCTGGATCGTATGGAGGACGACGCGTCGCAACGCACCCGGCTTGATGCCCCACTGGCGCATGTGCCGCCACGTCGCGATCATGGGCGTCGGCGTCTTACCTGCGTGTCGCCCCGAGGTCATGAGCGGTGGCGTGGTCGGAAGTGCCTCGGGCAGCTTCGTGTTGAAGAAGTGCGCGTCGAGGACCAGCTCTGCCTTCGCGGGAATCCACTTGTTGCGAATCTGCGCCGCGGCGCCGCCCTGTCTCATCGTTGTCGTTTGCGAGCGCTCGGATGGGAGCGGGGCGCTCGGCGACGGTCGCGGTGTCAGATCTCGAGCGTTCAGCCCCGGCAGTGCGACGTCTTCGTCCAGATCTGGAACTTCCCGGAACAGATCTGGGACCGGGTCCGCGGTGTAGTCAGGTCCGAATGCCGCTGGCACGGCCTCCCGCGGCTTCTTCGGCGCAGAAGGATCCGGCCGCAGCGTGCCCTGGTCATAGACGCGGGGCGTGAAGCTCGGGTCGTTCGGCAGATACTGGAGCGTGCCGTCGGGCTTCACCTCCCAGCGATATCCAAACTCGCTCGGCAGCTTGCCCTGATAGACGGCCTCTTGATCGGGCGTCAGGCCGCCGGCGCGTTTGTCGTGCAGCTTCTGGTGCGCTTCGATCGCGTCGACGATGTCGACTGCCTGCATCGGATAGCCTTCGACCGTGTCGGGCACGATGATCTCGAGTCGGTCGCCGTTTCGACGGACGCTGACGTGGTCCTGTCCCTTCGGCGCATCGGCGACGTCGATCGCGTCGAGCGGAGTGCCGGTCATGATGTGCGCTTGTTGCCTGCCATCACGCTTCGCCTGGTCCCGCGCCGAGAGTTTCTGCGAGGTGTCGTGCGCGGCGATCTTGCCGGTGCTGCGCGACGCGTCCCGGAGCGCGGCTTCGTACTGCGCCAGCTGGTCGAGCAGGCCCGCCACGTACGCGTCGACATCCTTCGGCGTCTTGGTTCCTGCCTCGAGCTCGAAGCCGAGCATCCGCATGTAGTCGGTGAGCTGCTTCGGGAGCTTCTCGAGCTCGACCCGCGCCTCCCACGCACGCGTCTTGCCGACCTCGTGCGCGGGGTTCTTCGTGATGAATGCGCGCGCCCACGAGATCACCGTGCGCGCCTTGCCGAGCAGACCGGTGAACTTGAACAGCTGCCGCGCGGTCTGCGCGTGCGACGGGATCTGGGCGTCGCCGGCATCGCGACCGAATGCGATGTAGATGTCGTCGATGAAGCCGAATGCGTCGAGCACGTAGCGGACTTCCGCGCTGCGAGGGGCGAGCTCGGGATCGATGAGGACGACGACGTCGCGCTTCGCGATCGCCTTGACCTTCGCGTGAACGTCGGCCGGCGCGCGATCGAGGTTTGCGGGAAGCGAGCGCTCCTTGACGGGCGGGAGGGTGTAGTCACCTGGCAGGATGCCCTTCGGCAGCGGGAACTTCGTCGGATCGACGCCGCTGCGCATCATCTCGCCGTACATGTGCATCGCGAGCATGTGGCCGACCATCACGCCGTCGTTCATCAGCTTGGTCGCGACGGAAAGCGCGAGCCGATAGCGGCGCTCGCTCGGCAGGAGGTTCGGGTCGGTGCTGATGTCTTCCAGCTCTTTGAAGAACTGGCCGGTCCCGAGGATGATGTTGAGGCCGTCGGCACCTTGGCCCGCGAGCTTGAACGTGCCGGCGAGGCGCGTCAGCTTGAGTGAGGTCGAGCCGACCTGACCGACGCCGAGGAACGAGCTCACGATGTTGAGCAGGTCGAGCGCGGTCTCCATGTCCCACGCGAACGTGCCTTCCTCGTTCCGCTTCGCGATCCGATAGCCGGATGGGATCGCGCCGATGATGCCCATCGGGATCAAGATCGCGAGGCTCGCACCGCCGGTGAACGGCGCGGCGAGGAGGGCGAGCACGGAGATGATGAGCGAGTCGCCCTCGATCACCTCGACGAGCATCGACTCGAGGTCCTTGCCGACCTCGAACGTGTCGCGATCGTGTGCGCCGGTGCCGGTCTTGCCGTCGCTCGGCACGAGGATCGTGCACCAGCCGCGGCTGTAGCCCGTGACGCTGTTCTCGAGGAGATTCGCGAGCGCGGCGCGGATCGCGGCGAGCCGGGTCGGTGCCTTGCGCTTCTCGAAACCGCTCTTCGGGGCGGTCGAGTCGATCACGAGGACTTCGAAGCCGTCGGCGGTGCTGATGTCGACGGCCTCGATCATCAGCTTCATCGTCCCGCCGTCGCCGACCAGCGTCGTGATCACGCGATAGGGCGTGCCGGTGACGCCGGCCAAGCGGTCCTTGCGGTGCTGGAGCGTGGTCTCGATCTCCTCGAGACGCTCGCGGATCTTCTTCGGGACCGCGTCGGGATCCGTCGAGATCTGGGCGGCGATCGCCTTGTTGGTCTTCGCGCGCTCGAGGTTCGCGCGCTGGACGGCGTACATCGACGGCGCATCGCCGGCGATGCTGGCGTTGATCAGCTCGAGCTCGGTCTTCTTCTGCTCGAGCTCGTCGCCCTCGAGCGTGCCGCTCTGGATCAGCGATTCGGTCACCGGCTTCCACAGCAGATCGTTGAGGCGCACCTCCTCGAGCGCGGCATTCGCCTGCTCCTCGGCGAGGTCCCGCTTGCTGACGACGCGGAACAGGTGATACGTGGCGCTCGGTACGCGGTGGAGCGGGCCCTTCGAGCTCGCGTTGCCGGCGATGCAGCGCAGCATGTAGAAGCCGGGCCCCGGCAGCACGAGGCTCTTCTCGTACGGCTTCTCGAAGATCGCGCGGAGGAAGTCCTTGAGCAGCGTGCCGGTGAAGCGAATGATCGCGAGCGAGGATGCGACGTTGATCGCACCGAGGTTCGCCGGGCCGCACGTGCTGGAGATGTCGCGCTTGAGCCGCCGGAAGTCGGCGCGCGTGTACTCCGCCTCGCGGTCGAGGCGGCGGCCCAGCATCGTGAGCCTGCTGGTCGACGTCTCGACCCGCGTTCCGTCGGGCTCGATCCGGATCAGGTCCCACCAGTAGTGGAAGTTCCAGAGGCTGAGCCAGTGATCGGCGTTGACGCTCATCTCCGCGGCCATGTCGCCACCGGCCGGTAACGCTTCGGCTTGCGGCGACACCGCGAGGCTGCAGGGGAACGGATTCGCGTTCGCCTTCGAGACCTGATCCTGCAGGACGTCTTCACCATTGGCATTCGCCATGGTGTTGAGGTCGAGCATGATCTTGAAGTCCTCGGCGAAGCGGTCGAGGAGCTTCTCGCGTGCGTCGCGACCGGCCTTCTCGTCCTTTGCCTTCGCCGCGAGCGATGGTTCGAGTGCGAGGCAGACCTCGATGAAGCGCAGCCGCGCGGGATACGCGTCCGCCGCCTTGTCGGCGGGGAACAGATATTTGTAGCCCGGGTGAGATGCGAGGGCCGTGTCGGCGCGAACCGCGTCGAGCGGCTCGGCACCCTCGTTGAAGCGTGCCCACAGCGCTTCGATCGCCTTCACGCGATCGTCGAACGCCGGGTCGCCGGACTTCGCCTCCGGATTGGCCTCGAAAGCGAGGTAGGCGGTGCGCGCACGCTCGACGAGCGGACCGAGGCCCCACGCGATCGCGGTGAACATCGGCTGCGTGACCCAGAAGTAGCGCCGCGCGTGCGGCAAGATCGAAGAGTCCCAGCTGCGATCGAACGTGCCCGCGGCCTGCGTGTGGTCGAAGACCTCGAACCACGCGTCCTCGACGGCGATGGCATGCTCGAGCCGGCGCCACAGGAGGTCACCAAACCGCTTCGGATCGAGCGCGATCTTCTTGGTGTCGCGCAGCCAGCGCACGAGCTTTAGGCCGATCAAGACGTCGGTCGTGCCGATGTCCGTCTGCCCGTTCGAGGCGACGGCCTCGTTCTCCTTGGCGGGGCCGTTCGGATCCTCGGCACCGACGAGCCTGAGTTCGAGCGCCTTGCGCATCTCCTCGGCGAGCAGCGGCGTGTACGTCTTGCCGACGAGCGCGAACAGGATCATCGCGAACACCTGTTCGTCCCTGCTGACGCCGGCGACGTACAGGACGTCGTAGCCGACCCGCAGGAACAGGCCTGCGCGGTTGACGCCGATCTTGCCCTGCTGTGGCGTGTCGAGGAACCCGCCGATCGCCTCGGCGCGTGACGGCCGCCTGGGGGTTGGCTTCGTCGGCTTGCCCTTCGGCGCGCGCCTCGGTGCTCCGATCGAGATCAACGCCTGTGTAGCGCGCCCGGCGAACAACCCTGCCCCGCCGGGGGTGAAGCGCCGCGTCGCGGACTGCTTGCGCGCGCGCACGACGACGCGGCTCGGCCGTGCCGTCGCAGCGCGTGACTTGGTAGCTTCGGTGATCACCTCGAGCGAGGCGAGCCGGCCTTCGCCGAGCGCGCGTTCGACGAGCCAGTCGCCGCTCTCGATCGGTGCGTACGGAAGTTCCCCCGGCGCGGCGACGAGCTCGACCTCGGGGACGGCGAGGTGGAGCGACCGCGATGGTCGCGCGAACGCATCGAATAGCTTCGCGGGCGCCAGCGGTGTCTCGGGCCGGGTCGTCTTCGCACCAACACCTCGCGCACGTTCGACCGCGGCCTCGGTGTCGAGGAGCGGTGGCCCTTCGCCGATGCGCCGCGCGCTGTCGACGAGGATCTGCTTGACCTCGTCCGCGTCCAGCGGCTGACCCGCCGCTTCGTAGAGCAGCGCGACGGTACCGGCGACGTGCGGCGACGCCATGCTCGTCCCCGACTTGACCGTCACCAATTCCTCGTCGTCGTCGGCGGCGTCGCTGCGAGCGGCGACGATCGCGACGCCCTTCGCGAGGAGATCGGGCTTGTCGCGGCCGTCGCGCGTCGGGCCCACGCTCGAGAACCACGCGCGCGCGCGCCGCTTCACGTCGTACGCGCCAACGCTGATCGTGTGGTGACCGTTCGAGATCGTCCCGGTCGTCGTCGTGGCGACGAAGTCCTTGCGTGCTAGTCGCGACTGGCTGCCGCGCGTGACCTCATCGCGCTCGATCCACACGTGATACCGGCCGTCGGAGATCGCGAGCGCTTCGAGCTCGACCTGCCACGGGCCCGGCGGCGCGAGCGACGGCTCGACGACCAACGACGCCTGGTTGTCCCCGTTGTTGGGATCGTTGCGGCGATGCGCGAAGCGGCCGATCTGCGTCGTGCCGTCGATGATCGGGCCGTGGCTATCGGGCAGCGCACGCGCGATAGTGCGGCCATCCGGCGCGACGAGGTTCATCGCGATCGCATCGCCGCCGGCGTACCAGAGCTCGATCTCGTTCGGCGTTCGGTCGCTGGTGTCGACGTGCCACGGCAGCCGCCGTCGTTGACCCGGCGCGAGCCGGCCCGTGGCGTGGACGGGACGCTGGCCGTAGTTGCCGCAGCTCTGCACGACGACGCGGCCCGGGCCGCTGGTGACGATGGTGTCGAGCGCCTGCTCGACGAGGGTCGTGCCGTCGTGCGGACCCGCGTGACTGCCGAGGCTCAGGTTGATCACCCACGGCCGCTCGCCGGCGACGCGCGCGATGAAGTCGATCGCTTCGAGCAGGCAGACCGAGCTCGCGATGTGGCGCGGCCCCCATGACAGGGCCGCGAGATGAACGAACACGATGTCGGCACCCGGCGCGACGCCACCCGGGCCGACACGCGGCACGCCAGCCGCGATGTCGAGGACGTGCGTGCCGTGGGTCCCGTTGCCGTCGTCATCGACCTCGAGCGGGTCGTAGCCGATGTCCGCGAATGGATCGTCGCTCGCAAGCGCACGATCGAGCGCGCGACGCGTGTGCACGGTGCCGTAGCCATACGGCCGCGGCGAGGGGCCGCGTGCGCGTTGATCCCAGAGCGCGAGCAGCCGCGTGCCGCGGTCGCGCCGCAGAAAGTTCGGGTGCGTGAAGTCGCAGCCCCAATCGACGACGCCGATCACGGCGCCTCGCCCGGTCGGCTGGCCCTTGCCGAGCGAGCGCCGTGGTTGACGACGTGGCCGACGACCCGGCTCGCCTGTGGGACGATCCGGCACCATCGGCCGCGGCGCCTTGAGGCTCGCGATCGACGGATGCTCGCGCAGCGCGAGCAGGTCGCCGCGGCGCGCGCGGATCGTCGCGACGTCGCCGGCCTGCATGACGATGCGGATGTGCTCCGGTGGCCTCTCCCCGGGCACGAGACGCATCAACGCGGCGACGATGTCATCGCGACGGCCTTCGAGCTCTGCCCAGAGTGCGGGATCCACCTGAGCTCTTTGTTGTTAGAGCTTCGATGCGGCAAGCGCCGCGGCGACTGCGTCGAGCGCCGCCTTCGCGGCAAGCTTGGCGGTGACGACAGCGCTGGTGGCGGCGTTCGAGGTGAGATTCGCCGCAGCGGTCGCAGCGGCCCGCCCCGCGACGTTCGCCGCCGCGATCGCCGCGAGCTGTGCGGTCGCGTACGCCGAGGCCTCGGCCGAAGCAACGGCACGTGCCGCCGCCTCGGCCGCGAGCTTCGCGGCCTCGAGCGCCGCAGCGGCCGCCGCAGCGCCGGCCCCTTTCGCCGAGATCGTCCCCGTTGCGTCCTTCACGGCCTTGTCTGCAAGGTCCGCCGCCGCCTTGGCTTCGGTCACCGCCGCCTCTGCAACCGTGGTTGCCGTGGCAGCATCGACGTTGCCCTTGGTCGTCGCCGCTTCCTCGCGATTCGCGAGCACCGCACCCATCATCAGTCCCCAAGGCCCAGGCATGAAGCTCGTCATCATGCCGAGCTGGTTTGCACGGCTCGTGTCACCCGTCTTGTTCTCGACGAGCGTCCGCGTGAGGAGGAAGTTCATGAAGTTCATGGCTAGGTCCCGGACTTCTTGCTGCTGTCGCTCATCATCATGACCATCATCATCGTCATCATCGGGTCCATGCCGCCCTGGCTCTGACCGTTGGCCGAGGTACCCGAGGTACCCGAACCCATCATCATCATCATCGGCAGCATCGTGGTGAGGATGTCACCATCGTCGATGACGACCTTGGTGTCGGGCTTGGCCGCGAGCTCCGAGACCTTCAAGGTCTTCTTCGAGAGCAGCGGCAGCAGCGCCATCATCTGCATGCTCTGATTCATGTTGCCCTGGCCACGGCGCGCGGTGACCTCGAGCGACTTCACGTTCGCGTCGAGCGCGCGGACATCCGCCGCGATGCGCTCGCTCACCTGCTGCAGCTGGGCCTGGGTCGCGAACGACTTCTCGATGCGCGGCTTGTTGTAACCGCCACCCTTGGCGCGATTGCGACCAGCGCGACGGCGGCGCCGCCGTTCCGAGTAGTCGTTTTCACCGAGGGCGTCCTCGATGTCCTCGTCGTCGGCCTCGTCCAGATCCTCGTACACATCCTCAGCATGCAGTGGCATCACGGTTCTCCTCGTTTGGTGATCGCAGGTGCTACAAGCTCGTCGAACAGCTCCGGGTCTGGCATTTGCCAGCCCGGGCGACCTCGGCCCCGACACTCTTCGCAGTGCTGGACCCGGCCCCAGCAGATCGGGCATGCGCCGAGCGCGTCGGCGAGATCTTCATTGCGCTGGTGGAGCTCGACGAGCTCCTCGCGCATCTCCTGGATGGCGGCGCGAATTCGCTGCGCCCGACTGGGATCGCGCGCAGACTCGCTCGCAGGCGCTTCGCTCTGCTTCATGTAGTCGAGCATCACGGCCATGCGCGGATCGTCGGCCGCGCGTGCGCGCAGGGACTCCGTCATGAGCTGGCGGCCCGCCGCAGGGTTCTGCTGCATCATCTGAAACAGTTGCGCGAAATCGACACTGCTCATCGCTCGAGCTCTCCCGGATAGATGTCTTCGGCATCGAGCGTTTCGCCGCTGTCTTCGTCGAGATCCTCATCAAGATCTTCGTCGAGATCGTCGTCCCACGCGTCGTGGATCAGCTCGAGCACTGTGAGTGAGCGGACTTCCGGCGCGGTGATGTCCTCGCCGCGCCGGCGCGCATCCGCCAGGTAGCGAGGCACGCCGCCGTGCGCGCGCGATGCGTGATGCGTCGCCGATGCCGCCTCGGCGAGCGACTGGATCAGGTTCGTCACCGCCGCGGTCGGCACCGCCTGACCGGCGATCTCGACGCCACGCGCGCCGTTGCGACCGAGCACCATCGCGATCAACGCCTCGACAACCTCGGGACGGAGCAGCGTGAGCAACAGCTGCAACGCCGCCGGATTCGCGACCGGTTGCGCCGGTTGCTGCGCGACCGCAGCCGCCGCCGGCGCGCCTCCCAGCACACCAGAGCTCGCGAGCCCGCCACCGAGACCGCCGACGAGCGCGCCGGCAGGTCCCGCGACGAGGAATCCCTTCGCGGCACCTTGCAGTGCACCGGGCGCGACCTGCTTCACGTGCGCACCGACCGTTCGCGCGATGCTCGCAATGTCCTCGAGATCGTCGGCGAGATCTGGACCGAGGACGTGATCGATCCGACCGCTCGACGCACCCGCCAGCTCCACCGACAACGACTCCCGCAACCGGAGATGCCGCACCCGAGGTGACTCTAGGAGATGACGCGCTTGATGGTCAACACGACCCTTCTGGATTTTTCGGCACGCTCATGGACATGTCGCGCTCCAAAGACCGAACGGGCTCGATAGACCGAACGGGCTCGATGGTGCTCGACACGCGCTCCTCAGCGATGACGCCGCGTGCGGTCGATTCGTCCGTGCCGCATTCTCCTCGCGTGCTCGTGATAGCGTTCGGGCCCATGGGCAGGTGGGATTGGGAGGATCTGAGCGAGCGAACAGGGTCGGACTACTTCCGGTTCGAGACGCACCTAGCCGACGAGGCACCGCCGATCCCGCGACGACCGCGGAAGGCACGCCGCTACGCGGAGGGCACGGCGACGCGCGACTGTTACGTGTTCTACGGGTTCTCCGGCAGCCAGAAGGAGCCACTTCCGAAGTGGCCCGACGGCACCGACCACGACAGCCGCTTCAAGCTCGCGGCGCAGACGATCGCGAAGTCTTTGCGCACGCTGTTTCCGACCGACAACGTCATGGTCGTCCAAGCGTGGAAGAAGGACATCATCCTCGACACGATCCTCGCCGCGACGTTGCCGATTCGCGAGATCCACCTGTGCTGCCACGGTGATGCCACGCGGCTCTCGCTGGCCTACAAATACGACAACGCCGCGTGGGTGACGCGCAGCGCGGATCTCATGGACCGCCTCGCGAAGCGAACCTTCAACGGCGCGCACATCATCGATGACATCGGGCTCGGAAAGGCTTCGATCAAGAGCGAGCTCGCGATCTGCGCCGGTCTGTTCTCGTCGGTGTTGAGCCAGTGGAAGCGCATGCGCGTCCGGCTCAACTTCGCGTCTGATGCCGCCTGGATGATCTGGGGCTGCTACGCGGGTGGTGCCTCCGGAACGCATGGTTCGGGATACGACCCCGGGCCGGTGAAGCGGTACTTCGAGCGCATGAACCTCGGCGCGAGCTCGGTCGACGGGATCGCGAAGGAGATCGCACGCGAGCTCCGCGTGAAGTGCACCGCCGCGACGGGTCGCGGCGGGACCGAGTTCTGGCACCTCGAGAAGGAGAAGAAGAAGCTCGTCGTGGTGAAGAACGACGAGAAGACGCCTGGCAATCTGCCTCACTGGATGTGGGGCGTCGCGAAGTCGCACTGGGTCACGTACGACAGTACGGGTGCCGAGGAGACAGCCCCGTACATCCTCGGTTCGTCGCGAAGCAAGGCAGACCTCGAGACCAAGGATCACCAGCCGCCCGCGTGGCTGACGAAGCTCTACGATGCGGCGATCCAGTAAGCTCGTCCTCGTCGCCGTGTTCGCGTGTGGAGGCGACCGCACGCCGGCGAGCGAGCTGCGCAATGCCGGCGGTGACACCTGCGTGCCCGCGCCCGATGCGAGCTACCAGCGAGGCGCACCGCTCGGCACCGTCGAGCGCGGCACCGCACCCGACCTCGACGGCGACGGCCGACCCGAGCACTGGGTCACCGCGCAGGGCCTCTGCGGTGGCTCGGGGAACTGCATGTACACGATCTTCGACGGCGCGACGTGCCATGCGATCGGGATCGTCGGCGCCAACGGCTTCGCGCCGCGCATGGTCGCGGGCCGCATCTTCATCGCGGTCGAACAGGACATGAACGCCGTGCGCGAGGCTCGCTATGAGTGGACCGGCGACGCGTACGTGCCGGTCGCGGTGCGGTTGTGCCTGACGCACGAGGATCCGACGTGCCGCCAGTGCAGACCGTGGCAGGCGCTCTCCGGTGCGCGGTATCCCGTCGACGATGGTACCCGCGCCGGCTGGCCTGCGCTCTCGGCATCGCTCGGTCCGGCGACCGCGTGCGATCCGCGCGAGTGACGTCGTATTCGTGCGTATGGGCAGGTACCAAGCTCGTAGAAGTGCGGGCTCGCCATTCGACTCGAACCTTTCCTCACCCGGCGTGCTCGCTAACAGTCGTGGTCGCGCCGCACTGCGCGCCGTCCTGGCTCGACCGGTGTCCGGTCCTACAACCCGGTTCGCGAGCTTCCGCAACGACGTCGCCGAGCGCGCCCCCGCGATCCACGACGCGCTGTTCGGGGATCACCGTGACGACGCCATGATCGCGACCGCCGCGGCGGCTAACAGATAGCCGAGGTAGTCGTTGAACGGGTTGGTCGCGATGCACGCCATCTTGCCGAGTTGCATTGCGCTCGCCGTCAGCTCCGGGTTGTCCCTCCGCTGACCATGTAAGCTGCTGTATCGGTGGCGAAAGTTCCGCACGTCCACCGTCCGTCACAAACCGCAGCCGGATTGCCTCTCAATAGGAAGAGGAGTCAACCATGGAACTCGAAGAGCTAGCTGAGCGCGCGGTGACCGGCGACCGCGGCGCACTCGAAGACCTCTGCCGTGCCCTGCAAGGGCCGATCTATCGGCTCGCACTGCGGATGCTCGGCGGCGTCCACGATGCCGAGGACGCGACCCAGGAGATCCTGGTCGTGATCACGACGCACCTGGCCCAGTTCCGTGGGGTGAGCAAGCTGATGACGTGGGCGTACACGATCGCGTCGCGCCACCTGAGGCGCGCGCGGTCGAAGCTCGAAGAGCGCGCGCTACCAACCGACGAGCTCGTCGCGTTGATCGACGCCGGCCTCGCGATGAGCGCACCGAATGCGCTGCCCGAGGGCGACGTCGCGTTGCTCGGGCGCGACGTCCAGCGAACGTGTAGCCAGGCGATGCTGTTCGGGCTGTCGCGCGACGAGCGGATCGCGTTGGTGCTGGTCGAGATGCTCGGCGCGAGTGATGCCGTGGGCGCCGCGATCTGCGAGGTGCGCGAGGACGCGTTCCGCCAGCGGTTGTCGCGCGGACGCGCAAAGCTGGCGCCGCTCCTCGAGGAGCGGTGCGGGCTCGTGCGGAGCGACGCTCCGTGCACCTGCGTCCGGCAGGCGGCCTCGAAGCAGCGGGTCGGGATGCCCCTGCCGATCTATCACGACGCGCAAGCCGCGGACGGTGAAGCGTACGGCGAGCTCGGTGGGCTGAGCCGACTCCGCGGCTTGTTCGCCGTCGAGCCTCCGCCGACTTCGCAACGCGAGTTGTGGGCTGCGGTGGTCGCGCGGTTCCCGCGCGTGCTTGGAGGTGCGTCGTGATGAAGACCATGTCCACCATCCGCTGGGTTTTGCCGATCGGGTTGGTCGCGTGCGCATCCGTCCCCGACGAGTCGAACACGTCGACGAACACGCACGCGATCACCTCGACGAAGTGGCTGAGCTGCTGGGTGCGCCTCGACACGCAACCCGATCCCGACTTCCGGTTGCACAGCGTCGAGTGCAGCGCCGGGATCGATCCGAATTCACCCGTGCCGCTCGTCGATGCCGCCGTCGACGTCGAGGAGAAGACCACCGGTTCGCACCACACGAAGCTTCTGAAGACCGCCGAGCCGACCGTCTTGGCGCGGCTCAAGCCGTCGGCCTTTCCCGTCACGCTCAACGTGACCCTGGGCCTCGCGAGGAGCGAGTTGCACGGCGTCGAGCTCTCCGGTGGCTTGCGCGCGAGCCTCGAGCTGTCCGTCGACAAGACGATCGACAAGCCACTGACGTTCGAGCAACCGTTCGACATCTGGCCGGTGGAGATCGGAGTGCACTCCGCCGTGTTCCACGCGACGTTCACGAGGTACGAGTTGCCGCTCGCTCCGTTCAAGCTGGGTACAGCGGAAACGCCGAGCGTACCCGTCGAGCTGAGGATTCCTCCGCGGTCGAGCGGCAAGATCTACAAGTTCTTCCTCGCGGTACCGAAGGGCACGCGCAAACTGCCCGGCCTCGCCGGCTTCGCGCGCGACACCCTCGCGAAGTTGCGGATCGAGCTCGATGGTCCCGGGCAATACCTGTCCGACGGCGTCTTGCTCCATCGGGTTCCCGCGAGCGACGGCACGACAGAGCAATCGCTCGAGGCCGAGGCGTGCCCTCCAGAGTGGGCCGACGACCAGGTCTGCGACTCGTGCCTCGCGAACGATCCCGACTGCGGCGTCAACGGCATCGCCGGGTGTCAGGCGCAGTGGCGAGGCGATGGCTTTTGCGACGCGTGCCTCGGCGACGATCCCGACTGCGGTGCACAGGCCTGCCCCGCGAGCTGGCGTGGCGACGGCGTCTGCGATGCATGCCTCGGCAACGACCCCGACTGTGGAACCGCGTCGTGCCCCGACTACTACCGCGACGACGGGATCTGCGATGTCTGCCTCGGCAACGACCCCGACTGTGCGACTCCGGGTTGCCCGGCGAGCTGGCGCGGCGATGGGGTGTGCGACAGCTGTCTCGGCGACGACCCCGACTGCACCACCGACGCGACCTGCCCGGCGAGCTGGTACGGCGATGGCGTGTGCGACAGCTGCCTCGGCGACGACCCCGACTGTGCGGCGCCTAACTCGTGCCCCGCGAGCTGGTACGGCGACGGCATCTGCGATGCATGCCTCGGTGACGATCCGGACTGCGCACCGAATTCGTGCCCGATCGAGTGGTACTGCGATGGCTACTGCGACGCGTGCCTCGGCGACGACCCCGATTGCGACGCGACGTGCCCGATCGAGTGGTACGGCGACGGCATCTGCGACGAATGCCTCGGCGACGATCCGGACTGCCTCTGAGATCGAGCGGCGAGGACCTGCGCGAGCACGAGGACGAGCTCCGCCGGCGAGCGCGGCGGTGGCAAAGACTTCGAGCAGCCGCTCGAAGAACCCAGTGAATCGCGACGCGGTTCGGTGACTCGAGGGTTTGATTCCCCGGCGCATGTTCTCGGCCGAGAACTCCGAGGACGGCAAGCGACGACCGGGCTACTGGCGTGATCGACTTGATCGCTTGCGGTAAGCGAGCGACACAGGCACTCGTCGTTCTCGGAACCGCCGTGGCAAAGACTCGAAGCCGCTGTTCGCGAAGCGCAACGACCACCATCGGTTCATCGTGCGAGCGGAGGGCTCGATTCCCCCCGCGCAGTTTCCTGGCCGACAACTCGGCGCACGAACTGCGTTGTCAGAAGTGCGAGCGGGGGGACTCGAACCCTGAACCGAGCAACGCGAGAACTCAACCAACTCGCGAACCTGCAATGACCACGCGGTGTTGCTCGGAGCAGTCGTCCCGGTTCATCCCGGCTTGTCTTCGTTGATCTCGTCTCGCGTGGCAGCCACGTGGCAGCGACGGCGCGCTGCTAGCCGACTCGACGACCGCACACCGGGCATGACCAGGGTGCGACCATGATGCCGATCTCCAAGAAGGCCATGGAACACGCGCGCGCGCGCAACGTCGTCCTCGTCGCGCCGGCGGGCTCGGCAAGACGATGATCGCCCAGAACATTCGTCCACGCGGCGCTGCTCGCCGGCCACGGAGCGCTGTTCATCACCGCCGCGCAGATGCTGCTCGACCTCGGTGGTCAGGACTCGGTGCGGGCACTCGACCGCCGGCTGGATCCACTTGGAGTTCAGCGACCGGCTGACGATCTTCCCCAATCGGCTTCGCGATGGAGTTCGCTCTGGGACTGACGCCTGCTGGCATGGCCGTTGCTGGGCTTGTGTTCGGAGCACCCTGTGCGCGTCGCCAAGCAGCCCCACGTACCTCCGCGCGCAAACGCGAGCCCGAAACATGATGACGAGGCGCAAGAACTGCATCCGCCAGATCAAAGTCTCGCCGATACAACGCCTCAGCAAAGGGACTATGTAAAGACCTTCGAGAGGCTGATTACGACGGTGCTTATCGTGATGATGGCGCTTGTCGTCGCGTTGGCGATCGTCGATCTCGCCTGGGTACTCATCAAGGACATCATCTCGCCGCCTCTCGTGCTCCTCGATGTGGACGAGCTACTGGATGTGTTCGGCGTGTTCCTTCTCGTGCTGATCGGCATCGAGCTACTCGAAACGCTTAAGGCCTACGTACGCGAAAGGGTGATTCGCGCCGAGGTCATCATTCTGGTCGCCACGATCGCGCTTGCGCGAAAAATCATCATTCTCGACATGAAGGCCATGCCGAGTGTCTCGCTGCTCGGTATCGCGGCCATCATCGTCGCCCTGGGGGTGACGTATTACCTGATCCGGAAAACACACACCCGGGTTGCAGCAACGCAGCCGCCCGAGGACACATGAACGCGCCGTCCTCCGACATCGCTCCTTGGAGTGTCGGGATCGACGAGACGCTGGTCCTCTACAGCAGCAGCAAGGTCGGCATCGACGCGCACGTTGCCGACCGCCGCCGTGAGGAATTCGGACCGAATCAGTTACCTGAGATGCCGCAACGTTCGGTTTGGGCCGCCGTGTTCGCACAGCTGCGGGGGTTCCTGAACCTCATCCTGATAGGCGCCGCCGTGTTCGCCGGCATCATCGGTGACCTCAAGGACGCTGTGATGATTGGTGCCGTGGTCATCTTCAACACGGTTCTCGGCTTTCTCCAGGAGCATCGCGCCGAGCGAACGTTGGCGGCGCTCAAGGCCATGGTCGCTTCGCGAGCACGAGTCCTCCGCGAGGGACGGCCGCAGGACATTCCGGCAGAGCAACTGGTTCCCGGGGATGTCGTGCTCATCGAAGCTGGAGACCGGATCCCCGCGGATGGCCGGCTGCTCGAGACGTACGCGCTCGAGGTGGATGAGTCGGCGCTGACCGGGGAGTCCGTGCCGGTCGCGAAGAACGCCCCGATCCTCGTCGAGAAGACGGCGCCTATCGCGGATCGCGTGAACTGCGCCTTCATGAACACGGTCGTCACGCGCGGTCGGGGCGTTCTCCTCGTGACTGCCACCGGGAAGACCACCCAGATGGGCCGGGTCGCCGGAATGCTCGAGGAGACCGTCCAGCCTCCCACGCCCCTCCAGATCCAGCTGGATCGGCTCGGAAAGCGCATCGCCGTCATCGCCGTTGGCGTCGTCGCGATCATCTCGGCGTTCGAGCTCGTGCGTGGCGATAAGGTCTTCGAGATCGTCTTCGAAGCGATCGCACTATTCGTCGCTGCGATTCCAGAGGGGCTCCCGGCGGTCGTCACGGTGACCCTGGCTCTCGGCGTTCACCGCATGGCGCGGCAGCGAGCCATCGTGAAGCGACTCGCGGCCGTGGAGACCCTCGGGTGCACGACCGTCATCTGCACGGACAAGACTGGCACCCTCACGATGAACCAGATGACCGCGCGCGCTCTGTGGTACCGCGGAGAGAGCTTCTCGGTGTCCGGAGAGGGCTACCGGCGGGAGGGCAGTATCGAGCGTCTCGATGGACCAAACGGCACGACGACGAATCTCGATCCTCTCGCGGTCGCGCTCGTGCTCTGCAACGACAGCCGCGTCGATGAGGGCAAGCTCGTCGGAGACCCGACCGAGGGTGCGCTCCTCGTCCTCGCCCAGAAGGCTGGCCTCGATCCCGATGGCACCCGCGAACGTTTTGCGCGAATCGCCGAGGTGCCGTTCGAGTCGGAGCGGAAGTTCATGGCCACGTTCCATACGGACGGCGCGCAGCTCCGTGTGTTCGTCAAGGGCGCCCCCGACGTCGTGCTCGGTCGATGCGAAGCTCTGCTCGGCTCGAGCGGCGAGGAGTCCCTCGATGCTCGACTCCGCGCGATGGTGCACCAGGAAACTGAGGCGCTGGCGTCACGAGGTCTTCGCGTGCTCGCCGTCGCATCGCGCACGATCGCACACGCAACCTTGAGCCGGGAAGGTGACCCTCTCGCCCATACCGAAGGACTCACGCTGATCGGTCTGGTCGGCCTCGTGGACCCGCCACGGGCAGAAGCCAGACCGGCCATCGAATTGTGCAATGCAGCCGGCATCACCGTGAAGATGATCACCGGCGATCACCGAGCGACGGCCGGTGCGATCGCCGCCGAGCTCGGTTTGCGCGGAGACGTCGTGGATGGAGCAGAGCTCGACCGCATGGATGACGCACAGCTCGCCGCTCAGATCGAGAGCATCGCCGTCTTCGCGCGCGTCGCACCCGAGCACAAACTGCGGATCGTTCGCGCTCTGAAAGCCCGCGGACACGTCGTGGCGATGACCGGCGATGGAGTGAACGACGCGCCAGCATTGAAGAGCGCCGATATCGGCGTGGCGATGGGTTCTGGCACCGAGGTCGCCAAGCAGGCAGCGACGATGGTCCTGACCGACGACAACTTCACCAGCATCGTGGGCGCTGTCCGGGAAGGCCGAACCATCTACGACAACATCGTCAAGTTCCTTCGGTTCCAGCTGTCCACGAATGTCGGCGCGATCCTCACGGTCTTCTTCGCACCCCTGCTCGGGCTGCACACGCCCCTAAAGCCGATCCACATCCTCTTCGTCGCGATGTTCGCCGATGGTCCGCCCGCGATCGCCCTCGGGCTCGACCCGCCGCGTCCGACGATCATGCAAGAGCCGCCACGAGACGTGAAGGCGCGGATGCTCACGGCTCGCCGGCTTGGCGTGCTCGTCTTCTACGGCGCGATCATGGCCGCGGGCACGCTCGGCCTGTTGCACGTCGGCGGCCTCGATGCCGATCACGCCGCGACCCTGGCCTTCACGACCTTCGTGTTCTTCCAGCTCTTCAATCTCCTCAACGTCAGGTCCGAGGGCCGCTCCGCGTTCCATCGGGACATCTTCACCAACTACCGTTTGTGGTTGGCCGTGGCCTTAGTGATCGGGCTGCAAGTTGCCGTCGTCACGTCGGCGCCGCTTCGCGGTCTGTTCGACACCGTGCCGCTCGCGTTCGAAGAATGGGCGATGGCGGCTGCGTTCGCATCGACATTGGTGTTGCTCGATGAGCTCCGCAAGCTCGCGGGACGCGGCCTATCGCGATGGGTACTGCACCCAAATCTTCTTCGGCGACGTCATGCCGCTGTCTGACTCTACTCGGCCCCAACGCTTTCGGAATCGGTGAGTCGTTTGGTGCGCGCGATCTGCTGGTCGAGCTCGGCGATCTGATCGTCGACATCTCGATCGAGGGCACGCATGCTGTGCTTCGGCGCGCTGCGCGCGACCGTCTCGTGCCGAGCAATGGCCCGTATCACGGCGGAGGAATCTCTGCGACCGTCGGCGTGCGGTTCAGATGCACGGCTCTCGTCTTGCGTGTGGTGCGGATATTGATCAGCTCGACGAAGATAGAGAACCCCATCGCTCCGTAGATGTAGCCCTTCGGTACGTGAACGCCGAATGACTCCGACACGAGCACGAAGCCGATCATCAGGAGGAACGAGAGCGCGAGCACCTTGACGGAAGGATGGCGTTCGACGAACGCGCTGATGTGCCGACCGACCGCGAGCATCACGAGCAGGGCGACCACGTTGGCGGCGACCATGATCCAGATGTACGGCGTCATCCCGACCGCGGTGATCACCGAATCGATCGAGAACACCATATCGAGCAGGATGATCTGAACGATCACCCCGCCGAACGTAGCGGCGGCGGTCATGGCACCGCCACTCTCTTCGTTCGCGGCTTCTAGCTTGTGATGGATCTCCTTCGTCGCCTTGTAGAGCAGGAACAGCCCGCCGCCGAGCAGGATCAGCGCCTTGCCCGAAAAGCCGATACCGGCGACGTGGACCAGCGGCTCTTCGAGCCTGACGATCCACGACAGCATGGCGAGCAACCCCAGACGAGAAACGAAAGCACCGGCCAGGCCGACCTTGCGTGCTCGTTCGCGCTGATGGGGGGGCAGGCGGCCCGATAGGATCGCGATGAAGATGATGTTGTCGACGCCGAGCACGATCTCGAGCGCCGCCAACGTCGCAAAGCTCAACCAGACCTCGGGTGAGGACAGCATTTCGATCATTGCAGTTGTCTCCTACGATTCGGGGCACGGGCACGCTCGAGCGGCGTTCGCGACCTCGCCCCGATGCTGAACACCGCGATCGCGATGCAACATACAACGCACGTAGCCCCAGAATCGCGAGCAAGTTGGAGTTGTGGATCAGAAACGGCTCCTCCGTTACGGCGAACGCGGCCGGTACCGACTCGATCGCGAACACGATGTCCGTTGCCTCGATCGCGATCAGCGCGAGCAAGAGATCAGGCTCAGCCGCCGGGGTCTCTTACACTGGTTGGCGTGTGGTCAGTTGCGGGACGCGAAGGAAGGGCAGTAGTCATGTCCGTACGACGCGATTCTCGAAACGGTCGTTGGTACTTCCGCACGATCGTGAAGTTCCCCGACAAGACAAAGAAACGGATCTTCGGTGTGCCGGGTGTCCCCGGTGGGCGAAAGCAGCCGAGCAGCACGGGATCGAACTCGCGCTCGCTCAGAAGAAGGAGGTAGACGAAGGCAAGAAAGCGAAACCGAAGAAGCCGATGCCGATCTTCGACGACTGGTTCAATGGACGGTTCTGGCGCGAGTGGGTGATCGGACGTAAGAACAAGCCGACCGAGGTGCGGTCGAAGAAGATCATCTACAGGAAGCACCTGAAGCCGCGGTTCGGCGCTCTGCCACTCGACCAAGGTCAGGGCCTTGATCGAGCAGCTGTGAGTCCGCCGAGGGCGACGCTACTCGGCCGGCTCGAGGTCATCAAAGAAGTCGAGCTGCATCTGGGGACCTCCGCCCAGCCTCTCGATCAACGCCATCGTGCTGCGCGACAGGTTCTTCAACTCACGCATACGCGTCGTCGGGTCCACTGGAAACGCGCTCTTGAAGTTCCACATTGGCTGTCCCGGAATCCGAGCGAGCCACGGGCTGAGCTCGCCTTTCGCCGCATCGTTCAAGAATTCGGAGACCTTGTTCCTGATCTCCTTCCACTCCGATTTCGATCCCGTCGACTGCATGACGTCGTAGACGATCCCGTGAGTGCGCTGCAGCAGGCCTTCGACGGTCACGACACCACCACCGCTGATCAGCAGGGCCACGATTTCAGGAACCAGGACGCGCGCAATCGTAGGCGCGTCGGAATCCTGATCGAATGGGATAATGGCAAGGGGTGGAGCGTCCGGCGGAACTTCGATCTCCGCCCACGCTTGTTGCAGCTCAGCATCCGCGAGGGCAGCCCCACCGAACCGGAAACGGACTCCATCAAAGGACACGACCGTCCCGGTGCCGCGTCCCGCTACGGCCTCGACGAATACGTCGTGGTTGTCGGGTGTGCAAACGTAGATGATCGCGCTCTGGTGTGAGGTTGGATCTGCAATTGGTAGATAGGCCGAATCTCGTAGATCAACTGCGGTGACACGCTCCATGCGGCCAGCCTGGTCGTGCTTGAAACCCGATCCACCTTTCACCTCGATTAGGAGCGCGACGTTGCGTGCTGTTGACGACGCCAACACGTCTGGCGTCACCGTATCGCCATCAGGCAGCTTGAACGTCACTCCGACGCCATGCACCAGGTAGCCGGCGTCGCTGAGGACGGTCGGCCAGCCTGGTTGCTTAAAGCGCAGCGCTAGGACGGCGTTGAGCAGATCCAGATGATTCACCGTCGGTCCATTTCAAGAGGTCGACGCCTACGTCGGAATTGACGTGGTAGTGCAATCCACCCAAGAACCGCACGATGGTGTTCCCACAGGTGCCGCCCCTAAGCTGAATCACGATGTGCTTGTCGGTGATGTCGAAGGTGAGCGTCGAGCCAACATGAAGATCGACGGCCCGCGCACGATAGTGCTTGTCGCTGATGCGCTCCGGCACGCCCCACAGGCGAAATGGTTCGGCTGCCGAGAAGATCCTCGCGACCACATGCTCGATGCTTGGCATCGTCCATTCCATGTCGATGACGATCGGGTCGCCAGTAACGTGGCTGCAACGCTGGTCATCGCATGTCAGCCCGATCGCGTAGCGGTTCTCGATCCTCTCGACGATGCGACCGTAGTCACGGAGGACGTGGAGCAGAACGCGGTTGTGCTCGTCGAACGAAGTGCCGCTCGCGGTGACCTTACCGTTGTGAAAGTACTCGGCGATGCAGAAGTCACCATCGGGCTCGACGTCCCCAGCGCGCAGCTTCACGCTTCGCAGCGAAATCCCGTGTGGAAACACTTGCGCATCGCGCAGGAGCCGCAGGGTTCTTGCCGCCTGTGAGGCCCAGAGCCTGAGTGCCACGAAGTCCAGGTCCTGGCCGTCGGCGTCGGCGGTGAGCGGCCGGCGATCGTGGTTCAGCGAAAACGTCTGCATCGCGCTGTTGGTTCGCTCGGCCAACTGCTCGAGGTAGTTCGGCGGCAGCCACACGTTGTCCAAGAGAGGCGTGACACCAACCAGCTGGCGATGAAGCGCGTCGGCCTGCTCAACTTTCGCAGTCGTGTGCAGGCGCCAGTAGCGCCCGATCGACGTGTCGCACCAGAACTCGTGTTCGCCCGCTCGCAGTTGGAACAGGTCAATCTCGTCCGTATCGTCAACAGCGACGCCGAGTGGAAGCGCGATCTGCCGAAGGAGTTCGGCGGCGGAAATGTTGTCGGCATCCAGACGGTGCGCTTCAACCAGGTACGTCTTCACAGAGGTCCGGGCACGCCCTTCCTCTTCAGTCTCCGTGGTGGGAGACCAGGCAGTCCGCGCCGCGACCATCTGATCCTGCAGATGGCGAGCGAGCTCGCGTCGATTTCGAACAGCTGTGTTCATCCGTAACGAAGCCTACTCCGCGGCCACCCTGGGAGCGAATTCCGCATTCGTCGAGGATACAACGCGGAGGCGTACATCGGTGAGACTCGCGCAAGTCCGGATCTCCCCAGGCCGGGCGACGAACGTTCGATCGGGGTAGGTGCGTCGAGCGCGTGCTATCCACGAGGAGATGGGTGATCGGGTAACAGGGCGAGGCCAGTTGCTCCCCCGGAGCGGAGTCGGTGTCGTCGCACCTTGGCTGGTAATCGCGCCACCTGGCAACCCCGTCATCCGTGTCGACCTTCGGTTGCTGGATCGCGTGTCGGTCATGGAGACCGAGGCGTGGGACGACGAGACCGACCGCGATCCGCGAAGTCATGTGGTGCTGGTTCTGGGCGAGCTTGAGACGGGTCTGTTCATCGCGGACGGACCTGAAGCTGTCGAACGCGTTGTCCGAGATGCGGCGCCGCTCACGCGTGACGGTGCCCCTATTCATCGCCCGGCGACGAACAACCATTCACCCGACAGTGTCGGCGCGGCGAGCTTGGTTGCCGTGGACGACGCGAGCGGCGCACCCGAGCACGCAATGCGTGCATGGCTCCTCATCAGCTCGTCGAGTCCGAACGGTGAGGGCGATGCCACATCAGCCAATGCGCTTGCCGGCCTCACGTTCAATCTGTCGCGTTCTCCGATGACCATCGGTCGCAGCGATGAGAACGACATCATCATTCGTCACCACTCTGTCAGCCGCAACCATGCGCGCGTCACGTGCGATGCGAGCACCGGACGCTACGTGATCCAGAATCTGGACGCGACCAATGGCGTACGTGTCAACGGCGAAGCCCACGAGACGATCGAGTTGCACGATGGCGACTGGGTCGACTTCGGCCACGTGCGCATGAGCTTCGTCAATCCGTCCGAGGTGCAAGCGTCACTACCAGACGTAGGGGCTGTTCAAGAACGCTTCCTCATCGTCGGTCGCGACCCCGTTGTTCTCGACGGTGAGCGCATCCGGGTCGGTGAGCTCCTATTTCGGATCGAGGAGGTGCGCGAGTACGCGTTGCGAGGTGCGAACATTCCGCTGCGTGGCGGTAAGCTGCTTCAAGCTGCGCTAGCGATGTTCGTCGTCGCGGCGGCAGAGCGCGAAGGCACCGGCATCGTTCAGGTCGAGGAGTTCTGGACGGCGCGCTCTGGTTCCGGCGACGGACCTCCGGTCATCTGGCTCCACGGTGGTCCCGGTTTGTGGGACTACCTGGAGCCGGCCTCTGCATTGACAGATACGCTCTGCATCTCGTATCGCTACGACCAACGATGGTGCGGACGCACACGCGCGCGTGGTGGCCTCACCGTTGCGCAGAGTGTCGCGGACCTCGAAGCGTTGCGCGCGCACTGGGGCGTGGACCGTTTCATCCTCGCAGGCCACGGCTGGGGTGCTTCGCTCGCGGTGCACTACACACTCGAGCACGCGGAGCACGTTGCTGGACGCGTCCTGATCGGCGCTTGCGGTCTGGTGCCCGGAAGCCGCGACGCTGCTCTCGAGGAGCTACATCGGCGGGTCGGTCCCGAGGGTAGGGCACGAATTGAGGCGCTCGGCGAGCGATTGGAGGCCGACAACGCGTTGGAGGATGAGCGTGCCTTCTTCGAGACCGTGTGGGCGCCCGACTTCGTGGACCCAGCTTCTGCGCGTACGTTGTTCGTAGCCGATCTGCGCATCAACGGGAGCGTTCATTCCTCGCTCGATGATGCCGATCGGCATCGCACGGAGGCGCCGGGCTTCCTCGATCGCTTGCGCGAGCAAGACGTCCCGACGCTCATCGTCCACGGCGAGCGGGACACTCGTCCGGCCTCGGCCGCTCGCGAGCTCGCGGCGCTGCTTCCCGGCGCCGACCTTCTCCTTGTTCCGCTGGCCGGGCATTGCCCGTGGGTCGAAGCGCCCGAGATTCTTCGCGCAGGACTGCAGGGCTTCATTCGTCGGGCCCGGTCCAGCTGACCCGTGACAGGCAACTGATCCCTGCGCTGTAGTCTAGTTGCTCCGAGCGGGTGGGCAGAATTCACGGCAGGGTTTTCGCCCCGCCTGATTCGAAGCGGGTGGTGAATGTTGCCCGTAGGACCACTCGACCTCGTGAGCGGCGGCTGAGCGCGTGCAGCGCGAAGACGTCGTCATCCTCGTGCTCCGGGCTCTCTAGCCGTGCTCTACGCGTGCGCGCGCGTGCGCGCGCGTGTGCACCGCGCGCGCGCGAGGCTTGCCGATCACGCATGAAATGCTCAAGCTCGCGTTGTGAATCGCGCCGAAGCAGCTCGTGCACTTGGGATCCCACGAACGACGCTCGCTGGCTGGGAGCGTGCCGGCGTGGTTCAAGTGTCGCGCGACGAACGCGGCGTGCCGCGGTACGAGCAGGTCGAGGTCGATCGTCTCACTGACCTCATGCGGTCGGGTCAACTGGCACCGCCCGCAGTATCCGCACCACCACCTGGTTTGGCTACGACCGTTGAGGACGCGGAGGATGGGTCGGGTGTTTCGCGCGTGCCAGGAGCCGACGCGGACGTCGACAACGAGGACGTTCGACGGATTCGCCTGGAAACTGCTCTCGCGCGTGCCGAGCGAGAACGCCTGCTTGCCGAGGTCGAACTGCACCAGGCGCGTGCGATGCGGAATGAAGTGGTCCGGTTGCAGAACGAGGAACCTCTGTTGACGGCGGAGAGTCTCCGTCGTGATCTGACGGTCGACCCGATCAGCCGATCACGAACGATGATCGGCCGATCACGAACGCTTGCGGCGTGAGCGGCTA
>Ga0299915_10000241_pt1 | contig 42993 bp, 49 predicted proteins | sample RVTome_13_FD_200263 | JGI IMG/M metagenome (GOLD analysis project Ga0299915, IMG submission 200263) | Soil microbial communities from uranium-contaminated site in the Upper Colorado River Basin, Wyoming, United States - RVT92D227 (version 2) ...
GCGCGGGCAAGACGGAGATTATGTACACCGCCAATATGAGCTACGCTCAGATACAAAAATACCTTGGCTTCCTCTTGAGCCACGGATTCATTAGCAAAGTAAAGCTGGGGAATCCGTCAGTTGCCTACCAGGTAACGGAAAAGGGAGGAGAGCTACTCAGAAATATAGACAGCATAGTTGAAGTGCTCGAGTTCCGAAACGGCAATAATGGCCACGGAGCTTGAGGCTCAAATGTTGTGGAGTTACTAAGGGGTGCCTGGAGTAGAGTGAGGTCACCCCTTGTTTAATATAAAAATAATGTGAGGAGTTATTACGATAGGAGCGGTTGATGTCTGAAAAAAGAATGCTGATAGTAGATGCCGAGCTGGTGAAAAGAATAGATGACAACCGGGGTGATCTGGGGCGGGCTGAGTTCATTGACCTTCTTATTGAGAGTCAACTGAAGGAAAAGGAAGAAGGCAAGAAGCAGGGCGATGTGACTCGAGCGGAATTTCACCAGTTTCAGGAAGGCACGAAGGAGCTATTGCGCAGTTTCCTGGAATTCTTCATCAGCTACGGGTTGGAGCTAGGCAAGCAACCCAGCGATAGCGAATTCGAGCACCTGAGCCACAAACTGCAGAGTCTGGGTGGCTCGGCAAAATTAAAAAGCTCCTAACTTTCTCGCAATTTTCCCCCGCGGCTAGATTCTCCACAGCTTCAAATAGAACTATCTTCTAGAACATAATCTCTTCCCAAGCTATTCCAGCCTTGTCATACTGTCCTCAAGATAGCGATTTTCCGTTTGTCATTTCTAAGTGAAACGGAAGAAAGCAGGAGGGACAGCGATGACAAGTGCGGTTGATTTACTGCGCCAGGGGAGAAAGCAGGAGCTATGGCAGATGTGCTGCGGGTTTCTTAGCCTCAGTATGGAGCAGTTTATGACTATCCAGAAGAGGCTGCTGCTGGAGCAGATCGAGCTACTGAAAAACAGTGAGTTGGGCAGGAGGGTGATGCGGGGTGCCATGCCTGAGACGGTGGAGGAATTCCGGGAGTGGGTGCCTGTGACGACCTACGCGGATTACATGCCTGAGCTTGTGCAAATGAGAGAGGATGTGTTGCCGGCCAAGCCCGCCTTGTGGGTGCATACCGTGGGCAGGATTGGTGAGTATAGCTTCAAATGGGTGCCTTTGTCTGAGAGGTTCCTATCCGAGTTTGAGCGGGTGTCTGGTGGGATTGGGCTTCTTGCCTCCTGCAATGCCCAGGGTGATTTTGTGGCGAAAGAACATTTGAAGACCTTAGGCACCATGGCGTCCCGGGACTACGGATCAGGCATCGTGGCATATCTGATGCAACGGTCGCTCAACTTCGATGTCTTTCCTTCCAATGCAGGAGAAATGACATTTCAAGACAAGATAAGAGCTGGTGTTGAGGAATGTTTATCTCAGGGACTTGATGCTCTGGGCGGTTTGCCCTCTATCTTAGTTTATGTCGGAGAGATGTTCAGGCACGGAATGATAAGTGTTGATGCCCGTTTTCTGCTATCTCATCCGGGAGCGTCCACTCGTCTAATAAAAGGACTGATTAAGAGCAAGCTAGCTCGCCGTCCTTTATTGCCCAGGGACTTGTGGTCGGTTAAGGTGATCGTGGGGGGAGGCGCCGATAGCGCCATCTTCCGAGATAGCGTGGAAGAGCTGTGGGGAAGACAGCCTCTGGAGATATACGGTGCAACCGAGGGTGGCGTTTACGCTACTCAGACCTGGGACCATGAAGGTATGACTTTTATTCCCAACCTCAACTTCTTTGAATTTATCCCGGAGAGGGAGTCGTTCAAATGGCAATTAGACCATTCCTACCAACCGAAAACTATCTTGTTGGACGAGGTGAAGGCTGGTGAAAGATACGAGATAGTCACCACCAATTTTCATGGTGGCATTATGACGAGGTATAGGATTGGCGACGTAATAAAGATAACCTCATTGCGAAGTGAAAAACTCAATATCGATATTCCCCAGATGGTATTTCATAGCCGCGCTGACGATTTCGTCGATATTACTGGTCTTGGTCGACTGACAGAGAGGTTGATCCGGGAGGCAATTGAAAACGCCAGTATTCCTTATGTAGATTGGGTAGCACGCAAGGAAATAGTCGATAATAAGTCTATGTTGCATCTTTATCTTGAACTTAAAGAACGGTATATTGCGAGTGAAAAAAGTGTGGCAACAGCGATACGTGAGCAATTTAGAAGATTAGACAAGAAGCATCGTTGCAACCTTTATAACCTTATCGGCGATATGGAGACCGTGCTGGACTTAAGGCCTGTAACAGTCACTTTTCTTCCTGAGGGCACCTTCTCCAGCTATATCAACCAACGACGGTCCGAAGGAATTGCTTTGGAAAGCCTGAGGCTGCCGCATGTTAACCCCTCTGATGAGGTGCTTTCTTTGCTGAGAGCTCATAGGGTGGCGGTGGAGGCTGCGCCGGTACCTCAAGAAGCCGAACGTACGGCTCCCTGATGACACTGGCGTATTTCAAAGAAAGGCAGGACGCCTTACCAGGGTAAGGGGCGAGGTTTTCACCTCGCGCTTGCGTTTATCAATCTAAGCCGTCCGCAGATTTTTCGCGTGTAGTCACAATAACAGAGGCAAATCTCCAGGCTTGCTTGATGCGAAAGAGCCATAACTCTGAACATATAGTACCTTAGTACTTTTGGGGGACTACTACAGTACTTCTTGACAGTTTCCAGATTTGTGTAATAATAGCTTTATATTAAAGTGACGTACAGAATTTGCAGAAATGGTGACAACAGTCATTGCGAGTCCCGATTTATCGAGACGAAGTAGTCCCATGGAAGGGCTCGGAATGACAGGTGAAATTGTGTCGGGATTTGCGGGTTTGATTATATGAGGGTGATATCATGAACGCGGCTGTCATAGTTCCCTTAATTGCTACGATCGTTTACATCCCCTTATTTGCCATTTTGCTGCTTAATCGGCCGTGGGACGGAAAGCAGAGGTTTCTTTTTCTATTCTTGGTCCCCGCGATATTATGGAGTTTCGTTGCCTTCTTTGGCCGCACTGACTTCTTTATCTGGGAGAAGTCATTGGCAGTCAAACTTGTCGTATGCACTAACATCTGGGTGCTTGTTCATTTCCATTATTTTGTCTGTACTTTCTACCGGTCTGAACGCATCAAGATACCGTTGGCTTATATTTTCCCGATAGCCACCATTGTTCTGGCGGCGGCGGACTATATCCCAAGTAGTGTTGAAGTCACTACCAGCGGCATTAGCGTTGATTATGGCCCCTGGATTATCGCTGTAGGTTTACTTTATCTTTCCACAGTGGGCATGAAGGATATATATTCTTTGCTACAGAAGTACAGGCTGTCGCCCAATCCAGAGGAGCGTAATCAAATTGTCTATTTGCTTGCCTCTATTGCTATGCTAACGGTGTTTATTTTCAGCTCTATCACTCCCCATGGAGGCGAATTTCCTGTGAGTCACATCGGCAACCTCATCGTTGCCTGTATCTTAACCTACGCTGTCGTGACCCACCGTCTACTGGACGTCGGGGTCGTATTCCGCCAAGCCCTCATATACGTGATTCTCTATGGCGGCAGTATTGGCATGCTGCTACTGTTTCTCTGGCTTGCTCAGCGGTCTGTCGGCTTTGAGCTTAACTTTGTCTCTTTGGCGGTGACCATCGGTCTGGGAATTCCCGCTATCCTGTTTTTTGTTCACAGGGTACGTGACCTTTGGCAAAAGAAGGTGGAGGAAGCCTTTATCGGGGCAAGATACTCCTATCGCAGGCAGTTATCTGGCTTCATCGACAAGATACATGATGTGCCTACTCTGGGGGAACTGGGCAAAGAATTCATATCACTGCTTGCTAAGTCCCTTGATTGTCAGAGAGCCTGCTTGCTTGTGCCGGAGGCTGAAAACGGATGGTTCAGCGCCCGATTCATCTACCCCCCTGTGGAAGATAATCCTATGAAAGAGTTGAGATTGAAGTCGGATAGCCCTGTTGTAACCTGGCTGGAGCGCGAAAAGAGAATATTACCGGAAAGGAATCTGGCTATCTTCCCTGAATTCCAATCTATATGGGGGGAGGAGAGAGAAGAGACTCAATTGGCAGGGGTAAAGATATTCGTCCCCTTAATGAACAACGAGAGACTTGTGGCTGTTCTGGCAGTAAGCGATAGGCGAGATGGGAAGCCCTACGCCGTTGAGGATATTGATCTATTGGAGTTTGTCGCCGCCCAGGTGGCAGCGAGCATGGCGAATAGGTATTCCGATGAACAGTTGAGGGAACAGGACGCACAAACAAGCCTGGTTAACCGTCTAACCGCAATCATAACCTCCAGCATGAGCATTCAAATGATATTCGAGGCTTTCGCCCAGGAACTGAAGAAAGTGGTGGATATTGACTGGGCAACAATTGCTTTGATTGACGGAGACGAGCTTTATTTTCTAGCCCTATCCAGCACAATAGGTTCCGCTTGGCAGCCGAAGGAAAGGATACCGCTTGAAGGGACAGCTGCAGAGCTGGCATGCCGAGAGAGGCAGGCCGTGTATGAACCTGATCTAAAGCGACACCACAAATTCTGGACATGGGAGAGTCACGTGAAGCAAGGGATTTCTTCTGTTGTTTACCTGCCTTTGAGTGTCACAGGTCGTGTTATTGGCACCCTGATTCTAGCCAGTCGCAAACCTAACGCTTACAGCCGCAGCCAAATAAGACTTCTGGAGAGGGTAGCTTTGCAGATTGCCGCGCCAATTGAGAATGCCCAACTTTATGCGCGGGCGGAACAGAAGTCCCGTATCGATGAGCTCACCGGGCTATTTAATCGACGTCATTTTGAGGAGCGACTCAAAGAGGAAGTTGCCCGGCACTCTCGCTATGGTGATCCATTCTGTATACTCATGCTTGACCTGGACAACTTTAAGACCTATAACGACGTATACGGGCATCCGGCCGGGGACAATCTTCTCGGCCAGTTAGGGGAAATCATCAAAAGCTCTGTCAGAGATGCTGACCAGGCCTTTCGCTATGGGGGCGATGAGTTTGTCGTCATTTTGGCCCAGACAGCCAGGGATGATGCCTATGTCGTAGCAGAGCGGGTTCGGGGGCAGATTGCCGATCAGATGGAGAGAAAGTCAATTACTGTGACGTGCAGCATCGGTTTGGCTAGCTATCCTGCAGATGGAGTGATAGCTGGGGAGCTTGTTAATGGGGCTGATACTGCTCTTTATTATGCTAAATGGACTGGAGGCAATCGAATCTATTTCTCCTCCAAGGCCGCATCCGAGCCTCTGGATGACGGAAGAATTCATGGCAAGCGTAACGGTTTGAGTGCCGTTTATGCCCTGGTCTCCGTAGTGGAGGCTAGAGACCCATATGTCTATGGTCATTCCAGGAGAGTGAACACTTATGCTGTGGCTTTAGCGGAGGCGCTTGGACTATCGCCTGATGAGGTATCAAGGGTGAGCACCGCTGCTCTGCTTCACGACATTGGCAAAATTGGCATTCCTGATGAGGTCCTTAACAAAAAGGAGAAGCTCAGCAGAGAAAATTGGGAAACGATCAAGGCCCATCCTCGGTTAGGGACAAATATTGTCTCCAACATACCGCAGCTTGTTGGCTGTGCAGATAGCATTCTGCATCACCATGAAAGATGGGATGGCAGGGGCTATCCTGAAGGGCTGAAAGGCGAACAGATTCCCCTGGAATCTCGCATTCTCGCAATAGCTGATAGCTTTGAGGCTATGTCTTCTGCCCGTCCTTACCGCCCCGCATTATCCCGCGAGGACGTACTGCTGGAGCTCAGAAAGGGCGCCGGCAGTCAGTTTGATCCTAATTTGGTGGAGGTCTTCATCGGCATTGTCGAGGCTGGACTTCCTGAGAAAGCGAAGACGGGTCAGAGTTCACCCAGCAGGCGAATGAATCCATAGCTGAGGGCCTCCAGAGTCGCTGGGCAACCCCGACACATCACTCATCCGGGAGTCTACGGATGTCGATTTGTGTACGGGGGCGAAGCGTCACACACTTCGTGTCGCAGGTGTGCCTTGCTTCTTTATCAGCGCGCATATGTTGCGTGAGAAATTCCTGATGGGGAAATGGTACGACTTTTCCGCCGACATGGTAATGATCTCCCAGCCAGTTTTGACTAATAGCTTCCGTAACTCACCATAAGAGAAGAGATGATAGTAGCGGTACACTGTTTTTTCCTTTAGCCTCCAGGGAACCTGCTGTTCCTTTGATTTGAACCAGAATCTTGGTTGGCCATGGTTCCACACGGTCAAGAAAGCTTCCCCCTCGGGCTTCAATACGCGCTTCAGTTCGACAAATGCTTTCTCTCTCTCGTCTTCGCCTTTGATATGGTGGTAAGTGGCCACGGATATCGCCCAGTCGAAGGTATCATCGGCAAAAGGCAGCGACAAGGCATCGGCGGCTGCTAGGTGGACATAAAGCTTGAACTTGGTCGAATATCCTATGCCTTGCCTGAGCATGGCAGCGGAGGAGTCCACCCCCCAGAGTTCAAACCCTTCACTGAAGGACAAAAAGTCCGGTCCATGGGCACAGCCCACATTTAGCAGCTTGCCGTTTTGCCATCTTGCTGCCAGAACATCCAGGTCCTCTTTCAGTAAGGGCCAATGCCTTACGCGATACCAGCTCTCGGCTATTTGGTCGAAAACTTCTCTGTTTGCGGTCATATATGCACTCTGCTAGACTTTAGCATATTATGGTGAAATGCTCATGGCCGCCAGTCTCTTGTTGTCATTCTGAATGGAGCGAAGCGGAATGAAGAATCTCTTTATTAAGAGTAAAAAGGAGATTCTGAGTCCCGATTTATCGGGACGAAGCGATAACATTAGGGGAGGGGACTCAAAGCGACATGGAGATGGCATGAAGAAAGCATCTCGAACCATTTCGGGAGTAACTCCGGTGGCAGCTATGGCTAAGCCATTTCCCTGTCCGGGCCAGTGCATCTATTGCCCCAGTTCTCCTGAGGCACCGAAGAGCTACACAATAGAGTCTCCAGCAGTGCTTAGGGCTCGAAGTTGTGGCTTTGATGCCTCAAAGCAGGTAGAAATCAGGCTCAAGACATTGGCTGAAATGGGACATGCACGGGATAAGGTAGAGCTTATCATTATGGGTGGCACATTTCTGTCCTATCCCTGCGACTATCAGTACCAGTTTGTCAAGGATTGCTATGATGCTTTGAATGGCGTCACCTCCAGCAGTTTAGAGGAAGCCAAGAAATTGAATGAAAACGCCGAACATCGCTGTGTGGGATTGTGCATTGAGACCAGGCCGGACTTTTGTGGAGAGGAAGAGATAACGAGAATGCTCGATTTTGGCGCCACCAGAGTCGAGCTCGGTGTCCAGACTTTGGATGACGAGATTCACTGTCTGACAAGGAGGGGGCACGGAGTAGCTGAAGTCATCTCTGCGACTAGGCTGTTACGAGATCGCGGTTTTAAGGTCTACTATCATTGGATGCCTGGCCTACCGGGGTCAACGCCTGAGCATGATCTGGAGCTGTCGCGGCAACTGTTCGAAGATGCGCATTTTCGACCGGATGGGCTCAAGCTTTACCCCACACTGGTAATCCGGGGGAGTGAGTTAGAGGGTTGGTATCGAGATAACCGTTATCGGCCTTATCGTGATGAGGTAATGATTGATTTGCTTGTAGCTATCAAGAGCTTGATTCCAAAATACGTAAGGATTGCCAGGTTGATGCGGGACATTCCCAGCAAATTCATCATGGCCGGCAGCCGGGACTTAGCGCTGAGAGGAACTATCAGAAAAAAGATGGATCAGGCAAATGTTCGCTGTAGCTGCATTCGTTGTCGCGAATATGGGCATCGCCGAAGGGATGGTTGGGCAATTGGCGGGCCTTGTCTAACCAGGTTGGATTATGAAACGTTGGGGGGTAGGGAGGTCTTTCTTTCCTACGAGGATGTAAATGAGACATTGTTTGGCCTGCTGAGGTTAAGGGTGAGTCAGGGAGAGGCAATAGTCAGGGAGCTACACGTTTTCGGTTCCGAAGTTCCTCTAGGGAGAAGACTAGAGGAAGGCCCTCAACATCACGGCCTCGGGGAAAAGTTGCTCCGAGAGGCAGAGAGGATAGCGGGGGAGGAATTCAAGGCTGATAGACTGTCCGTGCTTAGTGGTGTCGGTGCCCGGGAGTATTATCGCTCGCTTGGTTATGCTCTGAAAGGTGCCTATATGGTCAAAGACCTTGATTAAGCTACTCACAGACTGTTTGACGCTACCAGCTGTAATTCTGAGCCCTTCCCGTCATTCTCAACGCAGCCGGGAATTTAGGCTGCTCAGGGTAAACTCAGCGAAGAATCATTCACTTAGCCCGGGAAGGCGGCTACCAATTCATCGTCGTCCCGATTTGTCGGGACTCCGCAGAATGACGTTGCTAAGCATGATTCGATTGAATACGTGACCTAGTTCAGATGGACGGGGGACACTTCATACGTTGGTAACGCCAGGTAAGAGCCTCCTCAGTCATTGCGAGCCCCGACCTGTCGGGGCGTGGCAATCTCTTAGCCCCGCCGAGACTGCGTCGCTTGTTCCGAAACGTCAGCGAGGAATCTCGTTCCTCGCAATGACAAGAAAGTGTCACTGATCACATGAACGAGTACAATACGTTGACATCGAATAACCTCTATACTTATAATGAATCGAAGAGCCCGCGAGGGGTATCCAATCGATTGAGAGGCTCGTACCCTGGAAAACACAGGGAAAGGAGAGAGTAGATGGATAACGAGGTGAAGCCAACCTGGAGATTAGCTTGGGGAATATGGTGGAGGTGGTTTCTTATTAGCTTGGGGATATCTGTGGTGATTGGGCTAGTTTTGTTAATTCTAGACTTGGTGGGCGTGGTATGCATACCCTGGGAATCTATGTGTGGTGGGAATTCCTCTTGCGGATGGTTGCCTGGAGTGTAGTGACGGTTTGTTATTGCCGGCGAGGCTAGGGTGTGGTGATTATAGCGGCGGGATAGACCACGCAGGCAAGTGTACTGCCTCGGCGGTTACTAGAGTCTCGGGGTATTGACAAGAGAGGCTTTTAGCTATATCGTATTCAAGAATGAACAAGGAGGGATAGAAAATGGAAAAAACGTGGAAGCCGACAGCCGCGGGCATTTTAACTATCATTGCGGGGTGCCTAGGACTCCTGATTGGGATAGGGCTTGGAGTCGGTCTTGGGATAGCGGGGACGCTGATAGACATGATTCCAGGATTCCCTGGCGCCGGCTTGCTGGTCCTTATAGCCGTTCCTGGGATTATATTGAGCATAGTAGCCATAGTGGGCGGCATTTATGCCCTGAGAAGGAACTTATGGGGCCTGGCACTTGCTGGAGCCATTTGCGCTCTTCTTTTTACTCTACCTTTCCTTGGCTGGATCCTCGCGATATTAGCCATCATATTTGTCTCATTGGGGAAAGGCGAATTTAAGTAAAGTCCAAGGTTGTGTAGGTTATTGGTGGCAGAGTGGCTGCTAAGCAAGCCTGCTGGGGAGGGAGACAATGTTCTGTAGAAGTTGTGGTAAAGAGTTAACAGGGGCTCCAGAATTCTGTATGAATTGTGGAGCCAAGCCGATGGGCGGTACGAGTTTTTGCCCTGGGTGTGGTACTCCGACGATTCCTATCACGGAAATATGCGCTAAGTGTGGCGCTAGGGTAGCAGGGAAAGCAGCTGCTGCGACGGGCGGCTCCTGGATGTGTCTGACTGCAGGAATTCTGGACCTGGTTGCCGGGGTCGCTGGCCTAATTGTGGGCATAATCTATGCACTAATTGCGGGATTGTTGACTTTCTTTATAGCCGGGTTAGGTGCAGTGATAGGGGCGCCATTGATCATTCTTAGCATGGTAGCTATAGTAGGCGGGCTTTTCGTCATCAGGAAAAGGGCCTGGGGTCTTGCACTAGCTGCTGCGATTTCTGGCTTTGTTGTCGGGGTCCTCGGATTCCCATGGACTGCGCCTGCTATACCATTGGGCATCGCAGCGATCGTGTTTACCAGTTTGGGGAAGGGGCAATTCAAGTAAGAGTTCCTGCAAGTTATGTGTATCAGAGCAGTCGCCCAAGTTATCATACCCCACAAAACCTGTGGCTTTTGTGGCGCCCCGGGATTCCCAACCGAATCGAAGATTTGTTCGGGTCAGAACTCATTATGCGATTGTACCTGATGAATCGGGCAACTGCAGAATCTTATTTGAAGGACTCTAGGGACAGAGAGGAGGCAAGCTCATTGGGAAATGGTGGTTGCCAGTGCCTGCAACGGAGGTAGGCGATGTTTTGCAGGAATTGTGGCAAAGAGTTGACTGCGTCTCCAGAGATTTGTGTCAATTGTGGAGCTAGGCCAATGGCGGGCACCGGTTTCTGTCCCGGCTGTGGTGCTCCAACAACGCCCCTGACTGAGATATGTACCGGATGCGGTGTGCGATCAGCCGATGCAACAAGAGGAAAGACGTGGAAGACGAAGACCGCTGGAATCCTGGCTATCGTTGCTGGAGTTGTTAGTGCAAGTGAGTGGGTAGCGGTCGCCGTGCTGGAAATACTTGCATTGGGATGGTTGCCAATGGGTGACCTGATTGGTCTGGGTGGCATCGTCGCGGCCGCGTTTGTAATCGCGATATCAACTGGGATAGTAGCCATAGTGGGTGGTGTTTTTGCCTTAAAGAGGAAGCGGTGGAGACTAGCCCTTGCGGGTTCCATTTGTGCGATCTTCTCTCTTATGTTTGTTCCAGTGCTTTTGAACGTGCCTCTTGCGATAGCAGCAATTGTGCTTGTCGTCTTGGGAAGGGGCGAGTTTGAACAGAGTCCAAGATTGCGCAGGTCATGTAAATCAGATTTGAAAGAACTTTAAGGACAGAAAGGAGGCAAAATGCAAAGGTATCCTTTTCTACGGTTTGCGACTGCTGTACTGAGGATCCTGGGCTGGATAATATTGGTCATTGGCGTTATTGGTTCGATTGCTTTCGGAATTAGGACGGGTGGACTTACAGGTGTATTTTATGCGGTGGGGGGAGCAATTTTCTCTTTCCTGACTTGGCTATTCTTGCTGGCAACCAGAGAGCTTCTCTACTTGCTAATCCAGGTGGAAGAGAACACCAGAAACACAGCTGAGCGCATCAGCATTAAAGAGGAATCGAACCAGGATTGAATTCATATACGTTAGCGGTTATGTGAAATGAAGGCAGTAATTTCCTGTGTATTTCACAAGGTAGTTTCCTTGCTCCACAAGGTTGGTTCCTTGTTCCGCAACGCTGGCTCTTTGTTGCGCAAGGCCGGTCCCTCATCGCGCAGGGCCGACTCTTTATTCCGTAGGGCCGGTTCCTTGTTCCACCGCGTTGGTCCCTTCTTCCGCAAGGTTGGTTCTCCGCTTCGCAAGGTTGGCCCCTTGTTGAGCAAGATTGGTTTCTTGTTCCGCAAGGTTGGCGCCTCGTTAGACAGACTCATTCGAAAATTGTGGCAGCTGCCGCCCGGTCGGAGGATAGGCCGCGCCTTGCAGAGAACCTGGAAAGGAACTAAGCCGCTGAAGTATCACTTCTTACCATACGTGACTAGTGTTTTGAGAGTCTTGGGATGGGCAGTACTGATCATTGGTGTTCTTGCTTCAATTCTCCTTGGACTGGAGATCATGAATGATGGGCTGATGGTTTGGAAGACTGAGCTGAGAGGTGTAGGCATGGGTGTCTCCGCGATTGTATTGGGGATAATTGGCTCCTTCCTAGCGTGGTTGTTCTTACTTGTAAGCAGGGAACTAGTCTACCTGTTCATCCATGTGAAAGAGAACACCAGAAACACAGCTGAGCGCATTACAGAGGAATCAGGCTAAGACAAATTCGTGCGTCAGCAGGTTATGTGAATCAAGCCAGCAACCTTCTTCTTTTGTTCGGCAAGTTCATTCAGCCTGACGATGGCGTCGTAGGATGGCTGAACCAGTAAGGTTACACTGTTTGCCTTGGCCCAGCTTTCCGCCTCCGCGGCTATGTGAGCAGCGCCATCTGTTCCGGTACCGACAATTATTACTTCAGGCTGACCGTGGCTCAATTCTTCAAGCTCCCGTCTCTTGACTTCATGGCGACCGAACATCAGAAAGCCGCCTTTCTGTTTCTTTACCGTGCCATCGGCGAAAATCAAAATATCTCGGCTGTATTTCTTGCCCTCGATTACTATAGAGCCAAAGGTGAGTTCATCTATCTTAGCCACGAAACTTAACCTCCTTCCCTCTGATTCTTCTCTTCCTCTGTAAATCGGCGTGTTCCTTGCTGTTCCGTTTTATGGTCCGCCCATGTTTAGAACGATTTAGGTTGACAAATCCCCTTGCCACGATTCCCTCACTAGATAAAGCTATTCTTCAGCCTGAGTATCTCCTCCTCAACATCGCTGCCCTGCGCCTTGAGATGCCTTATAGCTTGTTCTATTTCATCATGTCTCGGGCTATCAGTGAGGTCTCCTAGCCTATTGTATAAACCAGCTCGCCTGCCGATTTTAAAATTGAGCCTTTCCCCATCCGGCAGAGATAAATACTCATCTATGATATTCAGGCATTTCTCTTTATCGTCCGGCATCTTGCCTTCGACTTCCATCAATAGGTTAAGTATGTGATCGCTTCTGAGATAGCTGGTAACCTGCAGGTTTTCGATGAAAACAGCTATTTCCTTTACTATTTCATCCTCTGTTTGCAACCCAAAATCTGCGTTCTGTAATTCGGCCCACAACGGCATGGCTGGAGAGACGTGGAGGCTGCGCAGCCTGACATGATCGGGGGCAATCTCGTTCAACACCCTGGCTGTTTCCCGAGCATGCTCTTGAGACATTTTCTTGCCCCCGAGGCCAGGCATGACATACTCGCACAGAGAAATGCCTGCTTCTTTCACCTTCTTTCCACCTTCAATGTGGTTCTCGGCAGTGCAGCCTTTCTCCATATAAGCCAGCAGAGGGTCATAGCCAGTCTCCAGTCCAATGTGAATCCTGTCTAGCCCGGCATCCTTGAGTTCCTTCAACTCCGCTATCGACTTTCCAGCTGCCGTATGGGACCGACCATATGTAGTCACCCTGTTTAGGCTGGGAAAGGTTTTTCTCAGGAGATTAATCACCTGGGTTAGCTCAGGAGTGCGCATAATCAGGGTATTGGAATCTTGGAGGAAGGCCGTCTTGCCTTTGGTTCCAAGCCACAAGGCAACATGGCACACACATGGGCCATATTGCGGTCTATTACAGAGCATTGCTGCTACCTCTCTCACGTTATCACCATAGCCCATCTTCCAAGCCATTTCCTTGATACCTTCGCTGATGGCCTCAACCGCCTCAATATCCCTGACAATCTCCCCCACTGTCCTCAGCTCAAACTTGCTACCCTTGTATACCGGGCAGAACCGGCATCTATTCCAGGGACAATTCCTGGTCGCCCTTATCAAGAGCGAATAAGCTTCGCTGGGAGGTCTGATAGGACCCAACTCAAAGGCATGGCTCAGCTTCTCTGTAACTGAGTAACTCAACATTTTTCGTATTTTAGCGTGCCGAAGCAGAATGGGCAAATAGACTTTCACCTCTTATCATGATAATATCGGCATTTCAGAATGAGGCAAATTGAATTAGTCTCTTTTGATGCTGAAGGGACACTGGTAACGCCCGATTTCAGCGAAACTATATGGCATGAGGCTATTCCCACGCTTTACGCTCAGAAGAACGGACTTGACCTTGCTCAAGCCAAGAAGTGCATTACTGAGGAGTATAACAAGATCGGCGTCCATAGACTGGAATGGTATGATATTGAATATTGGTTTAGTTGTCTCGATTTGGGTTCTTCTGCGCCCGTGATACAAAGCTGCCTGTGTAAGATATCATATTATCCTGAGATAACTGAAGTCCTTTCATCCTTAGCCGCCGAATATGAATTGATTGTTGCCTCAGGTACGCCGCTAGAGCTACTGCATTGCTTGCTGCGAGACATCAAACCTTACTTCGTTCGAGTTTTCTCTTCCATTTCGCATTATGGACAGGTAAAAAACCCTGATTTCTACCTCAGGATATGTGAAGAGATGGGTGTTAAGCCCAACCAGGTCATCCATGTCGGTGATAACTGGCAGTTTGATTTCCTCAGTGCCCGGCAGGCTGGCCTAAATGCTCTCCATCTTGACAGGTCGGGGAAAAACCATCAGGAATCTCTTAGCGATCTCACTCAACTAAAGCACTTTCTCATGCCCTCAGCATAAAATATGCTCGCTCTTGGCCCCGAGCAGCACGCTAGCCCTAGACATGGTGAGCCATCCTGAGCTAAAATGTACCAGTTATCCCATGCCAAAGAAAGCATTCCCTGAAAACGCCTCTCCCAGTAACAAACTCAACCTGTCCACGGCAGAGCTAAAGGAAACAGCCAAAAAGCTACGCCGTCATGTAATCACCATGATAGCTACGGCCGGTAGTGGGCATCCTGGCGGCTCTCTATCAGCAGCCGACATTATCACGGCACTTTATTTCAGAGTCTTACGCCATCATCCCGAAAATCCGCGATGGTCAGAGCGTGACCGATTCATATTGAGCAAGGGACATGCTGCTCCAATCTTGTACGCTGCCTTGGCTGAAGCTGGCTACTTTCCCGTGGCAGAGCTGGAAACACTGAGAAAGATGGACAGCCGTCTACAAGGCCACACTGATATGAATCTCACCCCTGGTGTGGAAATGTCGGCCGGCTCCTTAGGTATGGGTTTGTCCTTTGCCATTGGCGTCGCCTTGGCTGCCAGGTTGGATTCCAGAACCTACCGGACGTACGCTCTTCTGAGCGATGGAGAATGTGAAGAGGGAGAGACCTGGGAGGCAGCTCTTGCAGCAGCCCACTTCAGGGTGGATAACCTAACCGCTATGGTTGACTGCAATGGCATGCAACTCAGCGGATGGACTCGCGACATTATGAACCTTGAGCCTCTTGTCCGGAAATGGCAGGCGTTTGGCTGGCATGTTATTGATATAGATGGACACGACGTGGACCAAATCATAGCTGCTTTCCTTAAAGCTGAAAAAACGAAAGGCAAGCCTACCGTGATCATTGCCCGAACTACTAAAGGCAAAGGGGTTAGCTTCATGGAAAACAACGTGGCGTTTCACGGCAAAGCACCTACGCGTGAAGAAGCTGAAAAGGCACTGAAGGAGCTGAAGTAAGCATGGCTGAAGCGTCTACGCGGGAAATCTACGGCAAGACTCTGGTAGAGCTAGGCAGACAAAACAAAGACATTATTGTCCTGGATGCCGATGTGTCACCTTCAACAATGACCAATTCTTTTGCCCATGAGTTTCCTGAGCGCTTCTTCGACTGCGGTCTGCAAGAGCAGAATATGATCGGTATAGCTGCTGGCTTGGCTGCTTCCGGCAAGACTGTCTTTGCCAGCACCTTTGCTGTTTTTGTCGTCTGTCGCTGTTTTGACCAGTTGAGGTTATGCATTTCCCAGCCGAATCTAAATGTCAAGATCGTAGCTACGCATGGCGGCATAAGCGTAGGAGAGGATGGCATTTCACATCAAGCAATTGAAGACCTGGCCTTATGTTGTGCTCTTCCCAGTTTCACTGTGGTTGTTCCCGCAGACGCGATAGAGACTGCTGAAGCAGTAAGAGCAGCAGCTGGTGCCTCCGGACCTTTCTACATCAGACTAGGTCGCCCTAAGACACCGATTGTCTATCCCGAAGGCTATCACCTCACACTAGGCAAGGCAGTAACCATGAGACAAGGCAAGGACGCAACTATTGTAGCCACGGGCATCATGGTGGTGAAGGCTCTAGAGGCCGCAGATATCCTAGCCAGACAGAATACTGATTGCCGGGTAATCAACATGCATACACTCAAACCTTTGGACGAAGCAGCCATAGTCAAAGCAGCTTCGGAAACAGGGGCAATCGTCGTTGCCGAAGAGCACTTAGCCCAAGGTGGTCTTGGCAGCCGGGTTGCTCAGACACTAGCCAAGGAGAAGCCAGTGCCGATGGAATTCGTCAATCTTGGTGACAGGTACGCCATGTCAGGCAAAGCTGAAGAACTGCTTCAGAGATATGGACTGACGCCCGGAGATATTGAAGAGTCGGTGAAATCAGCGGTCAAGAGAAAATGACATTCCCAGGTCGAGTCGTGCGTAGGAAACCATGTATCACCTGTACGGTGAGCCTTTTTCTTGTGACGAAGTGCAAGAAGACTCTTAGACTCTGACTGAGATAGTGACCGCTATGGGCAACATCTTGAAGCGGTTGTGACGACTCTTAGGATCTTTGCTCGGGCTCTTGTCAAACTGACACCGACGGGATATGGCTTAGATCAATACATTGGTTCTGAAAACCTTTCCAGCTTCCTCCTTAATACCATCAGATTAAGCACGTCCTCTTTGTTGTATTCCAGCAGCAAAGCCAGTGCCTTTCTGTCGTGGTCAATCTGATATCTCCACCAAAGCATCACTGCCTGTGGCCCCCCAATACCCCGTAGCCGTCGAGGAATCCCTAACTGCTGCTCTACCGCCTTGAAGCCACCGTACAAATTGTTCCTCCAGCAATCATGCATCAGGTCATGGTGACGAAAGTGCTCTCTCAGGTTTACCCTCAGGCGGAAGTCTATGAAGGGAAGGTCAAAGCGGCTGCCGTTGTATGTATAGATGGTGTCCACACAGCGCAAGGTTCTGACCAAGTTACTTCTAGTTACCTCATTTCCGACGAGTTGAATCAAGCTATTCGCCCCATCAACAGCTAAATAGATGCCGATAACGGTTATTTCGTCGTAAAACGAGCATAAGCCTGTAGTCTCAATATCAAGATAAGCATCAAATGGTAGCTTCAACCTGTTGCCTGCCTTTCCAATACTCCTACTCTGTCATATGATAGCATATGTTAGTGAAAATGAGGCGGCTTGCTACGTCTATGCTAACCACCCGGTACCATTTCGATGTGTCAGCAAAGAGGTATTAATCTAGACAACTACGGAAGGAGAGCTAATATGAGAAACTGCACTTGGGAGCAAAACAAAGCAGACTGTAACTGTACCTATGAGCCATGCAACAGAAAAGCCATTTGCTGCGAATGTCTAAGATATCACTGGCGGTTAGGCGAGCTACCGGCCTGCTTTTTCCCCGACGATGTGGAAGAGACTTACGATCGCTCAATAGAAAGATTTGTTGAGACTTACCAGAAAAGAGAGCGGTGAACAACAGCTCAAAATAGATAGCCAGATTGCGAAATAGTCTGCTATACTTCTTCTAGTATGCCGAGAATAGACAACCGCGCTGACAATGAGCTTCGCCCCGTGCGTATAATCTTGGGGTACCAGAGTTTCGCCGAGGGTTCAGCTCTGATCGAACTGGGCAAAACAAGGGTATTGTGCTCTGTGAGCATGGAAGAAAGGGTGCCCCTCTTTCTTAAAGGCGGTGGCCGGGGTTGGGTTACTGCGGAATATGCCATGTTGCCTCGCTCCACGCTTACTCGTACACCGCGCAATAAATCTGAGGGAAGAAGCCAGGAGATTCAACGCATTATCGGCCGCAGCTTAAGAGCCGCGATTGACCTAGCCATCCTGGGAGAGCGGACGTTTATGGTAGATTGCGATGTGTTGCAGGCAGACGGTGGTACCAGAACAGCAGCTATCACTGGCGGATACGTTGCTCTATATCACGCTTTCCATAACCTGAGAAAACAAGGCGTTTTGCCAGTTATGCCATTAAACAAGATGATAGCCGCCACCAGCGTGGGTATTGTTAACGGCAATATGCTGCTTGATCTTTGCTACGAAGAGGATTACCAAGCTGAAGTTGACTTCAATGTGGTGATGACTGACAAAAATGAGTTTGTCGAAATTCAAGGAACCGCTGAAGGCAAACCCTTCACTAAGGAGACCACTGATGCCTTGCTTTCTTTGGCACGGCAAGGGATAGTCAAGTTGTTCAAGATACAGAACGAAACCTTAAGAGCTTTGTCCTGAGTTTGTATTGGTGTCCTTCGCTTTTGTGCATCCAGTTATCGCCGGGGTTGCGTTTGCATTGAGAATCGCCCTGTTCTATACTTCATTTCTGCTGTGAGTTACATAAGCTCCTAGAAAGATGACCCAACTGAAGTTAGCCCGAAAAGGCACTGTTTCACCCGAGATAAAGCACGTAGCCGAAAAGGAAAGCGTGGAGACAGATTTCATCATCCACGGCCTGGCTGCGGGTGAAATCGTTATTCCAGCCAACATTAACCACAGAAATCTGATTCCCTGCGGCATAGGCAAAGGCCTGAGAACCAAGGTCAATGCTAATATAGGCACGTCCCCAGATTTTTGCGATTTGAGCACAGAATTGAAGAAATTGCAGACCGCCATCGAGTTTGGTGCTGACACTGTGATGGACCTGAGCACCGGAGGCGATATTTCAGCTATCAGGAGGGCTCTCATGCGTGCCAGTACTGTACCTGTGGGCACGGTGCCAATTTATCAGGCTGGTATTGAAGCTATCGAGAATCGTGGAGCCATCGTAAACATGACTGTGGACGAGATTTTCGCAGTGATAGAAGAACACGCCAAAGACGGTGTTGATTTTGTGACCGTCCACTGTGGAGTAACCCAGGAGTCTCTAGCCAGACTCAAGAAGCAGGGTAGGAAAACCGACATAGTATCTCGAGGAGGAGCTTTCCTCATCGGCTGGATGCTCCATAATGATAAGGAAAATCCACTATATCAATACTATGACCGCTTGCTGGACTTGGCTCTTGAATATGACTTCGCTTTGAGTCTGGGTGACGGCTTGCGTCCTGGATGCTTGGCTGATGCCACCGACAGGGCTCAAATCCAGGAATTGATTATCCTTGGTGAATTGGTGGAACGCGCCAGAGAAGCCGGTGTTCAAGCCATGGTTGAAGGGCCTGGACATTTGCCACTGAAGCAAATCGCCACCAACGTTCAACTGGAAAAGAGCCTCTGTCGCGGTGCGCCTTTCTATGTCCTCGGTCCTCTAGTAACTGATGTAGGTGCCGGCTACGACCACATTACTGGTGCTATTGGGGGAGCAATTGCCGCTGCCGCTGGCGCAGACTTCTTGTGCTATGTTACACCCACCGAGCACCTTTGCCTTCCGGGTGTACAGGATGTTAAGGAAGGTGTGATCGCCTCTCGCATAGCTGCGCATGCCGGGGATATTGCCAAGGATGTAAAAGGTGCCCAGGAATGGGACGAACAAATGTCCAGAGCTCGCAAATCTCTTGACTGGAAGACTCAAGCTGAACTATCTCTAGACCCGGAACTCTCTCGGCAAATCCATGCCAGGATACCCGCTAGCGGGGCGACTTGCAGCATGTGCGGCAAATACTGCGCCATGGCGATAGTAGAGAAACACCTAGCCATCTCAGCCCCCAAATGCTGAAGTGGTCTTCAGTTGACAGGTTATGAGTGGAAAATGAAAGCAGAGATAATACCCGTTGGTACGGAAATCTTGCTGGGCAACATAATTGATACCAACTCTTCCTTTTTGGCCAACCAGTTGCCACTGCTGGGAATCGACCTGTATTTTATCTCCACGGCAGGTGACAATCAGAAAAGGTTGGTGGATACCTTGAAACGAGCCTGCAAGAGAGCAGACATTATTATCACCACAGGGGGATTGGGACCTACCCAAGATGATATTACCCGTGAGGCTATTAGCGAGCTAGTCAGCGAGCAACTCATAGTCGATGAGAAGTTGTGGCAAGAATTGCAGGATTTGCTCCGCCATTATCTTGGTGAAATACCACAAAGCAATATCAGACAGGCAACTACCATCCCTTCGGCTCAAATAATTCCCAATCGTATGGGCACGGCACCCGGCTGGTGGGTTGAGAAGGACAAACACATAATTATAGCTTTACCCGGGCCGTCTGATGAGATGAAAATGATGTGGCAAGAAGGCATTTTGCCCAAACTGGAGCAAATGGTAACCGGGGAGGTCATCCTATCCAGGGTAATCAAGACTTTTCGGCTAGCCGAAGCTAAGGTGGATGAGATGGTAGCCGATATTTCTAAGCTATCCAACCCTACTCTGGCTACCTATATCAACCCGGACGGTGTATATCTGCGTATTACCGCCAAGGCAAAGGAGAAAACAGAAGCGCAACGCCTTATCGCTCACAGCGAAGAGCAAATTCGCAGCATTCTTTCTCCCCATATTTGGGGTGTGGACGATGATACCCTGGGCTCCGTCATTGGAGAACTGCTCAGAGCCCAAAACTGGAGCCTCGCAACCATGGAGTCTTGCACTGAGGGGCTTCTATGCAGCACCATAGCCGGTGGCCGGGAAAGCTGCGCTTATTTCAAGGGAGGATTGCTAGCTTGCTGCGATGACGCTAAAATGGCTTGCGGTGTGCATGCTGCCATTATAGATGGATATGGCAGGGAAAGCGTTCAGGTAGCTAAGGCAATGGCCGAGACTGCACGCAGGAATCTGAAGGCCAATATCGGGATAGGTGTTGCTGGTAATATAAATTCCGATGACAACTCTGGAGAGGCATATATAGGATTAAGCAGTGATAAATCTGAGCACACATTCACCCATCGGCTCCGTGGAAATCGCTCAAGAATGAAGCAAAGAGCAGTCTACGCTGCCCTGTTCGATCTGAGAAAGATGCTGCTCGAGGAGGTCTAATGCACCTGATTATAGACGGCTATTCCAGCAACCAAAAGATTCTCCGAGACGAAGATTTCCTGCGGAAGTGGTTGGAAGACTATCCCGCCAGGATTGGAATGACCAGGATTTCACCCCCATACGTGCTTAGATACATAGGACCGGTGTTAGAGGATTGGGGAATATCAGGCTTTGTTTTCATAGCGGAAAGTCATATTGGCATCCACACTTTTGTTGAGCAGAATTACGTTAATATAGATGTCTTCTCCTGTAAGGATTTTGACACCGACAAAGCAATAGAAGCTTTTCGAGAGGAATTCGAGCTGGTTAAGCTGCGCACTTGTCTAATTGACAGAGAATGGCCCAAGGCAGAGACATCGGTGGGGAACCCCCAAGGTTTTATCTACCATGAACGAGCGTGACTGTCACCCTGAGCCCTTTGCTGGTTGGCATGAGGGCACATTCCTGCCACACGAGATTTTTGCCGGACTAGAACCGCCCTATTCGAATCTACAGCAAGCCAGGACTGTAATTCTGCCTGTCCCGTACGATGGTACCAGCGAATGGCGAAGCGGATCTCGCCATGGTCCTCAGGCTATTATCGATGCCTCTCAATATTTAGAGCTTTATGACTTAGAACTGGACCGTGACGTATACAAAGTTGGTATTTCTACCCTGCCCCGGGTAGAACCCGTGCTGAGCAGTCCCCAAGATATGATTGACAGGGTCTATGAAGTTGTTAGAGGCTTACAACAAAGGGAGAAATTTGTGGTGCTGCTGGGTGGAGAGCACACCCTTTCTTTAGGAGCAGTTCGAGCTTTCAAGGAAGCATTTCCCAGACTTTCTGTGTTGCAGCTGGATGCTCATGCTGACCTGCGAGATGAATATCTGGGGACTAAATATAGTCAGGCTTGTATTATGCGGCGCATCTTTGAGCTTTGCCCTATCTCCCAGGTAGGAGTGCGCAGCCTTAGCTGGGAAGAAAAACAATTCTTAACACAACACAAGCTGACGCCCTTCTATATGTCTGACCTGGCATTAAATACAGCTTCAATAGACCAGATAGTGGACTCGCTGAGCGAAGATGTCTATGTCACCATAGATGTAGATGTTCTCGACCCTTCCATTATGCCAGCAGTAGGCACCCCCGAGCCCGATGGCATGTCATGGCGGCAAGTCCTGGATATACTGGAACCGGTTGCCCTTCGCAAGCATGTAGTGGGCTTCGATTTAATGGAATTTTGCCCGGGGGAAGGGCCGGGTTCGTGCGCTTTTCTACTGGCTAAATTAGCTTACAAGCTTATCGGTTGTGCTGTGCCGCAAGAAGGACGATGAGGGGTAATATAAGTTTAGGTAGGGTCTTCGGTATTCCCCTGCGCCTCCATCATACCTGGTTTATTGTCTTTGCCTGGGTTACCTTTTTACTCGTGTTTTCCGATTTAGGTCAGACTTACCCTATGGACCAGAGGATAATTTTGGGCATATTAACCAGTTTGCTCTTTTTTGCTTCCATTGTTACCCACGAACTGGCTCACAGCATGCTGGCTATTCGTAACAATATCCCGGTCAAAGAGATTACCCTCTTTGTTTTTGGCGGTGTTTCTCAGATAACCAAAGAAGCGACCCACCCCAGAGCAGAACTCTCAATAGCTATAGTTGGCCCCTTAACCAGCCTGGCTCTGGCTGGTATCTTCTACGGATTGCATCTTTTGCTGGCCAGCGCCAATCAAGTCCTGGCCGCTAGCTTGATGCAATGGCTAGCCTGGATAAATGTGGTTTTAGCAGTATTTAACTTAATCCCTGGTTTCCCTTTAGACGGAGGCAGAATATTTCGTGCCCTCGTGTGGCAAAGAACTCGGGACTACCACAGAGCAACCCGCATCGCTACCAACGTGGGACAAGGGATAGCTTATGCCTTTATGGCTGTAGGCATTGCCAGTATTTTCGGTATTTTTGCCCCCCTCTTGTCGTGGTTTAATGGCCTGTTGTTAATATTCATTGGCTGGTTTCTCCGTGATGCGGCCAGGGCTAGTTATCAGCAGGTTTTGCTCCACGATGCTCTTACTGGTATCACAGCGCGTCAGATTACGGACTATGATTGTCCCCTAATCCCTCCACACCTGAATTTAATGGATCTAGCCCAGCAATATATATTGCCCACAGGGCGAAATTGCTTCCTGATAAGCTGGGGGGCTGAGTTAGAAGGCATGGTCACCGTGCAGCAGATAAAGAAAGTCCCCCGCAGCCACTGGGCAATTACCACTGTGCAGGATATCATGACCCCGGCAGGCAAATTAAAGGTAGCTTATGCTGACCAGGATATCTTGAGTGTGCTCCAGGAAATGAATGGGGAAAGTGCCAATCACATACCGGTAATGGAAGCCGGGAAAGTCATTGGCATAATAAGCCGGGAACACATAGCGCGCTTTCTTCGTACCCGAGCTGATTTCGGGGCAAGTTCAGCACCCAAATAGCTACTACAGGGATGTCACAATACTGTCTCCCGAACTACCGTACAGTCAGTCTTTCAAAAGAGTAACGGAATTACCTGCCCGAGATCAAGCAGACCATGGCCCACGCTAGCCGATAATACAGTCCCGGTCTTCTCCCTGACAAACCCAAATAACAAACCAAAGAAGAATGCACTCAGGCCCCATAACAGGTCCAGTTCAAACTTGCCCACTAAGGGATTGAAAGGATTCAGCACATGGAGAACAGCGAAAAGAGCAGATGTGATCAGGAGGCCCGGACCAAAAGACACTCCCTTAGTCCTCCAGGGCCGGCCGAAATCCTGATTTAGCCTCGACTGGAAGTAACCTCTGAACAGGATTTCCTCGCCAAAGCCGGCAAAAAAGAACATGAAAATGATAGTTGAGGCGACAACCTCAAAACCTGCCACACCCAGAACCACAACAATGATGGCAGGTATCAATAATATAGGCCAGAAGATGCACAGACTCAGTCTTTCCATCACGCCCTCATTCTTCTCGTTCAAGACGAGCCAGAGGGCTAATATGACTGCGGCAATATGAAATAGCGTGCTAATCAGTCCATTTTCTCAATCGGCGGATAGATTAACGATGGTGTATATCCAGCCGCGCCTATCAGGCACATCAAAACAACCCTAAAATCGGAGTGCCATTTCTCAAGCGTGAAGCCGTAATAGGTAAAATCCTTCTTCCCAATAGCTATGGCACCAATCCCAACAACAATCATTACGACATGGCTGAAACAGTCCCAATGTAGATACTGTCTTTGAGTAGCCGCCAGACTGGTTGTATCGAAAGCCCAGGTGATAAACAAAAACCCGATGAATATCGCTAGTACTAAGTCGAACCCCTTGACCTTCATCGGCAAAAGTTGTAGATGCTTGAAATGAGCCGCCAGGGTCTCGAACCCTGAACCTGCTGATTAAGAGTCAGCTGCTCTACCAGTTGAGCTAGCGGCCCGAGGCAGTAATGTTAGCACTAAGGAACAGCGCCGACAAGTAGCGCTATGAGAGCGTTTACTAATGTCATTCTGAGGAGTCCAAATTCATTTGGACGACGAAGAATCTCAGAGATTCTTCGCTACGCTCAGAATGACAAGTGGATGTTGTTAAACAACCTCAGCTATAACGAATGAACCAACTTTATGGTTTATGGTAGAATAAACCCTTACCAATGAAGGTCTTTCGCGAAGTCGCGATAACTGTTCTTATCGCTGTAGCCGTTTTTGCACTCCTTCGGCTCACTGTGCAGAGCTACACCGTGGTAATGTCCAGTATGGAGCCCAATTTCCAGGAAGGTGAGTGCATCATGGTTGACAAGGTGTGTTACCGTTCCTCGAATCCACAGCGAGGACAGGTAATAGTCTTTAACCCGCCATTTGGTTCTGCGCACCCTTTCATCAAACGAGTTATTGGCTTGCCCGGTGAGACCTTGGAGATTAGAGATGAAAAGGTTTTTGTCAACGGCATTCCTTTGCAGGAGGAATATGTCATGGCGCCGCCGAATTATACAATGCCGGCCACAAAAGTTCCCGAGAACGGATACTTCGTGCTCGGTGATAATCGCAACAATAGCAACGATTCACACAGTGGCTGGACGGTGCCACGGGATAATATCATCGGCAGGGCCTGGTTTATCTACTGGCCACCCAGCAGTCTGGGAGTAGTCAGGCATTACAGTTATTCCGAGTTGCCTGCACTTCAGGGGCAAGAGACGGTGCTTTGCCGTGCGCTTGGGGTGCAAACTTGAGCGACGACGTGCTGGGGATATTCAAGACGGCTGGAGCGATAAAAGAAGGCCATTTCCTGCTCGCCTCAGGACTACACTCGCCTGTTTATTGGGAAAAATTCCGCATCCTGCAGTATCCACACTTTACCGAGAAACTGTGTCGCCTTATCGCCCAGCACTTTAGAGGGCAGAAGATAGACGCAGTGGCTGGACCGACCACCGGTGGCATCATTCTGGCGTTCGAGACCGCCCGACAATTGGGAACGAGGGGCATTTTCGCCGAAAAAGAGGGCGAGCTAAGGGTCTTCCGGCGTGATTTTGAGATTGCGCCTCGCGAACATATCCTTGTTGTTGATGACATCCTGACCACAGGAAGCTCGATCAGAGAGACGATAAATGCTGTGGATAGATTGGGAGGGATTATCATCGGTATTGGAGTGCTGGTCGACCGTAGTGAGAAGGATTTGGACTTTGACGTGCCTTTCTTTAGCTGTCTTCGTGCCCCCACCACAGTCTACTCACCTCAAGAATGCCCTCTGTGCGCTGGCCACATCCCTTTGGTCAAACCTGGTGCCTCAAGCTAGCAACTGGCTTGGCATCACTCACTCAACGGGGCGGTTGTGTAATTACGAATACACTTGCTTGACACTGGAACGGGCGAAAACCTACAATATCCTTGATGCCGAGGTAGCTCAGGTGGTAGAGCAGCGGACTGAAAATCCGCGTGTCAGCGGTTCGACTCCGCTCCTCGGCACCACACATGAAGTTATAGACTGGAATTATATTGACAGTAGATTGCTCTTCGCGAAGGGTAGACCACCGAGAAGAGAATCAGGGCCTCGAGAATGGGTGCGCCGAAGTGGCGGAATGGTAGACGCGACAGTCTCAAAAACTGTTGGGGGGCAACCCCCGTGTCGGTTCGAATCCGACCTTCGGCACCAAGGGTTAGAAATTCAAGCGGGTATTAGTGCCGGGTTGTGTAGCGGTAGCACAGAGGACTTTGGATCCTTTAGCCCAGGTTCGAATCCTGGCCCGGCAGCCAACTAAAATCAGAGAAGACGTGAAAACCTGACGCCTTGGCATCAAAAAACGAAACATAATGGAAGAAATCAAGCACGTGACCATATATACCGATGGCGCTTGCCTGGGGAATCCTGGCCCCGGTGGGTATGGAGCAATACTCTTTTACAAAGATCACAAGAGAGAGCTGTCAGGTGGCTATCGCAAGACTACCAATAACCGAATGGAAATAATGGCTGCGATTGTAGGATTAGAGGCTCTAAAGGAGAAATGCCAGGTGACGTTGTACAGCGACTCCGAATACTTAGTCAAGGCAATGTCGAGAGGATGGGCTCAGAGATGGCGGGCAAACGGGTGGAAGCGCAATAAACGTGACAAGGTGTTGAATCCGGACCTCTGGGAGAGGCTCCTGCAACTATGTGAGCATCATGAGGTGCAGTTTAGCTGGGTTAAGGGGCATGCCGGAACCGCGGAAAATACACGCTGCGATGAGTTAGCCATGCAAGCTGCCCACGAGCCGAATTGGCCTCGCGATGAGGGTTACATCTCTCAGAGTGAGACAAAGTAAACAACAGGGTATGCCAGACTATAAATTCACTGTGGTAATAGAGCGAGATGAAGATGGGCTTTGAGGCAGAGATGCAGAGAAAGGCATCTTGAGGAAAATCCTAAAAGATGCCACAATCAGTGCTAACGAACTTGAGCAGTGGCGCTAAAGTTTTCATTCCCCGGTAGCTCAACGGTAGAGTGGGCGGCTGTTAACCTCCGGGTTATTGGCCCCAAAAATGGGGTTGGCATGCGAACAAGCGCTCCGCTTCACCGCAGCCGCCGTTAAATCCTCACAATTGCCCTGGGCCGAATTGCTTTTGAGGCTAGCTAAATGTATCCTGTACCGTAGGGGATTTCATTAGCAGTAGCACTTTGGTAGTGAAAAGCAATTGACATCCACCACTGCGAAGGGTTAAAAGCTGCCCAGAGGAGGTAAAACAAATGGAAGAGACGGAAAAGGTTAGGGCCTTGATAGGGCTATCTTTGGCATTGATGGGTTGTATATTTTTAGCTGAGGGACCATACCTAATTCTCACAAGTATACTTGCTGGATTAACGGCATTGCTAGCACTAATGCTCTTGCTTAAAGAAAAGTTGCCGCTAGGTCTTCAGAGACATCTCACGGGTATTTCGAGAATCTTGGTTTGTTAGCTTTAGGTCTCGGCTTTCCCGGGTTTGGAATCAAGCGTTTCCAAATTCAAAATCAAACTAGGTCAGCACCGTTAGTATGGTTAGGAATAATATTTATACTTGTTTGCGCATTGTTCATTGGGATGGCTATAGGAATAAGTGGTAATAAAATTATAAAGCAAAATCCAAAAGTGCTCATTATTTTCGGCTCTATCGTCCTAATAGGAGGGTTAATATGGTTTGTCATTAATTGGGGGTCGTTAAATACAAATACATTGTTGGGAAAGCTAAATGCTTCTGCTTGTCAACTAACCATAGTTTGTATGGGAATAATTTTCATTTATTTTGGATGTAGAAGAAATAGGAAACCGACATCACCAAAAGAGGAACTGGCAAAAAAAGTCTTACCAGGGCAAAACTAGCCCCACACAAGTCCGATTACAGCTTCCAATGACAATGCTTATATTCCTGGCCGCTACCGCAAGAACAGGGGGCATTGCGACCAACTTTGGGCACTACTGCCTGCTTCTCTTCGGCTACTACAGAGGCACCAAGTAATAACAAACCCGTCACCTTCGGCTTCATCATCGGCATTGTAGGATTAAGTGACTTTAATATCTCGTGGGTAATTTGCCTAATGGCAGCTTTCTCCGGGCTTTCAAGTGGGAAGTCACCTCTTGGGCTGGTGAATCGCCACGCAAGCGAGTTGCGACGCGAAAGGTCTGCGTACTTTCCGTCCAAAACAGGGTCGACATGGGCACCACCGTCTTTGTTCGCAACTGTAAGAATCAAGTCCTTACGACTGGTCTCGCTTCCTTTCTGGTCAACGAAAATCGCTCTGTTCCACCATTCATCAAAACTTACCCAGCGTGGGGGGGGGGCAGGAGGTAACATATCCAAGAGAGCTACATATTTAGCCCCTTCAGGCGTTTGCTCAATGGCGGTAAGCCCACTGTAGGTCATGATGGTTTTGGGGTCACGCGGAATAGAGGTTTCGTAGAATTGGATGGATTTCTGCCCCAGTTGACCTAACAGAGATTTTGAAGAGCCAGTGTCATGCACGAGAACTCTGATAGCAGCAGCAAGCCTATTAGCCTCCCCCTCAAATCCCCCATCAAATGAACGTGAGGATAACTCAAGAGCCTGTATTGTGTCCCTGAGATGCTGTTGAAGTTCCTCTTTGGACTGTATATATTCGCTACTCATCGGACTGTAATAGCCTTGTAAGAAGTCCTGTCTATGATAAAACTGGCTCCCCAGCTTGGACTCGAACCAAGAACACCTCGGTTAACAGCCGAGCGCTCTACCATTGAGCTACTGGGGAATTTCCAAGAAAATGTAGCCTTAATTGGCTTATTAACCATATTTTACTTTAGCTTTGATTGTTTCGCAACTATTAGCTATAATGCTTCCCGCTACCGCTTGGTTGCGGGTTCGAGTCCTGCCCGGGGAGCTGAGATTTCATCCCAAAACTTCTATAACCACTCTGTATGCACCCCAATTCCCTGGACAGCATGGGGGATGATATAATACAACGATAATATGATTCAGGCTTAAGAAATTAGCGCCAGAAAGGGAACGAGAAAATGAGTGAGACCGAAACCTTTGAACAGTTAAAGAAGTTGATCGTTGAGCTGTTGGAGGTTGATGAATCCAAAATAGTACCCGAAGCATCATTTGCCGATGACTTCAATGCTGATAGTCTGGATTTTATTGAATTGATTACTGCGGTGGAAGACACCTTCAAAATCGAAATCCCCGATGAGGACGCGGAAAATCTACAAACTGTGCAAGACGCAATGGACTATATCGAATCAAAAATCTAGAAAGTAGCTAATGCTGAAATAAGCACTCCTGCCCGTTTTCCCCGCTCAGACCGATGCGACAGAGCTAGAATATTAGCTACAAAAGGTTTCCAGGCCGAAAAAATCGAACAAGCGTGAACAGGGCGGTTAGAAGAAGAGTAGTAATCACTGGACTGGGTGCTGTTACTCCTTTAGCCACGGGTGTTGAAGAATCCTGGCGAAAACTATGCCAGGGCAAATCAGGGGTAGCCAGAATCACCAAATTCGATTGTTCCGGTTTTAACGTGCAAATCGCTGCTGAACTCAAGGATTTCCATTCCGAAGATTTCTTGGATAAGAAGAAAATCAGACGGACAGACCCCTTCATACAGTATGCGCTGGTGGCGGCTCGCATGGCAATACATGATGCCGGACTCACTATAAATGAAAATAATACCAGTAGGGTAGGAGTAGTGCTAGGCTCATGTGCTGGCGGCATGGACATGTTCGGAACGAACCTTTTCGCCCTTCGTGACCAGGGGCCAGAGAAGGTTTCCCCTTTCTTCATTCCTGGATTTCTACCCAACATGGCGGCAGGGGAGGTCTCCATGGATTTTGGTATCCGGGGACCGAGCAAATGTGTGGTTACTGCCTGTGCCACGGGAAACAATTGCATTGGTGATGCTTTGAGGCTTATTCAATATGACGAAGCAGATGCCATGATTGCGGGAGGGAGCGATGCCTATGTTATCCCCATTGGCATTGCGGGATTTGCCAAAATGAGAGCCCTATCCCGAAGGAATAATGAGCCCGAGAAGGCGAGCCGTCCCTTCGACAAAGACCGTGACGGTTTCGTAGTCGGAGAAGGTGCCGGAGTTATTATCTTGGAGGAAATGGGGTCGGCTATGCGAAGAGGGGCTAAAATATATGCCGAGCTTATCGGCTATGGCTCCAACATCGATAGCTTTCATATAACCGAGCCCGACTGGGAAAATCAAGCACGGTGTCTTAAGCTGGCTCTAAACGACGCTGGTATCTCGCCTAGTGATGTTGAGTACATTAACGCTCATGGAACGTCTACCGTTGTCAATGACGTATCTGAGACTAAGGCTATAAAGGCAGCCTTAGGAGAACACAGCAGAAAGGTCCCCGTAAGCTCCAATAAATCCATGATCGGGCATTTACTGGGAGCAGCGGGTGGAGTAGAAGCGATTTTCACTGTTCTCACTATCAGGGATGGTATTATGCCGCCCACCTTAAATTACGATACTCCGGACCCCGAATGTGACTTAGACTATGTCCCTAATGTCGCCAGAAAGGGGCAGGTAAATGTAGCTCTTTCCAACTCCTTTGGCTTTGGCGGGATCAATGCCACTCTTGTCTTCAGGAAGTTTAAGGAGTAGTAATTCCAAAAACGCTACTCAGGGTATCCCACAACTGCGTCTCACTGGCGAAGGCGCCAGTCTTTACGTACTGGACTACACCTTCGCTATCGACGAATAAGGTAAATGGGATGTAACCTCCTGTGTTGTTGTAGGCCAGGCAATAGTCCCTGAATGCTTCTCTATTTTCATCCACCGCTATTGTCATAGTTGGTTCGTAGTCACCGAAAAAGGTTTGTATCCTTGAAGCACTGTCACGCATATTGACGGCTATGACCTCTAGCTCTCCTTCACTTTGTTGGGCTACACTCTCAAGGTAGGGTAATTGTTGCCTGCAATAGGTACACGAAATAGACCAGAAATTAAGAACTACCGGCCTCCCCTGTAGCTCAGACAGGCTTGTTTCGTTCCATGTAATAACAGGCAATGTGAGGTCTGACGGACTGGTGGGATTACGAGTCAGAGCGATTCCAACTATACCACCAACCGCGATAATCACGATTGCCAGTATTAACCAAGTCTTTTTTGACATTCTACCAGCCATATTGATAGCCTCCTGGCATAAGCCCGCCGAGATACTCAAGGTAACCGGTCAACATTAAAATTCCTATGGCGATAAGCAGCACCGCGGCTACTATGGAAGTGACGAATGCATGGCGGCTAAGCCATCTAATGTATCGTGATGCTGCCCCTAACGCCAGGCCTACGGCGATGAAGGGCAGCCCCAGCCCTAAACAATAAGCAAACAAAAGGTAGACTCCCTGCCACGCTGTTTGTGAACTCGCCGCCAGGGTCAGAATGCCCCCCAGAATCGGGCCAACACAGGGAATCCAGCCCAGGGAGAATACTACTCCTATTAGCAGAGACCTCAGATAGCCTGTGCCTTTGGCCCTGGCAAAGTCAAGGCGCTTTTCATAATTGAGCCAGGGGATCTTGGTAGCAGCTATCAGGAATATGCCGAACCCGATTAATAGAGCACCGGCCACTTTTTCCAGCACCTCCTGTGGCGCTACGGCTCCTAATAAACCAAGAGACGCCCCTAAGGTGATGAAAACCAGAGAAAAACCGACTATGAAACTGATGGTGTGGAGGAAGATATGTCTTCGATCAGCAAGGTCTGGAGCAAGAACTGATGACCCAGCTATATTGGCCAGGTACACCGGAACCAGCGGTAGAATACATGGCGATAGAAAGGATAGAAGACCTGCAGCCAGAGCCGTTAGGAAAGTTACACTCGGCACCTACGTATCCTCTTTGTTAGTATAGCAGCTATGTCGTAAACTAAAAAGGATGAAGCTTTTGCTCCTGTACAGTATTTGATACAATAATCCACGTTGGGGCTGTAGCTTAGTCGGGAGAGCGCCTGCTTTGCAAGCAGGAGGTCAGGGGTTCGAATCCCCTCAGCTCCACCATTTTTGGAAGCTAAAATAAGCTCTATGCCGATTAGTGGCATAGAGCTGAATTATTAAATGGCACTAATTTGGCACCAATTCAGTTCTGGAATACGAGTGATGTCCTGAATGCTGAAGCTAATGAAGGCAAAATGAAGGGTTTGGTGGGAGGAGAATGCGAGGTGTGAAGTATTGGAAAGATTATCAAGAGTCCTATGAATTATTCGGTGAGCCGCAAGGTGTTCTGCTGGTCAAACGGCCCAGGGTTTGAGAGGAGCCTAAATGGCGGTCATTTTCGCTTTTTCTTTGGTCGCTGGCTTTGCTTCCTTCTCTTAGCTTGTGTGGCTTTTTGTTTTCTCTGCTCATGCTTTGCTTTCAGGCGTTCGTATTGTGCTCTCTCTTTCTGAGTGAGGCCAGCTTGCTGTTCAGCACGAGTCGCTCTCTTAACCGCGACCTCACGTGAGGCTTGTGCTTGGCTGGCAACATAGAACGCAAACTGCATTGAGTAAAAAGGTTTTTGGATATCAGGAGTTTGTTCAAATTCAGTTGCGAGTTCAGCGAACTTATTTTTGCCGATTACCTTTTCGTATTCAGAACGTTGGTCTAGAAGTTTCATACGAGCTTGGTGAATAAGAGGAGAAGCGTAATTTGCGATAGTCTGTTGGTCGATGATATCAAAGCCGGCATAGTAGAAATCCTGCGTCATGCACTGATAAAGCATATCGTTACTAGAAGGAACTGAAGAGAATAAGGTTAGGAAGCGGAACATGGACTCAGGCTTCCAAACTATGGGTACTGAAGTGTAGTGATTTAGGAAACTACTTTGAGATAGGAATCTTGCTTCGATTAGTTTAGAGATGAGCACGACTTCGGCCTCGGCATCGCACTGGTCAATGCTGGTATAGGTGTTTTTGCTCTTGCGTGATACCGCGATTCTTTCTGATAGCTGGTCTCTTTCATTAAATAATTGCTCTGTGAAACCTGGCCAATCAGAGAATTCTCGGACCTGTATGCCGAGACTCTGAACTTGAATCTTAATAGCTTCAAGCAGGTCCTTGGTATAGTCGCTACCGAGACACTCTGTGAAGTAAGTGTCGAATTTCGGGTTACCCTGACCAGCTGACCATTTGACGAATCCATCAATAAACAGATTCTGTTTATAGCCAAGACCAGCCTGTGCTGCTAGAAGCAGTCGGGGAGAACCTAACGGCTCATTGACAAAGTTAGCAATAGCCCAATAGGCGTGGCCCCGGAGTTCTGAAAGTAGTTTCTCTGTTGTGGTAAGCTGGAAGCCTAACTCCTTCACTTTGTGCAATAAATCGCGGGCGTAATCATAATTCAAGCTATTGATTGCTAGCAGTGCCAACATGACACTAGAGTCAAGTATCCATGTCTTAGCTTTAGCTAGTTTGAGACGTTCATCTGAACAATTCTGGTCAAGGGCAAGAGCATGGTAGGCAAAGTATCCCTGACTGAGTACGCCTAGATATTGTTTGACTGCATGGTTACTATTAAGAAGGATTTCAATCATCAAATCAGCAAAAGCTGAGCGGTCCTGAAGAGTTGGAAGGTCTTGGCCATACTGGTTGACAATTTCGACGATATCTGTAGCATCGGAAACGTCCATCTGGACGTCAGAGAAAACAGACCGCGCTATCTCCATCCCCCTTTTTTGGTATGCTCCTATCAAACCGGCCTTAAGGTGCACAATAATGGCGTCTATTTGTGTAGTGGTGAGGCTAGAATAATGCTTATCAAGGAAATTACGAATGGTATTGTCAAATTGCTCTTCAATAAGTCTGCGTTGCGCTGCAACGTTATTCAGTAAGTTGAGGCCGTTAGGATGGATTGTAATCTCATCCGGAGAGGGTTTCTGAATCAGTCCACGGTTATATAGCTGGTCTAGGCCAGTTCGGATAGCGTCTGGGTCCACTCCGACAAGGGAAAAGATTCTAGTCTTAAACGTTTCAAGAAGTTGGGGAAACTTGACTGGTTCGTGATGAGGGAAACTAGCCAATACGTGCAAAAGCAAGGCAGCGCAAGAGCGGGAGATGCAAGAATCGGAGGAATCAGTCAAGCGAGTTGTCGTGAAAAGATGCATGGAAGAGGCAAGTACTGAGTTTGGGTCAGTAGGTCTGAGTCCAATATTCGAACTAGTGCGATTAGCTATGAATGGGTGATAACGGGCCAAAACTCTCTTTAGTCCATCATGCTTCCCAAGTGAATTATTGTAGGAAATTATGCGTATGTTCTTTTCAATAAAATACTTCTCAATGGTCGATTGGTCAATGTCGGAAGCGAACATGAAGACAGGATTGTTGGGCGATGCTATTTGGTTAGCTCGTTCGAGTTGTTCATTGAAATCAGGATCTGATGCACTAAATCCTATGACGAGTAAATCAACCATCGCGAGTAGTCCAAAAATTTTATCCCGCCAATACTTCCTATCAGAAGCATGCTGAAAATTGGAATAGTCATTGTAGGTCAGAACCAAGTCTTGAGGGGCAGAAAGGTCTCCATGAATCTTGAAGATAACATTTGTAGCTGTAGAATGGAGAGGTTCCAAGTCCGTTTGCGAGTTTAGTCTTGTAACAGTATCAGGCTCTCGTTGCTTGAGATGCCTAGAGAGTTGGTCATCGAAGTTGGTGGTTAGATAACTTTGAAAGGGCCAAGACACCAAGTAGTTATATACCTCTCCAAAAGGCCAATCTCCGGCCAAAGCCTGTTGGATAGTATTTAGTAGAGATTTCCTGCCCAGGCTCTTTTCAGCAATGCTGAAAACCTTGGAGTATTGCTTGGCAAGTATAAGTTGTTTGGCTTGTTTAATGTCACCTGGGTCTGTAAGTGAGTTAGCGACGCACTCAGCTAGGTTCTGCCAAGACGGCATGCCGAGGTCACAAGAGGGGCCAGAACCGATTAATGCGAAGGAACGGCCACTATTAATAGCTCGAACGAGGTCTCTATCCAATATGTTCATATATGAGTCCTGCTGCTATTGAAGAGACGGGATTCGCTGACATTATCTAACATTATAATGCAATATCGTGTTCATGTCACCACGACTTTTTGTTAAGCGTGGAAAGCGAAGGCAAAGAAGCTCCTTCTCTGCCCTTCCCGACTGCAGCGAACAAGGATGGAAGCCCTGAAAGGCTGCACTGGCAATGGCCTGCCTAGGACGGCGATTGCTTGAATCGCCGAGGTGCGCTTTGAATGCTCTAGCTGGAACGATTGATTTCAAGACTTCGTGGGGTAACTTCGTGGACGATGTTGGCCGGAGAAAAGGTGGCTGGGATTGGTATGCCACTTTGACGTTCAGGGATCCATCAGAGGAGGATATTTTGAGGGGATGGACAAAGGTGGGTATGGGTTACTCCAAACGTGCTTGTGATGAGTTCTTGCGTTTAGTTGGGGACATGAAGGGACTGAACACACATCATTGGTTTCGTGCCAGGGAGTATCAAAGGGATCGTGGTGTACCTCACGATCACTTGCTTATAGGTGGAGTAGGTGATCTTCGCAGGCATGAGGCTTGGAGGTAGTGGTTTGATCAATTTGGGTTTGCCCGGATCCTTCCTTACGAACGAGAAAAAGGCGCCAGATTCTATCTGTGCAAGTACGTGACAAAGGAATTGGGAGACTTTGAGTTTTCTGATAATCTGGTATTGGGCTAATTTTGAAACACCAGAGGTGGCGCCTAGATGAAAAAGCGGATGAGTCAGACCGGCGCAGACTAAGCATATGCTCGGGGCTACCGTTTTCTTCGAGCGGTCTTCGTTGCTGGCTTCCTGGCGGTTTTCCTTGCTGGCCTTCTGGTAGTTTTCTTTGGCGGCTTCTTGGCAGTTTTCTTGGCTGGCTTTCTGGTAGTTTTGCTCGCTGGCTTCTTAGGGGCCTTGCTTGTGAGCTTCCTTGGAGTTTTCTTGTACCCGGCTTTCAGCTTGATAGTCTCGAGGTAATCTGGTTCGCCAGTAAAGGGGTTATATCGGGTAATTAGCTTCGTCCTTGTAGCTTTGCCATGGTCATTTCTGCAGACTAGGAAACAGTTCCTTTGACTACAATTGGCTGAGTTATTATCATAGTGGTCAAAATTGTAAGTCCCATCGCCCCAAGTCAAAGGTTCCCCACAGACTCGGCATCTTGAACGAGGCATCTTGGGAGGGACTTTTCCGTATGCAAGGTAGTTTTGAAGGAGCGTCTTTGCTTGGTGCGTTCCTGCCGCAGTAAGCCAGTCAACTCTCTTTGTTTTTATGGTGAATTCTCTTCTTTGCGTCGACTCATCACCCCAGAAAAACATATGTACCTCCTTAGGTGTGTATTATTGTAGGTAGTTGTTCTGTTGAGCTATTGGGTTGGTTGCAGATCGGGTAAGAGAGGTAGTTCAAATCCATGGCGATAGCCTGCTATTGGGACAAAGTCACATTAGATATTAGTAATAATATGAGACAGTGAGGATAAAGTCAAGGGTATTGACGGGTCATTGTTGGAGGGGTTGTGATCCAGTGTGGTTGAATAGAGATAGGTGTCATGGTAGAGTAATCTGAATATGCCATTAAGAAAAGCTAAAGGTAGCTCTACGTCAGGAGAGGGTATAACATTGCGGCGCTGGGTTTGGTTGTTAATCTTTGGTTTTGCGGTTGTCATTCTGCAACTGTCGTTTGACCCAGTATCGGATGTGATTAATGGTCTGTTGCAGCGCCCGGATATTTCACTTTATACAGGTCTGGGACCCTTTCTGCGGTTTCTCTCAGTCGTCTGGGGGGCTTCGGGTTGGTGTCTGGTTGTGGGTGGGATTATCGATTTAGTTGTTAGCCGGAAACGGAGTTAAGTGGTAAGGAACACCGATTACTGTGCGGTCATTCTTCTAAAGCAGGAATGGAGAGAAAGGTTGGAGAGAGTTTGGCACTAATTTGGCACTAATGATATTATGAAGAAGGGGCGAAAACGAGGATTGTGAAGCTAAAACAGCGGCAAGCAGAAAAAAACAGTTTAGCTTCAAAGTCAGTAGAAACCAAGCCTGTCGCATAATTTGCAAGCAGGAGGTCAGGGGTTCGAATCCCCTCAGCTCCACCAAACGTCACTTTTGCGAAACCAGCCTGCTCCCTCTCATGATTCACTCTGACGAGGTTTAACCGGCAAGATATCTTACTAGACTTCAGGTCTTTTGACGCGAGGATCTTCGAGCCGAGCCTGGCAACAAGGTCAGCCTGCTCTTCGAAAGTCGCCTCTAGGAGATTCCCATTAAGGAGTGCTTCCCAGTTCCTGGCGTATCGCCTCAGCCTCGATAGCACCCAGATTGTTGCTGGTGTGTAGAACCCTTTCTCTCAACCCTCTTGTACTTTGTTCATCCGATGGGGAATCCACAAAACAATTGTATCCCCTATTAATACGGGGACGACCATCGTAATAGAAGTCGCCCCCGTATTAATAGCTAACCTGGAGATGTTATTTGGGGACTTCGCTCATTTTTATACCAGTTGCTCTGGCAACACCTTCGCCATAGGCCTTGTCAGCCTTAAGACAGTTGGCAATATGCTTTATCTTGATTTCCCTAGGCGCTGCGCCTATGTCACGAGCAGTATTTTCAAAGAGCGCTTTTTGCTGCTCGGGTTTCATCAGACGGAAGAGCTTTCCTGGCTGGGTATAGTAGTCACTATCATCCTCACGGAAGTTCCATCGGCCTGCAGCTCCTTGCAGCTTGAGTGGGGGTTCAGCAAATTCAGGCTGCTCTTGCCAGTTACCATAGCTGTTGGGTTCAATACTCGGAATGCTGCCCTGGTTGCCGTCAACCCTCATCAACCCATCGCGGTGGAAGCTGTTAACCGGGCAGCGAGGAGCATTGACCGGGATAAGGTGATGATTAACTCCGAGACGATAACGCTGCGCATCGCCATAGGAGAAAAGTCTACCCTGTAGCATCTTATCCGGGGAGAAACCGATACCGGGCACGATGTTAGCCGGGTTGAAAGCGGCTTGTTCAACATCAGCGAAGTAGTTTTCGGGATTACGGTTGAGTTCCAGGACGCCTGCCTCAATCAGTGGATAATCTCCGTGATACCAGACCTTGGTCAGGTCAAACGGATTATAAGGCATTTTGGCGGCATCTTCTTCAGGCATGATTTGGAAGTACATCGTCCAGCGGGGATAATCACTGTTCTCAATGCTTTCATAGAGATCACGCTGATGGCTTTCTCGGTCTTTGGCTATAATTGCCTGGGCTTCCTCATCAGTGAGGTTCTTAATGGCCTGCTGCGTTTTCAGGTGAAACTTGACCCAGAACCTCTCGTTTCTAGAATTGATAAGGCTGAAGGTGTGGCTACCGAAGCCATGCATATGGCGGTAAGAGTAGGGAATACCTCGGTCACTCATGACGATAGTCACCTGGTGCAGCGCTTCCGGGAGATTGGTGAAGAAGTCCCACTGATTTTTGGCACTACGCACATTGGTGCGGGGATCTCTTTTCACAGCATGGTTAAGATCAGGAAACTTGAGGGGGTCACGCAGGAAGAAAACGGGGGTATTATTTCCAACCAAGTCCCAATTGCCTTCTTCAGTATAGAACTTGATGGCGAAGCCCCGGATATCACGTTCGGCATCGGCAGCACCGCGTTCACCTGCCACTGTAGAAAAGCGGACAAAGAGGTCCGTCTTCTTCCCGGCAGCAGAGAAGACTTTGGCCTTGGTATACTTTGTCACATCGTGGGTGACAGTGAAATTACCAAAGGCGCCAGAACCTTTGGCGTGCATGCGCCGTTCGGGGATGACCTCACGGTCAAAGTGGCCAAGCTTTTCCAGGAACCAGACATCCTGTAATAGGGCAGGTCCGCGGGGACCGGCGGTCATTGTGTTCTGGTTATCTGAGACTGGAGCGCCGGCAACAGTGGTCAGTTTCTTTTTCTCTTCATTCTTTTTGGGCATCTTATCCTCCTTCAACTATTTTCTACCTTTTCCATTAGTAATTCTCCGCCAGCAGCTCATAGTACGCCTGAGTATGTTTGCATGCCGGGCACTCTTTCGGTGCCTCAGTACCTTCGTGGATATAGCCACAGTTAGTACAGTGCCATTTGACGCTTGTTTTCCTCTTGAAGACTTCCCCGGCGGCCACATTGGCAGCCAGTTTTCGGTAGCGCTTTTCGTGGAATTTCTCCACCTGGGCAATTTCCTTGAATGATTTGCCTATCTTTGCGAAACCTTCCTTCCGGGCGGTCTTTTCGAATTCAGCGTAGATGTCACTCCATTCCATCTTCTCACCATCCGCCGTAGCTTTGAGATTTGCCTTCGTGTCTCCAATAATGCCTGCAGGATAGGCCGCCTCGATTTCCAGATCACCACCCTCCAGGTATTTGAAGAAAATCTCGGCGTGTTCCTTTTCGTTACCGGCGGTTTCCACGAACATATTGGCAATCTGCTCATAACCTTCCTTCCGAGCAACGCTGGCAAAGAAGGTGTAGCGATTCCGTGCCTGGGATTCTCCGGCAAACGCCTTCAATAGATTCTTCTCCGTTTGTGTACCTTTAACTGATTTGCTCATGTGTTGTTCCTCCTATCCTTCTATTTTTTGCATGTCCTTACCGCAGCAGACTAGCGTTCCCCCACCTACCTTGGTTACGGTAACTTCGTTGCCGCAGACATTGCACCTGTATTTCTCACCAACCTTTTTAACTGCCATATGTGCCCTCCTTTCTATCTATTTCTACTGACAGTCATGACATAGCCCCCGAAACTCGAGCTGATGGCATGAAATCTTAAACCCGGTCCTCTCTGCAATTCTTCGGTCTAACTCTTCGTCTATTGGCTCATCAACATCAAACACTCGGCTACACCATTCACATCGGAAATGGTAGTGATCATCACGCTTTGCCTCAAATCTGCTGACGGTATCGTTAAGATTCAGTTCTGAAACCAGCCCCAACTCTCGCAATACTTTAAGATTGCGATACACGGTCCCCTTGCTGATATTGGGTATCCCTTTTCTAACTTCATCATATATCTGGTCAGCGGTGAGATGGCAATAGCCTCCTCTCAGAAGTCTTAAGATTGCTCCCCTTTGTTTTGTCTGTCTGTTCATATTATGGGTAATGAATCCTAATACTGATATGCTAGCATGAGCTATTTTCCATGTCAATGACTGGGTCAATTACCTGGTGGCGGAATTCATATTTGTCCGCGTTACAGAGTTCACACTCTAGGCTGGAGAACCGTTCAATTACGTTCGAGTTTCGGTTTGCCGAGAAAGAGTCCGCTCAGCGCACCTTCTGTTGAATCTCTTCAGTCTTGCCCTGTTATATCGCTGAGCGATAATGCATGGTATGTTCACGATAAGGGCGTAGGCTACCATGATCATCCCGACCCACCAGTCGTTCCAGATGAAGAAAACAAACGAAAAAACGAAAATGACCCAATGCGCGAGCTCAGCGCGGCAAGTCTCTATGATAAACCTGTGTATGTAGACCGCATCCTGATTCCTGAGATGCTTCTTCCTGAATCCGCTTCTGAATACCGCAGCACCGTCCGGCAGAACCCTCTTCCATTTTCTAACTCCCAGGAAAACCTTGTATATTTTGCCTTCTCTCTCCCAGCTGCGTCCTCTATAAAGCCACGATTCCGGGTCAAAGGCGTCTGGTTTTATCTTTGCGACTGACATGGATACGCCTAAGTGAATGACCAGCCACACGATGAAATCAAGCGCTATGGTCCACAAACTGGGCAAATGAAAGATCATTCCACCAGAGTCTTATCTTTCTTCAGATTTATCGTCATTCCCTTCCACCTTACGCTCCTCCTGATGAAGATCACGAAGAACGAACGCAGAAAGACAATCAAAAAGAATAGCAACGAGAGTGGGTAGAGAACAGCAGTATAAAACTTAAATCTACCTATACGGGACAACATCCAGTAGATTTGAGCTACATAGCCGAGGTACAAGGATGCCCACGTCAGTATATAAAACGTATTGACGTCGGACAGTGCTTCAACGAAATATATTGTTACGCCCATACCGCCACCGATCCAGGCCACGATAGCAAGCAGTATTGGAGGGTATGTCTTTGCTGCCCCGGTAGCAAAGCCCTTGCTCCACCCGTCAATTAATTCTCTAATTCCGTTCGGGTACATTCGAAATGAGATAGTACCCTTCCCACCATAGCAGTGTATGGGAATCTTCTGTCTTCTGAATTTTTCACCAAGGGCGAGGTCCTCCACTACCTCACCCCTCACCTCACTATGACCACCACTTTCGAAGTAGTGTTTCTTTCTCATTCCTATACATGGACCAAAAAACCCTATCGGCTTCATGTGACCAGCCATCACAGTAAAAGCACCCATTGCTCCCATCATAACTATATTGAAAAACGCAGACAGTTGTTCGTAAAGTCTTTTGGTCCTGTGATAAGGCTGTATTGAGACAACGCCATCATTTTCTGTGCATGCTGCCACAATCTCTTCCAAGCCATCTCTTTCGAGAAAGGTATCCGAGTCCAGGAAGATGAGAAGCTCTCCTCTGGCTATCATAGCACCCTGATGGCACGCCCACGATTTCCCAACCCATCCTTCGGGCACAGGCTCAGACAGGATGGCCTTCACGCCTGCCTGCTCAGCGATTTCCCTAGTCCTATCTTCTGAATGAGAGACAACGGTAATGATTTCGCCGGGCACAAAATCTTGATCCCGAAGGGACGTTAGCAAAATGGGGAGTGACTTCTCTTCGTTACGCGCTGGTATGATAACGGAGACGTAAGGATATGAACTAGTCTCTCCCTTGCCTCTCCTGCAACGCGAGACTCGGAATAGAAATAGAAAACCCAGAACCCAAAAAATGACGTGAACAATCAGACTTACGAAATCCACATTTGCTGGTCAGCATTATAGACGTTGAGTTCGTCAGACACAAATCTGGCGTTGAAGTCCCTATCCAGCGTATCCACTTCCCCGTAGGCGACGAAAGAACTGACATCGTTCTTTGCATGTCAACCGCACTCCCGATATTTACTGTCCCGGGCTATCAGAAAAGTAGAAAGAACAGCCAATAGACCAGCGCATTCACTGCCGTCAGGGGAATGCCTACCCTAACGAACTCCCAGAAGGTCAAGGTTTCTCCGGCCTTCTTTTCAGCGTTCTGGATTATGATGACGTTACTGGCTGCGCCGAGGATGCAGAAGTTACCGGCGATGGTGCTGCCGGCGGCCAGAGCCATCATCTCCTTAGTCGCGGCGCCCAGATGACTCAACACAGGCAGATAGAGTGCTACCAGCGGGACATTTGAGATTAGCTGGCTTAACGCAATGCTTACCGCCATGATAATACCGATGGACTGCAGATCGAGGTGCAGGTTGGCAATAACGTTTTGGAAGTAGCCAGAGTCCCAGACACTCTGCATCAGAACAAACATCGCCGCAAAGAAAATCAGAGTGGTCCAGTCAATTCTACGCACTATCCCGAGACGCTGCGGACTCAGCAAGATGATGGGCGATGCTGCTGCTAGGGCAATATAGGTAAGCCGGAAGTTAATAGGGAGCCTCACGAGGGAGGTGGCTATTTTAGCGAGTACCAGGACAACAATGATTATGAGGGATATCTTCGACAATTGCGCCAGTCTTGGGTCTGTGATGGGGCCAACTGAATAGTCCAGTCGGTCGTTCTTCAAGTGCCTTCTGTAGAAAAACTTCAGAATGAGGTATGTCAGAAAAAGACTGATGAGAGTTGGCGCCGCCAAATAGTGGAGAAAGGTGATGAATGGACTGGGGATATCTCCGTTGATGGCAACCAGCAGGTTTTGCGGATTGCCGATAGGACTCATCACACTGCCAATGGTGACGGAGAAAGCTAGCGATAGCAGCAGCAGCTTTGGGCGAATACCCGTCTTGCGGGCAACCTCCAACATCACCGGGGTGCCAATGATGGCCAGTGTGTCGTTCATCAGAAAAGCCGATAGCAGCCCGGCACCAAACATTATCAGGAGTAACAAGCTGTCCACTGTTTTAGCTCGTCCGAACAGCCTGGATGAAAGGTGAGAAAGGTAACCGCTCTCCTCCAGTGCCTGGCCCACCACGAACATACCAAACAGGAACAGTATGACATCCAGATTGATTGCTTTCAGGGCTTCAGCCGGAGAGATTTGTCCCGTGACCAATACTGCCACTGCCCCGAGCAGCATCGCCTGCCATATCTGAAGGCGGAACCTGCCGATTTGCCGGACGGCGATGAGGACGAAGACCACCAATAGGACAATTATTGAGCCCATAATAATAAGCATGCCGGGGCATACTTATTCTCAATTATATACCACTGCATAGGGCCTGCGATCACTTGTGCTGGCTGACCACATGGGTAACACTGGACTGCGGATTTTAGCAAGTTGTTTTTCAATATACTGTATAGGAGCAAGATAGGCAAGGGATTGGTGGGGGCGATTGAAGTTATACTCGATAAGCCA
>Ga0299915_10000243_pt1 | contig 42829 bp, 35 predicted proteins | sample RVTome_13_FD_200263 | JGI IMG/M metagenome (GOLD analysis project Ga0299915, IMG submission 200263) | Soil microbial communities from uranium-contaminated site in the Upper Colorado River Basin, Wyoming, United States - RVT92D227 (version 2) ...
GTGCGCGTGGTCGTGCTCGTGGGCGACGTGAGCGTGCTCGTGGCTGTGCGTGTGCTCGCCGGCAATCGGCGGGTCGTGCGTGTGGTCGTGATGCCCGTCGTCGTGGCGATGGGCGTGCTCGTGAACGGTCGGCTCGTGGACGTGCGCGTGCGCGTGCTTCTCCGAAACGTGCAGGTACACACCGATCCCGAAACCTGCGGCGGCGAGGGCCGTGAGCACGGTCGCGTCGCGGTCGCCGAGGGTCCATGCCACCGCCGCGCCGACGAACGGTGCCAGGGCAAACACCGAGCCCGTGCGGGCCGCGCCGATCCGACGTTGCGCGAGCAGGTACAGCCGGAGGCTGATGCCATACCCGGTCGCGCCGCAGCCGAGCAGCGCTGCGAACGAGATGACGTCTGGTAACGGCTCACCTCGGGCCACCGCGATCGTGCCGGTGAGGAGTGCACCGAGTCCTCCCTTCGCCGCGATCACCTGCAGCGGATCACGCTCCGCCAGCGCGCGGGTCAGCGTGTTGTCGATCGCCCACGCGAGCGTCGCGATGGCCACGGCGATCGCCCCGAACATGCCGGCACTCGGCCGCGCGGATGCGTCGAGCACGAGCAACCCCCCGGCACCCGCCATCACGATCACCGCGACGAGGACGCGTCGCCCGAGCGGCTCCCGATAGACCATCCACGCGAGCAGGACCGTCAGCACCGCTTCGAGGTTGAGCACGAGCGATCCGGCGGTCGCGCCCGCTCGCACGAGCCCCCACGCGAGACACACCGGTGCGATCGCGGCACCCACGATCGCGATCGCGACGATGCGCGGCACATCGAGACGCGTCAGGCGGGATCCCGTCGAGCGAGCGCGTATGCGCATCGCCAGCGCGGCGAGAGCTGCGCCGGCGTACAGCAACGCCGCGATCGTGAGCGGACCCGAATCGCGCCCCGCCCACGCGATCACGGGGGTCGTGAGCCCGAACGCGACCGCGGAGGTAGCCGCGAGTAGCACGCCGCTCGCGATCGCTGACTTCACGTGCTCACTGTACTCGACGTGGCCGTGACGTCGCACCGCACATCATTGCGGGCTGTTCCGTCTCACCGGTTGCCCGAGCGCCCTCTCGAGGGTTCCGGCGCGGCGAGGGCGTCCGATGCACCACGCTCACGTTCGAGACGAGCCGTTGTGCACTCGACCGGAGGCCTGCTTCGTTCGGCGAACCGGCGCACGGCGTTGCCCACGGCCGCGCATGGTCCAGCGCGTGCTCTCCGCGACCGGGCGTTCCGCACCGCGACCGATCAGATCGAGCATGTCCGTGGCCGTCACGATGCCTACGAGCTTCTTGCCATCGACCACCGGCAAGCACCCGATCACGTGACCACGCATGAGGTTCGCCGCACGACGGAGCGTGGTCTCGGGCGCTGCGAAGATGACCGTCGGAGTCATGAGGTCCGCGACTCGCTTGCCCGCGCGCAGGGTCTTGCCGCGCGCGCCTCCGAGATCTCGCTCGGAGAGGATGCCCACGATGTGTCCGCTGTCGACGACGACGAGGTGATGGATCCGTGCGGCCCGCAGATCGCTCCACGCGGTCTCGGCCTCGACTCCGGGACTCACGGCTCGCACGGTCTTCGTCATGATCTCTTCGATGCGCATACCCTTGGACGGTTCAAGAATTGCGCCGCGCGGCGACTCGCGTAGCTTTTCGCATCAGGCCGCCCGTCCTCAGCGAGCTAGCGCCGGTGCCTGTGGTCGCGGACGACCACGGTCCCACGAGGTCCTTGGCGAATCCGGGTCCCCGACACTCCCCGGTACCGCACGTATCTGTGCGGCTGCCCGACCGAGAGGACCACATGCGGAGCTGACTGCACCCGGATCCAGCCGCCGGTGTGGATGGTCGAACGGAACCACGTGTTGCCCCGATAGGCCCAGTAGTAGTTGTCGGCGTAGAACACCGGCTCGCTATAGTCCTCGACGACCCAGACACCGGACGAGACCTCGACGAGCGTCGGCTCCGCCACCACGACTGCGCCGGAGCTCACCCGACCCTGGACCATGCAACCGGTCGCACCGAGTCCGAGCGCAGCGGATGAAAGCAGGACAGCGCACAGCAGGTTATTCCTCATGCTCTGGATCGCATGCACGCGCCGGTCCAGGGGGCTTGTGGATCTCGGCTCGTTCGTAACCTCGACGATCCCCAACGATCTGGACGACGCGACCGTCGCGGCGAATCCGATCGCGCATTCGTTTCGCGTCGACGTCGTGCGCGGGAAAGCACTGCGGTCTCGCGGTTGCTGCGCTGGTTCCGCGCGCTGGCACTGTGGTTGCTCGATGAGCCATCGTGACGGCGAGCACCACAGAGTTGCGAACGCCAGGTGAAAGGAACCTCACGATGACTCCATCCCTCGAGAAGCTGATCGCGTGCGACTACGACGAGGTGCTCGCAAAGTTGCCGGCGGCCCTCGCCACCGAAGGCTTCGGCGTGCTGACCGAGATCGACATGCACAAGACGTTGCGCGCGAAGCTCGGGATCGCGTTCCGTCGCTACATGATCCTCGGCACCTGCAACCCACCGCTCGCGCACCGCGCGCTGGAGGTGACTCCCGACGCCGGCCTCATGCTGCCGTGCAACGTGATCGTCTACGAGCACGGCGGCTCGACCATGGTGAAGGCGGTCGATCCCATGACCACGATCGCGGGACACGACCCGAAACTCCGACCGATCGCCGAGGAGGTTCGCGCCAAGCTCGCACGCGTGATCGAGCGGATCGTGCCCTGACGGTGCGCTACGGAGCTGGCGCCGTCGGAGCGGTGTGGCAGCTCGCGCACACGACGAGGATCTCGCCGTAGATCGTCGCACGATCGGTGAGCGGGCCCGGGCTCGGCCGGCGAGCCTGGGTCGCGAGCTGCTGGAGCTGGCGCGCGAAGCTCTTGCGATCGGCAGGCTCTTCGAATGGCGCGGTGGCGAGCATGTCGAGACCGGCGCGCCACGGCGCCTCGCTGTTGCCGATCACGCCTTCCCACAGGCGGTCCGCCGCCCAGCGGTGGCGGGCCATCCGCGCCGCGAGGGTTGGTTTGTCGGCCGGGACTTTCGGGTGCTGCTTGAACTCGGGGCTCACGGCGAGCTCGCCATGACAGTTGCCGCACGTGGCACCGAGCTTCGCCGTCTTGCGAATCGCATCGAGCAAGTCGGTGGAGCGCGCGACTGCCGCGGCGCGATCGCGGACGGCGATCGAATGGGTGGCCCAGGGGCCATGCGCCGGATCGTCGGGCGACTCGGCGATCGAGGTCGCGAACCGTCGAGCGTCGTCGAGCTTGCCGCGGATCAGCAGCCGCTCCATCGCACGCAGCAGATCGAAGTTCTGGTGCATGTGATAGCGCATCATCATGTCGCGCTCGAAGCGCACCGGCGGAACCTCTGGCTTCGGGGTATCCGCCGCGCTGGAGTGACACGCCGCGAGGGCGATCACGGCGAGGAGAGCTAGCCTGATCATGGTCATCGAGTGTCCTTCTTTGACCAAAGTCTCGCGAGGCCGTCCGGCCGAGCGAGCGAGAATCCGGATGATCGACAGACCTACGATGACCCTTCGAGCAAGACTTGCGCCGTCGGCGTCGCGGCGATTCGTGCCTCGGGTCCACTGGAAGGCGAAACGCATTCGTAGCGTACGGTCGTCGCGCAATTTGTACGCCAGCACGGGTCGGTGTGTCGAGCTGGGACGCGTTGTGGCTTCGGCACGTCACTCGCAATCCCTCTCGGTGCGAGGACCCATGAAACCTTTCGACCGAAATGCGCCAGGGCCGAGGGATTCGCCATGGGCGAGGGGATGACAGCCGAGCACGCAGCCAAGGTCGCATTTCTTCGCACGCCCGGAGCACTCGGTGATGGGCCCCAGGTCGAGTGGATCGAGACGCACATGTCCTGCGTGTGCTTGACCGAGCACTACGCATGGAAGCTCAAGAAGCCCGTGCGCCTTCCGTACGTCGACTACAGCACGCTCGAGCGCCGGCGTCGCAGCTGCGAGACCGAGCTCCGGCTCGGACGCCGGCTCGCCTCGGACGTCTACCTCGAGACCGTCCCGATCACCTCCGGTGCAGGCGGCCTCGCGATCGGCGGCGCTGGCGAGATCGTCGACTGGCTGCTCGTGATGCGGCGGCTCCCGCTCGAGCGGATGCTGCCGCAGATGCTCGCGCGCGGGGAGGCGACCGTGGTCCACGCCGACTCCGTGGCAGATGTGCTCGCTGCGTTCTACCGCCAGGCCGCTCGCGCGCCGTGGAGCGAGGCCGAGTATCGGTCCCGGCTGCACGACACCACGCTCGCGAACGCACGCGAGCTCGTCGAGCGTGGGAGGCCGCGTTCGGAGATCGAGCCGATCGTCGGTGGCTTCGTCGCGAACCTCGAGCGCGAAGCCGCCGTGCTGAGCGCGCGTGTCGCCGCCGGGCGAGTCGTCGATGCCCATGGCGATCTCCGTCCCGAGCACATCTGTCTCGAGACTCCGCCGCTGGTCATCGATCCGCTCGAGTTCGACGACGAGCTACGCACGCTGGATGCCATCTCGGAGCTCGCGTTCCTCGCACTCGAGTGCGATCGGCTAGGCGCGACCTGGTTCGGGGAACGGGTGATCGCGCGCTATGCGGAGCGATCCGGCGATGTCGCGAGCCCCACCGTCATCGCGCTCTATCGCACGCAACATGCACTCACCCGCGCGCTGATCGCGCTGCGTCATCTCGAAGACGCGCCGGTCGCTCAACATCCACGCTGGCACGCCCGCGCGAGCGACTACCTGACACGAATCAGCCACCAGCCCAACCGAGACGAGCGCCGATCGTCCACGATCATTCCGCCACGACCTCGGTGATCGATCGCTCGTCGTGGAGCGCGGCGATCGCGCGGGCGAGCAACGGCGCGATCGGCAGCACGGTGAGCTTGTCGCGCGTCGGGCCGAGATCGATCCGATCGGTCGCGATCGTGTCGGTGACGATGATGCTGTCGATCAGTGGCGACGCGAGGGTCGAGCCCGCCGTGGCCGAAAACACGGCATGGGTGGCCATCGCGTGCACCGCGGTCGCGCCGCGTCGCCGGCAGGCATCGGCCGCGCGGATCAGCGTCGTGCCCGAGACGATCATGTCGTCGATGATCAGGGCGACTCGACCCTCGACATTGCCGACGAAGGCTTCACTCCTGACGACCTCGGCGTGACGATGTTTGCCGAGCATCGCGAGCTCGACGCTCGTGCTGCTCATCCGCTCGAGCTCGTCGCGCAGCGCCTCGGCGCGATGAAAGCCTCCCGGATCGGGGGACACGACCGTCTCCCGATTGCCGAACCGGCGACATCGGTCCGCAAACAACCGCCTCGCCTCGAGGTGCTCGGTCTGGATCCGGAACGCGTTCTGATACGCCGCGAGGTTGTGGACGTCGACCGTGACCAGCCGTTCGGCCCCTGCTGCCTCGAACAGCGCCGCGACGTAACGCGTGGTGATCGGATCGCGCGGGTTGGTCTTGCGGTCCTTGCGCGCGTAGCAGAGGTACGGTGCGACCACCGTCACGCGCCGGCAACCCGCGTCGCGCAAGGTGCCGATGAAGAACAGCAGCCTGCAGAGCCGGTCGTTCACGCTCTCCTTGGCATCCCCGTACAGCGAGCAGATCACGTAGACATCGTGTCCGCGGACGCATGCCAGCGGGCGGGTCTTGGATTCACCGTCCTCGAACCGCCGAGCTTCGTAGGGAGCGAGCTCGATCCCGAGATCCTCGGCGACTGCGCTCCCGAGTGCCTCGCTCGGACCGAGCGCGAACAGCGAAAGAACCTGTCGAGCCACCATGCACGATCGATCAGCAAGCAACATGCCGTGACGAGTGCGGGGCAGGCCCGGCGCGGCACGGGGCATGCATTTCTCTCGGGGACGCGGCCTGTCCACGAGACGCGCGGTGCTGGAGGGCTCATGACGAACGAGACATTTCACGATGCGCTGGTCAAGTCGGAGGAGTGGCTCCGCGAGCTCGCGAAGACGCTCCAGGTCACCGATGATCGGCAGGCTGTCCGCGCCTTGCGCGCAGGGCTGCAGACGATTCGCGATCGGCTCCCTGCAAGCGAGGTGGTCGACCTCGGCGCACAGCTGCCCATGCTGATTCGCGGCCTCTACTATGAGGGCTGGACGCTCACCAACGATCCGACCGACGTGCGGACGCGCGCGCAGCTGCTCGACAGGGTCCGGGACCGACTCCGCGATCCGCGGCTCGATCCCGAGGCCGTGTTGCGTGCCGTGGTCCACGTCCTCGCGTGGCACGTGAGCGGCGGCGAGCTCGACGACATTGCCGCGACGCTGCCGCGGCCGATCGCCGAGCTGTGGGAAGACGCGATGGCCTGACCCGGCGCGCTGGCAGCTCAGCACACCAGCCGCGAACAGTCGCCGTCGACGACGTGGCAATGACCCGCGGCGCAAGTCGCGCGCGCGAAGCAGCCGGGCGGGGCGCTCTCGCAGACCGGCGGCGTGCAGAGGCCGGTGCGCTGTGCGCACTGCGTGTCGAGCTCGAGCAGTAGCGCGTCGACCGTCGAGCGTGGAACCGCCTCGAACGGCGGCACCGGATCGCACTCGCCGCAGCACGAGATGATCGGCGGGAGCAGCGTGCAGTCGTCGTCGGTCACACAGTCATCCGCCTCGCCGGGGGGCGGTGCCACGTACGAAGGCTGGATGCCCTGCAAGCGTTCCTCGCAGTGGAGGACGAGGATCGGAAACGCGATCAGCATCGGCCACGCCCGCAGCCGGTGCGGGGCAAGCGATGGCATGCGGATCGATTCGCCGAGCATGGCTACGTCGATTGCATCGCGTGTGCCCGGCGCCGCGGACCAACGTCGGGACTGGATCGCGAATCGCTTTCGCACCACGTGGTTAGCCAGCGATCTCCATGGCGGCGAACGGCTGGATCACCGGCGTCTGCAGATCGTGCTCGAGCTCCGCGACCGCATCGGTCTCGTCGAACCAGATGTATTCGTCGAACTGCGCCGGCAGGATCGCCTGGAAGTAGTGGCTCTGGAGCTCGGTGTCGGGCCGGTACACGACCCCGATCGCGCGCTCGAGGCGCGGTTCGGAGAGCTCGTCGCGAAGCGCATCGCGCACGGGATCTCGCAGGTGGAGCAGGAACGCCGGCACGTTGCTGTCGTGGCAGAGTCGCTCGTAGCTGTCCTCGCGAGCCGGACGCACGCGCATGCGCTGCATCGGCTCGTCCCAGTTGTTCGCGGCCGCGACGATGCCGTGGTCCGTGCCGAACCCGACCGCGAACATGTTGTCGCCGAACGCCGCTCGACACAGCTGCCCGACGTTGTGCTCGCCTCGCACGCTCATCTCCGTGGCCGCGGCGTTGCCGACGTGAGAGTTGTGCTCCCAGACCACGAGCTTCGCCGCGGATCCGCGATGCTCGAGGATCATCCGCAGCGTGTCGAACATGTGCTGATCGCGCAGGTTCCACGACGCGGCCCCGCCGTAGTACATCGTGCGGTAGTAGCGCTCGGCTCCCGCAACGAGGCGCGCGTTCTGCGTGGCATCGAAGAACTCGTGGCCATCGTGTGCCGTGTAGTCGATCCGCTTCGCGAGCAGCTCCCGCAGCATCGCGACGACGTCGGGCTCGAGCGACCGCATCCGCCCGACGAGCGCGGCCTGGCCGTACGCCGCGGGATCGTGCTGCCAGGGCGTGAGCCTGCCGTAACGCTCGCGCGCGACCTGCGCGGCGACGGGATCGACCCGATCGAGGTAGCGCACGACCTCGTACGCGGAGGTGTACATGCTGTAGAGGTCGAGACCCGAGAAGCTGACCTTGCGCTCCGGGGCCGCGGTCTCGGCGTTGTACGCGCGCAGCCACTCGAGCAGGGCCTGGGTCTCGCGGTTGCGCCACATCCACGTTGGAAACCGACTGAACGGGATCCAGGGACGAGCCCGGGGCGGCAGATCTCGAACGTAGCGATCGGCAGCGGCCGCATCCGGCCAGTCGGCCTCGACGGCGATCGCCGTGAACCCGCGGCGCAAGATCAGCTGCTGCGTGATCCGCGTGCGCATCCGGTAGAACTCGGACGTGCCGTGGGTGGCCTCGCCGAGTAGCACGACGCGCGAGTCGCCGATCCGATCGAGCAGGTCGTCGATCGGAGCCTCGTCGATCTGCGCGATCGGCTCGGCGCACTCGGCGATCAGCCTCGAGACGAGCGCCGGACGCGACGCCGGTTCCGGGCCGCGTAACGGGCCCCGCGCGCGGCGTGGCGAGCGCACCAGACCTGCGCCGGTGTCGGTCCAGCCGTGCGCACCGATCAGCGGGACGAACATGACCGCGCCGAGATCCTCGCGCTTGAACTCGGTCTCGCCGACGCGCGTCACCCGAACGAGCTCCTGCGCGCGACTCGTCCCGACGGGCATCACCAGGCGGCCACCGATCGCGAGCTGGTGCAGCAGCGTCTGCGGCACATCGGGCCCGCCGGCCGCGACGATGATCCCCGCGAACGGTGCGTGCTCGATCCAGCCGAGCGTGCCGTCGCCGCACCGGACCTCGACATTGGCGTAGCCGAGCTTGGCCATGCGCACACGCGCCAGCTCGGCAAGCTCTGCGTGACGCTCGATCGTGAAGACCCGTCGCGCGACGTGTGCCAGGACGGCCGCGGCGTAGCCCGAGCCGGTCCCGATCTCGAGCACATCCTCGTCGGGACGAAGCGCGAGCGCCTCCGTCATCACCGCGACGATGTACGGCTGCGAGATCGTCTGGCCCGCCTCGATCGGCAGCGGGCGATCTTCGTAGGCGGCGTCGGCCAGCTCCGGTGGCAGGAACGCTTCACGCGGGACCGTCTCGAGCGCTCGCAACACCGCTTCATCGCGGACCCCGCGCGCGCGGATCTGACGTTCGACCATCGCTCGTCGAAGTCCGGATTCTTCCATGGCCCAAAGGAGATGCATCGCGCAGGCCAGCTCGCCGCGAGCCGGCCGCAAGTTCGGAAGCGGCGCGAAGTCGAAACTCGTTCGCGGCGTGGAGCTGGTCGCGCAGATTGTGCATGCCGCCGGATCATCGACGCTTCACGCGTGGGTCGAGGTCGAACACCGGGTCGAGCGCGATGTCGAAGAACACGCCGCCGTCGATCGAGGACGCGATGCTCGCGCGGATCAGGAACGTCCTCGAGCTGTGAGCTTCGAGCGCGACCCCGTAGCCGACCCGTAGCCCGTCGACGTCGAGGTCGTACAGCGAGGGGAACACCCGGCCGGCATCGACGAACGTGCTCGCCGAGAGCTCGCGCGACACGTCCCATGCGTACTCGATCGAGCCGAGCGCGGCGGCCCGATCGCGAAATCGATCGAGCGGATAGCCGCGAAGCAACGTCTTGCCACCGAGCCGTGGCAGCTGCGTGAATGGCACCTCGTCGAGCGACCCGGTCACCGCCTCGGCAACGACTCGGCCGACGATCACCCGCGGTCCGTGCCCGATCCGCACGAACCGCTGGAGGTCGGCGCCGAAGCGCCAGTAGTCCGCACCCTCGTCGAGGGCGGTGGTGCGTCCGGCGAACCCCGAGAGCAGCCATCCACTCGCGCGGACCGACGGAGACTCCCACTGGCTCGCGGCGCGCCGGCTATCCCACCGCAGCTCGAGCTCCCCGTAGGCGTGGCGCACGCCGCCGAAGCCCACCATCGACTCCATCGGGTAGATCACGTCGATCGGAGCACCCACGTCGCTACGGCCGTGCCCGAAGTCCGCGATCGCGGCGGCGCCGCGGGCGTGCAGATCACCCGCGAGGCGGAGATCCCCGATGACCGTGGCGCGCCACAGCTCCTGACGAAACCGCGCCTCTTCTCCATCGGTGTTTCCGATGCCGTAGAACGCGTCCTTCGGGTGGCTCTCGTATTCGCCATCGACCTCGAGCGCGACGCGAGGTCCGAGCCGGTCGCCCGAGCGCAGCCTCGCCGAGGCGAGCTGGCGAAACCGGCCGCCGGTTGCCGCCTGCAACGCGAGGTGCTCGTGCGCGCCGAACAGGTCGCGGTGCACGAAGCGTCCGCCCACGTTGACGCCGTATCCGGACTCGAGCACCGCGATCGGATACATGCCGAACGTCAGATCGTCGTCGAAGAAGATCGCGAGCGCGCGTTCCTTCAGCTGGTAGCGCTCGTAGGCCCACACGCCCGCGCGCACGGGTGCGAACGTGGCCTCGATGGCGACCTTCGGCAGATACAACACCCCACGCCCGACGAGGCGCAGCGTCGAGTCGCCGCCGTCTCCGGCGTCCACGCGTCCGCTCTCGTTGCCTGGAACCGGTGCACCCTCGACATCGGCGGCGCTGCGTTCGGAGAGCGGCGGCGCGTCATCCTCGTCGATCGGCTCGGCGACGGCCGTCCGCGGTGCGATCGTGGCGACGAGCGCGGCGATGAACGCGATACGTCTCGGACCGGTCATGGCGCACAAGCAGGTGTTGCAACCCGAGTGCCGTGGAACCGCCTGATCCGCGCGCACATTCTGCGCTCGGCACGACAGGGGTTCCCGACGTTCAGCGCGTACCCTCGAGCGTCGAAGTATCGCCTTCAGGTAGACCGAGCTCGTGCGCGCGCAGCAACCGCCGCATGATCTTTCCGCTCCGGGTGCGCGGTAGATCGGGAACGAAGACGAGCTCGCTCGGCACCATCGCCGGATCGAGGGTGCGACGCGTGAGGGCCAGGATGTCGTCGCGCAGCGCGGGGTCGGCGCCGTGGTGCGGCCGCACGACGACGAATGCCTTGACGATCGAGCCCGCGATCGGGTGCGGGATGCCGATCACCGCGGCGTGCGCGATCGCAGGATGCGTGACCAGGACACTCTCCACCGCAAACGGCCCGAACACCTGGCCGGCCGAATCGATCAGGTCTTCGCGGCGTCCTATGAACCAGTAGTAGCCGTCGGGATCACGCCGTGCGAGATCACCGGTCAAGTACCAACCATCTGCGAAGCACTGCCGGTAGCGCTCGTCGTCGTTCATGTAGCCGCGAAACATCGAGGGCCATCCGGCGCGAAGCGCGAGCTCGCCGATCGCGCCGGTCGGCTGCTCCGTGACGTGACCCGCCGTAACTTCGACGATCGCCGCCTCGATTCCAGGCAGCGGCTTCCCCATCGAGCCGGGGCGGAGCTCGTCGCCCGGCAGGTTCGCGATCATCACCGCGCCGGTCTCGGTCTGCCACCAGCTGTCGTGGATCGGCGCGCCGAACGCCTGCCGGCCCCACGCCACCGCCGCGGGATCCAGCGGCTCGCCGACCGAGGCCACGAGCCGCAGGGCCGACAGGTCGAACCGCGGCGGCAAGTCGAGTCCAGCCTTCATCAGCATGCGGAGGGAGGTCGGTGCCGTGTACCAGACCGACACGTGTTCCTCCTCGAGGATGTGGTACCAGCGCGTCGCGAGAAACTCCTCCTCGTCGACCACGCTCGTCACCCCGAGCACCAGGGGCGCGATCAAGCCGTACGAGATGCCGGTGATCCAGCCCGGATCCGCGGTGCACCAGAACACGTCGTCCTCGTGGAGATCGAGGAACGTGCGCGCGGTCGCGCACTGGGCGAGGACTGCCTCGTGCACGTGCATCGCACCCTTCGGCCGATCCGTCGTGCCGCTCGTGAAGTGAATCAGCGCGAGCTGGTGCGGGTCGGTGTACGGGATCTGGAAGTCGGACGACGCCACGTCGACCACGTCGCGCCAGTGAACCGTGCCCGGATCGTCGACCGGCTCCGGGTTCTGCTCGTCGATGATGATCACCCACGCGACGGATGGCATCCGGTCGCGGATCACCGCGATCTTGCGGCGGTAGAGCGAGGCGGTGGTGACGAGCACGCGCGCCTTCACGGACGTGACGCGTGTGATGATCGGATCCGGACCGAATGACGAGTACAGCGGGCACACGACACAGCCGCGCTTGAGCGCACCGAACACCGCGGTGTACAGCTCGGGGCTCCTCCCGCACAGCGTGACGACGACGTCGCGCGGCTCGATTCCGAGCGCGATCAGCGCGTTCGCGAACCGCGAGGTCTCTGCGGCGAGCTCGGCGTACGTCACCTCGGGTCGCGTCCCCTGCTTGGTGTGCCAGCGCAGGACGACCTTGGCCGAGCGCGGTCCGATCGCGTGGCGATCGATCGCCTCGTAGGCGATGTTGAGGCCACCACCGGGAAGCCCGGCGAGCTCCGCGGCCTGCCAGCGGAAGCGCTCGCGCCTCGGCTCGTCACCGACGCGGTTTGCCGCAGGATCGGTGCGCGGAGGCTGGATCTCGAAGCTGTCCACGCTCCGGGTAATGCAAGGCGCGAACCCAGTTCCAGTCGAGCGTGGGCGCCTCGCGGGAGACTCTGCCGATCGGAACGTCGGATGGCCCGTCGTCGAGGCCCGGCAACGCGAGGGCCAGCGCGGCTGCAAATGCGGCGGCGCTCTCGAACCGGAACGCCGGTTGCTTCTCGAGCGCACGCAGGACGATCCCCTCGAGCATGGCCGGGACCGACGTGCGGCGGAGCGACGGGGGCACGACTCGATCGTGGAGGTGACGCCGTACGATCTCGCCGGGCGAACCGCCCTGGAACGGCGTGCTACCGGTGATCGTCTCGTAGAGGATCACCCCGACCGCATAGAGGTCCGACGCCCTCGACGAGCCCTCGCCTCGAATCACCTCCGGCGCCATGTAGTCCGGCGTTCCAGAGACGAGCTCCTCGCCGGGATGCGGGCGGCGCACGTCTGCGGCGCAGAACTGGACGTGTGCGAGGCCGAAGTCGATCAGCATCGCGACGTCGCTGCCGTCGGCTCGGCGCTCGATGAGGACGTTGTCGCTCTTGAGGTCGCCGTGGACGATTCCCGCGGCATGCATGGCGTCGACGCCCGCGAGGATCTGCTGCACGATCTCGATGCCACGTCGGAGCGACGGCGGTCCGTCGCGCTGGATGCGGATTCCAAGTGGCTCGCCACACACGCGCTTCATCACCAGGAATGGGATGCCATCCTCGGTCTCGCCCTGCGCCAGCGTCGAGACGACGTTCGGGTGGACCACGATCGAGCCCGCGGTCCCTTCGTCGTGGAACCTGCGGACCGCGCGCTCGTCGTCGAGGCGTTGACCCTGCAGCAGCTTCACCGCAACGCGGTCGCCCACGGGCGGTTGCGCCTCGTACACCACACCCATGCCGCCCGCACCGATCTGTGAGCGAATTTCGTACGGTCCGAGGCGCGTACCGATCGTGAGCGCCATGACATGAAACAAAGCACGAGCCGTGCCGCGCGCTCCAGCCCGCGATCGCGAAGCAAATGCGCGGGGCGGTCCGGTTCCGAGCAGATGTTCCGGAGGCGCGATCGACGCGATGTAGGGCGGTGTCTATCGGTGGGCTACGATCGCGTCAACACCACGACGGAGTGTGCCTCGACGAGGTAGGACGGCCGTGCGATCGGCGCCGGGCGATCGAGCACGATGTCGTCCGGTGAGGGGCGCGCGGTGTTGATCACCACCGCCCACGGCCCGCCGGCGTCCTGGACGACGAACGGGATCGCGTCGGCGCTGCCGTTGATCATGACGTAGAGATCGGTGTCGCCCTGCGATGCGCCGCGCAGGCACAGCGCGACCAGATGCGACGCCAGATCGACCACACCTCGAGGACCGTACCAGTGAACATCGTCGCGCCAGAACCGGCTGCGCGCGAGTGAAGGATGGCGCTTGCGAAACGCGATCAGCTGCTGGACGAACCGGAAGAACCCGGGCCGCGAGTCGCGTCGGCCCCAGTCCAGCCATCCGAGCTCGTTGTCCTGGTTGTATGGATTGTTGTTGCCGCGCTGGGTGTGGAGGAATTCGTCGCCGGCGCGCAGCATCGGAGTTCCGTTGGACAGCAGGAGCAGGGCGATCAGGTTCTTCGCTTGCCGCTCGCGCAACGCGACGACCTCCGGCGGCACGTTGTCGTCGCCTTCCCACCCGCAGTTCGAGCTCCAGTTGGCGTCGGGGCCGTCGGCGTTGCCGTGCCCGTTGGCCTCGTTGCGTTTGCGTTCGTACGCCACCAGGTCGTACAGCGTGAAGCCGTCGTGGGACGTCACGTGGTTGATGCTCTGGTACGCGTGGTAGGCGTCGATGACATCGTCGGGGAACAGGTCATCGCTGCCGTAGAGCCGTTGCATCAGCGCGCCGACGGTGCCGGCATCACCACGGACGAACCGGCGGACATCGTCGCGGAACCGGCTGTTCCATTGCAGCCACGTGATCCCCGGGAACGAGCGACCGAGCTCGTACGTGCCGACGGCATCCCACGGCTCGGCGATCATGCGAACGCCGTCGAACGCCGGATCCGACGTGATGTCGCCGAAGATCGGAGGATCTTCGAAGTGGATCGAGCCGTCCGACTTGCGGGCGAACACCGATGCGAGATCGAAGCGAAACCCGTCGACGTGCATCTCGCGCACCCAGTACCGCATGCTGTCGAGGATCATCTTGCGCACGTAGCGATTGCTCGCGTTGAGGCTGTTGCCGGTCCCCGAGAAGTCCGCGTAGTCGGCGGGCGAGGGACCCTTGATCAGGTAGTAGGTGCTGTTGTCGATTCCCTTGAAGCTGTAGAGCGGGCCCTTCGCGTCACCCTCGGCCGTGTGATTGTAGACGACGTCGAGCACCACCTCGATCCCGGCGCGGTGAAGCGCCGCGACCATCTCGCGGAACGAGTCGATCGGCGCGGTGTCATGCGGCGCGTAGCCGCGATGGGGCGCGAAGAAGCCCATCGGCATGTAGCCCCAGTAGTCGCGCGACTGTGGATCGAACTGGAACACCGGCATGAGCTCGACGATCGTCACGCCGAGCTCTCGCAGGTACGGGATCTTCTCGATCACGCCGGCGAACGTGCCGCGCGCGGCCTCCGAGACACCCGAGCTCGGGTGCTGGGTGAACCCGCGGACGTGCAGCTCGTAGATGATGGCGTCCGACTCGTGATCGGGCCGGGGCGCCGTGTCTCCGTCGAATGTTGTCTCGCAGGCGTCGATCACGCCGAGCGGTGCCTTGCCGATGTTCGGGCGGTCGCCGATCGCGAGGTCTCGGTCGAAGGTCGGCGGGAACACGATGCAGCGCGCGTACGGGTCGAGCAGCAGCTTCTCGAAGTGGAACGCGTGGGCCTCGAACACTCCGGCGGGTTCCGGACCGTCGACCCGGTAGCCGTAGTAGCGACAACCGGGGATCGTCGACGCCGCGACGCGGCAGTGCCAGACGCGCCCCGACTTGTTGGTCAGCGGATCGAGGGCCAGCTCGACCGACGGCACGTCGAGCTCGGCGTCGGTGAACAGCAGCAACCGGACCGCGGTCGCATGCTTCGAATAGAGCGCGAAGTTGTAGGCGCGCTCGGTGGGATGCCACGAAACGCCCAGCGGATACGGCGACCCCTCCGTGCTCGCCCACGAGCTCTTCGATTGGAGGCGCTCCGATGGTTCGAGGCGCCGCGGGATCATCGGCGCGGACCCACGGCCACGTTCGAGGCAGGTCCATCGTGGTTCGTGTGGTCGAGCGGCTCGCCTGGCACCAGGTACGCACGGCCGACGGGATCGAACACGTAGAGCACCTTCCTCTCGCTACCCGGCCGCTGGTACACGAGCGCATTCGGGAGCATGGAGATCGCCCCACGGCGGACCTCCGATCCGCGGCGTTCCTCGATGTTGCCGGTGAACACCGGATCCAGTCGCCGATCGAAGCCGATCCGGAACAGACCGATCCACGTCGAGCTCTCGCGATGGCCTCCGGTCGTTCCGACGACGCCGATCGTGCGGTCGCCGAACGCGTTGCCGGCCACGAGCAGCTCGAGCTCGTCGGCAGAGCCCCCGCACGGATAGCCCAGCGTCGCCGCGACAAGCTGGCCCTCGCGATCGAGCACGACGATACCGTTTGCATACGAGCCGAGGATCGTCTCCGGCCCGGGGTGCGACGCGACCTCGGCGACGAGGGCGAGCGCCGGGTACGCACTCGCCGCGCAGTCCGGGTCGGAGTCAGTCCACATGTCCAGGCTACGCGTCGCGTCGTCGGATCCACGGTCGGACGTCACGAGATCCGTCAGCCCGAACAACCCTGGCACCGAGGGCGCCGCCGGCTTGTCCGGTGCGACGTCGCAGGCGGCAAGACCGAGGATCGCGAGGACCACTGCTCTCATGCTCGTACAGGAAGCATGGGTCGTGCCCGGTCGGCGGTGGTACGAGCCCCTGGAGCACGTCCAGATCGGAAACGACTGCACCCTCCGCGGCACCGTGCGAAGCGATTGCGCGGCCCGCCGACCGGGGTGGCACGCCGCATGCTGCGATGCGGGGTTTTCCGATCGTGCTCCTGCGTCCAGCGATCGCGCCGCTTCAGAGGCTCGACGGGTCGACCGCGATCCCGTCGCACTCGCAGATCCGCGCCTTCGACGCCTGGCAGCTGGTATCGGCAAACTCGTTGGCCACCGGATCCGCGACGCAATCCTCCCCGCCCGTCATCCCGGAGCCGACGGCCCAAGGCAGCACCATCGCGACCGGTCCGGTGACCTGCCGCCACGTGCCCTCGAGCACGCGATCCGTGGTTCCGATCCAGGTCGTCATCCCGTTGGCGAGCGGAGCCAGGCCCGCGAGCTCGGCCGCGGAGTCGATCACCACGAGGTGACGACTGCATCCTCCGCGGAACCGCGCGAAGCGATTGCGCGGCAATCCACCGGACGCTCGGTCCGGGTGGCACGCCGCATGCTGTACCAGCTGTATGCGGACGATTCCGATCCTGGTCGTCGCGGCCTGCGCGACGACCGCTCCCGAGCAGAGGGGGTCGCGTGGGTTACGGGCGAGCGAGCACCGCGCGGCCGCGAGCGAGCATGACGAGCTCGCGCGGCAGCAGAGGGTCTGGCCGAGCACGACGACGATCACGCCGAGTAGCAGCGACACGCCCAAGGCGGCGCCATGGTTCCGCGCGTGGGACACCACTGCCGAGCACGAGAAGCTCGCACGCGAGCACCGCAGCCAGGCGGCCGCGCTCGAAGCCGCGTACGAGGAGGCGTGTGGCACGACGCCCGTCTCCAAGATCACGGTCTCGCCGTTGCTGCGGTTTCGCACCGGTGGGTGGAACACCAGCACGGGCGTGATCGTGTACCTGAGCCCACTCGCGGGCACCGCCGATGAGCTCGTCGGTGCACTACGTTGCCATCGCGCGTGGATGCTGCTGGCACCGACCGGTGGCATGGACGACTGCCCGCTCGATCTACCCGGGCTCCAGCTCGATGCACGCGGGGCCGCCGACGGCATCACCTTGGTGCTGTCGGTGCATGATCACACCCTGATTCCCGAGCTGCAGCGTCGGGTGGCCGCCCAGGTCGAGGCCCGCGCGCACGAGGGCCACGAGGAGTGAGGATCTCGCGTGTCTTCGACGGGCCCGGTCGGTTCGCTGGTGCGATCGCGATCGTCGCGCTCGCTGGCTGCCAGCGGCGTGGCGATGACGGGCTGCCGTTCGAGCTCGCCTCGGCGAAGGGCGTGATCCTGGATCCATCCACGGTGCGTCCGCCCGCCGACTACGATCCGCTCGCGCTCGCGAGCGCGTCGATCGGACGAGTGCACAACCAGGAAGCAAACATCCCGTCGCTCTGCTACACGCGTACCGACGGCATCTCGAATCCGTGCTGGACGTGCCACCTGCGCTCGTCGTACCCGAACCTCACGGACGACTGGGAGCTGCAGCAGAACTACTCGTTCTCCGACTACGCGAAGGTCAACCACTGGAGGAACCTGTTCCGCGATCGCACGCAGCTCGTCGCGCGGTTCACCGACGACGACGTGCTCGCCTATGTCCGCGGCAACAACTACGACCCGCTACGCGCCGCGCTCGCGAGACGCCCCGAGTTCCCCGGCTGGCGGCCGGATCTCGATCTCGCGCGCGGGTTCGACGAAGCCGGCTTCGCGAACGACGGCAGCGGCTGGCGTGCGATCCGCTACAAGCCGTTCCTCGGCACGTTCTGGCCGACCAACGGGAGCGCCGATGACGTGTTCGTCCGGCTTGCGGACGAGTTCCAGCGCGATGCAGCCGGCACGCGTTCGCGCGCGATCTACCAGGCCAACCTCGCGATCCTCGAGGCCGCGATCGCATCCGATCCGCGATCATCGGATGTCGAGCTCGTGCGGGTGATCGAGCCGATCGACGAGCGCGCGGCAGGCCTCGATCTCGATCGCGACGGGAAGCTCGACGTCGCGACCACGATCGTCGGCCTACCGGCGACCTATGTCGGAGCGGCGGCGCAGGTGAGGGTGTTTCGCGCGCTGTATCCAGCGGGCACCGAGTTCCTGCATACGGTGCGCTATCTCGACCCGGACCAGCCGAGCTTCTTCGCGCGCCGCATGAAGGAGGTCCGGTACGCGCGCAAGACAGGCTTTCTCGAGCGCAAGGAGATCGTCGCGGCCTACGCCAACGCCGAGACGCGCGACGCACCGCCGTACACAGGCGATCCGCGCACCGGGCTACGCAACGCGTTCGGATGGCAGCTCCAGGGCTGGATCGAGGATCCGCGGGGCTGGCTGCGGCTGCAGACCCACGAGGAACACGTGTTCTGCATGGGCTGCCATACCGGTGTGGGCGTGACCGTCGACCAGACGTATGCGTTCGGTCGCAAGCTGCCGGGGCGCGACGGCTGGCGCCCCCAGGACCCACGCGGGATCGCGGATGCACCGCAGGCCGGGCAAACCGAGCCGGAGTACGCGCAGTACCTCGCGCGCGTCGGCGGCGGAGACGAGCTGCGCGCCAACGCCGAGATCCGCGCGCGGTTCTTCGCTGCCGGGACGCTCGATCGCGATCGAGTTGCGGCGCTGCGCGACGACATCGGCGAGCTGGTGTTCCCGACCCGAGCGCGCGCCATCGCGCTCGATCGGGCGTACCTCGCGAACGTGATCGAGCAGAGCTACGTATGGGGCCGGGACGCGATCAGCTCGCCGGCGACGAACGTCCACACGAGGATCATCGAGCGATCGACCGGCCTCGGCGAACAGGACCGCGTGTACCGCGACGGCCGACTGCAGCTCGATTGGTCGTCGATCCCCGGACGGTAGCGGTCTAGAGCCAATGCCGGTCACTGCCTTGTCGAGCTACGCCCGGCACACAGGACGAGGCCGATCTTCGTCGACCCGATTCGTCTGCGCCGCTTCCGTCTCCGACAAGATTCAAACGTTCAAAGAGAACGCCAGGGTCGCGACAGGACGCCCGCAGGAACGCCACCAGAAGAACGTGTTTCGGGCAGCCGCGGTGCGAGCAGCTCTCGTGAAGATCGCCTCTGGCGTTCTTGCTGGCGTCTTGTGGCGACCCTGGCGTTCCTTCTGAATGTCGAGCTCCGCCTCGGACCGAGAGCGGTGAGCGAATACCGAATGCTCGCAAACGCTGAGTGAGCACTGGTGCTAGAGCCGGTGGATCCCGATGACGCGGGGCCGAGCCGCGGGATCGAGCGCCACATGAACCAGCGTGGCCAGCGCGCGCGAGCTCTCGATGCGCAGGATCGTGTACCGGTCGCCACCAGGCGCGAGCGCGAGCTCGATGCACGCGCGGCCGGCGGCATCGGCGCCGACCGTGCGGCTCCCTCCCAGACTCCGGCCGGAGGCATCGAACGCCGACACCGTGAATCGCGGAGCGCGGGGCTCGAGCCGATGTCGCTGCGCGAGGTCGACGAAGCACAGGCGCCCGCGATCGACGACGAATTCGTCGATCGGATTGACGCGACGGAACCAGTGCTGGGCGGTGCGGCGCTGGCGAGCGACGAGCGTGTCGATCATGTACGGCGCGGCGCGCGGATCCGAGTAGCGTGCCGCGTCGACGGCGGCGGCCAGCTGGTCGCGCGTGAACCGGATGAGGATCTTCGAGCCCCAGAACTGGTCGAAGCGGTCGGCCCAGATCACCGGGAGCTGTGCCGGGGTGTTCGGTTTCCACGTGCCCGGATCGTACAGGCGATCGCTGTACACGCCGATCCCGCGAATCGTCGACGGCACCCGATCCTCCCACGGCTCGCGATGCAGGCCGAGGCTGAGGATCGCGCCCAGCGTCGCCGCGGGATCGATCTCGTAGCGATAGCCGACGTAGAGCTGATCGCTGACGGCGGGCTCCGCTCCGAGCGCGCTGCCGAAGTCGAGCAAGTAGTGAACGACGTAGTGGACCGCGGCGTTCGCCGGATCGGCTTGCCAGGCGTCGAGGGTGTTGTCCTCCTTGATGTCGGTGTTTGCCAGCCACGCCATCAGCGGAGCCTGGCCGCGCTGATCGCGGCGCAGCTCGTGCGGCAGGAGATCGTTCGGATCGTCGGTGCGAACGCCGATCCTCGGAGTGCCGCCGAGGACCTTGCCGTCGATGTAGATCGAGGCGATCCCACGGATCCGTCCGTCGGATCCGGTGCCCGGCGCGAGCCGGGCATCGAGCAACTTGTCGTCGAACGGATGCTTGACGCCGTCGACCTTCGTGTACGCGTCGGGTGCCAGCCGCACGTCGCCTCGCTTGAAGTACACGACGTGATCCGCGGGGACGTTGAAGCCCGAGGCCCACAACAGCCGCGAGGCGATCGCATCGGCAGCGGATTCGACCTCAGGCCGATCGAGGCGATCGAGCTTGAGGATGAACTTCACCCCACGGCTGTCCTCGACGACAAACCCGACCGCGGTCCCCCCGGACTTCGAGCTCTTGATCGTCCATGGCAAGTACCTGTCGGGCGAGTCGGGTCCGGGGCCGCGGCGAAGCTCGTCGGGCGTCAGGTCGCGGATGCCGACCCGGTTCGTGAACCACGTCGAGTCGGGCACCTCGTCGAACGAGTTGACGCCGACTGCTCGGCGCGCCCTCGTCAGCGCGAGGCCGCGCACGGTGCGCAGGTAGTACGAGTCGAAGTGATAGGAGTAGCGCAGGAACGGGCGCGGGCGGGGCGTCGTCGCGACGTCACGACGGTCGTCGATCCGCCACACCGGCGGTGCGTTCGCGAACCGCACCGGCCCGACGCGCGATCCACTGCACGCGGCGAGCACGACCGTGATCGCGAGGCCGCGCATCAGTAACGCTCCACGCGCGCGCGCGCGTCGAAGACCGGGTTGAGCGCGAGGTAGACGAACACGCCGCCGTCGATCGAGCTCGCGAGCTCGGCGCGAAACGCCATGCTTCTCCGGCCGTAGGTTTCGAGCGCGATCCCGTAGCCGACCCTCATGTGATCGAGCGAGACCGCGCCCAGGTCCGAGTAGACGCGCCCGACATCGACGAACAGCGCGGGGGCGAGCCAGTGGGACGCCGTCCACAGATAGCTCGCCTGCCCGACGACGGCGATGCGATCACGAAATCGGTCGGTCTCGTACCCGCGCAGGAGGCTGACCCCGCCCAGCCGCGGCAGCTCGCTGAACGGCACCTCGTCGCGAGGACCGGTCACCAGCTCCGCGTACGTCCGCAGCTCGAGCACGCGAGGGCCCGTCGACAACCGGAGGTAGCGCTGGAGATCAACGCCGACGCGATAGAAGCTGGGCTCGTCGCCGACGACGCTCTGCTGGCGACCGGCGAATGCGAGCGCGAGCCCGCCGGTACCCCGGACTCCCGGTGCATCCCAGCGATGCGCCTTGCGACGGGTGTCCCACGCGACCTCGAGCTCGCCGTAGGAGAAGGCGGTGCCGTCGAATCCAGGAATCCGATCGACGAGGAACGCCTGATCGATCGGAACATCCGACCCTGGATCGGCGACCTCGAACGACTTGCGCACGAGCGCGCCGGTCGCGGTGACCGAGACGTCCGAAGGCAGCCGTAGCTTCACGCGCGGAATGACGCGGACGACCTCGACTCGAAATCGGCTCGCCGCCGCGGCGTCGGTCGTCGTCGGATCGACGGGCATCGCGATGCTGTCGACGTCGCCGTTGCCGTAGCCGAAGAATCGCGCCGAGTCGCTCATCGCGTAGCGCGCTTCGATCGTCGCCGAGACCGGACCGCGGCGGCGGTCCAGATCGAGGCCGAGCCGGGCGACCCAGCGAAACTCGCCGCCGAACCCCGCGCGCAGGTCGACCCGATTGCCGTCGGTCAGGACGTCCTTGAAGAACGCACGTGCGCCGACGTTCAACCCGAAGCCGGTCTCGAACAGCGCCATCGGGAACACCGCGATCTTGCGATCGTCGGTGGCGAACAACGAGATGACCTCGTGGATCACCTCGTAGCGATCCTGGAGATAGAGCATGCCGCGAACCGGTTGCACGACCAGCTCGACCGGAATGCGCGGGATCCACAGCAGCCCCCGCCCGATCCGCCGTCCCACGCCGTCGCCGGTATCGACGGGATCCGTGCGACCGCTCTCCTCACCCGGTCGCGGGTCGCCGCGCACGGCCTCGGCAGTGCCGGGAGCAGGCTCGGTGGTCGGCGGCAGCTCGGAGGTCGGCCGGGTGTCCGGATCGAATCCTACTGGTTCGCCGTGCGCGACCGTGGTCGTCGCGAGCAGGACCAGAGCGCTGGCTCTCACGACCGGGGCTAATGCTTACCCCGTGCCAACGAGATCGCGCGGGCGCTACCGGGCCACGACCATCGAGTCGAACTCGACACCGGTCGCGTCGACCGCGTGCAGCACGAGCTCTTCGAGCCCGACCTCGACGTAGACGAAGTGGATGACCTCTGCGGCGAACGCCGTGAAGCTGGAGGAGCCGACGTTACGCGTGCCCCTGCCGCCGCCGCCGGTCACGACGTACGAGACTCCGTTCTGCGGGATCATTCGCTCGTAGTCGTGGTCGTGGCCTGCGAGCACGAGCTGCACGTGGTGCTTCTCGACGATCGGCCCGAGCTTCGTGCGCAGCCCGGTGTCGGAGCCGTGGTCTCCCGACGAGTACGGCGGCCGGTGCAGATAGACGATCTTCCACGGTGCCGTGGACGCTGCCAGGTCCTCATCGAGCCACGCGACCTGGGTCGCGTAGTCGGCCTCGGTGTCGAGGGCCGCGAAGTGGATGCGACCCCAGTCGTACGAGTACCACTTCTCGCCGTGGGCATCGGGGAGCGCGAAGACCGAGCGGAACGGTGCGGCCCCCGACGTGTTGTATTCGTGGTTGCCCGCGGCCGGGAAGAACGGGAGGTTGCGGAACAGCTCCGCATAGACGCCGAACACGTTCGCCTCGAACTGACCGATCGTGCCGTCGTCGTAGGCGATGTCGCCGGTGTGAACGATCAGGTCGTACGGGAACTCGAACATGTGTTCGAGCAGCGCGTACTGGTCGCTGCCGCCACCGCCCGAGTCACCGAACGCCAGGAAGCGCACCGGCTCGGGGCTGTCGGCGGCCGGTGCCGTCCGGAACCCGGTGCGACCGTTGAGTGGAGAGCCGTTGGCGACCGTGTAACAGTAGATCGTATCGGGAGCGAGCCCCTCGATGCGAGCCCACATCTGGCTCTCGCCCGTGATCCGCAGCGCGGACGCGTCGACCTCGGCCAGTGCGCTCGTCACCGGCGTTCCGTCGGGCAGCGTCACGTCGGCGTGCTCGCCGTCGGGTGCACCGGTGACCCAACCGACGATCGCCGAGTTGGTGGTGACCTGCTGGAGGTATGGCTGCCGCGCGATCACCGCACCGGCGAGCGTGGGTACGCCGTCGCCACACGCGGCGCGCACTTCCTGCGTCGGCGAACCGCGTTGTGCGGGATGGGAGGTGTCCCCGCCCTTGCCGGCGCTGATGTTGCCGGACTCGTTGAGCCCACATGCCGTGAGCCCGAGGGCGAGACATGCGACTCCACCGAGCCGCGTGCAGATGAACCGTAGATCAGTCATCGGGAAAACTCCTAGAGGTAGAATCAGAGCTCGCTTCGCGGGCAGTCATTCGACGGTGCACGGCGGCTCCCAGCTGGCGACACGGTCGATCAAGCTTTGTTGCGAGCTCCGAATCCCGAACAAGCTTGTGGGAGACCATAAGCACCGTTTCGCGCATGTCTAGCATCCGGGCTCGTCACGCGCTTCGTCTCCGATCACGTTGCGTGGACCTTGCTCGGTCTCGACGAGTTGCTTTGCTCCATCGCCGAGGGTTGTTTCGCGACGAGCGCAAAAATTACGCTCGCACTCGGCAAGCCAATTGCGCGCGGGTCGTCCGAGCAGAAGAGCTCGCGGCACCACAGTTGCAGCTTCATCGCGATGGGCATGTCTCGTCCCGCTACACCGAACCGCGGGCTTCGCGCGCCGATGACGCGCGTGTGTGGCATGGCGCTTCTCGCGCTGGTCGGATGCGTGTCGCCATCGAAGATCGGAGGTGTTCGGTTCGCGAACGCGCCGCCGGTCACCGTGGTCGATGATCGCCGCGACGTTCCCAGACCGCCGGGGCCTCGCGAGATCGCGGTGATGCTGTACCACTTCGACGGATCGTTTCTCCGGCTGATCACGCGTGCACTCGAGCTCTCCAGGCCTCGCCGTGCGCTCGGCATCAACGCGATCGACGAGGTGCCCGACTCGACCTGGTTCACCAATCGGATCGGCGTGCGCGACCTGACGCTCGACGAGCTTCGCCGCGGCCCGGCGACTGTCGAGAGCCCCGAGCTACACAAGCCCTGGACGATCAAGAGCACCAAGGTCGGCGGCGCGTCGATCGGCTTCCTCATCGTGGACGCGCGCGGCGAGAAGCATCTGCTCAAGTTCGATCCGCTCGGGCTGCCCGAAGGCGAGACCGCCGCCGACGCGATCACCAGCCGCTTGTTGTGGGCGTGTGGCTTCAACGTGCCGGAGGACCACGTCGTCTACTTTCGTCCCGACGAGCTCGAGCTCGCTCGCGACGCGGTCGTCAAGGACACCTTCGGCAACAAGCACCCGCTCGTCCGTGCCGAGGTCGATCGCATGCTCGCGCAGGTCGAGATCGATGCCGATGGGCGCATTCGTGCGCTCACGTCGCGCATCCTCGACGGGGAGTGGCTCGGGGGGCATCCGAGTGAAGGCGTTCGCGACGACGATCCAAACGATCGGATCCCGCACGAGCTGCGGCGCGATCTGCGTGGCGCCTACGCGATGTTCGCGTGGCTCGATCACATGGACGTCAAGGAATCCAACTTCCTCGACATGTGGATCGCCGAGCCCGAGCACGAGCTCCACTACGTCAAGCACTACCTGATCGACTTCGGCAAGAGCCTCGGGTTCATGGCGAGGTTCCACCACGACCCGAGGGACAGTCACGTCTACAGCGTCGACTTTCCGGACATGCTCGCCGCGCTCGTCACCGGCGGGCTGCGCGAGCGAGCGTGGGAGCGGCGAACCGCACCGCAGCTTCGCGGCATCGGGCTGTACGAGGTCGGCACGTACGACCCCGGATCGTGGAAGCCGTACACGCCCGCATACGTTCCGCTGCTTACCGCCGACCCCTACGATAATTTCTGGGGCGCGAAGATCTTGATGCGGTTCACGCGCGCACAGCTACGTGCCGTGGTCGAGACCGCACGGCTGACCGACCCGCGGTCGGTCGACTACCTCGTGGACACGCTCGTCGCGCGCCAGCGCGCCACGGCCCACTACTGGTTCCAGCGTGTCGATCCGCTCGATCGATTCAGGATCGTGCCGGAGGGAACCAAGCACGTGCTGTGCTTCGACGATCTCGCGCTCTCGTACGGCCTCGCGACGCCGGTCGCGACGCGCTATGCAGCCACGATGTACGACCGCGCCGGACGCGTGATCGGCGATCGCGTCGAGCTCCGTCCGGGCGCGGCCCGAACGTGCACCGCGCCGCTCGTGCTGGGTGCGGGCGACGACGGGTACACGATCGTCCGGATCGACACGACACGACCGGGTCTCGCCGGGACCGGGACGGTGATCCACCTCGCTCGTGATCCGATCTCGAGAGTGTTGCGGGTCATCGGGTTGTGGCGACCGTGACGCGTCCGATCTGGCGAGACACGAACGTGCTCGCTCCGGCGGCGGTGCTGTTCGGGATCATGACCGCACACACGGTCCTCGAGACCGCCCGCGACGCGCTGCTGCTCGCGAAGCTCGGCCCGCAGGTCCTCGCGTGGGCGTACCTCGCGATCGCTGCGGCCGCGCTCGTCGCGGTCACCGCGTTTCGCCGGTGGGGCAAGCTTCGCGATCCGCGACGGATGTTGATCGGGTTCCTGGTGGTCGCCGCGTGCGGAACCGCCACGATCTCCGCGCTGATCGCGAGCACCCGGTCGATCGTGTTCGTGCTCTACGTGTGGACGGGCCTCGTCGCGACCCTCGTCGTGCCGAGCTTCTGGACGATGATCGATCGCAGCCTGCGGATCGCCGAGGCCAAGCGCGTGTTCGCCGTGATCGGAGCCGGTGGCACGCTGGGCGCGATGTTCGGCTCGGCGCTCGCCGCCGCGCTGGGCCGGGTCGTGGCTACGCACCACCTCGTCACCGTCGGAGCGTTCGCGTTCGGGCTCGCGACGATCGCGGCCATCACGCTCGCTCCGCGTCGGCTCTACGAGCCACGGCCCACTCACTCGGAGCGCTCGGACCGCTCGGAGAGCCCGGAGGGCTCGATGATCCGGCGGCCGCGACGCTACGTGCGATGGATGATCGCGCTCGGGCTCGTGTCGACCGTGACCGTGACGCTCGGCGATCTGACGTTCAAGCGGGTCATCGCGGAGCAGCTCGACCCCGGCGATCTCGCGAGCGTGTTCGGCGCGATCTACACGGGCCTGAACGTGCTCTCGCTGGTCGTCCAGCTCGCGCTCACGCCGCGCCTGCTCGCACGGCTCGGCGTCGGAGGTGCACTGGTCGTACTCCCCCTGATCCTCGTGACCACGGCGGTTGGATTCGCCATGACCGGCACCGTGATCGCGATCGTGGCGCTCAAGCTGGGCGACGGCGGATTGCGGCACAGCCTGCATCGCGTCGCCAGCGAGATCCTGTACCTGCCGATGAGCGCGGACATCCGGGACGGAGCGAAGCCGATCGCCGACGCACTCGGTCATCGAGGGGGGCAGGCGCTCGCCGCGCTGCTCGTGTTTGCCGTCGCGGCTGCGGGCGCGGGATCGGCGGTGCTCGCGCTCGTGAGCGCCGCGGTGGGGATCGTGTGGCTCTTCGTGATCACCATCGTGCGCCGGCTCTACATGCAGCAGTTTCGCGACACGCTGAAGGCGGGCGAGATCCATCGCCAGGTGCGCGTTCCCGAGCTCGATGCGACCTCGGTCGAGCTTCTCGTCGAATCGCTGTCGAGCCCCGACGAGGCCGAGGCGCTTGCGGCGCTCGATCTCCTGTCCCGGCGAGGCGGCCGGATCCCGGCGCTGGTGCTGTATCACCCGGCCCAGGGTGTCGTACGTCGTGCGCTCGCGCTGCTCGCCGGCAACGTGCGGCCCGAGGTCGAGCGCGTGCTGGCGCACCTGTTCGAGCACGCGGATGCGCAGATCCGCGCCGGTGCGCTGGCCGCTGCGAGCCGCCTCGGGTTCCATCACGAGCACGTCGTGGCCGCGCTCGACGATCCGAATGCGGAGGTGCGCGCGGCGGCGCTCGTCTCGGTCGCCGCCGATCCCGACCACGCCGCGGTCTCCAGGGCCGGCATCGCGACGCTCCTGGCGGGTTCGACCTCGGATCGGATCGCGCTCGCACGCGCGATCGGGTCCACGCGGAGCGATCGGTTCCGCGTGACGCTCGAGGAGCTGCTCGCACGTCGCGAGCCTCCGGTCATGCGCCTGGTGCTGGGCGTGCTCGCGCGCGCGCCCGAGCACGCGGACCTCGACCGCCTCCTCCTGCTGCTTCAAGATCCGCACGTTCGGGGCGACACCCGTCGCGTGTTCCTGGCGGCCGGCGAGCCGGGGCTCGATCGCCTGATCGCGGCACTCGACGATCCGCGGACCCCGCTGCCGGTGCAGCGACACCTCCCGCGCACGATCAGCCGGTTTCGATCGCGCAAGGCGGCCGCGGCGCTCGTCGAGCGCCTGGCGCGCGAGCCGGATGGGATCACGGAGTTCAAGATCCTGCGCGCGCTCGGGCGGATGCGATCCGACAACCCGCGACTCCCGATCAATAACGACATCATCCGCAACTACGCACGCCGCGGGATCGCGGATGCGGCACGGTACACCACCCTGCGAGATCGACTCGACGCCGAGCACGTCGAGCGACCCTCTCCCGGCAGCCAGCTGCTCGGCGAGATCCTCGCCGAGAAGCGGCAATATGCGATCGAGCACGTGTTTCGCGCGCTCGGCATCCTGCAGCCTCGAGCCGGCCTGCGCAGCGTGCACGACGCGATCACTTCGTCGGATGGCGATCGGCGTGCAGCGGCGCGCGAGGTGCTCGAGCATCTCGTACGGTCGGAGATCCGGATCCCGCTCCTGGCGCTACTCGATGATCTGCCGCACGAGGTCCGCCGCGCGCGCCTCGGCCCGCTCGCCGCCGGGCCGTTTGCGACGTACGAGGCGTTCGTGGGCGCGCTGCTCTCCGATCCGAGCGCGTCGCTGCGCTGCATCGCAGCGCACCACGTCGGCGAGCGGCACCTGATCGCGCTGCGACCGGATCTCGCGAGGCTGCGGTCGATCGCCGGACCGCCGCTCGTCGTACATGCCTTCGAGCAGGCGATCGCGAGGCTCGATGGCTGACGCTCGGATCCCGCTGCACAGGCTCCTCTCGCTTCGCCAGTTTCCGGCGCTCGCGAGCGTCGAGCTCGTCGAGCTCGTCATGGTCGCGGAGAACGTCGTCGAATCCACGTTTCCCGCCGGAGCCTCGTTCGCGACGGCCGATGCCCGCGTGGCGGCGTTGCACCTCGTGCTCGACGGCAGGATCGAGACGAGACAGGGCACGGCGGTCGAGACCTGGGGCCCGCGGCAGGTGTTCGGGATCCTCGAGGTCCTGGCCGGCCGAGCGGCAGTTGCTTCGGCGATCTCGGCGACGACGACTCGCACGTTGCGGCTCTCGGCCGGAGACACGATCGAGGTCCTGGAGGACAACTTCGGCCTGCTGCGGGTGACGCTGCGCGAGCTCGCGGCGAGGCTCGTGGGGTATGGGGACCACCCTCGCGAGCAGGCGCACCAGTTCGGGTTTCCGAGCACCGGCGAGCTCACGCTCGTCGAGCGGCTGATCGTGCTTCGCCAGCACGTGCCGTTCGTCGGTGGCCGGCTGCAGGCACTCGCCGCGGTCGCACACGCCGCCGAGGAGATGAGCTGGCCCGCGGGGATCACCGTGGCGCAGAGCGGTAGCATGGCCGACGCGGCGATCATGATCGTCGAGGGTACGCTTCGCGCGACTCGACCCGATGGGGTGTCGAGGATCCTGCGGGCCGGCGATGCGATCGGTCCGCTCGAGACGCTCGCGGGGATGCGGCATGGATCCACGGTCGAGACGACGAGCCCGGTGCGTGCGATCAGCTGCTCGGGCGCGGCGATCCTCGATGTGCTCGAAGACCACACCGACCTCGGCCTGATGATGATCGCGTCGTTCGCGGGTGCATTGCTCGATCGCGCGCGCGCGCCCGCCGTCGTGAACGGGGAGGCGAACTGACCGGCGGGTACGTGTACAAAACTTGCGCAACACGAGCCCGCGAGAACTCCGTAGGGTGCAGATATGCACCCTGCTACTTTGGCCGTGGTCGTGGGCCTCGCTGGATGCCTGTCGGATGTTCCATCCAATGGTGATCTGCCGCCACCCAACGCCGATCCGCAGCTCGGGTGCGCGATCACATGTCACGGCACCGAGACCAGCAATGCACCACCGAAGAGCATCTCGGGCGCTACCGAGACGACCGCGGTGGGCATCGGCGCACACCGCCAGCACCTGACCATCGCGCCGACGTGGCACCGTCAGGTCGAGTGCGGCGACTGTCATAACGTTCCGGCCGAGGTCAGCTCGCCCGGCCACATCGACGGTGACAACAAGGCCGAAGTGATGTTCGGCGCGGTCGCCGGCGCGAGCGCGACGTGGACCGGCACGACGTGTACTGCGGGCTGTCACGGCAGCGCCGCCTTCGGTGGCACGAGCCCGACCCCGATCTGGACCCAGGTGGACGGCACGCAGGGGACCTGCGGGAGCTGCCATGGTGCGCCGCCCCCCGCGCCGCACCCGGCGGACACGAACTGCGCGTCGTGCCACCCGACGATGGAGGAAGGCTCGCTCACGTTCCGCGATCCGGCGAGCCACATCAACGGCGTCGTCGATGTCACCTCCGGGGTCGCCGGCGGGTGCACGTCGTGCCACGGCTCCCCGACGAGCTCGGCACCACCCAAGGATCTCGCCGGGAACACCGCGAACACCGCACCGGGCGTCGGTGCCCACGTGGCCCACCTCATGCCTTCGAACTGGCACCGCGCGATCGCGTGCTCGAGCTGCCACGCCGTGCCGACGTCGGTGGACGCCCCCGGACATCTCGACGGCAACAACATCTCCGAGGTCGTCTTCGACACGCTCAACCCGGCGGGGGTCTACACGCGCGCAAACGCGACCTGCTCCAACCAGTACTGTCATGGCACCGGGCGCGGCAACACGGGAACGAAGTCGTGGATCACCCCGGGGGCGCTGGCCTGCGGGGGGTGCCACAGCATGACCGGCACGAACATGTCCGGCGATCACCGCAGGCACATCGGGGAGGAGAACATGAAGTGCTCCGAGTGCCATGGCGACGTCGTGAATGCAGCGCAGACCATCATCAATGCCAACCTGCACGTCAACGGCGTGCACGAGATCAAGATGGCCAATGGCACGTTCAACGCCGCGAACCGCAGCTGCGCGAACACCGGCTGCCACGGCACCGAGACCTGGTAGCAACGGGCGTGTGCTACAGCTCGTGCATGTCACGCATGCTGTTCGTGCTCGTCGTCTCGCTCGCGGGCTGCTCGAAGTCCGAATCGACAGCCCCAGCAGCGCAGACGAGTGACCCGAAACCGAGCGGCTCGAAACCGGCCAAGGATCCCGCGACTGCTCGCAAGCTGATCGCGGAGGGCGCCTTCGTGCTCGACGTCCGGACACCGGACGAGTACGCCGCGGGCCATCTGGCAAACGCGGCGAACGTCCCGATCCAGGAGTTCGCGCAGCGAATGGCCGAGGTGGAGAAGCTCGCAGGTGCCGACAAGGCCAGGCCGGTCGTCGTGTACTGCGCCGCGGGTGGGCGCGCCACGAAGGCCAAGCAACAGCTCGAGGCTGCTGGCTACACGAACGTTGTCAACGGCGGCGGGTTCGACGACCTGCGCTAGGTCGCACGGTAGCGACGCGCGACCCGACCGATGGCAGCTCGACACGGACTTCGCGAAACGGTTTCGCGCCAGCGCTCGGGAGCGCAGCAAGTCTGGCGGTGGTCGTTGCTCGTGCCCCGGGGACGATCAGTCTGTGCCGGGGTACTCGGGTTCCTCGTCCGACTGCCACCACGGCTCCAGCAGCTCGCAGAGCGCGTCGACTCGCGATTCGCGAGGTGGAGGTGCATTCCAGAGCGCGGTGTCGTTGCGGAGCCGATCGATCGCGAGCGCGAGGTCGCTCGACGTCGCGCCGGTCGCGATGATGTCGGCGATGACCGTGTCGTCGATCGTGCCGAGCGTTCGGATCACGTCTTCGCGCGTCAGATGTTGTTGCTCCATGACCACCACAGGGAGCAAGTCGCGAGCCAGCATCACCATAACGGCCCTTGCGCGAGCGAGAACGACGGCGGCACGAGCGTCGACAGCCGGACCTCGTGCGTCTCGGTGTGATCAACGCAGAACCAACGTTCGCCGTCGGACTCCGCGCGCGCACGGGCGCACGCCAGACATCTGGGCTCGGCCTCGTGCTCGCGTCCGGCCAGGGCGACGACGAGCGTCGGGCAGGTGGCCATCGCGACCACGCTGTCTGCAACCGAAGGCCGCGGATGATGGATGCCGTGTCGACCGATGACGATCAGATCGGCTCCGACCTCCGCGGCAAGCTTGATGATCTCGTCCTCGGCTCCGCCGGCTCGGACATGCAGGCGCGTTCGCCAGTCGGACCGGCCCGTGGCCTCCAAGCTCTCGACGACGCACTTGGCGAGCCAGCTCTTGATCGACGGGAGATCGGCGCGCCGGCTCTCCACCACGGTAAGCACGTGAAGATCCGGTGCGCGGTGCCGCGCGGCTTGATCGAAGGCGTGCTCCAGCACGATCCCGGAATATTCCGAACCGTCGAGCGCGATCACGATGCGATAGCGGTTCGCCGGAGGAGTCGTCGAATCGGCGGTCATACCCTCGCGAATTGCATCCGGTGTGCCGCGGTTCGGTCTGCTAGTGCCGGCTGCGAGCTACGAGGACCGGGCATGGAGCGTGGCGTACGATCTTCTCCGCCACAGATCCGAGCAGCACGCGCTTGAGCCCGGTGCGACCGTGCGTGCCTATGACGATGAGATCGATCACGGGATCCTTCTTGGCCGCCTCGATGACGAGATCCCACGGTGGCCCCATCTCCAGGATCGCGGTCACGCGGCTGCCACGCAGGCCCTCGGCCTCGATCTTCCACTTCAAGAGTCCCTGCTCGGCATCGCGCTTCATGGTCGCGATCAGGTCCGGCGTGAACACGGCTTCAGGACCGAACGTGTACGGCGGGTGCCAGACGTGAATCAAGATCAGCTCGCCGTTGCCCTCCTTGCTGAGCTGCGCGGCGACCTGCATTGCCGTGCGCGAGGAATCCGAAAAATCGATAGGACACAGGATCCTCTTGAACGTCATGCTCCGATCGATTGCAAGTCGATTGCCATGTGCGCGATGCGATCAGTGCGTGTTCGCACCAGTCCGGCATGCAGGTATTTCGTCCGTGAGCGCGACGAACGCATCCTCTTCGCGTCGCGTGCGGTTGCGACAACGGCGCACGCACCACCTTCCGCGACGAGCGCGTCACGACTGACTGTCAATGTTGCGCTTGGTGCTCGGTGACGTAGCTCGCGACCTCTTCGAGGGTGCGGAGGCGAGCCACGTCGGTCTCGGGAATCTCGATGTGGTAACGGGACGAGATCGCCGCGAGGAAGCTCTGGTAGTCCATCGAATCGAGATCGAGCTGATCGACCATGGCGCGCCGCGGATCGACAACACCGGGATCGATGTCGGGTGCGATGTGGCACAGCATGGAGAGCAGCTCGGCGACAAGCGGTTCGGTCATGGCGTGATGGGCTCCTGCAGGATGCGATCGAGCTCGGCGAGGAAGCGGCCGCCGCGGTGGCCATCGGTGACGCGGTGGTCGGCGGAGAGCGTCGCGGTGATCACGCGGTGGCAGGTCACCTGACCGGCAGAGGCCCAGGGACGCTCGGCGAAGGCACCAAAGCCGATGATCGCGACCTGCGGCGGATTGATGACGCCCCACACCGCTTCGCAGCCGCGATCGCCGAGGCTCGTGACGGTGATGGTCGCGCCGGTCAGCTCGCTGGCGCGCAAGCGGTGTGCACGCGCCCGTACGACGAGGTCTCGCAGCGCCGACATCAGCTGATCGAGCGACTGCTGATCCGCGTCGAGGATCGCCGGCGCGATCACGCCACCCGTGCGGAGCGCGATCGCGGTCCCGAGGTGGACGGCCTCCGAGGGTTGATACGCACCGTCGATCCAGAACCCGTTGAGCTCGGGGACCTCCCACAGCGCACGCATCACCGCGTGCAGCATCACCGCGGCGGGCAGGATGCGATCGGCGATCGGCCGGGCGGCGTTGATCGTCGAGAGCGAGCGCAGCGCGGCCTCGAGGCTGATCGAGTGGGACAGGTAGTAGTGCGGGATCTCGCGCTTCGAGCGCGCCATCGCCGACGCGATCGCCGCGCGAACAGACCCGGTCACCGCGGGTGCCACGAGCGGCGGGCGCTGGACCACCGGCGGCACGACCGCGGGCGGCTGAACGAGCGTGGCCGCAACGGGTCGAGCTCGCCCACGTTCGACATCGCGCAGCACGATGGCGCCGTGTGGGCCACTCGGGACGACCGTCTGGAGATCGAGCCCGAGCTCGCGGGCGAGCTTGCGCGCGGCCGGTGAGCTGCGGATCCGCGGCGCCGGTTGCGCCGGCATCACCGCCGCGATCGGCGGTGCGATCGACGGCGCGGGTTCCACGCGCGGGGGTACCTGGACCTCGGCCCCGACCGCGCGGACGCGGGCGAGCAGCGTGCCCACCGCGACAGTTGCACCGGCCTCGACGAGGAGCTCCTCGATCTCGCCATCGACGAAGCTCTCGAGCTCCATGGTCGCCTTCTGGGTCTCGATCAGTGCCACGATCGCACCGCGCGTGACGCGGTCACCGGGCGCGATCCGCCACTCGATGAGCGTGCCGGCGTCCATGTCGGCGCCGAGTGAGGGCATGCGGATCTCACCCATGGCACGCCCTGCGCACTGCGCTGACGATCTCGGAGATCTTGGGCAGCGCGGCGATCTCGAGGTGGCGCGCGTACGGGATCGGAACCTCGGCGGTGCACACGCGCTCGATCGGCGCGTCGAGCTCCCAGAATGCCTGCTCGACGAGGATCGCCGCGATCTCGCCCGCGAGGCTGCCGGTCTTCCAGCCTTCGTCGACGATCACCGCGCGATGGGTGCGCTGGACCGAGGCGAGGATCGTCGCGGTGTCGAGCGGCCGCAGGCTACGCAGATCGATGACCTCGATCTGGATCCCGGCCTTTGCGAGCTCGTCGGCCGCGGCGAGGGCGCGCGGCAACGAACCGCCGTAGGTGATCACCGTCGCGTCGGTTCCGGACCGTCGGATCGCCGCGCGATCGAGATCGACCGCAACGGATCCCCCGGCGAGCTCGCCCTCGGTCGCGTAGAGCTGGACGTGCTCGAAGATGAGCACCGGATCTGGATCCGCGAGGGCGGTCGCGAGCATGCCGCGCGCGTCGGCGATCGTCGCCGGTGCCACGACGCGAAGCCCGGGCACGTGCGCGTACCAGTTCTCGAGGCTGTGCGAGTGCTGCGCCGCGAGCTGGCGACCCGCGCCGGTCGCCATGCGGATCACGAGCGGGACATGGAACTGACCACCCGACATGTGCCGCATCGCGGCCGCGGCGTTGACGATCTGATCCATCGCGAGCAGGCTGAAGTTCACGGTCATGATCTCCACGATCGGCCGCATCCCGGCGAGCGCGGCCCCGATCCCCGCACCGACAAACGCCGACTCGGAGAGCGGTGCGTCGCGGATCCGATCGGGACCGAACTCCGCAAGCAGGCCACGCGTCACCGCGTAGGTCCCACCGTAGGCCCCGACGTCCTCACCCATCACGAACACGGTCGGATCGGCGCGCAGCGCCTCGCGCAAGGCCTCGCGCATGGCCTCGCGGTAGGTGATCGAACGCGCGGTCGTGGCGCGCGAGATCGTCGTCACATCGACCGACACGGCCGTCATGCCACACCTCGCGGGGTGTAGACATCGTCGAGGAGGTGCTCGACCGGCTCGATCGGGGACGCCTCGGCAAAGCTGCGGGCCGCGTTCACGGTCGCGATCGCCTCCGCATCGGCCGCGGCGATGTCCTCGGCGGAGAGCACGCCGGCCTCGCGCATGCGTGCGGTGAAGGCCTCGATGGGACACCGCTGTTTCCAGCGCTCCACCTCGGTGCGCTCGCGGTAGAGCTCCGGATCGAACATCGAGTGCGGGCGAAAGCGATAGGTCATGCACTCGAGGAATCGTGGGGCGCCCTGCGCGCGGATCGCGGTGACCGCGCGCCGGGCGGCTTCGACCACGGCGAGCACGTCCATGCCGTCGACCACCTCGGACTCGATCCGATGCGCGACCGCCTTCTTGTGGATCTCGGGCTCTGCATGGGAGCGCGAGAGCGCGGTGCCCATCGCGTAGAGGTTGTTCTCGCAGACGAACAGCACCGGTAGCCGCCACAGCGAGGCGAGGTTCATGCACTCGTGGAACTCGCCCTCCGCCGCGGCGCCCTCGCCGAAGAACGCCACGGTCACCACGCTGGATCCGCGCAGGCGTTCGGCGAGCGCGAGCCCGGTCGCGATCGGAAGCAGCCCGCTGACGATGCCGTGGCCACCGTAGAACCGGTGGGCGCGCGAGAACAGGTGCATCGATCCACCGCGGCCTCGGCTGCAGCCGCCCGAGCGGCCGTACATCTCGGCCATGATCTCGCCGGGTGGGATCCCGCGCGCGAGCGCGTGGCCGTGCTCGCGATAGGTCGCGATCACCGCGTCCTCGGGGCCGATCGCGTCGAGGACACCGACCGCGACCGCCTCCTCGCCGATGTACAGGTGAAGGAAGCCGCGGATCTTCTCGGCCGCGTAGTCCTCGGCCGCACGCTCCTCGAAGCGCCGGATGAGCAACATCTGGCCGAGCAGCCGGAGCGCCTCGTCGCGGGTCGGGTTCACGGCGCACCTTCGAGCATCGAGGTGTCGCCTTCGGGCAAGCCGAGCTCGCGCGCTCGCAGCAGCCGCCGCAGGATCTTGCCGCTGCGCGTCCGTGGCAGATCGGCGACGAACGCGATCTCGCGCGGCGCGACGGCCGGCCCGAGGTGCTTGCGCGCGAACGCGAGGACCGAGTCGCGCAGCGCGTCTCCCGCCTGGTGGCCGTCACGCACGACGACGAACGCCTTGACGAGCTCGCCCATCACCGGATGGGGAATCCCGATCGCCGCGGCCTGTGCGATCGCCGGGTGCGCGACCAGCACGCTCTCGATCTCGAACGGGCCGATCAGGTGGCCCGCGCTCTTGATCACGTCATCGGCTCGACCGACGAACCAGAAGTAGCCATCCGCATCGCGGCGCGCGAGATCGCCCGTCAGGTACCAGTCTCCGGCGAAGCAGCGGCGGTAGCGCTCCTCGTCGTGCAGGTAGCCGCGAAACATCGATGGCCAGCCGCGACGCAACGCGAGCTGACCTACCGCGCCGGGGAGCCGCTCGGTGACACCGCCATCGGCCGCGACGTCGACGATGCCGGCCTCGATCCCGGGGAGCGGCTTGCCCATCGAGCCCGGTCGCACGTCCATGCACGCGAGGTTCGCGATCATGATCCCGCCGGTCTCCGTCTGCCACCAGTTGTCGTGGAACGGCAGGCCGAGCACGCGCTGTCCCCAGATCACCGCTTCCGGATCGAGCGGCTCTCCGACCGAGGCCGCGAACCGAAGCGCAGACAGATCGAAGCGCCGCGGGAGCTCCGGTCCCGCCTTCATCAGCATGCGGATCGCCGTCGGTGCGGTGTACCAGACCGTCACCTTCTCCTCGGCGAGCACCTCGTACCAGCGCTCGGCGAGAAACTCGGCTTCGTCGACGATGCTGGTGATGCCGAGCGTGAGCGGCGCGATCAAGCCATACGAGGTTCCGGTCACCCAGCCCGGATCCGCCGTGCACCAGAAGATGTCGTCCGGGTGCAGGTCGAGCACCATCCGTGCCGTCGCGCGGTGAGCGACCACGGCCTCGTGGGCGTGCATCGCGGCCTTGGGTCTGCCGGTCGTGCCGCTCGTGAAGTGGAGCAAGGCGAGCGCCTGTGGATCGGTCGGTGCGATCGCGAAGCGATCCGGCGCGGCGTCGAGCAGCGAGCGCCAGCCGAGGGTGCCGGTGGCCGGTGGGGTGCCGTCGTCGATCACGATCACGTGCGCGACCGACTTCAGCCGATCGCGGATCGGCGCGACCTTGCGCTGGTAGAGCGAGCTCGTCGTGACGAGGACTCGACCCTGGCCCGCCTCGACGCGCGTGATGATCGGATCGGGGCCGAAGGCCGAGAACAGAGGCGACACCACGCAGCCGAGCTTGAGCGCGCCGAACACCGCGACGAACAGCTCCGGGATCCGTCCGCACAGCGTGAACACGACCGCTCCCGGCTCGATCTCGAGACTGCGCAAGACGTTCGCGAATCGTGACGTCTCGGAAGATAGTTCGCGGTACGTGATCTCGCGGCGCTCACCGCGCTTGCCACGCCAGCGCAGCGCGACCTTGTCGGCGAGTGGCCCCTCGACATGACGATCGATCGCCTCGTAGGCGATGTTGAGCCCTCCACCCGGCAGCCCGGCGAGCTCGGCCCGCGCATCACTCCACCGAAACTGCCTGCGCGCCTCGTCGTAGTCGCGAACGTTTGGCGGGCGGTCGGGCGTCGGAGGTTTGTGGATCGGCGCGAGCTCCATGGGCTGTGCGACTGCAAGTGCTGCACCCGTGGGTCGCTTTGCGATCGCGCGCGGGCGCCCGGTTGTCGTCGGCGCACGGTCGGTTCGCATGCGCTCCGATCGCCGATCGCTGCTCGAGGCACGGCGGTTGCTTGACGATGGCTCATGTCCCACAAGCACCTCCTGTTTCGGACCGAGGCCCGCGCGAAGCTCCTGCGCGGAGCCACAGCGCTCGCGGACGCGGTGCGCATCACGATCGGCCCGCGCTCCAAGTCGGTGCTGATCGCGAAGAAGTGGGGACCGCCGATCGTGTGCAACGACGGCGTCACGATCGCCCGGGAGCTCGAGCTGAAGGACCTCGACGAGGACCTCGGGGTCCGCACGATCCGGCAGGCGGCCGAACGCACCGGTGATGCGGTCGGCGACGGCACCAGCACCGCGACGTTGCTCGCCCACGCGATCTACGCCGAGGGCGTACGCAACGTCGAGGCAGGTGCGAGTGCGGTCGCGATCAAGCACGGGCTCGATCGCGGGCTGCGTGCCGCGGTCGCCGCGATCCAGCGGATCTCGCGCCCGGTCACCGGTCACCAGGAGAGGGAGCAGATCGCGACGATCTCCGCGCACAACGACGAGCAGATCGGCAAGCTCGTCGCAGACGCGGTCGAGCGAGTGGGGGCCGATGGCGTGGTGTCGCTCGAGGACGCGAAGGGGACCGAGACCGCGCTCGAGGTGGTCGAAGGGATGTCGTTCGACCGGGGCTTCCTCTCGCCGTACTTCGTGACGGACCCGGCGCGCATGGAGTGCGTGCTCGAGAAGCCGCTGATCCTGATCCACGAGGCGAAGATCTCGGCGATGCAGACGCTCTTGCCGGTCCTCGAGCACGTCGCGCAGAGCGGACGGCCGCTGCTGATCATCGCCGAGGACGTGGAGACCGAGGCGCTCGCCACCCTGGTCGTCAACCGGATGCGCGGCACGTTGACGTCGGTCGCGGTGAAGGCACCCGGGTTCGGCGAGCGGCGCAAGGAGCTGCTGGGTGACATCGCGATCCTCACGGGCGGCCGCGTGGTCTCCCCCGAGCTCGGCCAGAAGCTCGAGAGCGTCAAGCTCGAAGATCTCGGCTCGGCCTCGCGCGTGGTGGTCGACAAGGACTCGACCGCGATCATCGGCGGCGCCGGCGACAAGCGCGCGATCACGGAGCGCAGCGAACGGCTTCGCCGCGAGATCCGCGAGGCGCCGAGTGACTATGACAAAGAGAAGCTACAGGAGCGGCTCGCGAAGCTGACCGGAGGGGTCGCGGTGATCCGCGTCGGCGCCTCCACCGAGGCAGAGGCCAAGAGCCGCAAGGAGGCGTTCGAGGATGCGGTGAGCGCGACCAAGGCGGCGGTCGCCGAAGGCGTGGTCCCAGGTGGTGGACTCGTCCTGCTCCGCGCGATCGAGGCGGTGCGAGCCGAAGAGGCCTCGTGCGAGGGCGACGAGCGCACCGGCCTCAAGATCCTCGAGCGCGCGCTCGAGGCTCCGACTCGAACGATCGCCGAGAACTCCGGCTACGATGACGGCGTGGTCGTCGAGCGGATGCGGACCGGCAGCGGCAACCAGGGGTTCGATGCCGCGCGCGGCGTGTTCTGCGATCTCGTCGAGGCCGGCATCATCGATCCCACGAAGGTCGTGCGGTTGGCGCTCGAGAACGCGGTGTCGGTCGCGGGCGTGCTCCTGCTCAGCGAGGCGACGATGACCGAGCCGCCCGAGCCAGCGCCCGTCGCCGAGCACATGGAGGCGTGACCGGAAGCCTCACTCGCACTGGCCGCCTTCGACGACCGGTTGTGGCGAGCTGTCGGTCGCACACTGGAGCGTGCAGGTCGAGTCTGCCGCGCACGACAGCGAACACGAATCGGTGCATCGAATCGCGCACGTCGAGCCTCCCTTGCAGTCGACGCTGGCACTCGGCCCGACGGTGAGATTGCATTCCGATCCGCCATCGCAGCTCACGCTGCACGATTGTCCGCACGATCCGCTGCAGGTGTTGTCGTCCGCGCAGCTGAGCGTGCAGCTCGCGCCTGCACATCCCGAGTCGCCGATATCGCACGACGTTCCGGCGGGACACGAACACGACGTGCCCGTGCACTCGGGGGCCGGCGTGCCGCCTCCGCACGCGACCACGAGGACGGTCCAGAGGATTGCGAAGACAGAGAGCTTGAGACTACGCATCGCGACAACCTTTCTTCTCGAGCAGGGAATTCTTGCGTGGCGCAGCCACGAAGGTTGTGTCCGGGACACAGCGAGGGGATCCCACATCACCCACGACGGTCACGCTGCCACACGGCGCGTTCGCGAGCAAGAAACGCACCGCCCTCCGAACCTCGCGGGTTTGCTGCGCGCGCCGGGATCCCGAGCTTCAGCTCGTGCCAGACCCGTCGTGTTCGGGACAGCGATGCGCATGGCTAGGACAGCACCGACCTGCGTGACGCGCGCACACCGTCACGCCGAGCGAGCGGGCGCCGCGATGGGGAGCCTCACGACGAAGGTCGCGCCGGCGCCGTCGCTCTCGGCCTTCATCTCACCACCATGTGCGTCGATGATGCCCTTGGCGATGTGGAGCCCGAGCCCGAGGCCCTCCTTGGTGCTGTCCCGCGCCGACCAGTAGGGCTCGAAGATGTGAGGGAGCTCGTCCGCCGGGATGCCGGGCCCGGTGTCGGCGACCACGTAGCGCACGTGATCTCGCTCGCGGGAGGCGCGCACCGAGATCGTGTCGCCGGGCCGGCAGAACTTGATCGCGTTGCCGAGCAGGTTGGCGAACACTTGCTCGATGCGTTCCCGGTCGCAGCTCACCAGGACACCGCGGGCCGCGAGCTCTTGCACGACCGAGATTCCCTTGTTGCGGGCGATCGGCTCGTGGGTCGCGAGGCTGTCGGCCAGGAGCTCCTCGGCATCGTGGGCCGCGCGCTCGAGCGTGAGGGCCCCGCTCTGGATCCGCGCGAGGTCGAGGAGGTCTCCGATCATGCGTTGCATGCGTCCGGCCGAGCGCCGGATGAGCTCGAGCGCCCGGCGCGTCGGCGGTGCGAGCGTCGAATCTTGCAGCACGAGGATCGAGCTGAGATCGATCGCCCCGAGCGGGTTGCGCAGGTCGTGCGAGACGATCGCGAGGATCTTCTCGCGAATCCGGATCGCATCTCCCGCCTCGCGATACAGCCGCGCATTGTCGATCGCGACACCCGCGCGACGACCGAGCTCCGTGGCCAGCTCGAGATCGGAGGCGTGATAATGCCGGCCCGATTCCGCCATCACCAGGGCCAGCGCGCCGAGCGTGCGATCGCGCGCGACCAGCGGGACGGCGATCATCGAGACGAGCCCCAGCGCCCGTAGCGTCCTGAGCTGCCTGGGATCGCGCGCGGATTCGACGAGCAGCGCGTCGGGGATCTCGCGGACAAACTCGGGCCGCCCCGTCCGGATCACGTGCGCGAGGCCGCGCGGTTCCTTCCAGTCGGGCGGGTACCTCTCGGCCCATTCGCGCGCGAGCTCGGTCTTCGTCGGATCTGCATGGGCGATGCTGATCCGTCGCGGGCCGGCTTGCTCGACGACGTCCACGATGCACCAGTCCGCGCATTCGGGGACGGCGAGCCGCGCGAGCTTCTCGAGCGTGTCGTGGTAGTCGAGCGACGAGCCCAGGAGCTTGGTCGCCTCGGCGAGGAACCGCTGGTCGGTGACGTCCGTGTTCGTTCCGAACCAGCGCACCACATTGCCCTCGACGTCGCGGATCGGGACGGCGCGCGTCAGGAACCAGCGATAGCGACCGTCCCTGCCGCGCATCGGGAACGTGTCTTCCCACACTTCACCGGTGGCGATCGCGCGCCCGAACTTCTCGATGACGAACTTCAGGTGGGCGGGATGCTGGACCTTCTGCCAGCCCGCGTCCTTGACGTCGTCGTACGTCATGCCCGTGAAGTCGAACCAGCGCCGGTTGTACCAGAACAGCGCTCCCGTCCGATCGGCCATCCATGCGAGCTGCGGGATGTTGTCGGCGAGGTTCTGGAGCTGCATCTCGCTCTCGCGCAACCGCTCGGTCGTTCGCTCGGCCATCTCGCGCAGCATGTGCTGGTGGATCGCCGCGGTCGCGCGCGAGGCCAGGGCCGCGACCAGGTGCTGATCCTGCGCCGAGAACCGGTTCACCGTGAGCGATCCCATGTGGACGACGCCGATCGCCTCATCGCCGTCGACGATCGGCACGCCGTACAGCGCTCGAACGCCGGCAGCACGCAGCGCCGGATTGACGATCAGCGGGTCGGTTGCCGCGGAGGTGAGCGCGCGGGGCTGCCGTTCGGCCGCGATCGTCCCGGCGAACCCTTCCCCGATCCGCAACGTGAAGTCACGGTCCATGGTGAGGCCGACGGCAGCTCGGACGTGCAGGCGACCGTCGTCCTGTAGCAGGATCGCCGCGGTATCGACCTCCGGCGTGGCCCGATCGAGGAGCACGCGCACCATGGCCTGGAGCAGGCCGTCGAGATCGGGCTTCGCGATCGCGGTCGCGACGATCTGGTCGAACTCCAGCAAGGTGCGATCGCGCGCCTCGGTGAATCGCTCGATCGAGGCGGTCACCGCCTTGTCGATCGCCTGGTTCAGGATCGTCAGCTCGAGCAGTAGCGTCGAGTCCTGCGCGTGGCCGCTCCACAGCCGCGTGATGATGCAGTCGCGCAGCAGCGCCAGCTCGATCACGATCTGCCCCAGATCGAAGCCTCGACCGAGCCGACCGACCGCATGGAGCTCGGCGGCCTTCAGCGGCAGCTCGACGATGCGGCCGGCCTCGAGATCCTCGGCGATGTTGGCGATCCGGTCGAGGAACTCAGGAACGTGATCGATCAAGGCCGGATGATCGAGGTCACGGGCGATCGGGAGCATGCCGAACGCCCGTGACCACTCGGTGAGGATCTCGGGACGCTCGTTGCGGAGGATGGCTGCGAGCCTGGAACTGTTCGAGAGCTGAGCCATGTTTCCTCCACCCCCGCAACCGACAGGCTCGGAGT
>Ga0299915_10000244_pt1 | contig 42670 bp, 40 predicted proteins | sample RVTome_13_FD_200263 | JGI IMG/M metagenome (GOLD analysis project Ga0299915, IMG submission 200263) | Soil microbial communities from uranium-contaminated site in the Upper Colorado River Basin, Wyoming, United States - RVT92D227 (version 2) ...
CCTGGTGGCAGGCTTTCAACGTTTGTGGCACGGCAAGGGCCTGCAGGATCAGGCGTGAGGCTGTCTACCCCCCTGAAGAATCTCGATCGCGAGCTGGCCCGTTTTCACGGCCGGCTCAAGGCCGGTTCGGTTTTCATTGCGCTGCTGGCGACGATCCTGCTGGCGCGCGCGTTTTATCTGCAGATCATGCAGCACGAGCACTACATCGAGCGCGCCGAGAGCAACCGCATTTCGCTGGTGCCCACCGCGCCCCACCGCGGACTGATCCTGGACCGCAACGGCCGCATCCTGGCGGAAAACTATTCGGCCTACACGCTCGAACTGACGCGGGCGAAGACGGATGACCTCGACGCCACGCTGGCCGAGGTGGGCAAGCTGATCGAGATCACGCCGGGGCAGTTGCGGCGCTTTCGACGCCTGCTCGCCGAATCGCACGAGTTCGAGACCGTGCCGCTGAAAAGCAAGCTGACCGACGAGGAGGTGGCGATCCTGGCGGCCAACCGCTATCGTCTGCCGGGCGTGGAGGTGAGGGCGCGGCTGTTCCGCAACTACCAGGCCGGGCCCGGCATGGCGCACGTGGTGGGCTTTATCGGGCGCATCAACGATCGCGATCTGAAACGCCTGCGCGAGACCGATCTCGAGCGGAATTACAAGGGCAGCGTCCACATCGGCAAGACCGGACTGGAGCAGAGCTACGAAACCCTGCTGCACGGCCGCACCGGCTTCGACCAGATGGAAACCGACGCCAGCGGCCGCGCGGTGCGCATGCTGTCGCGCATCCCGCCGGTGCCCGGCAAGGATTTGCGCCTGCATCTCGATGCGGAACTGCAGGCGGTGGCCGAACATGCGTTCGGCGATTTTCTGGGCGGGCTGGTGGCGCTCGACCCCAACACCGGCGGCGTGCTGGCGCTGGTGTCCAAGCCGGGATTCGATCCCAACCTGTTCGTCGACGGCATCGACCCGGAAACCTGGAAGTCGCTCAACGAATCGCCCGAGCGGCCGATGGTGAACCGCGTGCTGCGCGGCATCTATCCGCCGGGCTCGACGATCAAGCCCTTCATGGCGCTGGCCGGGCTGGAACTGGGGCTGCGCAAGCCGTCGGACAGCATCGTCGATCCGGGTTATTACAGCCTGCCCAACAGCCGCCACCAGTTCCGCGACTGGAAACGCGGCGGGCATGGCGTGGTCGATCTGCGCAGGTCCATATCGCAGTCCTGCGACACCTACTATTACCGCTTGGCGGTGGACATGGGCATCGACCGCATGCACGACTACCTCGCGCAGTTCGGCCTGGGCGAAAAGACCGGCATCGACCTCGACGGCGAGTCGTCCGGCCTGCTGCCTTCGCGCGAATGGAAGCAGCGCCGCTGGAAACAGCCCTGGTATCCCGGCGAGACGGTGATTGCGGGCATCGGCCAGGGCTATCATCTGACCACGCCGCTGCAACTGGCGACGGCGGCCGCCATGCTCGCCAACGGCGGCAAGCGGATCGAGCCGCGGCTGGTGCAGGCGATGCGCGATCCGCTCGCCCACACCTGGCAGCCGATGCCAGGCGCGGTGCGCGGGCAGGTGGCGGTCAAGCCAGAGCACCTCGCGCTGGTGCGCGAAGGCATGATGGACGTGATGCGCCCGGGCGGCACTGCAGCGGCCGCGGCGGCCGGCGCCCCGTACACGATCGCCGGCAAGACCGGCACCGCCCAGGTGGTCGGCATCAAGCAGGGCGCCCGCTACGACGCCGGCCGGCTGGCCCGCGAACATCGCGATCATGCGCTGTTCATCGCCTATGCGCCGGCCGAGAACCCCACCATCGCGGTGGCGGTGATGGTGGAGAACGGCGGCTCGGGCAGCGGCACGGCCGCGCCGATCGCACGCGCGGTGTTCGACTATTACCTGACCGGGAAACGCCCCGGCGACATGCAACTGGAGGCGGAAAATGGCGCGGACTAGCCACTGGATCGTGCGCAGGCTGAGCCATCTGGACGGCATCCTGCTGCTCCTCGTGCTCGTGCTGCTGGGCATCAGCCTGGCAGCGGTGGCGAGCGCCTCGGGCCAGAGTCCGGCGCGCATCACGGGCCACCTGATCAACATCGGGCTGGCGCTGGGTGTGATGGTGGTGATCGCCAATGTGCCGCCGCATCTGTTGTCCAAGGTGGGGCCGCCGCTGTATGCGGCGGGCGTGGTGCTGCTGATCGCGGTGGCGCTGTTCGGCGAGGTCCGCAACGGCTCGCGGCGCTGGCTGAACCTGGGATTCGTCGCGTTCCAGCCGTCCGAACTGCTGAAGCTGGCGTTGCCGCTGATGCTGGCCTGGTACTTCCAGCGCAACGAGGCGATGCTGCGCGCCAAGCAGTTTCTGGCGGGCGCAGCGCTGCTGCTGGTGCCGTTCCTGCTGATCCTGCGCCAGCCCGATCTCGGGACCGCGATGATGATCGGCGCGTCGGGCTTCTACCTGCTGTTTTTCGCCGGCCTGCCATGGAAGGTCATCCTCGGCGGCGGCGTGCTGGGCGCGGCGAGCCTGCCGGTGGTGTGGGGACTGATGCACGACTACCAGCAGCGTCGCGTGCTGACCCTGCTCGACCCCGCCGCCGATCCGCTGGGCGCCGGCTATCACATCATTCAGTCCACCATCGCAATTGGCTCGGGCGGCCTGTTCGGCAAGGGCTGGATGCAGGGCACGCAAACCCAGCTCGACTTCATTCCCGAGCGGACCACCGACTTCATCTTCGCCGTATTCGGCGAGGAGTTCGGCTATGCCGGCGCGATTCTGCTGGTGGGGCTGTATCTGGCCATCGTTGCGCGCGGCCTGCTCATCGCCGCCCGCGCGCCGACTTTGTTCGGGCGACTGATGGCGGCCACGCTGAGCCTCAACCTCTTCACCTATGTGTTCGTCAACATGGGCATGGTGTCCGGCATCCTGCCGGTGGTGGGGGTGCCGTTGCCGCTGATGAGCTATGGCGGCACCGCGCTCATCACGCTGTTGCTGGGGATCGGCATCCTGATGAGCGTGGCGACGCATCGCCAACTCAACAAAACCTGACAGGCTAAAATGCGCCTATGAATGCAACCCTGATCCTGGGTGCGGCGGCGATTGGACTGGCGCTCGCCGGTTGCGGCAGCACGCCGCCTGCCCCCGCAAAACTCCCCCCTTCCCCCACCACGACGGCAAAAGGGGGCGGCTATTACCTCGACGATGGCCCCGAGGCCAATCCGCCGCCGAACCTTGACGCCATCCCCGACGCGGTGCCGCGCGAGGAGCCGCTGCATCGCTTTGCCAATCGCACCTATGTCGCGCTCGGCAACACCTACACGCCGCAGACGGAGCGCCGCGCCCATAGCGAGGAAGGCCTGGCATCGTGGTACGGCCGCCGCTTTCACGGCAAGAAGACCGCGTCGGGCGAGCCGTACGACATGTACGCCATGACCGCAGCGCATCCCACCCTGCCGATCCCGAGTTACGCGCGGATCACCGCGCTCGACAACGGCAAATCGGTGGTGGTTCGCATCAACGATCGCGGGCCGTTTCATTCGTCGCGCATTATCGACCTGTCCTACACCGCCGCCCACAAGCTGGGCTACCTGGCACGCGGCAGCGCCAAAGTGCGGGTGGAAAGCCTCGACCCCGCCGCCTACGATACGCAGGGCGAAGCGATCGGGGTAGGGGTCTATCTCCAGTTGGGCGCATTTTCGAGCGCCGGCAATGCGCAGAAGCTGCTCGACCGCCTGACGGGCGAGCTTCAGTTCGATCCCGCCCGCACGCGCCTGGTGCTCAACGGTTCACTGCACCGCGTGCAGCTCGGGCCGTATCCGAGCGACGACGCGGCGCACGCGGATCGCGAGCGGGTGCGGGAACGTCTCGACCTGAATTCAGTCTTGGTCAGACGCGATTGATTAAAGGGTTAAGGATGAAATGGATTGGGTTTGGGCTGGCGTTGCTGTTCTCCGCGTCGGCCTGGGCGATCCCCAGCGGGATCGCCGCGCGTGCCTGGGTGGTGATCGACCAGGCAAGCGGACAGGAACTGGCTTCGCATCAGGCGGACCTGCCCTTGGCGCCGGCTTCGCTGACGCAGTTGATGACGGCCTACGTGCTGCTGGGCGACATCCGCAAGAACAAGCTGAGCCTGGGCGAGACGCTGACCGTGCCGGAGGCCGCCACCCAGGTCGATGGTGCCCGTATCTTCCTCAAGGCGGGCGATCAGGTCAGCGTCGACACCCTGCTGCAGGCGATGCTGGTGCAGTCGGCCGGCGATGCCACGCTGACGCTGGTGACGGCGACCGACGGCAGTGAAGCGGCGTTTGTCGAACGCATGAACCGCGAAGCCAGGCGGCTCGGCATGACCCGAACCCGTTTCAGGAACGCGAGCGGACTGACCGGGCCGGGGCATGAATCGAGCGCGCGCGACCTGGCCCTGCTGGGTCGTGCGCTGGCGCGCGATTTTCCTGAGCGGCAGGCATTCTTCATGCAGAAGGAACTGGATTTCAGGGGCGTCACGTATTACAACGGCAACCGCCTGCTGTGGCGCGACAGCACGGTGAACGGGCTCAAGGTCGGGCGCACCACCCAGGCCGGCTACTGCATGGCGGCCTCGGCGCAGCGCGGCGACCAGCAGCGCATCGCCGTGGTGCTGGGCGGTCGATCCGATGCGCAGCGCACCCAGGATGCGCTGCGCCTGCTGAATTACGGCTTCGAGAATTTCGACAGCGTGCTGCTTTACCGCGCGCAGCAGCCGGTCAAGGTGGCCAACCTGTATCGCGGCGCGCGCGCGGCGGTGAGCATGGGTTTCCTGCAGGATTTTCACCTGCTGGTTCCGAAGGGGGCCGCTGCTCGCGTCAAGGCCGAAATCATCACCCGGCAGCCGCTGCTGGCGCCGGTGCGCAGGGAGCAGCGTATGGGGACGCTGCGGCTGACGCTCGACGGCAAGCCGCTCGGCGACTACCCCCTGGTCGCGCTGCACGATGTCGCCGTGGCCGGCATCTTCGGCCGCGGCTGGGATACGATCCGGCTTTTCTTCGGCCAATGAACGCCTATCTGAACGGCCGGTTTCTGCCGCTTGCCGACGCGAAAATTTCGGTGCTCGACCGCGGTTTTGTCTTCGGCGATGGCGTCTACGAGCTGGTGCCGGTCTACTCGAAAAAGCCGTTCCGGCTCGACGAACACCTGCGCCGCCTGCAGGCCAGCCTCGACGGTATCCGCCTGGCCAACCCGCATGGGATTGCCGAGTGGCGTGAATTGATCCTGCAACTGGCCGCGCTGCAGGATTTTGCCGACCAGTCGCTCTACATCCAGGTGACGCGCGGCACGCCTGTTGCGGGACAGCCGCCGCGCGACCATGCCTTTCCCAAAGACGCGTCGCCGACCGTGTTCATGTTTGCACAGCCGCTGGTGACGTCCACCCCTGGGCAGAAGGCCGCCGGCGTTTGCGCCGTGACGGCCGCCGACAACCGCTGGCTGCGCTGCAACATCAAGGCCATTTCGCTCTTGGCCAACATCCTGCTGCGGCAGCAGGCGGTGGATGCCGACTGCGCCGAAACCGTGATGCTGCGCGACGGCTTTTTGACCGAAGGCGCGGCGAGCAATATTTTTGTGGTGAAGGACGGCGTGCTGATGGCGCCCCCGCCGTCGAACCTGATGCTCACCGGCATCACCTACGACGTGGTGCTGGAACTCGCGGCAGCGCACGGCATTCCGCACGAGGTGCGGGCGATACCCGAGGCCGAGGTGCGTGCCGCCGACGAGGTGTGGATGACCTCGTCCACCCGGGAGATCATGGCCATCGTGAAGCTCGACGGCGCGCCGGTCGGCGCCGGCGTGCCGGGGCCGCTGGCGCAGCGGATGGACGGCCTGTATCAAACCTACAAGCAACAGGTGATGCGCGCATGAGCGAAGAAGAGACGCTGCTGACATTTCCCACCGACTTCCCGATCAAGATCATGGGCGAGCGGCGCGACGATTTTGCGCAGACCATGGTCGAGCTGGTGCTGCGGCACGCGCCCGACTTCAAGGCCGAGACCGTCGAGATGCGGGCGTCGAAGAGCGGCAATTACCTCTCGGTGACCTGTGTGGTGCGCGCCACCTCGAAAGCCCAGCTCGATGCACTGTATCGCGAGATTACGGCGCATCCTTGGGTGAAGATGGCATTGTGAGCGGAGAGCCCAGAGCGGAGAGCCGAGAGCCGGGAGCCGAGAGCGGAGCGCGGGCTTTGGTGCGGCGGCTGGGGCGGGTGGAGTACGAGGCGACCTGGCGGGCGATGCAGGACTTCACGGCGCGGCGCACGGCCGATACGCCGGACGAACTGTGGCTGCTGGAGCATCAGCCGGTCTATACCCAGGGGCAGGCCGGCAAGGCCGAGCATTTGATCGCTGCAACCGATATTCCCGTTGTGCCGATCGACCGCGGCGGCCAGATCACCTATCACGGCCCGGGGCAGGTCGTGGCCTATGCGCTGGTCGACCTGCGCCGGCGCGGCTACGGCATCCGCGAACTGGTGAGCCGCATGGAGCAGGCGGTGATCGACCTGCTTGCGGCGCACGGGGTGACGGCCGCGCGGCTGGCCGGCGCCCCCGGCGTCTACGTCGACGGCGCCAAGATCGCAGCGCTCGGCCTGCGCGTGAAGCACGGCTGTACCTACCACGGCCTGGCGTTCAACGTCGACATGGACCTGGCGCCGTTTGCCGCCATCAACCCCTGCGGCTACGCCGGCATGCGCGTCACGCAATGCCGCGACCTCGGCGTGACGCTGAGCCTGCCGCAGGCGGAGCAGGCGCTCACTCAGGCCTTGCTGGACGCGATCTATTCTTGACCGATTTAGTCGGTCATTAGTATTCTTGGACCTTCTAATGGAGTTACTCATGAGCACCGACACCCTGCCGACCGACCCCAAACTCCTGATGCGCTCGATCATCCAGCGCATCGCAACCGGTCCCGACCTGTCCAAGAACATCAGCCGCGCCGAGGCGCATCTGGGCACCAAGGCCATCATCGACAACGTCATCGACCCGGTGCAGGTCGGCATCTACTTCATCGCCCTGCGCATGAAGCGCGAGACGATGGACGAGAACCGCGGCGTGCTGGATGCGGTGCTGGAAACCACCCGTCGCGTCACCGCCGAGGTCGACGAAGTGGTCGACATCGGCGATCCCTACGACGGCTACAACCGCTGCCTGCCGGTCGCGCCCTTCCTCGGCCCGCTTTTGGCTGAGTTCGGCGTTCATGTCGTGACGCACGGCCTCGACAAGGTCGGCCCCAAATACGGCGTGACCGCGCGCCACGTGCTGGAGGCCGCCGGCGTGCCGGTCGACCTGTCGCCCAGCGAGGCGGCGGCGCGTCTGGCTGATCCCGCCATCGGCTGGACCTACCTCGACCAGGCGCAGTCCAACCCCGGCTTGCACAACCTCACCCCGCTGCGCGCGCAGATGATCAAGCGCCAGGTGCTGACCACGGTGGAGGTGTTGTCCAAACCCATCGCCGGCAGAAAACTGACCCATTTCGTCACCGGTTACGTGCATAAGCCGTACCCGCCGGTGTATGCGGACCTCGCGCGCGAAGCCGGCTTCGACACTGCCTGCATCGTGCGCGGCGTCGAAGGCGGGGTGATCCCCAGCCTGCGCCAGCCCGGCAAGTACTTTCACTACCACGATCGTGGTGCCGAAATCGAAGCGACCGTCGACCCGGTCGCATTGGGCATCGACCAGCCGGTGCGCGCCGTGCCGCTGCCCGGCGCGGTCGCCGCCGAAGCGGGCGAGGACGAAATCGTCGCCGCCATCGACATCAAGGCCACCGCGCACGCCGCTGCCGAGGCCGGCATCCTGGCGCTGAAGGGCGATCGCGGCGCCACCTACGATTCGCTGGTGCTGGCCGGTTCCATCATCCTGCACCACGTCGGCAAGGCGGCCAGCGTAGCGGACGCCGCCGCGCAGATCCGCGCCGTGCTGGATTCCGGCCGCACGGTGGCGAGGGTCAGGTGATGGGGGAATTCGTCGCCATCGCCGCCGCCGACGAACTCAAGCCCGCCGAGATGAAGCGCGTTGTCGTCGATGGCAAGCGGCTCCTGCTGTGCAATGCCGGCGGCACCCATTACGTCGTCGACGAGATGTGCAGCCACGAGGACTACTCGCTGTATCTGGGCTGCATCAAGGACGGCAAGATCAAGTGCTCGCTGCACGGCAGCTACTTCGATCTCGTCACCGGCGAGCCCACCTGCGACCCCGCCGACGCGCCGATCAGGACCTATGAAGTGAAGGTTGAGAACGGCCAGGTCTGGGTCAAAGTCTGATTATTGACGAAGCAATTCCCGAATCGCCCGGATGAGTTCCGGGTGATCGAACTCGCGCCCGCCGATGGCGCTGGCGACGATGCGTCCCTGCTTGTCGACCAGGAAGGTAGTCGGCAGTCCCGCCACTTTCCACGCCTGCATCGCGCGGCTCGTGGTGTCGAGCAGGATGGGGAAGGTGGGCGGAGTGTCGAGTTGGCCGGCGAAGGCCTCGATGGTGTCGGCATCCTCGCCGACGTCGACCGCCAGCATGCTGAAGGCTTCGCCCTTCAAGGCCTGCGACAGGCGTTCCATCGACGGCATTTCGCGGCGGCACGGCGGACACCAGGTTGCCCAGAAATTGATCAGCACCACGCGGCCCTTGAGTTGGGCGGGGTCGTGCAACCGGCCTTCGAGGTCTTTCAGCTTGAGCGCCGGGGCGGGCTTGGGCGCCTGCTTCGTCAGGCTGTGGGACAGGGGCGGAAGGTCGGCGGCATGAGGCGCGGATAGCCAGCCGAACATACAGCAAGCGGCCAGCGCCGCGCCCGAAACGAGGTCACGAATTTTCATCTGCGCACTTCACCTGTTCGAGTTTTCCGGTATGAGTTTTCCCCTTTGCGCGCCAGACGAATCGAAGATCGAAGCGGCCGCCGCGCGGCACACTGTAGCTCGTCATGCCCTGGTTCCAGTCGCCCGGCGCAAAGGTTTGCAGGTCGGGGATCTGCGCCCAGTTGAACGCGATGCGGGCCGATTCCGGAATGCCAAGCCGCTTCCAGAGGCGCTCCCACTCGGCCTTGCTGCGGATGGCGCGCGGCGGCTGCCCGGCCGATTCATAGCGCCAGTCGGCCAGCCGGTGCCGGATCGGCGTGTCGCCGATGTTGCGCACCACCGTCATGAAGACGCACTCGGCGGCATAGCGTTCCGCTGCCTCGGGCGAGAAGCCGCGTGCCTGGTAAAAGGCGCGCGCCTGGTCCGGGCTGATCTGGGTCAGGCGCACCTGGATGCCGGCGGTTTCGGTTTGCCAGGTGGCAAGCCCGGTCTCCGCATCCACGCTGGTATCGGTGCCGGCAAGGGCCGCCGCACTCCACACCGCCAGCAGGGTCAGGGTCGATAGACGCATAGGCTAAAATTGGGTTTCAACGTTGTTCCGAGCAGATTATGGCAGACCCCATCCAGCACAAAGGCGCCGCGAAAACCGCGCGCATCCCGATCAAGATCGTGCCGCAACCCAGAATGCGGTTGCCGTCATGGATCCGCGCCAAGTCGCCCAACGTGCCGAACGTGGCGCGCTTGAAGGGCATCCTGCGCGAGGCGAAGCTACACACCGTATGCGAGGAAGCCTCGTGTCCGAACCTGGGCGAATGCTTCGGCCACGGCACCGCCACCTTCATGATCCTCGGCGACCTCTGCACGCGGCGCTGCCCGTTCTGCGACGTCGGCCACGGCACGCCGCTGCCGCCTGACGTGGATGAGCCGACGCATCTCGCCGAGACCATCGCGCTGATGGCGCTGAAATACGTGGTGATCACCAGCGTCGACCGCGACGATCTGCGCGACGGCGGCGCCGATCATTTTGCGCAATGCATTGCGGCGGTGCGCGAGAGGTCGCCCGCCACCCGTATCGAAATCCTCACCCCGGATTTCCGCGGCCGGCTGGAGAAAGCGCTGGAAAAGCTCGACGTGGCGCTGCCCGACGTGATGAACCACAACCTGGAAACCGTGCCGCGCCTGTACAAGGCGGCGCGCCCCGGCGCCGACTACGCGCACTCGCTGAAGCTGTTGAAGGATTTCAAGGCGCGCCACCCCGGCATCCCGACCAAGTCCGGCCTGATGCTGGGCCTGGGCGAGGAGGACGACGAAATCCTGCAGGTGATGCGCGACCTGCGCGCGCACGACGTCGACATGCTGACGCTCGGTCAGTACCTGCAGCCCTCGCAGCACCATCTGCCGGTGCTGCGCTTCGTCACCCCCGAACGCTTCGCGCAGTTCGAGCAGGAAGCGCTGGCGATGGGCTTCAAGCACGCGGCCTGCGGGCCGATGGTGCGGTCGAGCTATCACGCCGACCAGCAGGCCGCCGGGATTTGATTATTCCGACCTGATTACTTCAGCAGCCTGCGCCGCGTCAGCGCCAGCGCGATGACGTAGCCCAGGCTGCCGTATATCAGCAGGCCGGCAACGTGCAGCGCGATGTCGCCGGGCATGTTGCCGACGACCAGCGGCCGCGCCAGGTCGATGGCGTGGGTGAGCGGCAGCCAGGCCGACACGGCCTGCACCGGCAGCGGCAACTGCGACACCGGGAAGAATACGCCGCACAAGAGCACCATCGGCGTGATCACCAGGGTGAAGTAATAGAGGAAGAAATCGTAGCTCGGCGACAGCGCGTTCATCACCAGGCCCATGCCGCCGAAGCAGAAGCCGACCAGCGCCACCACCGGGATGATCCACAGCGTCATCCAGAAGTTGCCGTACAGCCCCAGTCCCCAGATCACCGCCAGGATCGCCAGCCCGGACAGCAGACTTTTCGCCACCGCCCAGGAGAGTTCGCCCAGCAGCACATCGTCGAGCGTAAGCGGCGCGTTCATGATGGCGTCCCAGGTGCGTTGCACGTGCATGCGCGAGAAGCTCGAATACAGCACTTCGAAGGTAGCGGCGTTCATCGTGCTGTAGGCCACCGTGCCGGCGGCAAGGAAGGTCAGGTAGGGCATGCCGCCGACGTCCGGCAGCAGGCTGCCGAGGCCGTAGCCCAGGCCCAGCATGTAGAGCATCGGGTCGGCCAGGTTGCCGAGGATGGCCGGAATGGCGAGCTTCTTCCACACCAGGTAGTTGCGCTGCCACACCGGGACGAAGCGCCATGAAAGACGGGGAAGGCGTAGAAACTTAGTCACGCAAGTCTCTTCCGGTGAGCTTGAGGAAAACGTCCTCGAGGTTGGACGGCCGGTGCAGGTAGCGCAGCGTAGGGGCCTGCTTCAGTGCATCGATCACGCGCTCGGCGTTGTCGGTGTAGCAGAACAGGGTTTCGCCGACGGTCTCGAAACGCTGGCAGACCTGGCTGGCGTAATCGCGCATCCAGCCTTCCAGGCCCTCGCCGTAGACCTCGACCACCGCCGGTTCGATGTGCGATTCGATCAGCGCGCGCGGCGCGCCTTCGGCCACCTTGCGGCCATGGTCAAGGATGGCGAGGCGGTCGGTGAGGCGCTCAGCTTCTTCCATGAAATGCGTGGTCAGCACGATGGTCTTGCCGTCTGCGATCAGCCGCCGCAGGCCCTGCCAGATGAGGTGGCGCGCCTGCGGGTCGAGGCCGGTGGTGGGCTCGTCGAGGAACAGGATGTCGGGGTCGTGCACCAGCGCGCGCGCCAGCGTGAGGCGCCGCTTCATGCCGCCCGACAGCTGGCTGATCGGCGCGTCAGCCTTGCTGGCAAGGCCGGCAAATTCCAGCAATTCAGGCACGCGCGCGGCGATGGCGGCTTTCTCCATGCCGAAATAGCGGCCGTAGGCGAGCAGATTCTCGCGCACCGAAAAATCCGGGTCGAGGTTGTCCATCTGCGGCACCACGCCCACTTTCATGCGTGCCTCGCGCGCGTGCTGCGGCACCGCGATGCCGGCGAGCTCGATGCTGCCGCCGTCGGGCTCGATCAGGCCCAGCAATAACCTCAACGTGGTGGTCTTGCCGGCGCCGTTGGGACCGAGGAGACCGAAGCATTCGCCGCGCCGGACGTTGAGGTCGAGGCCGCGCACCACCTCGGTGTCGCCGTAGCGCTTGGTGAGGCCGCGCGCCTTCAGCACGGGCAGGCCTCCAGAAACGCCTGTTTAAGCTCCTTCAGCTTGCCGTGGAAAAAATGCCCGGCGTCGGGGATGGTTTTTACTGCCAGCTGCTGCTGTTCGGCCCACAGCCGCATTGCGGCGGACGGAATGAGCTCGTCGGCATCGCCGAAGATCACCACGGTATCCGCAGGCACCGGATCGAATTCGTACATGGTGACCGCCGGCGCGACCAGGATCAGCCGCTTGGCATGCAGTTCCTGGCGCAGGCGGTGCTGCACGAAGGCGCCGAACGAGAAGCCTGCCAGCGCCCACGGCAGTCCGGGATAGCTCGCCTCGACGAAGCGGGCGACCGCAAGCAGATCGTCGGTCTCGCCGACGCCGGCGTCGAATTCGCCGTCGCTCATGCCGACGCCGCGAAAGTTCGGCCGCACGCTGACCCAGCCGGCTTCGTTGGCCGCCTTGGCGAGCGTCGTCACCACCTTGTTGTCGAGGCTGCCGCCGTGCAGCGGATGGGGATGCGCCACCAGCAAGAGGCCGCGGCGATCGGTCTCGGGGTCGTCGATCACGGTTTCCAGCTTGCCTGCCGGCACTGGGATGCGCAGCTTGTAACGTTTCATTTTTGCCGCTTCATTTCAGCTGCAGGCGTTCGACGATACGCCCCTCTTTGAGGTGGACCTCGAAGATTTCGTCGATGTCTGCCTCGTCCACATAGGTGTACCAGACGCCCTCCGGATACACGACCAGCAGCGGGCCTTCGTCGCAGCGGTCGAGGCAGCCGGCGCTGTTGATGCGGCATTTGCCTTCACCGTTCATGTTGGCCTGCTTGACCTTCTTCTTCAGGTAATCGCGCATGTGCTGGCCGCCGGCGGCGCCGCAGCATTTGGCGCCGTCTTCGCGCTGGTTGGTGCAGAAAAAAACGTGGTGTTTGAAGTACAGGTCAGTCATTTTTGAAAATCCGTATATTTGAGTGCGTTGCCGTGCGATTTTTCGATCGGGTACTTGCGCGCATTGAGCGCCAGCTTGTCGGTGGCGGCGTCGAGCAGGTCGATGTCCAGCAGGTCGGACAGCCGGGTCAGGTAGATCAGCACGTCGGCGATTTCCTGGCGCACTGCTTCGTGCTGTTCGGCGCTCAGGTGCTGGCTTTGCTCCGGGGTCAGCCACTGGAAGGGCTCCAGCAGCTCCGCCGCTTCCACGGAGAGGGCCATCACCAGATTCTTGGGGTTGTGGTAGCGTTCCCATGCGCGCGCCTCGGCGAACTCGCGGATGCGCAGGCGCAGGGTGTCGAGGCTGTCGATTGCATGCTGGCTCATCGGCAGCATAATACCGCGGCAGACGTCGGGCTTACGACATCCTTGTCGGGCGGCCAACGCCCCGTTCTTTGTGCGGCGGGGTAGTCCCTTTATTTATCAAGGCTGCTGGCGGTTTATGGTTTGGCCTGGGGTTTGCTTGCAGTCCTTGAAGATAAGACTAGTTTTTAAATTCGCTCTGGCATAATGCCATCGAATTAACTGCATATAAGGGAGGGTGGACATGTTTACGATCAAGAAGCATATCGCACGTACGGGCGTGGTGTTGGCCATGGCTGCTCTGGCAGGCTGCGCCAGCACGCCGACTTATCCGCCTGCTCCCGAGCGTACCGGGCAGTTCGACTGGAATTATCTGGTCGGCCCGGGCGATTCGGTCCAGGTCTTTGTCTGGCGCAATCCCGAAGTGTCCGGCAGCTTCCCGGTGCGCCCCGACGGCAAGATGACCATGAACCTGATCGAAGACCTCCAAGCCTCCGGCAAGACCCCCACCCAACTGGCGCGCGACATCGAAAAGGCGCTGGCCAAATACATCCAGGAACCCATTGTCACCGTCATCGTCGCCGGCGGCACCGGTCCGTTCGACCAGCAACTCCGCGTAATCGGCGAGGCGGCCAAACCGCAGGCGCTGAACTACCGGGAAAAAATGAGCCTGATCGACCTGATGATTGCGGTCGGCGGCATCACCGATTTTGCCGCGGGCAACAAGGCTTACATTCTGCGTACCGTGGACGGCAAGCAGGAACGCCTGGGCGTTCGCCTGGAAGACCTGCTCAAAGGCGGCGACATTTCAGCCAACGTGGACATTCGTCCGGGCGACGTGCTGGTGGTGCCTGAAAGCCTGTTCTAAGTGTGTCTGCGCCGCTTTGCGGCGCTTTTTGATGGGACGTACACATGGATCAAGTGCTGCAACAAATTCTGGGGTATGCCAAGGCCGCCTGGCGGCGGCGCTGGTGGGGCGTGGCGGTGGCCTGGCTGGTGTGCATCGTCGGCTGGACCTGGGTGATGATGATTCCCGATCGCTATGAGGCGTCGGCGCGCGTGTATGTGGACACGCAAACCCTGTTGAAGCCGCTGTTGACGGGTTTGGCCGCACAGCCGAACATCGAGCAGCAGATCAAGCTGATGACGCGCCAACTGGTGAGTCGGCCGACCCTGGAAAAGGTCGCGCGCATGACCGATCTGGATGTCAAGGCCAAAACTCCCGAACAGACCGAGGTGATGCTGAATGGCCTGGCGAGCAAGATATCGATTGCCGACGCCGGACGCGAAAACCTCTACACCATCAGCTATCAGGACGCCGATGGCGACCTGGCGAAAAAAGTGGTGCAGTCGCTGCTGACCATTTTTGTGGAAACCAGCCTTGGCAAGACCCGGCAGGACATTTCCAGCTCTGCGCGCTTCATCGAAGAGCAGCTGCAGCAATATCAGCAGAAGCTCACCGACGCCGAAAATGCGCTGACCGAATTCAAGCGCAAGCACATCGGCATGATGCCGGGGCAGGGCGGCGACTATTACGCCAAGTTGGCCGAAACCGCGGCGCAGTTGCGCCAGGCGCAGCTTGACCAGCAGGAAGCGGTCAACCGCCGCAACCAGCTGAAGCGGCAGCTGGCCGACGAGGAACCGGAGCTGACCGCTGCGGCTGCGGCGGTATCGACGCACAGCGAAATCGATGGCCGTATCCAGGCGCTGCAAAAGCAGATGGATCAACTGCGGCTGCAGTACACCGATCTGCATCCCGACATCCAGTCGACCAAACGACTGATCGAAAAGCTGGAAGCGCAGAAGAAAATCGACCTCGCCGATCGCAAGGCCGCCGATCCGACGGGTGCCCGAATACAAAATCCGGTCTATCAGCAGCTCACCATTGCCATCGCCGAGGCAGACGCCACCGTTTCTTCGCTGGGTGCGCGGGTGGCCGAATATCAGCGCCGTTATGGCGAACTGCGCAACGCCTCCAACATGATTCCGCAGGTGGAGCAGGAATACACCCAACTGATGCGCGACTACGGCGTCTACCGCCAGAACTACGATGCCCTGCTGAAGCGCCGCGAATCGGTCACCATGTCAGGCGAGGTCGAAAGCAAGACCGATACTGTCGACTTCCGCGTGATCGATCCGCCCTTCGTGCCAAGCCAGCCGGCGTGGCCAAATCGTCCGCTGTTCCTGTCGCTGGTGACCCTGGGCGGGCTGGTCGCCGGCATCGCAGTGGCTTTCCTGCTGAGTCAGTTGCGCCGCACCGTAACCGACCGCCGCGTCCTGCGCGAACTGACCGGACTGCCGCTGCTGGGTGCGGTGGCGCGGGTGGAAACCCCTGAATCCCAGCGCCGCAAACGCAAGGGTCTGCTGACCTATGCGGCTGCGCTGGGCAGTCTGATTGCCGCGTATGGCGCGGTGATGGTCCTGCAACTGGTCGTAACGCGTGCCGGCTAGGAGAAACCATGAGCATTATTGAAAAAGCGGCCGGCAAGATTGGCGCAGGCACTCCCCAGCCGGCTTCCCGCGATGCCGACAGCCATTCCGGCCAGGACGCCAGCCTGATCGAAAATGCGCTCAACAAGCAGCGCAGCAGCCACGCGGCCCCCTTCGTCGCCACGCCGGTCGAGCCGATGTTCAACAATCCGGATACCCTCGCGATGGAAGGCGGTAGCCAGGTGCAGTCGATCAATCTGGCGCGCCTGCACCGCATGGGCGTGGTGGCACCGGACGCCGAAAAAAGCCAGATTGCCGAAGAGTTCCGCATCATCAAGCGCCCGCTGATAGCCAATGCTTTCGGCCAGGGCACCGCGCGGGTCAAGAACGGCAATCTCATCATGATCACCAGTTCGCTGCCGGGGGAGGGCAAGAGCTTCTGCGCCATCAATCTCGCCATTTCGATGGCGATGGAAATGGACCGCACCGTGCTGCTGATCGATGCCGACGTCGCCAAACCGCGCATCCCGGAATACCTCGGCATCCACGCCGACAAGGGCTTGCTTGATGTGCTGCAGGACAAGGATCTGAAGCTGTCCGACGTGCTGATCAAGACCGATATCGCCAAGCTGACCGTGCTGCCCGCCGGCCGCACATACAAACGCGCAACCGAATTGCTGGCGAGTGCCGCCATGACCCGCCTGGTCGAGGACATCGGGAACCGCTACCCGGACCGCATCATCCTGTTCGACTCCCCGCCCTTGCTGGCGACCAGCGAATCGAGCGTGCTGGCCACCCACATGGGCCAGATCGTCATGGTGGTGGAAGCCGAAAAAACCTCGCAGGAGGCTGTGCACGAAGCGCTCAGTCACATCCAGTCATGTGAAGTGGTGGGCATGTTGCTGAACAAGACTACACCGACCCCGGGCGCAGATTATTACTATGGCTACTATGGCAGTTACGGCAAATAAGCTACACCCACGCAGCGCCGAGGCGGCGCCGCACAGTCGAGCGCCCCTGGCAGGCGCTTTTTCTGTATTCATGGCAATGGCGTTCGCATCGACTGCGCACGCGCTCGACTGGCGCTTCGAGCCCAGCGTCAGCGCGTCGGCCACCTACACCGACAATGCCAACCAGAGTGAAACCGACCCGGAAGATGCGCTGATCCTGAGCGTGATGCCGGGCTTTACCTTGAGCTCGCAAGGATCGCGCCGGGTGCGGGCCACCCTGCACTATGGCCTGAGAGGGGTGGCGCGTTTCGGCGAGGACGACAGCACCGACCTCAATCACAACCTGGGCGCCGCCGGCAACGCCGAGCTGATCGAGGATTTCCTGTTCATCGACGGCTCTGCGCGCATCTCGCAGGAACTGATTTCGCTGTTCGGCACGCCCGCCGACGCCGACATCAACGACAGCAACCGCGCCACCGTCGGCACCTATTCGATCAGCCCCTACATCAAGAAACGCCTCGGCACCTTTGCCAATGTTCAGGCGCGCTACGCCACCAGCGGCGCGATTTTCGAGAATCAAGCTGCTGCCGATTCCAGCGCGAATTCCTTTTCCGCGGCGCTAACCAGCGGCACCCGTTTCGACGATTTGAGCTGGGGCCTCAATTACTCCATCCGCAAGGCGGAGAACCGCAATGCGGCCACCCCCGACGCCAATGCCGACACCACTTTCGAGCGCGCCAGCGCCACCGTCGGTTATGCGCTCACCCGCAAGTTCCGGGTGTTCGGCACCGTGGGGCGGGACTGGAACGATTACCTCAGCGCCAGTGACATCGACGGCTCGTCCTACAGCGTCGGCTTCGGCTGGGCGCCCACGCGCCGCACCAGCGTCGAGGCCTCGGTGGGTGAACGCTATTTCGGAAACACCTACAGCTTCTCCGGCAGCCATCGCACTCGCTTGTCACACTGGACGGTGCGCTACTCGGAAGATGTCAGCGATATCACCCAGCAATTTCTGGAACAGAGTGGCCGTACTTTTTGGAAGTGTCCTATAGGGGGGCTGAATCTGTATCAGTTGGTGACCGATCCAACACAGCCGCCCGCATCAAATTGCGAGGGGCCATATGCACCGTTTGAATTAATTAGTCTGGCCTCCCCCGAGGAACTGGCTAATTTGGCAACTAATTTGGCGTTAAGGGGTGATATCGGTCTTGGGACAGCCAGTGGTATTTTCATCATTAAGAGTCTTATTGCAGGGGTGTCATGGGACATCGGCCGCCTGGGGTTTGGCCTGTCGGCACGCGACACCAGGCGTCTCTATCAGCTGTTCGGCGACGCAGAGGACCATGTCCGGGGACTGACCGGTTTCGTCAGCTATCGGATGTCTCCCCAAACCACAGCCAGCAGCGCTCTGTCGTTCACCCGTACCAGCGCGGATCCCTTGCTGGCAGGCGGTACGGCCCGAGAGGACGATCTCATCAGCTTGAGCCTCGGTCTCAACCACCGCTTCACCGACAAGCTCAGCGGCGCGCTGACTTTCCGCCACACCGAACGGGATTCGAACGCAGCGAATGCCGACTACAAAGAAAACAGTATTACGGCGTCGGCCAACATGCGCTTCTGACCGATCTGCCGGCATGGCATGGCCGTTGCTTCGCATTTTGTGCGCACACTGGCTGTGCCCCACTCAGAGATAACGGACCGTCCATGTACGAAGACTATTACCGCTTTAGCGCCAAGCCGTTCCAGCTCAATCCCGACCCGCGTTTTTTCTTTGGCTCCAAGGGACACCGGCGGGCGATGGCGTATCTGGATTACGGCCTGTCGCTGGGCGAAGGCTTCATCGTCATCACCGGCGAGGTCGGCGCCGGCAAGACCACGCTGGTGCGCAATCTGTTCCGCCAGCTCGATTCGAGCAATCTGCTCGCGGCCCAGCTGGTGTCGACCCAGCTCGACGCTGAGGATACGCTGCGCAGTGTTGCCGCCTCTTTCGGTCTGGAGCATGAGGGCCTGACCAAGTCGGCCCTGCTGAAGAACCTGGAGGATTTTCTGGCGGCGGCCGCCCGCCAGGGCAAGCGCACGCTGCTGGTGGTGGACGAGGCCCAGAACCTGACGCCGCGCGCAGTGGAAGAACTGCGCATGCTGTCCAACTTCCAGAACAACGAACGCTCGCTGATCCAGACCTTTCTGCTTGGGCAGCCCGAATTCCGTGGCATCCTGCAAAGCCCCGACATGCAGCAACTGCGCCAGCGCGTGGTGGCCTCCTACCATCTGGGGCCGCTCGATGCCGACGAGACCCGCGGCTACATCGAGCACCGCCTGCGCACCGTCGGTTGGCAGGGCACGCCGGGGTTCGATGACGCGGCCTTTGCGGCGCTGCACCGCTTTACCGCTGGCATTCCACGGCGGCTCAACACCACCTGCGACCGCCTGTTGCTGTTCGGTTTTCTCGAAGAGAAGAGTCATTTCGGCGAGGCCGAGGTCGACGAGGTGATCGCCGACCTGAAGAACGAGGTGGCGCACCAGGACTACCACGGCGCCACCGGCGTCAACAATCGTCTGCCCGAAGGCGGCATGCTGCATAACGAGGACACCCTGCGATTGGCGCAGCGCGTCGAGCAGATGGAGCGCTCGGTCAACCGCATCCTGCCCATCGTGCGCAAGATCCTCTACACCGTCAGCGAGCGCAACGCGGCAGCAGAGGAAGGCGCGTCGCCCGACAGGCACGACAACGCGCATTAAGGTTGCTCATGACCCAGGTTTTATGCGTCGCGGGCGCCCGCCCCAATTTCATGAAAATCGCGCCGGTGATGGCGGCGTTCGCCGAGACCGGCATCGCTGCGCAACTGCTGCACACCGGCCAGCACTACGACGCGGCGATGAGCGACAGTTTCTTTGCCGACCTCGGCATCCCGCGTCCCGACCATCATCTTGAAGTCGGTTCCGGCAGCCACGCGGTGCAGACCGCCGAGGTGATGAAGCGCTTCGAGCCGGTGCTCGAAAGCGCTCAGCCGCAGGCCGTCCTGGTGGTCGGCGACGTCAACTCCACCATCGCCTGCGCGCTGGTGGCGGCCAAACGCGGCGTGCGCGTGATCCACGTCGAGGCCGGCCTGCGCAGCTACGACCGCAGCATGCCGGAAGAAATCAACCGCGTGCTGACCGACCAGATTTCCGATCTCTTGTTCATCACGGAAAAGAGCGCGCTGGCGAACCTCACGCGCGAAGGCATCGATCCCGCACGCGTCGAGTTCGTCGGCAACGTGATGATCGATACCCTGTACCGCAATCTCGAGCGCGCGGTGCCGGCGAGCCGGACCCTCGGCACCGCGCTGCCGCAATACGCGGTGCTGACCCTGCACCGGCCGTCCAACGTCGACGACCGCAACACGCTTGGCGCGCTGCTCGACGTGATCGGCGAAATCAACCGCAGCCTGCCGGTGGTGATGCCGCTGCATCCGCGCACGCGCGGCAACATCGAGAAATTCGGTTTCACCGACAAGCTCGACGGCCTGCACATCCTGCCGCCGGTCGGCTATCTGGAAATGCTCGGGCTGATGCGCGATGCCAAACTGGTGCTCACCGATTCGGGCGGCATCCAGGAAGAAACCACCGCGCTTGGCGTGCCCTGCCTCACCCTGCGCGAAAACACCGAACGCCCGATCACCATCACCGAAGGCACCAACACCCTGGTCGGCCCGAACCCCGATGCGATCCGGGCGGCGTTCAACGAAGTGATGGCGGGCGGCGGCAAGGCCGGCCGCATTCCGGAATTCTGGGATGGCCGTGCGGCCATGCGCATCGCGCACACGCTGAAAGGCTGGCTGCCGCCGCATAAGGGGAAGCAGATCGCGTATGGCTGAGCGGATCAGGAATGCCATGTCGATCGACGTAGAGGACTACTTCCAGGTCTCGGCGTTCGCCCCGCACATCCGGCGCGAGGACTGGGACAGCCTGCCGTGCCGGGTCGAGCGCAACGTCGAGACGATCCTGGGCCTGCTCGACAATGCCGATGTCAAAGCCACCTTCTTCACTCTCGGCTGGATTGCCGAGCGCTACCCGCAGGTGGTGCGCCGCATCGTCGACAACGGCCACGAACTTGCCAGCCATGGCTATGGCCACCAGCGTGCGAGCGACCTCACCCCTGCCGAATTCCGCGACGACATCACCCGTGCCAAGACCCTGCTTGAGGACCTCGGCGGCGTCACCGTGCGCGGCTATCGCGCGCCGAGTTTCTCCATCAACCGGAACAACTGGTGGGCGGTCGAGGAACTGGGAAACGCCGGCTATGTGTACAGCTCCAGCATCTATCCGGTCAAACACGACCATTACGGCATGCCCGACGCGCCGCGCTTTCCGCACCGTCCCAACGGCGAGGCCGGCATCCTCGAACTGCCGCCGACGACGTTTCCCTTGCTGGGGCGCAACCTGCCCGCGGCGGGCGGCGGCTGGTTCCGCCTGCTGCCGTACCAGATGTCGCGCTGGATGCTGCGGCGCGTCAACGCGCAGGACCAGGCGCCCTGCATGTTCTATTTCCACCCCTGGGAACTCGACGCCGGACAGCCGCGCCAGCGCGGCATTTCTGCGAAGACGCGCTTTCGCCATTACGTCAATCTGCAACGTATGCCCGGCAGACTGCGGAAATTGCTGAACGATTTTGAATGGGATCGCGTCGACCGCGTTTTCCTCGCTGAAAAATGAATCTGGCCGAACAATCTTGTAGGAGCGGCGTCCTCGCCGCGAATGCGGGTGGCAATTGCGGCGAGGACGCCGCTCCTACGGGAGTGAACGTTACCGTGCGCGTGCTGCAGGCGCATGATCTCGCGCGCTGGGACGCCTATGTCAATGCGCATCCGGACGCGACATTTTTCCACCGCGCCGGCTGGAAGCGGGTGATCGAGGGCGCGTTCGGTCATCGCACGCATTTTCTGCTGGCCGAGCGCGGCGGCGAGGTGATGGGCGTGCTGCCGATGGCCGAGATCAAAAGCCGGCTATTCGGCCACAGCCTGGGATCGCTGCCGTTCTGTGCCTATGGAGGCATCCTCGCCGACCACGACGCTGCGTATCGCGCGCTCGACGAGGCGGCGCAGGCGCTCGCCCAAAAGCTCGGAGTCGGTGCGCTCGAATACCGCAACCAGACCGCGCAGCACGCCCGCTGGCCGACCAAGGACCTCTACGTAACCTTCAAGAAGGCCATCGAACCCGAAATCGAAGCCAACATGAACGCCATCCCGCGCAAGCAGCGCGCGATGGTGAGGAAGGGCATCAAGGCCGGCCTTGTCGGCGAAATCGACGCCGACACCACGCGTTTCTTCGAGGCCTATTCGACGAGCGTGCATCGTTTGGGCACCCCGGTTTTCTCGCGCAAATTCTTTCGCCTGCTGAAGGTCGAATTCGGCGACGACTGCGAAGTCCTGACCATCACCCTGGATGGCAAGGTGGTCTCCAGCGTAATGTCGTTCTATTTCCGCGACGAAGTGCTGCCGTATTACGGCGGCGGCGTCGATGCAGCGCGCGCGGTGGCCGGCAACGACTTCATGTACTGGGACCTGATGCGGCGCGCCTGCGAGCGCGGACTGAAGGTGTTCGACTTCGGCCGCAGCAAGCGCGGCACCGGCTCGTTCGACTTCAAGAAAAACTGGGGCTTCGAGCCGGCGCCGCTGCACTACGAATATTGCCTGGTGACGGATGCGGACGTTCCCGAAATCAATCCGCTCAATCCCAAATACCGGCTTTTCATCCAGGCCTGGAAAAAAATGCCGCGGGCGCTCGCCAACGTCATCGGGCCGCATATCGTGAAGAACCTGGGATGAATCAAATGCTTTTCACCACAGAGGCACAGAGACACAGAGAAAAGCTGTTTCCTTTTGGCGGGACAGCGAATGTGATCTTCTCTGTGCCTCTGTGTCTCTGCGGTAGCTTTTTTCTTTCAGCTTGACCATGGACGGGCTGCTGTTTCTCGCGCATCGCATCCCGTTCCCGCCCAACAAGGGTGACAAGATCCGCTCGTATCATCTGCTGCGGCATCTCAGCGCGCGCTATGAAATCCATCTTGGGGCCTTCATCGATGATCCGGATGACTGGCAGTACCGGGACGCCCTGAAGCCGTATTGCGCGTCGATCAATCTGTTGCCGCTCCACCCGGGCCGCGCCAAGCTGGCGAGCCTTGCCGGCCTGCTGAGCGGCGAGGCACTGACGCTGCCGTATTACCGCAACCGCGCGCTCGCGCGCTGGGCCGATGAACTGGCCGCTTCCGGCACGGTGACGCGCGGGCTGGCCTTTTCCTCGGCGATGGCGCAATTCATGCCGCCCGGTCTGGCCCGCCGCGTGCTCGACATGGTCGACGTCGATTCCGACAAATGGACCCAGTACGCGCCGACGCAGCGCTGGCCGCTGTCGTGGGTGTATGCGCGCGAAGGCCGCAAGCTGGCTGAATGGGAAGCGCAGGCAGCGCAGGATTTCGACGCCACCCTGCTGGTGTCGGAGGATGAGGCGGCGCTGCTGCAGCAACGCGTGCCGCAGGCCAAAAACAGGATCGGCGCGTTCGAGAACGGCGTCGACGCCGACTATTTTTCGCCCGCCCGCGATTACCCGGACCCCTACCCCTCCGATGTCCAGGGCGTGGTGTTCACCGGCGCCATGGACTACTGGCCGAACATCGATGCCGTCATCTGGTTTGCCGAACGGATCTTCCCGGCGGTGCGCGCGGCGGTGCCGGGCGCTCAGTTCACCATCGTCGGCAGCCGGCCCGGCGAGGCGGTGCTGGCGCTGGCGCGCCAGCCCGGCGTCGTTGTCACCGGCGGCGTGCCCGACGTGCGGCCCTGGCTGGCCCACGCCGCCTGCGCCGTGGCGCCCCTGCGCATCGCGCGCGGGGTGCAGAACAAGGTGCTCGAAGCGATGGCGATGGCGCGTCCCATCGTCGCCAGTGCGCAGGCCGCCGAGGGTATTCGCGCCGAAGCCGGGCGCGACTTCCTCCTTGCGCGGGGCGAGGCCGAGTTTGCCAGCGCCGTGGTGACGCGCCTGCGGACCGCTACAACAGCCGCACCCGCGCGCGACTGCATCCTGGCGAATTATGACTGGGCCCGCAATCTGAGCGCGATCGATCCCCTGTTTGAGCCGGCGCCGGCCGCCCAACCCGTTCTGGAGACTTGCCCCGCATGAATGCTTTGCCCGACACCCTCCCCGCCACCCCGCGCAGCGCATGGCGGCTGCCTGGGGTGCTGACCGTCAGCGTCCTGCTGGTCCTGGTCGGCGTGTTCTGGCCGACCTTCTACTCGATGGTCGAAATATGGGAGCGCTCGGAAACCTTCACCCATGGCTATCTCATTTTCCCCATCAGCGCCTGGCTCATCTGGCGCAATCGGCATGAACTGGCACGGGTGCAGCCGCGCCCCGACCTGCGCGGCCTGATTCTGCTGGCTGGGGCCGGCGCAGGCTGGCTGCTGGCCGACGCCGGCAGCGTCAACGTGGTCGCGCAATACGCCTTCATCTTCATGCTGATTGCAGTGGTGTGGACGCTGCTCGGCTGGGCCTTCGTGTGGGCGGCGTTTTTCCCCCTGGTGTTCCTGCTGTTTGCAGTGCCGGTGGGCGAATTCCTGATCCAGCCGCTGATGGGGGTAACCGCCGACTTCACCGTGGCGATGCTGCAGTTCACTGGCATCCCGGTGTACCGCGAAGGCACATTCTTCAGCATTCCAAGCGGCGACTGGTCGGTGGTCGAGGGCTGCTCCGGTCTGCGCTATCTGATCGCCTCGGTCACCCTTGGCGTGCTGTATGCCTATCTCACCTATCGCTCGTGGAAGCGCCGCCTGCTGTTTTCGATTGCCGCGATCATCGTGCCGGTCTTTGCCAACAGCGGGCGCGCCTACATGATCGTGATGATCGCCCACCTGTCCGACATGAAGCTGGCGCTGGGCGTCGACCATTACATCTACGGATGGGTGTTTTTCGGCCTGGTCATGCTGCTGCTGTTCTGGATCGGCAGCTTCTGGCGCGAGGACGACCAGCCGGCGCCCGGCCAGCCCGAACGCAGCATGGCGCCTGCAGGCCGCATCCGGGCGCTGCCGATCGTCCCGGTGGCCGTGGCGGCGCTGGCGGTGGCGGCCCTGTGGCCGGCCTATGCCGGCTGGCTCAAGACGCGCCCGCTGCCCGACATGCCCGCCTTGCAGATCGAGGCGCAGGGTGGCTGGCAGCCCACCGACGCCTTCACTACCTGGGTGCCGCACTGGGTCGGCGCCGATCGCCAGTTGCGCCAGCCCTATGCACAGGCCGGGCGCAAGGTGATGCTGGAGTTGAATTACTACGTGACTCAGCGGCAGGATGCCGAACTCATCAACTCGCAGAATTACATGATCCCGCAGAAGAACCCGGCATGGTCGAACGTTGGTGAAACCCTCGCCACGGTGGAGATCGGCGGCGAACCGCGGCAGGTGCGGCAGGCCAAAATGCGTGGCAGCGATGGCCAGCGCCTGCTGGTCTGGCAGTGGAACCTGATCAACCAGCGTCCTGTCGTCAGCGACCATGCCGCCAAACTGATCCTCGCGCTCGACCGCGTACGGCTGAAGCGTGACGACGGCTTGTCGGTGCTGATCGCCACCCCCTACGAGGAAACGGCGATCGAGACGGCTGCTGCGACCCTGGCGCGCTTCGCCGCCGACATGGAGCCCGCGATCGGGCGCACGCTCGACCAGGTTGACGGGAAGTGACCGCACACATCGTGCACATCGTCCACCGCTTCGACACCGGCGGCATGGAAAACGGCATGGTCAACCTGTTCAACACCCTGCCGCCGGAGCGCTACCGCCACACCGTGGTGGCGCTCACCGACTACAGCGGTTTTCGCCACCGCATCACCGCGCAGCGGGTCGACTTCCATGCGCTGCATCGCCCGCCCGGGCACAGCCTGGGCTGGGCAGTGAGGCTGTGGAAGCTGCTGCGAAAACTCAAACCCGACCTGGTGCACACCCGCAACCTGGCTGCGCTGGAAGCGCAGTTCGTGGCCGCCGCCGCCGGCATTCGCGCCACCGTGCACGGCGAGCATGGGCGCGACGTGTTCGACCTTCACGGCCGCAACTGGAAATACAACCTGCTGCGCCGCGCCGCGCGGCCCCTGGTGTCGAACTACATTGCCGTGAGCCGCGATCTCGAAACCTGGCTGCGCCAGATCATCCACGTGCCGCCGCACAAGCTGAACCAGATCTACAACGGCGTCGACAGCACGAAATTCCGGCCGCGCGCGGGGGCACGGCCCGAGTTCGCACATCCCGAGAGCATCGTGTTCGGTTCGGTCGGGCGCATGGTCGAGGTCAAAGATTACCCCTTGCTCACGCGTGCCTTCATCCAGCTGATGCGGCAGCAGCCCGAGCGGGCCGAGCGCGCACGGCTGGTCATCGTCGGCGACGGGCCCGCGCGCGAGGCCTGCCTTGAACTGCTGCAGGGCGCCGGCCTGTCCCATCTAGCCTGGTTTCCGGGCGCGCGCGACGACATTGCCGAGATCATGCAGGCGCTCGACGTGTTCGTCCTGCCCTCCAAAAACGAGGGCATTTCCAATACCATCCTCGAAGCGCTGGCGAGCGGGCTGCCGGTGATCGCCACCGCAGTGGGCGGCAATCTCGAACTGGTGGAGGACGGCGTCAACGGCCTGCTGGTGACGCCCGGCGATGTGGCCGAGATGGTACAGGCCTTGCTTTTCTACCTGGATACGCCGGCGCGCATCGCGGAGCATGGTGAAACCGCACGGCGGCAGGCGGTGCAGCGCTTCAGTATTCCGGCCATGGCCGCGGCCTATGCGGCGGTATACGATAAAGCTTTGGGGCGCCGTGGGCGTGCGAATTCATAAAGTGACGGCCGTCATTGCGAGCGAAGCGAAGCAATCCAGAAATGCCTGCTGGATCGATGCGCTGGATTGCCGCGCTTCGCTCGCAATGACGAACTGACCGGTGTTGCACTGGCGTCGAAGCGCCGTCAGGCAGCCCGGGAAATTGACAGGAACAGGGACAAGACAACAACCATGTGCGGCATAACCGGCATTTTCGATACCCGCGAGGCGAGCGAGATTTCACGCGATCTGCTCAATCGGATGAACGAAACCCAGTTCCACCGCGGACCCGACGAAGGCGGCCTGCACCTGGAGCCGGGCCTGGGTCTGGGACACCGGCGCTTGTCCATCATCGACCTCTCCACCGGCCAGCAGCCCTTGTTCAACGAGGACGGCTCGGTCGTCGTCGTGTTCAACGGCGAAATCTACAATTTTCAGGAACTGGTGCCCGAACTGGTGGCGCTCGGCCACCACTTCCGCACCCATTCCGATACCGAAGTCATCGTCCACGCCTGGGAAGCCTGGGGCGAAGCCTGTGTCGAGCGCTTCCGCGGCATGTTTGCGTTTGCATTGTGGGACCGCAAGCAGGAAACCCTGTTCGTGGTGCGCGACCGTTTCGGCGTCAAGCCGCTGTATTACGCCTTCCTCGACACCGGAGAATTCATTTTCGGCTCCGAACTGAAGTCGCTGATGGTGCATCCCTGCCTCACGCGCGACATCGACCCGCTGGCGGTCGAGGACTATTTCGCCTACGGCTATGTGCCGGAGCCGCGCACCATTTTCAAGCGCGTCTGCAAGCTGCCGCCCGGCTTCACGCTCACCCTCAGGCGCGGTGAAGCGCGCGCGCTGCCGAAGCAGTACTGGGACATGCCGTTCACGCCGGTGGCGGTGAAGGACGAAGCCAGCGCAATGGACGAGTTGGTCGCACGCATGCAGGAATCGATCCGCCTGCGCATGATTGCCGACGTGCCGCTCGGTGCCTTCCTGTCGGGCGGCGTCGATTCCAGCGCGGTGGTGGCGATGATGGCCACGCAGTCGACGGCCCCGGTGAACACCTGCTCGATCGGCTTCGATGACCCGGCCTTCAACGAAATCGAATTCGCCCAACAGGTGGCTGACCGCTATCACACCCATCATCACGTCGAGACCGTCGCCGCCGACGATTTCAGCCTGGTCGGCCAGCTCGCCCAGGTGTACGACGAGCCCTACGCCGACTCATCCGCGCTGCCCACTTACCGGGTCTGCGAACTGGCGCGGAAGCACGTGAAAGTCGCGCTGTCCGGCGACGGCGGCGACGAGCATTTCGCCGGCTATCGGCGCTACCGCTGGTTCCGCTACGAGGAGCGCATGCGTTCAGTCATTCCACTTGGCCTGCGCCGCCCGTTGTTCGGCGCGCTCGGCAGGCTCTACCCCAAGGCCGACTGGGCGCCGAAAGTGTTCCGCGCCAAGACCACCTTCGAGGCGCTGGCGCGCGACACCGTCGAGGGCTATTTCCACGGCGTCTCGCTGTTGTCCGATGCGCAGCGCATGCAGCTGTTCTCGCCCGCCTTCAAGCGCGAGCTGCAGGGCTACCAGGCGGTGGAAGTGCTGCGCCGCCACGCCGCGGTGGCGCCCACCGACGACCCGCTGTCGCTGGTGCAGTATCTCGACATGAAAACCTACCTCGTCGGCGACATCCTCACCAAGGTCGACCGCGCCAGCATGGCGCATGCGCTCGAAGTGCGCGAGCCGCTGCTCGACCACGAACTGATGGGCTGGGTCTCCGGCTTGCCGGTTGATCTCAAGCTGCGCGGCACCGAAGGCAAATACCTGCTGAAAAAGGCGATGGAACCCTATCTGCCGAACGACGTGCTGTACCGCAGGAAAATGGGCTTCTCCGTTCCGCTCGCCGCCTGGTTCCGCGGCCCGCTCGCCGCCACCATCCGCAGCGTCGTGCTGGGCGAGCGGCTGGCCTCCACCGGCATGTTCAACCAGGACTTCCTGCGCGACGTGGTCGAGGCGCACCAGTCCGGCCGCCGCGACTATTCGGTGATCCTGTGGACCGTGCTGATGTTCGACGCCTTCCTCGGCCAGGTGCTGGGCATGGACGAGACGGAAAGGCAGGCGGCATGACCGCAGTCTCGATGCCCGTCATTGCGAGCGAAGCGAAGCAATCCAGTCATCGTGGCGCGAAGCACGAAAGTCACTGGTATGCATCCATTCTGGATTGCCCTCAAGGACTCCGATCCACTATGGGCTCAAGCCCATGTGGAATCGTATGCCGCGCTGCGCTCGCAATGACGGCATATAAACAAGCTGACACCCCATGAAAATCCTCCACGTCTTCGACCACACCCTGCCGCTGCATTCCGGCTACACCTTCCGCAGCGCGGCGATCCTGCGCAACCAGCGGAAAATGGGCTGGGACACCTATCACCTGTCCGGGCCCAAGCAGATCAATTGCACGGTAATGGAAGAGGACGCCGACGGCCTGCATTTCTACCGCACGCCGAAGCCGACCGGGCTGCTGGCACGGTTGCCCGGTGGCGATCCCTTCGCGGTGATGGGCGCGATCGAAAAGCGCCTGCTGGCTTTGGCAAAGACACTGCGCCCCGACGTCATCCATGCCCATTCGCCCGTGCTCGACGCGGTGCCGGCGATCCGCGTCGGCCGCAAGCTCGGCATTCCGGTCGTGTATGAAATCCGGGCCTTCTGGGAAGATGCCGCGGTCGACCATGGCAGCACGAAGGAAGGCAGCCTGCGCTATCGGCTTACCCGCGGACTGGAAACCTGGGTCGTGAAGCACGCCGACGCCGTCACCGTCATCTGCGAAGGCCTGCGTCGCGATCTGGTCGCGCGCGGTATACCCGCCAACAAGATCACCGTCATCCCCAACGCCGTCGACATCGACAAGTTCGAAATGGGCGGCAAACCCGATGCCGGACTGAAAATGAAGCTCGGTTTGGGCAACAGCCGCGTGCTTGGCTTCATCGGCTCGTTCTACGCCTACGAAGGGCTCGATCTGCTGATCGCGGCGCTGCCCGCCATCCTCAGGCAGATGCCCGACGTCAAGCTGCTGCTGGTCGGCGGCGGGCCGCAGGATGCCGCGCTGAAGCAGCAGGTGATGGCGCTCGACCTGAAGGACCGCGTGGTGTTCACCGGGCGCGTGCCGCACGCCGAGGTGAACCGCTATTACGACCTGATCGACGTGCTGGTCTATGCGCGCCATCCGATGCGGCTGACCGAACTCGTCACCCCGCTGAAGCCGCTGGAGGCGATGGCGCAGGGGCGGCTGATGGTCGCGTCCGACGTCGGCGGCCACAAGGAACTGATCCGGGACGGCAAGACCGGCGTGCTGTTTCGCGCGGGCGATGCGGGCGACCTCGCCGGCAAGGTGGTGGCGCTTATGAAAAACGAGCAGGACTGGGACGGCATGAAGAAAGACGGCCGCCATTTCGTCGAGACCGAGCGCAACTGGGTCGCCAGCGTGGCGCGCTACCGCGGCGTCTACGGCAGCCTCGTCAAACCCGGGATGGAGACTGCGCGTGCCTGAATCGCGCACTGCCGCAGCCGACCGCATCGACCTGGTCGTGTTCAGCGCGCTCTTCCCCAGCGCGGCGCGCCCCGGCGCCGGAATGTTCATCCGCGAGCGCATGTTCCGCGTCGCCCAGCACCGGCCGCTCGTCGTCGTCTCGCCGCAGCCGTGGTTTCCCGGGCAGTCGCTGATCCGCCTGCTGCGCCCCGGCTACCGTCCGCAGGCCCCGGCGCTGGAAATCCAGCAGGGCATTCGGGTATACCACCCACGCTATCTGTCGGTACCCGGCCTGTTGCGCCGATTCGACGGCTGGTCGATGGCGCTGGCGAGTTTCGCCCTGATGCGGAAACTGAAATGCCAGGGCGCGCGCCTGATCGACGCCCACTTCACCTACCCCGACGGCGAAGCCGCCACCCGGCTGGGCCGCTGGCTCCAGCTTCCGGTCACCATCACCCTGCGCGGCACCGAAGTGCCGCACAGCAGGAACCCGGCGCTGCGTCCGCGCCTCGCGCGCACCCTCATAGCCGCCGCCCGGGTGTTCGCCGTGTCCGATTCGCTGCGCCGGCTGGCGATCGAGCTGGGCGCCGCCGCGGAGAAAACCGAAGTCGTCGGCAATGGTGTCGACACGGCACGCTTTCATCCGGTCGACCGTATTGCAGCGCGTCAGAAATACGGCCTGCCGCAGGATGCCAAAGTGCTCGTCTCGGTCGGCGCATTGGTTCCGCGCAAGGGCATGCACCGCGTCATCGAGGTGGTGCCGGCGCTGCTCGAGCGCCATTCCGACCTGCATTACGCCATCGTCGGCGGCGCCAGCCCCGAAGGCGACAATCGCGCCGAACTCACGGCCCAAGTGGGACGGCTGGGGTTGGCCGAGCGCGTGCATTTCCTCGGCCCCCTGCCGCCGGACGAACTTAAATGGCCGCTGTCGGCAGCCGATATTTTCGTGCTCGCCACCGGCAACGAAGGCTGGGCCAACGTCTTTCTCGAAGCCATGGCCTGCGGCCTGCCGGTGGTCACCACCGACGTCGGCGGCAACACCGAAGTGGTCTGCCGCGCCGAACTCGGCAGCATCGTGCCGTTCGGCGATGAGGCGGCCCTGCAGCGGGCGCTGGACAATGCGCTCGACAAGGACTGGGACCGCGACGCGATCCTTGAATACGCCCGGGCCAATCAATGGGACACGCGGGTGGCACAGCTGCTGCGCGCGTTGGCTCCTTTGCTCGACGCTGTCTACCCGAGACCATCTGCTTCGGCAGCGGCCGAACGATGAACCGCGCAAAGCCCGCCACCGGACACGATGCGCGCAGCCTGGCGGTACGCATTCGCCACGCCATTTGGCGCCAGGGGAAAGCCTTGCGCCAGCGCCTGCGGCCGCGCCCTGTCGCCCAGTACGTATTCGTTGCCGGCATGCAGCGTTCCGGCACCAACCTGCTAATGGATGTGCTGGACGCCAGTGCGGCGACCCAGGTGTTCCACGAAACCGACCCGCGCGCGTTCGAACGCTACGAAATGCGTGATCTGGCCGTGATCCGGCAGCTGGCGCAGCACTGCCCGGCGCCGGTGTTCGTGATCAAGGCGCTGTGCGAGCTCGATCGCATCAAGCACTTGATGGACACCTTCAGACCCGCAAAAACCGTGTGGGTCGTGCGCGACTGGCGTGACAGCGTCAGTTCGGCGATCAAGTCCTTCGGCAATTTCGTGCCGCAATGGAGCAGGCTGGCGCGGGGCGATGCAGGCGACTGGCGCGGCCGCGGCATGTCGGAAGCCACGCGCGAATTGCTCGCTGCGCTGTACCACCCGGACGCCAGCGAGGCCGAGGGCGCGGCGGTCATGTGGTTCTATCGCAATGCCCTGTTCTTCGAGCAGCAGCTGGCTGCCGATTTCCGCGTGCGCGTCGTGTTCTATGAGGATCTGGTGCAGCATGCCGAGCGCGAGGTGGAAACGGTATATGGCTTCCTCGGGTTGCAGGGTTTCAATCAACGGGTTGCCGGGCGCATTCATGCGCGTTCGGTCAAGCATCGCAGCCCGCCGGATATCGCGCCGGCCGTGGCGGCCTTGTGCGACGAACTGCTGGCGCGTTTCCGGGCGCATGCCCGCCAGGGGCGAGCATGAGCGTACCGGCCTGGTTCGCCCGCAGCGTCTACCGTGCACAGGAAGCGGTAATGCAACGCCCGACCTTTGCGATGCTCGCTGAACTCGAGCGTACGCAGTGGCTGTCGCGGGAGGGTATCGAGGCCTATCAGACGCAGCGCCTGAACAAGCTACTGGCCAGTGCCTTGGCGCACAGCCCCTGGCACGCAGACCGGTTGCGTACTGCGGGATTAGATGAAGCTGCCAAGGCCGGTGCGTTGACACTGGCCGATCTGACTCGCCTGCCGACGATGAACAAGCGCGATGCCCGCGACAACGTCGAGCAACTCGTCTGGCGCGGGGTGCCGGGACGGGTCTTCCAGTACACCACAGGGGGGTCCAGCGGTGAGCCGCTCATCTTCTATTTCGGCCGTGAGCGCCAGGCCTCCGATGCTGCAGGCCGCATGCGCGCACGGCGCTGGTGGGGGGTGGAGCCGGGCGAGCGCGAAGCTTATCTGTGGGGCGCGCCGGTTGAACTGAACAAGACCGACCGCATCAAGATCCTGCGTGACCGGTTGGTCAACCAGTTGGTGCTGAACGCCTTCGCCATGTCGCCCGAGCGTATGGACCATTATCTCGATGCCCTGCAGGCATGGCAGCCGAAGTGCCTGTACGGCTACGCCTCCAGCGTTGCCCTGCTGGCGGCCCATGCCGAGGCGCGGCAACGCACGCTTTGTCTGCCGCAGCTGCGCATGGTGTGCACGACGGGCGAGCCGCTTTACCCGCACCAGCGCGAACTCATCGCACGGATATTCGGTGCGCCGGTGGCGAACGAATTTGGCAGCCGCGACATCGGCTTTACCGCGCACGAGGCGCCAGGCGGGCAGATGCTGCTGATGAGCGAAAGCCACATCGTCGAGGTGCTGGACCAGGCCGGACGGCCGGTGGCCCCGGGCGAGGCAGGCGAGGCCGTGATCACCGGCCTGACTTCAGCGGCCCAGCCTTTCATCCGCTATCGAACCGGCGACGTGCTGCGCTTGTCCAGCGAACCGCCCGCCGGCGGGCAGGGGTTGCACGTGATCGCCGAGGTGACGGGGCGACAGACCGATTTTGTCGTCGCAGCCGATGGCCGCGTCATGCATGCGCTGGCCGTGATTTATGTGCTGCGCGCCGTGCCCGGCATTGTCCAGTTCAAGTGCATCCAGCATGCGCTCGACCGTATGGAAGTGCAGATCGTGCCGGATGCGGGCTGGAACGAGGCTGCCCGCAATGCCGTGGTGGCCGGACTACACGCCCGCCTGGGTGAAGCCCTGAAAGTGGAACTGCACATGCTGGACGAGATTCCGCCCGAGGTCTCCGGCAAGCACCGCTATGTGGTGAGCCATGTGCCGCTTGCGGAAAGCTTGAAGCAGGCTGCGGCGTGAACTTGAGTTGATCTAAACAAAATTATGAAACCTTCATCCCTCATCCAGCTTCCTCTACGCTACAAGCCCTGGCAAGGACGCCATCTGCGTCTGGTGATGCAGGACATCGCCGGGACTGCCCGCCAGCCCGAGCAGGACAACCGCACCCATTTGCGCGGTGCCATCGACTGGCTGTGCCGCGCGCAGGATGTGCGCAAACACAAGCCCGATGCCGGCGGGGTCGCCGCCGGCTGGAGCTTCGAGGACGGCTGGCTGCCCAGCTATCCCGAGACCACCGGCTACATCATCGAGACGTTCATTGCCGCTGCGGAATACCTCGACCGTCCGGAGCTGATCGAGCGCGCCGGGAAAATGATCGACTGGGAACTGTCGCTGCAAACCGCCGATGGTGCATTCCCCGGCCATTTTGGCGAGGCCGGAAGCCACCCGGTGATTTTCAACCAGGGCCAGATCATGCATGGCCTGGTCGCGGGGTATATGTCGCTCAATCGCCAGGACTGTCTGGAAGCAGGCGTACGCGCCGGCCACTGGCTGCTGGCGCAGCAGGATGAGGACGGCTGCTACCGCAAGTTCGAGCATAACGGTGTGCCGCACGTCTACAACACGCGCTCCATCTGGGCCCTGGCGACCGTGGGCGTGGTGGCGAACGAGCCTGAATTCATTGCGGCAACCCGGCGCAACCTCGACTGGGCACTGAAACAGCAGACGCCAAGCGGCTGGTTTGCTACCAATGCCTTCGTGCCGGGCCGGCATCCCTTCACCCATACCATCGCCTACGCCATCCGCGGCTTTGTCGAAGTGGCGGTCTTGCTGGGTGAGGAGCGCTATCTCCGGGCCGCCGAAATCGCCGCCCGCGGCCTGATGGCGAAACAGCGCAGCGATGGCTGGCTCGCCGGCACCTACGACGACGGCTGGACGCCGACGGCAAGCTATGCCTGCGTCACCGGCGTCGCGCAAATGGCGCTGTGTTGGCTGCGGCTGGCACAGATCAGCGGGGACAAGAGCTACCGCGATGCCGCCTGGCGCGCGCGTGCCAACGTCAATCGCACGCAGCGGCTGGAAGAAGACGACCATGTCGTGCGCGGCGCCATTCCAGGCTCGGCGCCGATCTGGGGCGCGTATTCCCGCTTCGAATTCCCCAACTGGGCAGCAAAGTTCTTCGCCGACGCGCTGATCATGGACATGGCCAATGTGCCGGTGCCACCCGTCCCGGCTGCGGCCAGGGGTCTGCCAAGATGAGCCGGCTGCGGATCATGATCCTGTGCGGGCGCAGCGCCCGCCACCTGCACGTCGCCAACGCCCTGTGCCGCGCTGGCGAGGCGCTCGCCATCGTGCAGGAAACCGGCGGCGAGTGGAAACTGAAAAAAACCCTGAAAAAACTGCGGCCGGACAATCTGTTCCGCAAGGGCTGGCGATGGCTGCGCGACCGCCGCCGCTACACCGGCAATCCCGAAGCCAAATTCTTTTTTCCGCATGGCGAACCCCGGCTCGACCATCCTGAACTCGTGCGCGAGGTCCCGCACATCAACCACCCCGATGTGGTGAAGCTGGCGCGTGAACTCAAGCCCGACCTGATCTGCGTGTTTGGTACCTCGCTGATCCGCGGCGACCTGCTGAACGAAGGCCGCCTCGGCATCGTCAACCTGCATGGCGGGCTGTCGCCCGAATACCGCGGCGCCGACTGCACCTTCTGGGCGCTGTACAACGGTGAACCGGAAAAGGTCGGCTGCACCCTGCATTACATCGATGCCGGCATCGACACCGGCCGCCTGATCGCCCACATCAGTCCGGAAGTGCGCGATGGCGACGGCGAACTTGAACTGTTTTGGCGCGCGGTGCAGGATAGCGCCGAGGTCTACGCCGAAGCAGTTGCGCGACTTGCCCGGGGCGAACGACTCGGCTTGGCGCAGCCCGGCAAGGGTCGTCTGTATCAGGTCAGGGACCGCGGCCTGCGCCACGAGCGGGCACTGGCGGCGCGGCTGGCTTCCGGCATGCTGTCGGGTATGGCGTTACCTGGAAGAGTCCGCTGGTTTACGAGTGATTCAGTACCGGAGCGAAACGCATGAGAGACATACTGGTCACCGCGATTGTGTTCGGCGCGCTGCCGTTTATTTTCAAGCGCCCCTGGATCGGCATCATGCTCTGGTGTTGGCTGGGGTACATGAACCCTCATCGCCAAGCCTGGGGTTTCGCCTACGATTTCCCATTCGCCTTTATCTGCGCCATCGTCACCATCACCGCCTTCGTGTTCTCGCGAGAGAAGAAAGAAATGGTCTGGACGCGCGAGACGGTATTGCTTCTGATATTCATCGGCTGGATGCTCATCACCACGATTTTCTCGTTTTATCCCGAGCTGGCTTGGGTTCAGTGGAACAAGGTGTGGAAAATCCAGCTCATGGTTTTTCTCACGGCCATAATCATCAAAGAGCGCCAGCATCTGCACTGGATGATCTGGATCATTGCCTTGTCACTGGGTTACTACGGGGTCAAGGGCGGCATATTCACCATCGTGCACGGCGGCCAGTTCAGGGTTCAGGGTCCGGCCGGCACCTTTTTCGGCGGCAACAACGAAATGGCGCTGGTGCTGGTGATGCTTATTCCTCTGGTCCGGTATCTGCATCTGCAGGCTACTCAGCAATGGGTTCGTTTTGGGTTGGCATCAGCGATGGTGTTGTCTGGTGTTGCCGCCATCGGCAGCCAGTCGCGCGGCGGGCTGTTGGCAATGGCGGCCATGGGCTTGTTCCTGTGGTTCAAGAGCCGCCACAAACTCGTTATGACCATCTACATGGCAATCGCGGTCTCGATCATGGCCGCGGTGATGCCGCAGGAATGGTATGACCGCATGGATACGATCAAGACCTATGAGACGGACGACTCGGCTCTGGGACGCATCAACGCCTGGCATACCGCATTCAATGTGGCGAAGGACCGGATATCCGGCGGCGGGTTCGATATGTTCCGGCCACCGACCTTCCGACAGTACGCCCCCGAGCCGTTCCGGGTGCACGAAGTGCACAGCATTTACTTCGAGGTGATGGGCGAGCACGGCTTCATCGGGTTTGGCATGTTCATGCTGTTGGCGGTGTTCGCCTGGTTGCGCGCCAATCAGGTCATCCGCGAGTGCAAGAATGATCCCGAGCGAAAATGGGCGGCTGACCTGGCCGCAATGATCCAGGTCAGCCTGGTCGGGTACGGGGCGGGGGGCGCATTCCTGGGGCTGGCCTATTTCGACCTCACTTATCACCTGATGGTTATTCTGATACTGGCGGCAAAGTTCTCGGGCGTGCTGGATAAAACTGCGCCTGCGATGAACCCGGTGAGAAACAGCATGCCGCTGCATCCGTCCAGCCGGTTTGATCAAGGCGCTGCGGGGCGGCGCGCATAGGTCGCCAGGAGGGGGCACCCCCGCCCGAATTTCGCACCGTCGCAACCTCTACGGCATCGGGCCGAGGGCGACCCTCCCACACCCTGTTGATCTTAGTGTTCGTTCGCTTTCAACCACTGCTCCAGCATCATCACCACCCAGACCATCACCCCGTAATAGCTGGCATGCTGACCGCGCTGCATGGCCAGCATGTGATCCAGATACGCCGGCTCCATCCAGCCGCGCTTTTTGAAGTCCGACAAACTGTCGCCGACGATGTCGCCGAGCGGCGCGTATTGCATGCTCCACACGCCGAACGGCAGGCCGAAGCCGTGCTTGGTCTTGTTGATGATCTTTTCCGGCAGCAGGTCGGTCAGCGCTTCCTTGAAGAACCAGCGCAGCTTTTGCCCGCGCACCTTGTAATCCACCGGCAGGTGATTGGCAAACGCCACCATGCGGTCGTCGAGCAGGGGGTAGTGCACTTCGATGCCCGCGGCTTCGGTCATGGTGCCGACCTTGCGCAGGTCGTTGTCGGCCAGGGTGAACTTCAGGTCCAGATGCATCATGCGATTGATGTAGTGGTCCGACGCGGTGCGTCCGTAGACTTCGGTAAGCACGGCATCGGTCGCCGAGGGATCGACGGCCTGGATGAAACCGGCAGAAAAAATCTGGTCGAGCGGGGTGCGGTGCAGAAAGTTGTAGCTTTCCAGCCGCAGCGGCAGACCGACCTTGGCTTGGGCGACGTAGCTCTTAAGCTTGGATAACGGAAACCGGTCCGACAGGCTTGGCAGCTGCGCAACCGGCTCGATCAGCCCACGCCGCAGCAGGGCGGGTACGTGGGCGTAGGCCTCGAACAGGCGCTGCTTGGCATAGCGCGCGTTGCCGCCGAATATTTCATCACCGCCGTCGCCGGCGAACATGCGTTCGAACCCGGCTTCATGCGCGGCCCTGGCGCAGAAGTAGGTTGGCACCGCAGACTCGTTGCCGAATGGCTCGTCGTATTCGCGCGCGATGACGGGGATCGCGGTCACGATGTCGGCCGGCTTCAGGTAATACTCGTGGCTGCGGCTGCCGTAGCGTTCGGCGGCGCAGCGCGCGTATTCCATCTCGTCGAAGCCGTCGGCATCGAAGCCGATGGAGAAGGTGTCGACCGGTGCGCCGCGTGCGGCGGTGAGCGCACCGACCACGGCCGAGCTGTCGGTGCCGCCGGAAAGGAAGGCGGCGGTGGCGGGCGCATCGGCATCGCGCACCGCCTGGTCCAGCACGCTGCGGAAATGGCGGCGGCGGCTATCGAAATCGGCATCGACCGGAGTGTATTCCGCCTGCCAGTAATACCCGGTGCTGAGTTGGCCATTTTTCAGGGTGAGGTATTGCCCAGGAAGCAGTTTTCGGACGCCCTGATACAGGCTGCGCGGAGCGGGAATGGTGTGGAAATAGAGATAGTCGTAGATCGCTTGGGGGTCGATTACGCGGCCCACGACGGGGTGGGCCGCTACGCTTTGCGCGCTGCTGCCGAAGACCAGTTGGCCGCCGTGTTTGGCGTAACACAGACGTTCGGCGCCGACGCGGTCGAGCACCAGAAAGGCTTTTTTCTTCAAGGGTTCGAGCACGGCGAAGGCGAAGTTGCCCTGCATCAGCGTGGGGAGTTTCTCGCCGTGGCGCAACCAGCCGTGCGCTACCGCCATGGCCGGAGTCTGGTCGCGAGCGATGAAGGCCAGATCCTCGTCGAGAAAGCGCGGCCGTCCGTGCAGTGCCGCAGCCAGCCCATTCTCAACGTGAATCCCGGCCTTGCCGAAGCGCGAGCAGCCCGCCAATCCCAGCATCTGGCTGCTGTGCTCGTGCAACAGTCCTTCCGTTGACAGGCATGCCGCGTGCCCCATCTGCCTGATCAAGTCCTGATGCGCGCCGTGGTCGCCCAGCCAGCCAAAAATGCCATCCATGGTGTCGTGTGTGAGAGTGATGCGGGATAATGTCCGCCAATATAAACGAGCCTGCCGCTTGGCACGAATCTGTATGTTGAGTTCGAAAAGGAAGAACTGATTTGTTCCTGGCCCTTGCGAGTGCAATGAAGCAATCCAGTTCTTTGATCGACAGCGTCATTCTGGGTTGGCGCGTTGCCATGCGCCACGCGGTGACAGCTTTTGCAGATATTCACCAAGCGTTGCCATACTGTCAGAAAGCCCAAGCCGTTGAATGAATTCCTGATTAAAGTCAGCAAAACACTTGCCTACCATGCGCGGCGCGCTCAACGTGGCGTGCGCAGTTTATGCTGGGCGCTTGCGCGGCGACCCGCGCAGCGCCCGATCATCGTGGTGGGCTGCTCGCGCGCCGGCACCACGCTGGTCTACAAGACCCTGTCCGAGTCGCGCGAAATCGGCAGCCTGCAGCGTGAAACCCACGATTACTGGACCGACCTGCATCCGCCGGCCGACAAGAATTGGGACACCCACGCGCTGGACGCGGGCGACGCCAGCGATCGCAACCGCGACACCGTCAGCCGCTATTTTTTCAGCTGGACCGGCCGCCGTCGCTGGGTCGACAAGAACAACCAGAACGGCCTGTGCGTGCCTTATCTGCAGGCGTTGTTTCCCGATGCGGTGTTCGTTTTCGTCAAGCGCAGCCCGGGCGACAACCTCAATTCGCTGATCGAGGGCTGGCGCAAACCCGACGAATTCGCCACCTGGTCGAACGACCTGCCGGCGACGGTGGCGGTGGAGAACGGCGCGTTGACGCAATGGTGCTTCTTTCTGGCCAACGGCTGGCGCAAGTATGTGAGTGCGCCGGTCGAGGACGTCGCCGCGTTTCAATACGCCGCCATCAACCAGGCCATCCTCGATGCCAAGGCACGCGTGCCCGCCGGACAATGGGTCGAGGTGTTCTACGAGGACTTTCTGCGCGACCCGGTCGCCACCTTCCGCCAGGTGTTCGAAGGCTGCGGGCTGACCTTCGACGCCCGCCTGCAGGCGCACTGCGCCGACGTGCTCGACATCCCCTACAACGCCTTTTCCGAAATCCGCCTGGACAAGTGGAAGGACGGCCGCAACCGGGACAAGATCGAGCGGGTGCTGCCGCAGGTGGCGGATGTGGCTGCACGGATGGGCTACTGATGGGCGCACCACAGACGTGTATTTCGTCATTCCGGCGAAAGCCGGAATCCAGCGCTTTTATCGGACAGGACACCGGCCTGCGCCGGTGTGACGTATGACGGTGCTGGTGCTCGCTCTCGCGATGCTGCTGCTGTTGTGGGCAGGCGTGCTGCTCGCGTTTGCCGGCCCGCTGGCCGCGCGCTGGCGCGAACCGGTTCTGCGCCACCCCGTGCTGGTAATCGAAAGCGACGACTGGGGCGCAGGCCCGCTGGCGCAGGCCGACGCGCTGATCCGCTTGAGCGATACGCTGCAGCGCATCTGCGACTCCAGCGGCCACCCAGCAGTCATGACCCTGGGAGTGGTGCTGGAGGTGCCCGACGGCGCCCGCATTGCCGCCTCAAACTGCACCGAATACCACGCGCTGTCCCTGGCCGACTCTCGTTTCGACGCCGTGCGTGCCGCCATCCGGGACGGCATCCAGGCCGGCGTGTTCGCCCCGCAGCTGCACGGACAATGCCACTACTGGCCGCCAGCGCTGATGGCCGCAGCACAGGACAACCCCTCCGTGCGCGACTGGCTCACAGCAGCCGAACCCGCTGCGACCGAGAACCTGCCCTCGTCCCTGCAGAGTCGTTGGGTCGACGCGTCCACTCTGCCGTCGCGTGCGCTGACGCCCGACGCGATCCGCCAGGCCGCCGCTGCCGAGGCCGGCGTGTATCAAGCCGTCTTCGGTAGCGTGCCGCAGGTGGCCGTCGCCACCACCTTCGTCTGGAACGACGCTGTCGAAGCCGCTTGGGCCCAAATCGGGGTCGAGGTCGTCATTACTCCCGGCCGGCGCGCCACCTGCCGGAATGCCGCCGGCCAACCGGGCTGCGTGGATGCCACGATGCTGACAGGTGAGCGTTCGCTCGCCGGGCAAACCTATCTGGTGCGCGACGTGTATTTTGAGCCGACGCTGGACCATGCGCCGCAGCGTCTGGCCGACGGCCTGCAGGCACGCACCTGGCAGAGGCGCGCCTGCCTGGTCGAAACCCATCGCTTCAATTTCATGCAGGCGCTGGACGCTAGCCTGGCTGCCCTCGAAACCGGCCTGCGCGACGCGCTGGCAGCTTGCCCCGATCTGCGCTTTGCCGCCCCGCTCGAACTCGCGCGCGCGATCCAGCACCGCGACCCGGCTTGGATCGAAACCCGCCTGATACCGCGGCTCGCCGCCTGGCGAGCGCGGCTGGACGAAATCCCGCGCTTTCGCCGCCTGTCCCGCCTGAGCGGCCTTGTGTTGCCGCTGGCTTTGCTGGGAGGCCGCGCATGACGCCGCGCTTCTCGGTCGTCATCCCCGCCTTCAACGCCGCCGCCACCTTGGTGCGCGCAATCGAGTCGGTGCGTGCACAAAGCTGGCCGGCACACGAAATCATCGTGGTCGACGACGGCTCGACCGATGCCACCGCGGATGTCGCGCGCCAGTTTGGTGGCGCCGTGCGCCTGATCCAGCAGCCCAACAGCGGCGTCTCGGTGGCACGCAACGCCGGCGCGGCCGCGGCGAGCGGCGACTGGCTGGCGTTTCTCGATGCCGACGACTGGCATGCACGCGACCGCATCAAACTGCACGCCGAGTGGATCGCCGAAGATGCGACGCTGGATTGCCTGACCGGCGATTACGAGTACCGCGACGAAGCCGGCACCCTGCTGGGCACCTCGATGGCGCAGCGTGCGTCGGGCCGGCTGATGCAGGCAAAGGCCGCGGGTGCGGCGCGGGTGGTGATGGAAACCCCCGCCGAGATTGCCGCCTTCGTCGCCGACCATTTCGGCGACACCCACACGCTGTCGGTGTCGCGCGCGCGCTTCATCGAACTGGGCGGCTACCCGACCGGCTACAAGGTATGCGAGGACGTGCACTTTCTGACCCGGCTGGTGGCAAAGAGCCGGCGCATCGGCGTGATCTGCCAAAGCCTCGGCGTGTATGTCATTCATGGCGGCAGCGCCACCCGCCGCGACCCGGTGGCGGCGCAACACGAGAACGTGCGCACGCTGATGGATCTCTCCCGTCTTGCGGAAAACTTCCCGGCGCCGGTCAGGCGCGGCGTGGCGGAACGGCTGCAAAGCGCCCGCTACAACCTCGGCTGCGCGTTGAACAAAAACGGCCAGCGCATCGCCGCGGTCAGGGCCGTGCTGCCCACGCTCGCCGCACGCCCCGGCTGGCGCAGCCTGCGCGATGTGCTGTCGATGATCAAGGGTTAACTTGCAATGGACGCTGCACAGCCCCTGGATTGCTTCGCTACGCTCGCAACGACAATCGTGCCGTCATCGCGAGGCACGAAGGGCCGTGGCGATCCAGTTAATAGTCAAACCAGAATATGAACCGCCTGCTCGTCCTGACCGAACTCTTTCTTCCCACCAAGGGCGGCACCGCCGTGTGGGCGGCCGAAGTCTACAAGCGCCTCGGCGGCAAGGAAATCCACATCGTCACCGCCGACGTGCCGGGTGCGGATGTAGTCGACGCGGCGCACCCCAACACCATCCACCGCCTTAACCTCAAACGCGTTGCCTGGCTGCGTCCCGAATCCCTGGCGATGTACGCGCGCTTCTTCTTCAAGTCGTTGGCACTGGCGCTCACCCACCGTTTCGATGCCGTTCATGCCTTCCGCGCCCTGCCCGAAGGGCTGGTTGCGTGGGCGGTGGCGCGGCTGACGAGGCGGCCGGTTGTGATCTATGCTCATGGGGAAGAACTCACCA
>Ga0299915_10000246_pt1 | contig 42562 bp, 31 predicted proteins | sample RVTome_13_FD_200263 | JGI IMG/M metagenome (GOLD analysis project Ga0299915, IMG submission 200263) | Soil microbial communities from uranium-contaminated site in the Upper Colorado River Basin, Wyoming, United States - RVT92D227 (version 2) ...
ACAGCTACGACTGCCGACGTTTCACCGTACGTAGCGAAATTCCGTGGACGAAGAGCCGGATGCCGGAAATCGGCACGTCCGGATCTGTGGGAGCCCCGGGTCACACCCGGGGCAACCCGACTGCCACTAGCGGCTCGAACGCCTGGCGCGATCGCCGCGTTGCGCCGACCTACACCGGTGCTGGACGCCGGTCCGACCGCGCTCGGAGCTCGTGGATTTCTGACGAGTGGGGGCAGGTCCCCAGGCCTCGGGTTCCCACGCTCCAGATCCGCCTGCGTAACCAATTGGCAACATTGGGCCGAGGTGCGGCACGGAGCGTGCGTTCATCTCGCTCAATGCGTTTCACGGCCCTCCTGTTCGTGTTGGTGACTGGCTGCGTTGGCCAGATCGAATCCGACGTCAACCCACCCGGGGAGGACGGCGGAACGACGCCGATCGCGGCGAAGGCCCAGTACGTACAGAACGTACACGTCGTCCTGTCCCGCTGCAGCGGTGCCGCATGCCACAGCCTCGATGCGACCGCGAGCGGCGCGATCGGCAAGTTCTACGACGCCGATCCCAACGCCGGCTACAACGCGATCGTGGCCGCCCCATCGATCGTCGGGACGTTCAGCTCGATCTCGCCGATCATCACGAAGATCGATGCAGGCCACCAGACCGTCGCGTACTCGCCGGCAGAGAAGAGCGCGATCGTGAGCTGGCTCTCGGCGGAGACGCTGGAGCGCGCCGACGATACCCAGCCCCCGCCGGCCGACCCGGCCACGATCCTCAAGGCGTGGTCGGCGTGCATGACGATCGAGAACTTCAACACCGCACAGATGGCCGAGAAGTTTGGCGCCATGGCGGCCGGTGCCGGCCAGGCCTGCCGCAACTGCCACGGCGGTGGCACCTTCGGGTTCACCGTGTCCAACGAGGCCGAGCCGTACTTCGCGCTGATCAGCACGTCGATCTCGCAGCACCTGAAGTACTTCACCGTCCAGTTGGGCGTCGTGAAGATCAACACCGGTTCGCTCACGAACGCCGGGACGACGCTGCCGGGTCACCCGCCGTTCGATCCGATCAATAACCTCGGCATGCCGGCGCTCCAGCAGTTCTACGATCTGACGCTGGCGGCCCAGACCGCCGCCGGCGCGACCGGCTGCGGCATCCCGAAGCTCGTGAACCCCTGAGCTACTCCGCGCGGATCGGCCAGACCTGCCAGTTGACGCCGCCGCGCTCGTCGCGCACCACGACCGCGAGCTCACCTGCCATCGGGTCATCGGGCTCGACGCGCAGGTAGGCCTCCGGCAGATCGAAGTCGTGCATCGAGCCGCACGAGGTGAGCCAGTTGACCTCGTCGGTGTCGGCCACCTCGATCGCGAGCGGCACATCGACGAGCATGCCGACGATGATCTCGACGTCACCGGCGGGCGCCGGGGCACCGTCGATGAGCGGGACGGCGATCGGCGGGTTCTCGGCGGCGAGCCCGAGCGACACGGTCTTGAGCGCGAACAGGGTCTCGCCGGCGTACGACACGCCGAGCTGCAGTGGCACCGGTGCATCGAGCGGCAACGCGAGCTCCACGCGCGCGGCGGCGAGCTGATCCTCGCCCGGTGCGGTGACGATCCACTTGCCGTTGTCGAGCGCGACCGAGGTGGCGAGCGTCATCGGCGCGATCACGAGCACCGCCTCGGGGACTTGCTCGATCGTCGTCGAGCCCTTCACCGCGAGCAGCGCGTCGATCTCGGACCGGCCACCCGCGACGATCGCTGGTGGAGTCGCGCGCACCGCGACGATGCGGTCGTGATCGAGCTGCCACGGCGGATCGAGATCGCCGGTACAGCCCACGACCAACGCGAGGAGCGGCAGCCGCTTCACAGCACACCTCGCAGGCCGATCGACGGAATGATCGGCAACGACTCGAACGCCGTGCGCTGGCTGTAGTCGTAGTTGTAGAAGTACGTGACGATCGACGTGTTCATGTAGACGTTCTGCACGTCGAGGAATCCGGTGAGCTCGACCGGGCCGACCTTCCAGGTCCGATCGACCCGCAGATCGAGCTGGTGGTGGAGCGGCGCACGATCGGAGTTCACGTCGGCGTACAGCGGGATGTAGATGTTGCGATCGCTGTCGAACACCGAGCCGATCGCCGGGGTGATGGGGAGGCCGGAGTACAGCTGGAAGCGACCGCCGAGCTGCCACTTGCCGCGCTTCCAGCTCACCGCCGCGTTCATCGAGTGCGGCTGGTCGAAGGTGAACAGGCGATCGGGACCGCCCGGTGCATCGACGCGGGTCGAGTGCGAGAACGAGTAGCTGAGCCAGGTGAACCACGGGCCGCCGCGATACGTGGCGAGCAGCTCGCCGCCGACCGAGGTGCCGCGACCGGTGTTGCCGAGCGAGCCGTCGGGTTCGCGCGTGATCAGCCTCGTTCGATCGGTGTAGTAGACCGACCCCTGGACCCGGGCGCCCTCACGCGGCTCGTACTGCAGGCCGCCGATCGTCTGCGTCGAGCGCTCGGCCTGCAGATCCTTCTGCAGGTACTCCGATTGGTACTGCGGCGGCCGGCGATACGTCCCGAGGGCGAGCCGCGCGGTCCACGGCTTGGACAGCTTCCACTGGAGCTCGCCGCGGGGCTGCAGCGCGAATTCACCGCCGCGGCCGAACACCTCGGCGCGAATGCCGGTGGTGGCGCGAATCTTCGGATCGAGGTTCGCGGTGACCGCGGTCCATGCCGCGAAGTCGGGCGTCCAGATCGCGCCGTCGAAGCGCTCCGACGTGTCGTCGGGATCGAACTCCGGCATCGGCTCGCCCTCGCGTGGCTCGACCGGCAACGCGAGGTCGATCGAGTTGCGCCCGACCTGCACCTCTCCGCCGGTGCGCCACACGACATCGGTGAGCCCGGCGGCCTTCGCAGCGGTCCGCGTGACCTCGACTCGCGGTGTCACCGTCGCGACGTTCGTGGTGATGTACTGGTTCGAGCCGAGCTCGAACGTGAACTCCTGCAGCAAGCTCGAGAGCGCGAGGTTCGCGGTCCACGGCCCGTCGTGATACTTCGCCGCGATCGTGTTGCGCACGAACCGCGTGCGGTTGAAGAACCGCTTGTCCTTCGCATCCTCGTTCTTGCTCGCGACGAGCTCGAAGATGTCGTCGGTGCCGAGGTTCGCGAACATCAGCTTCCACTTCGAGGACAGCTCGTGATCGATCCGGATCTGCTCGTCCCAGTAGCGCGGCACCGTGGTGAGCGAGAGATCGACGCTGTCGGGGATCAGCGCCGGCAGCACGAAGTCGATCGTCGAGCGCCGCAGCGCGAACATGTAGTTCGTCCTGTCACCTGCCGGGCCTTGCGCCATCAGCCCGCCGTCGATGAACGACACCTCGGCCTGCGCGGTGCGCTTGTCTCCACCCGGGCGCGTCGTGAGGTTGACGATCCCCGACGACGCGCGGCCAAACGCGACGTCGAAGCCACCCGGGATGAAGTCGAGCGTCGCGATCGCCTCGGCCGGCACGATCGCGCGGAAGCCGATGTTGTGGAACAGCACCGGGATCTCGAAGCCGTCGATCAGGACCTTCGAGTCCTGCGGCGACGCACCACGGATGACGACACCGCTGTATCCGAGCGGGATCTGTAGATTCACGACCCCCGGCATCACCGTGAGCGCGCGGACGATGTCGCCGCCGGTGCCGGGCACGCGCTGCAGCTCCTCTCGATCGAGCGACGCTGCGCCGGGCGCCGGCGGAGGCGCGTCGCCGCGGACCTCGATCCGCTCGCCGGTCCCGAGCACCGTGATGTCGCCGAGATCCTCGCCGGTGACCGTGGCGAACCCGATCTCGTGCTTCGGCGACTCGAACACGAGCATCACGCCGATCGGAGCCGAGATCTTGAACTGGCCGCGCTGGTCGGTCTTGACGCGAACGTTGGTGTTCTCGATCGCGACCTGCGCGCTGGCGATCGGCTTGCCGTACAGGTCCACCAGGCGACCGGTCACGGTGACCGTCAGCTCGGGCGGTTGTTCCGGGGGAGGCTGCGCATGCGCAACCGGAACGAACAGCAAGCCGACAGCTAGAACAAGGGTTCGCACGGACGCGGCTGAGGTTAGCAATGGTCGTGCCCCTAGATGCACGGCTTCCCCGAGCAGTTACGAGGTTTTTGCTGCGCGGGTTTCCGACAGCTGTCACCCGCACCGACAGCGCGTGACCTGGAGCGCAAGCGACCGAAAATGACACGGGCCGAGCGTGATGCCCGGCCCGTGCAGCGTCGCTCAGTCCAATCGATCAGTCTTCGAAGTCGTGACCGTGGCCACCGTGGCCACCGCCACCCTGGGCGTCCCGCTTCGGCTTCTCGGCGATCAGCGTCTCCGTGGTGAGCATGAGGCCCGCCACCGATGCCGCGTTCTGGATCGCGATGCGGACGACCTTCGCGGGGTCGATCACGCCTGCCTTGACGAGATCCTCGTACTCGAGCTTCGCGGCGTTGAAGCCGAACGCGCCCGAGCCCTCGCGGACCTTCGAGACGACGATCGAGCCATCGACACCGGCGTTGCCGGCGATCTGACGCATCGGCTCCTCGAGTGCGCGACGGATGATGTTGACGCCGTAGCGGCGGTCATCATCGAACGTCAGCTTGTCGAGCGCGGGGATGCAGCGGAGGAGCGCCACACCGCCACCGGGGACGATTCCCTCCTCGACGGCTGCGCGGGTTGCATGCATCGCGTCCTCGACGCGTGCCTTCTTCTCCTTCATCTCGACTTCGGTCGCAGCGCCGACCTTGATCACGGCGACGCCACCGACGAGCTTGGCCAGGCGCTCCTGGAGCTTCTCGCGGTCGTAGTCGGACGTGGTGTCCTCGACCTCGCGGCGGATCGTCTTGACGCGCGCCTCGATGGTCTCCTTCTTGCCGGCACCCTCGATGATCGTCGTGGTGTCCTTGGTGATCGTCACGCGCTTCGCACGACCGAGGTCGGTGAGCGTGAGGTTCTCGAGCTTGAGGCCGAGATCCTCGGTGACTGCCTCGCCGCCGGTGAGCGACGCGATGTCCTGCAGCATCGCCTTGCGGCGATCGCCGAAGCCCGGCGCCTTGACGGCTGCAACCTGCAGCGTGCCACGGAGCTTGTTCACGACGAGCGTGGCGAGTGCCTCGCCATCGACGTCTTCCGCGATGATGATGAGCGGCTTGCCCTGCTTGGCGACCTGCTCGAGCACCGGCAGGAGCTCCTTCATGTTGGAGATCTTGCGCTCGTGGATCAGGATGTATGGCTCGTTGAGGACCACTTCCATCCGCTCGCTGTCGGTCACGAAGTACGGCGACAGGTAGCCACGGTCGAACTGCATGCCCTCGACGATGTCGAGCTCCGAGACCATCGTCTTGGCTTCCTCGACGGTGATCACGCCTTCCTTGCCGACCTTCTTCATCGCCTCGGCGATCATGTTGCCGATCTCGGTGTCGCCATTGGCGCTGATCGTGCCGACCTGCGCGATGTCGTCCTTGCCCTTGGTCGGGGTCGCCATCGCCTTGATCTGGGCGACGATCGACTGGACCGCGGCCTCGATGCCACGCTTCATGTCCATCGGGTTCAGGCCTGCAGCGACGAGCTTCGCGCCCTCGTTGTAGATCGCCTGCGCGAGCACGGTCGCGGTGGTGGTGCCGTCACCGGCGACGTCGGAGGTCTTCGATGCGACCTCCTTCACCATCTGCGCGCCCATGTTCTGGAACTTGTTTTCGATCTCGACTTCTTTCGCGACCGTGACGCCGTCCTTGGTCACCGTCGGCGAACCCCAGGACTTCTCGATCACGACGTTGCGACCGCGCGGTCCGAGGGTGACCTTCACGGCGTTGGCGAGCAGGTTGAGCCCCTTGGCGATCTCGCTACGGGCGCTCGACGCGAAAATAATTTCTTTGGCAGCCATTGTCTTGTCCTTGCTCCGGATCAGTCGAGGATCGCGAGGAGGTCGTCCTCGCGCATGATGAGGTGCTCTTCGCCGTCGATCTTGACTTCGGAACCGCTGTACTTGCTGAACAGCACGCGGTCGCCGGCCTTCACTTCGGGGGCGATGATCTTGCCGTCCTTGTCGCGCTTCCCTGAGCCGACGGCGATGACCTGGGCCTGGATCGGTTTCTCCTTGGCCGAGTCGGGGATGAACAGACCACCGGTGGTCTTGGTCTCTTCGGCGAGACGCTTCACCAGAATTCGATCGTGTAGCGGACGGATCTTCATGAACCTCACTCCAACGTAGGGGTTTGTGAGGTACCTATAGACACCTCGCACGCACTTGGCAACCCTTGATGGTGAGTGCTAACAATTATCTATAAAGCCGCACCTAATCGAATGGTTAGGACATTCGAGAACCGGCGACTTCCAGGTCAGCTGACCGCGATCAGAACGAGCCGGCGAGCCCGACCTCGGTGCCCGTCACGTATGGTGTCCCGTTGGCCGGTCCGACCTGCACGCTCGGCAGCGAGCGCCTGATCAGCGAGATCGAGCCTGCCGTGACCGCGAGCCCGGCGAGGCCCGTGATGATCCCGGCGCGACACATCCCACTACGATCGGTGCTGCAGCCGACCGCCGTGAGCGTGATGCCGGTGATCGCGGCCGCACCACCGAGCGAGGTGAACGTGACGCCGGTCGCGAACGCGCCGTCCGAGCGTGGCTTCGCGTTCACCATCACGTCGCCGCCGGGAAGGTAGCCGACCGAGAGCTTCGTCGGTCGCGGGTCGTGCGAGTGCAGCGTCACGAACCGCAGCGGCTCGATGAACATCGAGCACGGGGTGGTGCAGACGGCGTTGTTGTCGATCCGCACGTCCCACCGCTTCTCCGCGGTCGAGACGAACGTGGCGCGCGAGCCCTGCTGCTGGGGTTGGGGTTGCGGCTGCGGATAGGGTTGCGGCTGCGGTTGGTCGTACGGCTGCGGCTGGCCGTATGGATCGGGTTGCGGTGGTGGCGGCTGGGGCGGCGCGTATGGATCACCACCGGGCTGTGCAGCAGCGGTCTCGCCCAGCACCACGACCACGAACAGGATTGCCGATCTCATGAGCGAGGCTCCTCACAGCGACGACGGACCACGATCTCAGTATCGCCGCGATCGTGTCCTGGTCGGAAGCCGAGTCAGGCAAAGTTCCACGCCCACAATGTGGTAGACAGGGCCGCGAGATGGCGCTCACCGACTACGAGAAGTACATCCGCACCGACGAGCTGCTCGGGCTGCAGAAGACCCCCGAGACCCTGACGTGTCACGACGAGCTGCAGTTCCAGGTCGTGCACCAGGCGCACGAGCTGTACATGAAGCTCATCGATCACGAGCTTCGGTTTGCGTGTCAGCTGCTCGGCGACAACGAGCCGGCGCGTGCGATCACGACGCTCCGCCGGGTCGGCACCGTGCAACGCGTGCTGCTTCACTCTGTCGATCTCCTCGACACCATGGCGCCCACCGATTACATGACGATCCGCACGGGCCTCGGCCGCGGTTCGGGTCAGGAGTCGCCCGGGTTTCGCACGATGCTGCGCCTGCCCGGCGAGACCGTGTGGCCCGCGTTCGCGGCGTTCCTCGAGGCGCGCGGCGTCGCGCTCCGCCAGATCTACGAGCACCCGCACGATCATCACCAGCTGTTCCAGGTCTGCGAGTGCCTCGTCGACTACGACCAGCTGCTCCAGACGTGGCGCTACCGCCACCTGATGCTCGTCTATCGGATCATCGGTACGGGCACCCCATCGCTCAAGGGCAAGCACTCCGACCTGCTGTCGCACGGCATGAAGCAGCGCTTCTTCCCGAAGCTGTGGGACGTACGCGACGAGGTGTTCGGCGCCTGGACGGCGGCGCAGACGGCGAAAGGCTCCGACCCCGGCTATCACGGATGACGCGGCGCTTCGTACTCGTCCTCGTGCTGCTGGGCTCGCTCGGGAGCTGCGGCTTCGCCGTCAAGCATCCCGCGATCACCGCGGGCATCGTCGGCGGTTCGGTCGCGCTCGGGAGCTGCGAGCTCGCGAGCGCGGATCAGAAGTCGTGCTTCGCGATCTCCGGCAGTGTCGGCGTGGGCCTCGCGGTGATCACCGCGGTCGCGCTGTGGCTCGGCTACGAGGACGCGGACCCGGTGCCTGTCGAGCCCGCAGGCGATCCGACGAACCTCGCGCCGGCACCGGTCTTCGTCCCGACCCCGGATCAGGGCCCGCCGGTGACGAAGCCGTCGCCCGAACCGCCACCGGCTGATCCGGTCCTGCCACCGCCGTCAGAGCCACCGCCGCCGACCCCGACACCGACGCCATAGCTACCCCGCGACAAGCGCGTCATGCAACCTCGTGGGGACCTGAGGTCTGGCCCGAGCAAACGCGGAGTTGGGCGTGGCCCGCTCGCTGCACTAGCTCGAGGCATGAGGATCCCCAACCTGCGTCGCGCGCTCGCCCTGATCGTCCTGTCCGCCCCCGCCTGTGTGGATCCGGGAGGCTGCCCGCCGACGGAGGACTTCGTGCTCCTCGGCGAGCTGCCCGATAGCGAGCTCGACCCGCTGATCGAGACCTGCAAGACCCAGCAGAGCTGCGAGCCGCTGTGCAGCAAGGTCTTCGAGCGCAAGTACGGCTTCGCGCCCGATGTCGAGGCGCTCCTCGAGTGCAGCCTCACCGTCGACGGCGAATCGAGCCAGGACCTGGTGCACTACGTCGTCGAGCGCCAGTGTATCGGCGGTCGCCGTCCCGCGGGGTTTCGCGGCGCGCGCGGCGCCGGTCCGGCCGTCGCCGCGTACCTCGCACAGCAGGCCGAGCTCGAGGCCGCATCGGTGCGCGCGTTCAGTGATCTCCACGACGACCTGCGCGCGCTCGGCGCACCGGCGTGGCTGCTGCGCGCGATCATCGCCGCCGCGGCCGACGAGGTTCGCCACGCCAATACGTGCGATCTGCTCGCGCGAGCCCACGGCGGAGCGCCCGACATGCGCATGGTCTGTGCCTCACCGCGGCGCGCGCGCCATCAGATCGCGACCGACAACCTCGTCGAGGGTTGCGTCCGCGAGACCTACGGCGCCGTCCTCGCCGGCTATCAGGCGCGCACCGCGAACGACCCTGCGGTCCGCGCCGCGATGCGCCGGATCGCCCACGACGAGACGAAGCACGCGGCGCTGTCGTGGAAGCTCCACCAGTGGCTGTGGCCGCAGCTCTCGGCGGACGAGCAACGCGACGCGGTCGCGGCCGCGGCTGCCGCGCGTGCCGAGCTCGCGCTCGACCCCGGCGAGCGCGACGCGGAGCTGCGTACGATCGCGGGCCTGCCCGACGCGGTCGCCGCGAGCGCGATGCTCGCGCAGCTCGACGCGACGGTGTGGTCGGCGATCTGATGCAGCGATCGAATCCACGATCGAGCCGGGAGTAACTGCGCTGTAGCATCGCCCATCGGGCGTGTTAACAAGCGCTCGTGAATCCGCTCGAAGGCTCACGGGTGACTGGAGTGCTCGCGATCGCGGGACTGGTCGTGCTGCTCGGATGTGGCAGCAAGACCGATCCCGCTGCCGTGAAGCGCGAAGGGCGCCTCGAGATCGTCTACGCCATCGATCTCGAGGTGGCGATCGTCGACAAGGCGAGCGATCTGCAGCGAGATCTCGAGGCCTTGCTCGCGGCATCGAAGATCACCGGCTCGGTGACGCAGCCGATCAGCCCGGTCGGTGCGATCACCGTCCTGCTCGCGGATCCCGTACACAGGCCCGAGATCGAGGGCGCCTTGAAGGCGGACTACCGCGACACGGTGGAGCAGCGAGCGTGCGATCCCGCGGACCAGGCCGGCGCGATCTGCCTGCGCGTGTCGGCGAGCTACGCCGCGGCGCTACGCAAGGCCGCGCTGCAGGCCGCCGTAGCTACGATCCGCGCCCGCCTCGAAGCGACCAACGTCGCCAACCCGACGGTCCTCGCGAAGGGCGAGACGATCGTCATCGAGCACGATTCCGACGGGCTCGCAGCCCGTGAGCTGGTCGCACGCACCGGCAAGCTCGAGCTCAAAGCCGTCGACGACGGCTCGTCGTACATGATGAAGCTGTACGCGCACGTCGGCGACGAGGGCGGCAGAGCTACCGATCCCGCCGCGGTGGCCGCCGAGATCGCGGCGGAGGTCGAGGTGTGGCGTGACGATGCTGGCCGCTCGCATCAGGACTACTACCTCACGGCACGCGATCGCGAGGACGACGTGCCGGTCGCAGAAGCCGCGGCGCTCGGCTGCCGGACCCCGCCACGCGCCCCGAACGACCAGGCAACGGTGCGCTGCTCGATTGCCGGGCACGTCGCGATCACGCGCTACGTCAGCGTGCTCGCGCGCCGCGACCCGAGCTTCGTGCTGCCGACCGACCGCCAGCTCGCGTACGAGCGCGTGCTGCCAGGCAGGCACGTGAAGGACAGCCGTCCGTACTGGCGCAGCCACTATCTCGAGCGACGCAGCGAGCTCACCGGACGCTCGATCTCGAACGCGACGAGCTCGCGCGACCCGAACACGAGCCAGGCGATCGTGCTGCTCGACTTCAACCGCCACGGCACCCAGCTGCTCGCCGACGTGACCGCTCGGCTCGTCGGCAAGAAGCTGGCGTTCGTCCTCGATGGGACGGTCAAGAGTGCACCGATCATCAACGGCGCGATCCGCGGCGGTCGCGCGTCGATCACGATGGGCGGGATGGATCCGGCGGCGCAGGAGCGCGAGGCCCACGAGCTGGTGACGGTGTTGAAGGCGGGCTCGCTTCCGGCGCCGCTGCGCGAGCTCTCGCGACGTAGGTGGTGAGGGCCGCACGGTCGCATTGTTCCTCGCGCTTGCCGCCTGCAAGTCCTCGAAAAATCCCTGGTGCGCGCGGGTTTCGCGGTGACGCGAGCAAGGCGGACGCCAACGGCGACGGCACGATCAGCGAGGACGAGCTCCAGAAGGCGATGGGCGAGAGGCGAGGCGGTGGCTTCCGCCGCGGTGGTCGCGGCCAGCGTGGTGGTGGCGCGGGGCGGAGTAACCCGAGCCGCTGCCGATCCGGAAGCGAATGGATCATGCCGCGCGCTGGTGGTTCATCCTCGACCCGAAGGGTCCGCATCCCGCGGCGATCAGAGCGCGAACGGCTCGAGCGCCAGCCGTGGTAAGCCACTCGCCATGGCCGACCCGGTCGCCGACACCCTGATCCAGTACCGCAAGCAGTTCCCCGCCCTCGAGGAGTGCGTGCACCTCATCTCGCACTCGCTCGGCTGCGTGCCGGCGCAGGCGAAGGAGGATCTCTGCGAGTTCTTCGACCTGTGGCGCACGAAGTCGATCACGGCGTGGAGCGACTGGCTGCCGGAGGTCGACCGCGCGGCGGCGCGGATCGAGAAGATCATCTCGGCGACGCCGGGCACGGTGATCATGCAGCACAACGTGTCGGGCATCATGAGCGTGCTCGCCTCGTGCTTCGACTACGCGCCCGAGCGCAACAAGATCGTCTACGAGGCGCTGCAGTTCCCGACGGTGTCGTACGTGTGGCAAGCCGAGCAGCGGCGCGGCGCGAAGTGCGTGCTCGTGCCGTCGCAGGACGGCACGACGATCGATACCGATGCGATGTGCGCGGCGATCGACGAGCACACCCTCGCGGTGCCGATCTCGCACGTCGTGTTCTCGTCGGCGTACATCCAGGACGCGAAGAAGATCTGCGAGCGGGCGAAGCAGGTCGGGGCGCACGTGATCCTCGACTGCTATCAGTCGATCGGGACGGTGCCACTCGACGTGGTCGAGCTCGGCGTGTCGTTCGCGTGCGGCGGCTCGGTGAAGTACCTGTGCGGCGGTCCGGGCGCGGCGTGGCTGTACGTGCGCAAGGATCTGATCGAGCAGTTCTCGCCGCGCGTGACCGGCTGGTTCGGCAACGAGGCGCCGTTCGCGTTCACGATGCCCGAGCAGAGCTACGCGGATACGGTGTGGCGATACATGGGCGGCACGCCGGCGGTGGCGGCGCTGTACCAGTCACGCGCGGGGCAGCAGATCATCGGCGAGATCGGCGTGCGCAAGATCCGCGAGAAGAGCCTCGTGATGACTCAGGCGTGCATCGACTGGGTCGACGAGCTCGGGATGAAGCTCAACAGTCCGCGACCGGCGGAGATCCGCGGCGGCTCGGTGGTGTTCGACTTCGTCGGTGCCGCCGACGTGTGCCGCGAGCTCAACCGCCGCAGGTACTACTGCGATCACCGCCCGGGCGCCGGAATCCGGATCGCGCCGCACTTCTATACGAAGCGCGAGGAGATCGAGCTGTTCTTCGGCGAGCTCAAGAAGATCCGGTCCGGAACCGGTCGCTGATGATAGCGTCTGCGAGGTGACCGCGTCCCGAGCCCTAGGTCTGACCCTGCTGGCGTCGTGCGCCACCGCCGGGGGTGTCGACCCCGGCCTCGATGGGAGCACGATCGATGCGCGCACCGGGTTCGATGCCGCGCCGGCGGTCGACGCCGTCTCGAGTGTCTGCCCGAGTGCCGCCACGTGCCCCACCGCGATGATGCTCGGCTCGGTCAGCGGCGACACGGCCAACATGAAGCTCAGCGCCATGGGGCACCAGTCGGCGTGGTTCCGCGTACGGGTCACCGAGGACGACAGCGACGTCATCGGGCTCACGCTGCGCGCGGCCGCCAAGCTCACCTCGCCCGCCACGGTCGACTTCGACGTCTTCGTGTACGTCAACACGGGTAGCAACGTCGTCGAGTGTTCGACCACGGTCGGCACCACGACCACGACCGGCACGGTCAACGAGACGCGCGCCGAATGGGGTGAGGGCACGATCGCCAACGGATCCGACGACGGCCGCGACGTCTCGATCGAGGTTCGACCGATCTCCGGCACGTGTGCCGTCGGTCAGACGTGGCAGCTCGAGATCGAAGGAAACTGGAACTAGCGAGTGGGGCGTCGAGATCGCCGGTGACCGCAGCGAGAGACTGCTGCGTCGATCGGGCGAGTTCCACGGAGGCAGGCGAGGCCGAGGCCACAGCTCCGCGCCTGAAAATTCTTGTCCGGATACCGGACAAGCACTCCACAGTGCGCCCACGTGGGCGCGCTTTCAGGTCGCGATGACGAATATTTCATTTGGAGATTGACAGAAAACTCCAGGATCGACCGGCGCGGTCGGCGATCGATCGCAAATCCTCGTCGAGGATCGCGTGGCGTTCGCGCTCCGCATGAAATCGCCATCGAAGGTCGGGCGATCGCGATCGCTGGGAGTTCGTCGAGCACAGCGCAGCACATCGAGCCAAAACCGCGAGTGGTAGAAGATCGTACGCGTATCGAGCACGCGAAGATCGGAGGCCACGATGTTGCTGGATGGTTCGACGACGAGCGAGTCGACGTGGGGAACGACCGGCCGGGAGGATGAGGCGCATCGCGTCCACGAAGGTCTGCAGCGGATCGCGAAGGGGCGGTCCACCTACGATGCAGAAGAGTCCTCGCTGCTGCGCGATGCCAAGGCGCTCCGGCTGTGGCGCGATCACGGATACGCCACCTTCTTCGAGTACCTCGAGTCCGAGCTGGGGTACGCGCCCCGCACCGCGCAGGACCGGATCCGCGTCGCCGAGGCACTCGAGGATCTCCCGCTGCTGTCCGAGGCGCTCGCCAACGACGACCTGAGGTACTCGGCCGTTCGCGAGCTCACGCGCGTCGCGTCGCCCGACAAGGAAGCCGAGTGGATCGACGCTGCGGCCGGCAAGTGCCTCCGCTTGATCGAGGAGCTCGTGGCCGGCCACAAGTACGGCGACGGTCCGAACGACCCCAAGGATCCGGACCTCCGCCGGCGCAAGGTGACCTACGAGGTCCACGCGCCGACCTACGCGATGCTGCGCGAGGCACGCGCGGTTCTCGAAAACGAGCGCGGTGAGCGGCTCACCGACGACGAATTCCTGCAGACGCTCTGCCGATCCGTGTTTGCGCCCGCGACGGCCACGCCGACCAGGCCGGCCCACCAGATCTCGATCAGCACGTGCAAGGAGTGCAAGCGGAGCTGGCAGACCGGAGCGGGCCGGGACGTGGAAGTGGATGCGGCGACCGTCGACCACGCCCGCTGCGACGCGGACTTCATCGGCGATCTCGACGCCGCGGCGCCCGCACGAACCACGTCGAGCGTGACCCCGCGCATTCGCAAGCACGTCTTCGCGCGCGACCACCATCGCTGTACCGTCCCGGGCTGTCGGTCCGCACGACACCTCGAGGTCCATCACGTTGTCCATCAAGCCGATGGCGGTGGTCACCATCCCTCCGGAATCACGCTTTTGTGCTTTGGTCACCATCAGCTGCACCACGAGGGCCGGCTGATCATTCGCGGCACCGCTCCTGACAACCTGGTGTTTCAGCGAGTGCCCGTTCGCACGAACCGCACCGACCGCACCGACCGCACCGAGGCCGAGGAGGACGATCTCGGCGACGAGATCCGCCCACGTGGGCGCGAATCGGAAGTGCCATCCGAACGCGAGCTGCGAAGACCGGCTCGAGCAGAGAGCGGCTGAATCGAATGCGCGACGAGGTTAATAGCCGCGATTTCGCTCCGATGTCCGAGGTCCGGTCAAGAAGAGCTTGGCGCGAACCCGGCGTTGGTGCGGGGAACATCCGACGCGAACCTGGGCGCTGGTGCGGCGCGAATGTGCGGCGCCGAGCGAGAGCTCGTCCGGAGATGGAATCGAACCGGATGACATTCTCAGCGCGGTCGTGCAAACGACGATCGCTCGCAGCCGGGAGCGTTGAGCCCTCGGGCGCCGGCCCGGCAGCGGACGAAGCGCTGGCCGAGCGTTACCGTCGAGACCTGATGGGGGATTCCCCTCGATGATGGGCATACGGTGCGTGTGCTGCTTCTCTTCGAGAAGCACCTCGGCCTACCGGAGCGGCGGCGGGTCTCGCCCGAATGCGGGCGCCGCGCGAGACGCGTGACGAGCGTCCACGCCGACGCGCATGATCGCGCCGACGCACAACCCCGAGGCGGTCTCACGCGAAAGGCTCAGCGGCTCGACGCTCGGCGCGGGTGTCAGCGTGTGTTCCGTCCTTGGACGGCGCCGGGGGTGAGTGCACCACGTGCTTCACGCGCAAGGCGACCGGAAAGGGCGACCCGCCGATGCGGAGGGCGCAGTGCCTGTCACTGTTTTTACCGACGTTCCAATGAGCAACGTTCGCGGGTTCGGCGCTGGCTACACGGCGAATGGAACGACACCGTATGTCCAACCCGGTGGGTCTACCGCGAAGCCCGATGCGGTTGCTGAGAGACGATCGGGTCCCGGGGTTTCCGGCGAGCAGACCTGCGCTCCGAGGGCGGGAGATCTAGCTAGCTCGACGTGTCGGTGATCCGGCGGCGCCGAGCGGGCGCCGTCGCCATCACGGCCAGCGCGAGGCAGCCGAGCCGGCACTTCGCGCACCGTGGTGAGATAGATCGTGATCAGCGGCCGAGCCGGTTCACGAGCGTGCCCCACCACACGTACCAGTACGCACGCGGCACGGCCCCACCGCCGATCGCGAACCGCCCTCGTAAACCGCTCATCGCCGGCGGCGACGGAACACGAGCACGAACGCGGCCACGAGCGGCCAGCCTTGCGAGGGCGAGCCGCCGCCGCTGCAGCTGCACGCGTAGAAGCTCGTCTTGTCCGGGGGAGGCGCGCCGATGCCGTCACCCTCGAGGTCGACGAGGTGTTCGGCGCCATCGACATCGATCACGATGCGCGCCGCGTGCGCCCCGGGATCCTTCGGCGCGAACGCGACCATGATCCGCATCTTGTCGTCCGGCACGAGCAGCCGCTGATCGGCGCGCGGCTCGAGTGCCCACGCGCTGGCACCGCCCTGCGATGCGCGGACGCCGTCGTACGTGACGAGCACGGGCTCGGTGCCGCAGTTCTCGAGCGTGACGACCTGCATCGGGCTCCTGGCCTCGATGTCGATCGTCCCGAACACGAGCCGCGCCGGCGAGACGGCGGTGCCCGATGCGACGTACTCGAGCGTGACCGGGACCTCGAACGGCACGCCGGTCGGGAGGTCGACGTCCCACTCGAGGGTTCCTTCGCTGCGACCCGCCGCGCTCGACGCGGGCATCACGGCGACCATCGCGGAGTCGCCCGGCAAGAGCGTTGCTCCGTCCGCCGGATAGTCGGTCGGGTTCGTGAACAGCGGGTTGAAGCTCGCGGTCATCGTCGGGCGCTGCATGTTCAGCGTCGCGGTCCCGTTGTTCGTCATCGTGATCGTGCCGGCGACCGGCGTACCGACGCACACGGTCCCGAGATCGAGCCGCGTCGGCACCACGACCGCCGATGGCGTACCGACCTTGCCGGAGACGGGAAGCTCGAGCACCACGGTCTCGGTCTCGGTGACCTCGACCTCGAGGATCACGCCGTCGAGCGTCACGTCGAGCGCGGTCGCGAGCTCGAGCGTCGCGGTGAGGCTCGTCGCATCGGGCAACATCGCGGGCAACGGCATCGACGGTGAGAGCAGCGCGAGCGCGGCGGGCTGGCCGCGCAGCGTCATGCGCTGGATCGTGACGGCTCCGCCGCCGGGCGGATTCTCGATCGTCACCACGATCGCCCCCGACGGAGCTCCGACCCGGAGCTCCCCGAAATCGAGCGGCGTCGGCATGACCTGGACGGTCGTGTTCGCGATCGTGCAGTGGAAGTCGATGGTCGACGTGTTGCGGCTGTACGTGTTCGCGGACTGCCCGAGCGTGACCACGACGTCGAACGGACCGCCGGGGGTCGACGACAGGCAGCTGACGTCGAACGAGCCCATGCCGCTCGGCCCGAGATCGATCGGTGTTGTCGGCACGCCGAACGGCGCTCCTGGATTCGTCGGGGTCACCGTGATCAGCTCGTTCCCGGTGTTCGTCATCGCGACGGTGAATGTCGAGAGCTGGCCCTTCGCGAGCGTCCCGAAGTTGTGGTCGAACGCCGGTGGCTGATCGACGCGAAGCACCCCTCCCTGGCCGGTCCCTCCGAGCGTCACGAACTTGGTGCCGGTGTCGGGAATCGAATCGATCTGGAGGCTCGAGCTGCGGTCGCCGTGCACGGTCGGCGTGAAGCTCACCATGACCATGATGCTGGAGCCGACCGGGATCGAGCACTGCGCCGGCGCGACGCAGGTAGCAGCGCTCCAGTCGCCGAGCGGCGCGAACAGCAACGAGACCTCGGTCGCGACATTGCCGCTGTTGGTGATCGTCAAGAAGTCACCGACCGTGGTGCCGACCGGTGCCTGCAACGGACCGACCGTGCCGGAGACCGAGATCCCCGGATTGTTCGACGTCTCCATGCACGTCACGATCGACGTGTCCTCCTTGCCGCCGTTGCCGATCACCTTGATCGACGACGTCCGCATGATCGCGCTCGGGGTGCACGCGATCTCGATCTCGGTCCCCAGCGGGATCGCGGGGAGGAACGTGCAGGCCTGTGCCCCGCAGGGCGGCGAGATGAAGCGGAACGCCGGCGGCATGCCCGGGTCGAGGAGCTCGACTCCGACGAGCTCGGTGACGGTCCCGGTTCCGCTGATCGTTCCGGAGGCGGAGAGCTCGACGCCGGCCGGTCCGACGAGGTTGAACGTGTTCGGAGCGAGCACGATCGTGCCGTCGTCGATGATCGCGTCGAGCGGGACCGTGTCCTCGTGCGAGCTCGAGCCGGTCGTGGGCGGGCTGCACCCGATCGCGAGCACGGCAATCACGACGAACAGGGCGCCCGCTCGCCCACGCCGATGTTGCATGACGGCACCAGGGTAACGCGAAATCACGAGCGACGGCGACGGCGACGGCGTGGGACCACCGCGCACATCACCGCGAGTGCGATCGCCAGCACACCGGACGGGTCGCTCGAGGCGCAGCTGCTGCACGCGTAGAAGCTCGTGAGATCTCCGTCACCACCGTCGTCCCCACTGCCACCACCGCCGGCGATGCCATCACCGATCAGCTTGACCGCGAATCGGCCACCGGCGGTCGACCTGACCTCGAGCTCTCGCTCGAAGTGCCCGACCATCGTCGGCTGGAACGCGATGCTGAACGTCGCCTTCTCGCCCGGCTCGAGCAGCGTCGGGAAGTTGTCATCGAGCACGAACGGCGCCGGAACGCTGGGCTGCTCGAGCTCCAGCGCGACCGTGTCGCAGTTCTGCAGCGTCACTTGCTGCGAGTTGGGCGTGACGATGCGGATCGCCACCTCACCGAACGACAGCGAGTCGGGGGCGATCGCACCACCATCGGCGACGTAGGTCGCGGTCACCGTGGTCTCCTCGTCGCCCGCATCGGTGATCCACTGGAGGACATCCATGGTCACCCCGGCGGCCGTTCCGCGTTCGGGCAGGAGGACGACCGTCGCCTCGGTCATCGGGTCGAGCTGTGCCGGATACGAGGCAGGCGAGACGAACTCGAGCGCGAACGGCGAGGGCGAGAGCTGCATCCTCGGCGCCGACATGCCGATCTTGCCCGTACCGGTCGAGGTCAACGCGACCGTGCTCATCGTCGTCGGCTGACCGACGCAGAACGTGCCGAGCGACATCACGTTCGGGGTCGTATACGACGCGGTGACCACGGTCCCCGAGATCGGGATCGTGATCGGCTGGGTCCCCATCGGCGTGACGGTGATCGTGCTCGTCAACGTGCCGTTCATCGTCGGATCGATCGTGAGGACGACGTCGGCAGGGGTCTGCATCGCGGTCAGGTTGCCGAGCGTCAGGTTGGGATTCGTCGGCGCGAGGCTCGCGCTCACGAGCGAAATCGGCGCACCCGATCCGACACGCGAGATGTGGAACGGCTGCGAGCTCGGGAGCGTGTCCTTGCGGATCTCGCCGAGCTGCAGCGACGTGGGACTTCCGATCAGCAGGGTGTCGCGGACGTCGCACTTGAGCGTCAGGTCGAACGGTGGAGTGGTGACGTCCGAGCCCCCGCTCACGTTCAGCGTGCGCGTCACGTTCGTCGGCGTGCTCGATTGGCACGTCACCATCACGATCGAGTTCACGCTCGGACCGACGAGCACCGGGCTCGGAAACGAGAACGGCGCCGTCGGCGACGCGGACAGGTTCGCGGTGGTGCTGCGATTGCCCTGGTTCCTCAGCGAGAACGGTAGCGACACCGGCGTGTTCAGTGGCACGACGCCAAGATCGATCACCGTCTCGGAGGACGCGAGCTCGAGCGTCGCGCCCTGGCCGACCCCGTCGAGGTTCGCCGAGGTCTGCTTCACGCCCGGATCGGTGTAGTTGATGATCAGCTTTCCGGGCCGGCTGTTGAAGTTGCTCGGGTCGAACGTCAGGCGAACGTTGAGGGCCCCGCTCCCCGCGAGCGGACACGGCAGCACCGGGCACTGCCCGTCGATCGTGAAGCTCCAGTCGGAGCCCGCACCGCCGATCCCGTTGTCGGTGATCGAGAGGCTGGTGACGGTCAGCGAACCGGAGCCGCCGTTCTGGAGCTGGAGCGTCGCCTGGTCGGTCGCCGGCGCATTCACCTCGACCGGGGTGGTGAGGTTGACCGCGTTCGGCGTGACGGTGAGCGCCGGGGTGGCTCCCGTCTCGCCGTTGCACGAGAGATCGATCGGGGTCGGGAGAAAGAATCCGTTCGTGCCGATGACGAACAGCTTTCCGGTGTGTGGTCCCGGGGTGTTGGGTCTGCAGATGACATCGACCGGGCTCGAGCTGCCCGCCGCGATGTTCCCTGCATCGCAGCCGGTCTCGTTCTGACACGGCGCGCCGATCAGGAAGTTGTCGTCGCTCACCTGCAGCTGCAGCAGCGAGACGGGCATGCCGCCGCTGGTGTTGGCGATCACGACCGTCTCGGGCAAGGACTGCTGTCCGACCGGCACGTTGCCGAACGCGAGCGTGGTGCGGTTGGCAGCGAGCAGCTGCATCGCGTCGGTCTCGCAGACTCCGAGGAAGTCGAGGATCGGATCGCCGGCGATGTCGCGGACGGTGAACGTGCAGCGATGCATCCCGGGCGAGAGGCCCGCCGGGCACTCGACCGCGAGCGTCCTGGTGCCGCCGCTGCCGTTCAGCGTGAACGGAGAGCCGCCGCTGCCACCCGCCAGGCGGATCGCCGGCGCGGTGCCGCAGCTGTAGGTGACGCTGCCGACCTCGAACGACATCAGGCCGTTGTTGGTCAGCGTGACCGCGCCGCTGCCGGGTTGAGCGATCAGGTGCCGGATGACGACGATCCGCGGGTTCACCGTGAGCGATCCCGCGCCGACGACCGCCGCGATCGAGATCGAGATCGTCGCCGCGACGATCGCGAGACTGAGGAGCCTGCGCCGCGATCGCTTCATCACAACCGCCCGATCACCCCGAGCGTCGGGACCCAGACGTTATCGACGAACTTCGAGCCGTCGACGAACCAGAAGTGCTCGAACCCGACGTCGCCCTGAACGCTGAGGTGACCGTTGATGTAGAGCTCGATGCCGGCCGCCACGCGAGCGCCGATCGCGAGCTTGGTCTCGGTGGTGTCCATGCCCTGCGGATTCTCGACGGTGTTCTCGTACACGAAGCCCGGGATGCCAACCGCTGCATACGGCCGCAGGAAGCCGACGAGGAAGCGATAACGAAACCCGAGGTATCCGCCGGTCACGTTCGACCGCAGCACCATGATGTCTCCCTCGAACCGCCCGCGCGAGATCGCGAGGCCGAGCCCGCCGGCAAAGCCGCGACCCTCGGCATCGATCCGCAGCACGCCGAGCAGCCCGGACGAGATCTTGTCGTGCGTCGGATAGCGCACGACGACGTCGCCGTCATCGCCGATCTCGAACGCCGGGATGATCGCGGTCACCGGCTCGCCCGCCGTGCGCGTGAGGACGCCGCGCTTGTTGCCGATCCCGGCGTCGGATGCGTACTGGCCGGTGATCAGCCAGCCGTTCTGGTGATCGGGTGGAGCGGCCACGACCGGCCCGGTCGGAGGCTTCACCGGATCCTTCACGGGATCCTTCACCGGATCCGGCGGCAGCTCGACCTTGAGCGCGGCGGAGACCTCCTTGTTCTCGCCTTCGAAGCCGTTGACGGTGACCTCGCTGCTCAGCTCGGCCCTGCGGACTCGCACGAGGTGCGGTCCGGGTCGCACGCGCGTGACCAGGGTGCTGCCGACGGGGATGAACGCGCCGGCATCGATCGAGATGTCCGAGCCGCGCGGGAACACGCGCACGGTGAGGATCGTGAGCTGCTCGTCGAGCCGGAGCAGCAGCTCCTTCACCTCGGCGACGCGCTCGGAGCCGGTCGCGGGATCGCCGAGGTAGCGCTGGTAGGTATTCGCGGCGTCGGCGAGCCGGCCCATGTCCCGCAGCGTCGACGCGACGTTGAGCAGGATCTTGGGGCTCGGGAACTTCGAGTACGCCTCGAGGAAGTTGGCGAGCGCCTGATCGTAGGTCCTGGCCTGGAGCTGCTTGACGCCCTCGATCATCAGCGCCTGCGCGAGCGGACGCATCGCGGGATCCTCGACGGGAATCGCAGGATCTTGCGTGATCGAGGCGAGCACCTCGCCGAGCTGCTTGTCGTCCTTGATCTGCGCGAGCGGAGCCGGCGGGCCGGGCGGAGTCTGCGCGAGCGCCGAACGGGTGGACACGAGCACGCCCACGAGCAAAGCCAGTCTGGACATCATCGGTGGTCTTTCAGGTCCTGCTTCGGAGGCGGAGTGTCGTCGAGGCCGAGCTCGATCGGAGATCCTTCGGTCGTCGTGGGGCCCTTCACCTTCTTCACGATCGGTCGGCGCTTGATCGGCGGCGGTTGCTCCGGATCCTCGACGACGATGAGGTCCTCCGCCGACGGCTTGGAGGGCGTCACGGGCGGAGGCACGGTGGAGGGAGCCGGCTTGTGGAGTGTCGGTTCGCCCCCGACGGGCGGCGAGTGGTCAGGCCCGGAGGGCTTGCTCTCACTCAGCACGAGGAACGCCGCGACCACCCCGGCGATCACGATCGTGAGCGCACCGGCGATGATCGGCATCGCCGATCGTCTCGCGGGCGGCGGTGCATCGGCTGCGACGAACGTGCCTCGCGGCGATGGGACCGGCGTGAGCGGCGGCGCGATCCGGAGCTGGCGACTCGCGGGCAGCGCGAGGCCGAACGACCGCCGATCGCCGCTCGCCCCCACCGCGGCGAGCGCCGAGATCACCTCGGCCGCGCTCTGATACCGCTCGTGGGGTTCCTTCGCGAGCAGCCGCAGCACCAGCTGCTCCATCTCCGGCGTGATCTCGACCTGCCGTGCGCTCGGTGGCTCGGGTTGCGCGAACATCTGCAGCGCGATGACCTCGCCGATCCCCTCGGCGACGAACGGCGGCTCGCCGACCAGCAGCTCGTAGAGGATGCAGCCGAGCGAGTACAGATCCGCCCGATGATCGATCGTCCCGGCGGCGCGTGCCTGCTCGGGGGCCATGTAGAGCGGCGTCCCCATGAGCGCGCCGGTCTGCGTGTGGCCGGAGGTGTCGGCGAGCTTCGCGATTCCGAAATCGAGGACCTTCGCGCGCGTGCCGCCGGTCGGCCCGTCGAGATCGGGCACGAGGAACACGTTGTCGGGCTTGAGGTCGCGATGGATGATCCCCTTGGCGTGCGCCGCCTTGAGCGCGCTCGCGATGTCGCGCGCGATCGCTGCGGCCTCGAGCTCGGTGAAGCGGCCCACGTGCTCGAGTGCCTGGTCGAGCGACTTGCCCTCGAGTAGCTCCATCACGAGGTACGCGACACCGTCGGGCGTGTACCCGAAGTCGTAGACCTCGATGATCCCGGGGTGGCGAATCGCGGTCGCGGCCCTGGCCTCGTTGAAGAAGCGCGTGACGAGCTCCTCGTTCGCGGTCAGCTCCGGGCGCAGCAGCTTGAGGGCAGCCGGGCGACCGAGTAGCTCGTGCTGGGCGCGATAGACGGTCCCCATCCCGCCGGTGCGGATCGCGCCGAGGATGCGGTAATTGCCCAGGACGACGCCGACCATGCCGTCGTTGGTAGGTCCGAGAGTAGGGACCGTGCTCGAACGTGCGTCGCTCATGTCTCGTCGGCACCGACCCCGACGGAACCAAGGATGCGCCAGACGGCCGCGTGCTTCAAGCTGCCTGCCGATCGGTACGTAGGTCGGGGTACGACCGTCGTGTTAGCCTCGAAGACCGATGCCAAGTTTCCAGCGCCACGTGTTCGTGTGCATCAACGAGCGTCCGGCGGACAACCCGAAGGGATGCTGCAAGGCCAGGGGCGGGATCGAGGTGCGTGACCGGCTCAAGTCGGAGCTCACCGCGCGTGGGCTCTCGAAGATCATCCGTGCCAACAATGCCGGCTGCCTCGATCAGTGCGAGCACGGCGTGACGGTGGTGGTCTATCCGGAGCAGGTCTGGTACGGCGGCGTCACCGTCGAGGACATCACCGAGATCGTCGACAAGCACCTCGTCGGTGGCGAGGTCGTGGAGCGCTTGTTGATCCCCGACCAGCCGCACCTCGGGGAGCGCCGGGCATTCCCGGTCGTCGCGAAGCAACCGGTCGAGGTCGGCAAGTGAGGGTCGCGGTCGGCGTGCTCGTGCTAGGAGCCGCGACCGCACACGCCGATCCGAAACCCACCGATCCACCCACCCCGGATCCCTCGGCGCTCGACGCCGCCGACGCCAACCTCGAGACGAAGGCGCGGCGCTCGGGCCGGAGCCTCACGCTCGCCGCCGGCGGTGGCTTGACGGTCGGGTTCGGCATCGAGGACGCGGTCGGTCGCGGCCCGGCGGCCTCGTTGCGGCTCGGGCAGGTCGCCACCGCTCGCACCGTGCTCACGATCGAGATCGCCAGCGTCACGCAGCTCGGCGGGGGCAGCGGCGACCGGCGGAGCCTCGACACGAACCTCCTGCTCGGCGCGCAGTACTACGTGACCTCGGCGCTGTGGGTTCGCCTCGCGGCGGGACTCGGGACCTTCAAGGGTGACACCGTGGGGACCACCGCTGTCGACGTCTCGCTCGTCGGCCCGGCGGGTGCCTTCGGTGCGGGGCTCGATCTCGTGCGCTGGCGCCGCGTCGCGATCGGGATGGAGATGCTCTCGATCGCGATGCTCAACCGCGAGGGCATGCTGTCCTCGAGCGGGTTCCTGCTCAACGTGTCAGTCGACTGAGTCGAGGTCGAGCTCGTCGACGAGATCCTCATCGGAACCGTCGTCGCGATGGTCGTGGATGACGATGTCGACCTGTTCGCGATCGACGTTCGCCATCCCGACCGCGGCGAACCCGGCGCGCCCCATGGTGCTCGCGGTGAGGCTCGCCCCCGAGAACGTGTCGATCGAGAACCGGCCCGTCGCATCGCTCACCGCGGTCGCGACGTAGACCTTCGCGATCGCCTCGTCGGCGGCGTCGTCTTCGAGCACCGCGGTCACGTCAGCACCTTCGATCGGGCGGCCCGCGTCATCGCGCACGACGCCGTGCACCTGCTTGGCGCGTGCCGGTCCGAGCGAGAGCTCGACATGACCGACCCCGTTCGCAGGGACGGTGACTTGTGATGGCTCGGTGCGGCGCTGCCACGACGCGATGACGTGGAGGTCGCAGGCAGGGACGTTGTCGAGCGCGAACCGGCCGCCGGTGACCGTGACGAGCCGGCGATCCTCGGGGATCGCGACCATCGCCGTGCCATCGGCGCACGACACGAGGCGGAGCTCGAAGCTGCCGTTCGCGAGCAGGGCGGTGGTGCCTTCGATCCGTCCGGTGCCCCCGAGCGCGAGGCGCACCGCAGCCTGCGGTGAATGGACGGTCGCCGCGACGACGCCACGGCCGGGCGCATGGGCCGTGAGGTGGTAGCGGCCGGCCGGCATGTGGAACACGCTCCACTTGCCGTCCGCGTCGGTGCGCTCCTGCTGCGAGATGCCACCGGGATCGAGCGGCGCGAGATCGATGAACGCGAACGCTACGCCCGCACCCGAGGCGTCGACGAGGATGCCTTCGATATCGGCGCTCCTGTCGGGCAGCTCGAACACCACGTCGTCGAACCGGGCGCCGTCGCGACACGCGAACGAGCGGCTCGGCGACGGGGGTGACTTCCACGGCCAAGCGCGCAGCGTGATCTGGGTCTCCTCAATAGTCGCCCACCGGAACGTGCCATCGGAGGCGATCTTGCCCGTCGGTGAGAACTCGAGATCGCCGGTGCCCCACTGTTTCTCGATCGCGCCGTCACCCGCGACCTGTCCTCCGGGCGCGAGGACCCGTCCCGCGATCACGCAGCCCGCGGTGAGCATCAGGTCCGCGGTGACGTGATCGCCGGCCACGACCGAGATCTGCGAGCTCTCTGCGAGCCCGGCGAAGCGCGGATGGCTCGCCTCGAGCTCGTACTGGCCGGCGGGGAGCCGGAGCTCGAACATGCCGGTGGCGTCGGTCTCCGCGACGTCGGTACCGAGCGTCGGCTTGACGCCGTCGGGCCCGCGCGCGCGCAGCACCGCGTTCTTGATCGGCCGACCGGCGCGATCGACCACGCGGCCGCTGACCACGCCGCCGCGCAACACCGAGAGATCGACATGCTCGGTGTCATGGCTGGCGACGACGGTCGGCATCAGGGCTTCGTCGGGAACGCCGGCGGTCTCCACCGACGGCAGGTTGGGCAGGCGGACATGATCGATCTGCCCGACCGAGAGCACGGTGTCGTCGCGCACGAACGCGCGGTACACGCCGGTGGGGAGGTCGATGCGATACGTGCCATCGGGCTTTGCCATCGCGGTCTCTTCCCCGGCGACGCTGCGGAACACGACCTCGACGTTGCCAACGGGAGTTCCCGATTGCTTGTCGATCACCGCGCCGGAGATCGTGACGGCACCATCGAGCCGTTGCGGCGCCGCCCACGGGATCTGTGCGCCACGGGCCCGGCCGGTCGCGAGTGCATCCTGGAACTCACGCCCGATCGTGCGATGAGACCTGGTCGCGGCGGCCTCGCCGGCATCGTTCGACCCTCCGAGCACACCTGTCGCGCGACCACCCCACCACAGCCCCAGCAAGGCCACCACGACGACACCGGAGAGCACGAGGCGGGAGCGAGTCATGGGCTGCTGGTGAGACACGAGACACGCCTAGGGGTTTCGCTGTCCCGGTCCAACAAGTGGCCGTGGTGGTGTTATTTCAGCGCCAGCACGTCAGGGCTGCACTTCAACGACGAGGGCGGTGATGTTGTCCTTACCCCCACGCTGGTTCGCGAGCGCGATCGCCGAATCGGCGCACTCCTCGAGATCGCCGTCCACGCACAGGTCGGCGACCTCCTTGTCGTTCGTGAAGTAGCCGTGGAGCCCGTCGCTGCAGAGCAGGAAGCGGTCGCCGACCGCGGTGTCGATGTCGGCGGTGTCGACCTGTACGTAGTCTTTGTGGCCGACCGCGCGGGTGATGACGTTCTTGCCGGCGGCCTTCTCGGCCTCGGCCTTGGTCATCATGCCGTGCTTGACCTTGTAGTTGATGAGCGTGTGGTCCTCGGTGAGCTGGAGGACGGTGTTGCGCCGGACGCGATACACGCGGCTATCCCCGACGTGGACCGCGAACGCCAGGCCGGCCCGGATCAGGCAGGCCGAGAGCGTCGTCGACATGCCCTTCTTCTCGGGATCGAGCTCGGCCATCCCGAACACCATGTAACAGGCGCTCTTGACCCCGCTCTCGAGCAGTCGGCGGATCTCCCACACGCACTCGGTGTCCCCCTTCTCGACCCGCTCGACCAGCCGATCCAGGTCATGGGTCGCCCCGTACACCCACATGCGGAGCTGCTCGACGGCCTCGCGGCTGGCGATCTCGCCCTTGTTGTGGCCCCCGACACCGTCGGCCACGACGTAGAAGCCACGGTCGTCATCGCGGAAGAACGCGTCTTCGTTGATCTGACGCTTTCTCCCCACGTCGGTCCGAGCCACCGATAACAGCTTCACCCGACGGCATCGTACCATGGCTACAACAGGGTCCGCTTGCTACGATCGGCCGGTGAGTGACCCAGACGCTTCGAACCTCGCGGACCTGATCCGCGAACGGTCGAGCGAGATCCTGGCGGCCTGGATCGTCAGGTTCGAGCGATCGCCACTGCGGTTCCGCCGCGCGACGAAGGCCACGGCGCACACGGCGCAGATCGCGAACCTGGTGGAAGCGTTGGGCGTGGCCGCGTCGGCCGAGCTGCGACCCGGATCCACGATGACCCGCGAGCTCGAGCGCAACGCGGCCTTCCTCGGGGCTCAGTTTGCCAGCGAGGGCGCCACCGGCTTCGACATCGCGGCACTCCTCCTCGAGCTGCGCGAGATCGTGGCGGGGATGGCGAATACCGACGACGCCATCGCCCTGACGCGCCTGTTCGAATGGCTCACGGTGGTGGCACTGGACACGTTCGCGGCTTCCGGCGTGCAGTCGCTGCGCGAGCGCGTGGCCGAGCAGCTCGAGCTCGGAACGCCCGTGGTGGAGCTGTTGCCGAAAGTCCCCGCGTGCCTGCTCGTTGCCGCCCCGGATGCCTCGGTGATCGATGGCTTGCTGTCGCGCGTGTGGATGCTCGCGGTCGGCACCGGGGCGCCCTGCATCATCATCGACTGTGGGGGGCTCGCGGAGCTGGGTGAGAAGAACTTCGATGCCGGATATGCGAAGTTCCTCGAACAGGCAGAGGGCAGCGCCATCCAGATCTTGCTGTCAACAGCGCGCCGGGCCTTACGGGAACGTGCAGCAGCACTCGCGGGCGAGCGGGGGCTCGCGTTTCAGCACTTCGATCGCCTCGATAGCGCCGTGGCGCATGCGGTCGAACGTGCGGGCTACTTATTGATGCGTCGCACCTAGCGTCCGGAAAAGCCGGCATGACGGGTGTGATACCCTCGTGACTGCGGTGGGCGATTTTCCGATCGGCTTCGGCCGGTACCAACTCGTCGAGCGGCTAGCCGTCGGTGGGATGGCCGAGCTCTTCGTGGCGACCTCGCCGGGCGAGCACGGCTTCCAGAAGCGTGTCGTGATCAAGCGTCTGTTGCCGCACCTCGTCGACGACGAGACGTACAACGCGATGTTCATCGACGAGGCCAAGCTCACCGCGCGGCTCGTCCATCCAAAGATCGCGCAGACCTTCGAGCTCGGAAAGGTCGACGAGGCGCTCTACATCGCGATGGAGCACATCGACGGGATCGATGTCCTCGCACTGCTCCGCGAGTTCGCCGCGAAGCGCCGCCGGGTCGATCACCAGCTCGCGGCGTGGATCGCGCATGAAGTGCTCGATGCGCTCGATTACGCGCACAACGTCGTCGGCGAGGACGGCCGGGCGATGGGGATCGTCCATCGCGACATCTCGCCTTCGAACGTCTTGCTCAGCATCCGCGGCGACATCAAGCTCGTCGACTTCGGGATCGCCCGGGCGGTGGACTCGGATCGCGCTCACAAGAGCAAGTCCGGCACGCTCAAGGGCAAGTACGGCTACATGTCGCCCGAGCAGGTCATCGAGCAGGGCCTCGATGCTCGCAGCGATCTGTTCTCGGTCGGCGTCGTGCTCGCCGAGCTGCTCACGGGACGCCGGCTGTTCGCGGCGGCGAACGAGCTCGACGTGTTGCTCATGGTGCGCGACGCGAAGCTCACCCGGTTCGACAAGTACGGCGCCGACATCGAGCCGAACCTGTCCGAGATCGTCCGCAAGGCGCTTCGCAAGTCGACCGAGGAGCGGTGGCAGAGCGCGGCCGCGTTCCGCGACGCCATCGCCGAGTGGCTCTACGATCATCGTCATCGCGTGACGAACAAGCACGTCGCGGACGTCGTCGCGGACCTGCGCGAGGCCGTCGTCGATCGCCGCACTCGAGCCGCCAGGGCGCACGATGGCCCCCCGGCCGTGGAGGAGATCGCGGTGGGGCGCGCGCAGAGCGAGGACGGCGCACCGGTGATCACCCTCGAGGGCGGTGACAGCATGCCGATGATCTCGGTCTCGTACGAGAGCAGCCTCGAGGGAGCGAAACGACCGATCTCGGTGCAGGATCTGTCGGCGAGCGCCGCGGTAGCGTCACGTGCGGAGACCGTCGCTGGCAGGCCCACGGCCGACGCGCGGCTGCAGAAGGTGTCGACCGAGGATCGGAGGATGCCGATCGAGGAGCGGCGCCGTGCCCGCACCGCACCGCCGCATGCGGAGATGCCGTCGCGTCCTCCGGCCGGCAGCACCCCGCCGCTGCGCTACTCGACCGAGCGGATTCCCGACGGCGCGGTCGAGGTGCCGATCGCCGACACGATCAGCGCCGCCGTCGAGGCGATCACGCTGCCGGGGCCATCGGGCGGCATCGACGTCGATCTCGGCCTGAATAGTGAAGACTCGGCGATGCGCGCGTTCGACGACCTCACCGAGCAGCCAATGCCGCGCTCGACCGTTCGTCCGCCGAGCGTCGAGGAGGCCCTGCGCAAGCGGCCCCCGACACCACCCGCGCTGTCCGACATCGCCGAGCCGCCCGACGACGCCGGCGAGTTCAACACGACCTCGCCGCTGCGCGTGCTGTTCCGGCTCATGACCGCGCGTGCGACCGGGCTGCTCGTCGTCGCGGTCGGCGGGATCAAGAAGGAGATCTACGTTCGCGACGGCCAGCCGGAGTACGTCTCGTCGAACGTCGCGAGCGAGCTGTTCGGCAACTATCTGGTCACCAAGGGCGTGCTGTCCGACGGCGAGCTCGCGATGGCGCTCGCGATGATGCCGCACTACGGCGGCAAGCTCGGTGACACGCTCGTCGGGCTCGGGCTGCTCAAGCCGCTCGAGGTGTTTCGCCACCTCACGCGCCAGGTCCGCACGAAGATCATCGACGTCTGCACGTGGAACAAGGGCTCGTTCGGCTGGTACGCCGGTCGCGAGAACCCGCGCGAGGCCTTCCCGCTCGACTTCAATGCCTTCGAGATCCTCGGTGCCGGTGCGATCGCGCTGTCCGACGACTTCGTCGAGACCTGGATCGCGAAGCACGGCTCGCTGCGGCTGCGGGCCTCGCGAACGCGCCGCGTCGGACCGGAGCGCTTCGAGGTCAAGGGCCTGGTCGAGCTGTGCGATCTGCTCGACGGGCGCCGATCGGTTGGCGATCTCGTCGAGATGTCGAGCGACCGCCTCGAGCGGCTGCGAACCGGCCGCATGCTGTGCCTGCTCGAGGCCTGCGACCTCGCACGTCCGGCGTAGGCACCCGAAGTACGCGCAACCGATGTGGGTCCGGAGCCGGCGCGCGTTCCGCGTGCGGGAGCTCGATCGCGCATGGTGCACCGGAGTGATCGCATCCGACGACGAGCCGACCGATGTGATCGGCTGCATCGAGGTGAGCTGGCTACGCGGGCCGCGCACGCTGCTCCGGCCGTTCACGGTCACGACCTCGTGGGGTGACCTGCCGGTCCCGAGCGGAGCGCGGCTGCTCGCGCCGATGCCGCTGCTGACGAGCGTGCTCCGGTCGGGGGAGTCGGTGGTGGTGCTGCGGCGTGGCGATCGCGTCGTGCTCGGTGGGTTCGTCGAGCGCACGGATGGCGATCATCCGTTCCGCGGGTCGGCCGCGCCGATCCCCGGTCCCGATGGCATCGTCGTGACTCCGTCGACCAACGCCACGTACGGGTTCACGCACACGGCGCTCGGCATGTGGCGTCCGAGCGTTGCCTATCTCCTGATCCTGACGGCCGTCGCGATCCCGAGCCTGCTCGCGGTGATCGCACCATCGCGCTACTAGAGGCCGAGGCCGGCGAGGGCGGCGAGGAATCGCGCGGGGAGCGGTGCCTCGATCGCGAGGGTCTCGCCGCCGACCGGCAGGGTCATCGTCGCGGCATGCAGGAAGAACCCCGGGTCGTCTCCGAGCGCCACGCCGCGATAGAGCGTGTCGCCGGTGATCGGCGAGCCGACATGCGCGAGGTGTGCGCGCACCTGGTGCATGCGCCCGGTCTGCGCGGTGCAGCGAACGAGCGCATGGGTCGGCGACTCGCGCTCGACGACGAACGAGGTGTACGCGGCGAGGCCATCGGTGTGATCGACGACGACCCGCTTGCCGCGCTGGACGAGCGGGGCATCGCACTCGCGCGAGACCGGGCGCCCGTCGGTGATCGCGAGGTACGTCTTCGCGACGAGCCCGGCGCCGAACGCGTCGCGGAGCGCGCGATAGGCCTCCATCGTGCGCGCGGCGACGAGCACGCCAGAGGTTCCGATGTCGAGACGATGCACGAGGCCACCGTCGCGCGGGTCACCCTCCACGGGAATCGCGGCGCACTCGGGCCAGCGCGCGGCGATCGCGTTCGCGGCCGTGCCGAGCTCGCCGGGGCGCAGCGGTTGCGAGGGCATGCCGGCGGGCTTGTCGATCACGACGAGGTCCGCGCGCTCGAGGATCACGGCGATGCGGGCCGCGGCCTCTGGATCGGGCAGCGGACGCAGCGCCTCGCCGAAGACCGGGGCACGCGAGACCTCGATCACCTCGCCGGGTACGACCCGGTCTCCCTTGCGCGCGAGCCGGCCCGCGATGCGAACGCAGCCATCCTCGAACAGCGCCGAGAGCCGGCGTCGTCCGGCATCGGGGAACTGGCGGGCGAGCGCCTTGTCGATCCGATCCGCAACCTCGACCACCACGCGCATCGGCTCGGGGGCCGGAGTCTCGCTCCCTTGGCCGACCGGCCTCGGGAGCTCCTGATCTTCAGTCATACAGCCTCCAACAAGATCGCCGGCACGCTACCGCCCGGCAGGACTTCGGTCAGCTCGGCCGCGAGCTCGACGAGCGCGTTGCATCCGACGAGCGATGACAGCATCGCGGAGCCTTGCTTCGCGTGCGGGGTCGCGACGAGGTGAGTTGCTTCCCGCACGACATGCGCGCGGAGGTAGTGGGCGCGGCCCGCCGCCTTGCGATGGCCGCCGACGAGCTGCACCCGGGCACGCGGCCGTTCGATCGTGCGCGCGCCTTGCATCGCGAGCAGCGCCGGCCGCAGGAACAGCTCGAACGCCACGACGGTGGAGACCGGGTTCCCGGGGAGCCCGAACACCGGTCTGACGGCCGCGCCCGGAGCGGAGCGAACTCCGAACGAGAACGGCTTGCCGGGTTTCATCGCGACCTTCCACAGCTCGAGCGTGACGCCGGCGTGCGCGAGCGCGGCGTGCACGTGATCGCGATCGCCGACCGAGACGCCACCGGTGGTGATCACCACGTCGTAGGCGAGCGCGGACGCGATCAGCTCGCCGATCACCGAGAGCTCGTCGCGCGCGATCCCGAGGCGATGCGCGACGCCGCCGGCCTCCGCCACCAGCGCTGCCAGCGCGTGCATCGACGAATCGACGAGCTGGCCGGGCCCCGGCACCGTCGCGACGTCGACGAGCTCGTCACCGGTCGCGATCAGCGCGACCCGTGGAGCGCGCGCCACCGGGACGCTGTGCACGCCGAGCGCGGCGAGCACGCCGAGATCCCACGCGCCGAGCCGCGTGCCGGCGGTCAGCACCGGCTCGCCGATCGCGATGTCCTCGCCGGCGCGCCGGATGTGCTCGCCCGGCCGCGATGCGGGCAACGTCACGCGATCGCCGTCGAGGGTGACCGCTTCCTGCATCACCACCGTGTCGAGGTCGGCCGGTAGCGGTGCGCCCGTGAAGATCCGCAGCGCGCTGTGATGCGGGATCGGCTCGACGTGCGGCTGCCCCGCGGCGACCACGCCGGTGATCGGCAGCGTCGCCGGCAGCTCGCTCGAGCGGGCCGCGTAGCCGTCCATCGCGGAGTTGTCGAAGCCCGGCAGCGCCCGCGTCGCGACGATGTCGACCGCGAGCACACGACCGCGCGCTTCGTCGAGCGGCACCGGCTGGACGGCCAGCCTCGGCACGTGCCCGAGCACGGCACGCAGCGCATCGGCGACGGACAGCATGCGGCTTCATATCATCCGGATCGTGCTGGGTATCTGCGCCGCCGTGCGGGTCGGGCGCGAACATGCTGAGCTTGGACTAGGTATGGCCGGAGAGCTCTTGATCGTCGTCGTGCTCGTGCTGGCGAACGGGCTATTCGCAGGCGCCGAGATCGCCATCCTCAGCGTCCGCAAAGGTCGCGTACAAGAAGCTGGTGCACGCGGCGACCGGCGAGCGCTGGCCGTCCAGGCGCTGCGAGATCAGCCCGAGCGTTTCCTGGCGACCGTGCAGATCGGGATCACGGTCGTGAGCGCCGCGGCCGCGGTGTTCGGCGGGGCTGCCATCGCGCGTTCGCTGACGCCGATCCTCGCACACGTGTTCGGACACAGCGCCGAGGAGGTCGCGTTCGCGATCGTCATCGTCTTGATCTCGTTCCTCTCGCTGGTGCTCGGCGAGCTCGTGCCAAAGTCGCTCGCGTTGCGGTACTCCACCGGGTACTCGTTCCTCGTGAGCCGCCCGCTGCTGCGGCTCTCGAGGATCGCGGCGCCGATCGTCTGGTTCCTCACGTTCTGTTCGAACCTGGTGCTCCGGCTGTTCGGCGACCGTACGAGCTTCACCGAGACGCGGATGTCGCGCGACGAGCTCAAGCAGCTTGTCGAGGAGGCGGCGAAGACGGGTTCGGTCGATGTGCGATCGAGCGAGATCGTTGCGCGTGCCCTCGAGCTCGAGGACGTGGCGGTCGCGGAGGTGATGGTGCGCCGCGATCGGATCGCGGCGATCCGGCGCGACGCGTCGGTCGAGGAAGTTCAGCGCGTCCTGCTCGAGGAGGGCCACAGCCGGATGCCGGTCTACGAGGGCGAGCTCGATCACATCGTGGGCTACGTCGTCGCGCTCGACGTGCTCGCCGTGGTCTGGGAGAAAGGCCTCGTCGTCCTCGACGACATCGTCCGGCCGCTGTTCTCGGTGCCGGTGACGGCGCGCGTGTCGGCCGTCCTGCGGGAGATGCAGGCGCGCCGCATCCAGATCGCCAGCGTCGTCGACGAGCACGGTGGGATCGCGGGGCTCGTGACGATGGAGGACCTCATCGAGGAGCTCGTCGGGGAGATCGCGAGCGAGCACGAGGTCCCCGATCCGATGTTGCGTCACGAGCCCGGAGGCACCTCGCTCGTGCCGGGCTGGGCGCCGATTCGCAAGGTCAACCGCGCGCTCGCGATCGACCTGCCGATCTCGCGCGAGAGCACGACGATCGCGGGGCTGTGTCTCGCGCTCGCGCTGGCGATCCCGAGCATCGGCGCGCGGCTTCAGGTGGGTCCGACCACGCTCGAGGTGGTCGACGCCTCATCGCGGCGTGTGCGAATGGTCCGGATCCATCACCGCAGACCGAGCGCCCAAGACCCCGGAGGATCTGGTTCGCCACCCTCGGCTGCGTGATCCGGACGTCGGGGATTGGCACTCCACCCGGAGCGCGAGCAACCGAGCCCTCGATCCCCTCGGTCGCATGACGTCATGTTACGACGCGTCATGGCTCATCGCTTCACCTGGCTCGCGATCGTGTTGTTCAGCGCCGGCTGCCCGTCCAAGACACCCGCGCAGAAGGTCCAGCAGCCGCTGCCCACGGTCGGGTCGGCGGATCCGAGCATGAAGCTGCCGTCGATCGAGGCGTGCAAGGGCGCCGAGCGCCACGACCTGATGGTCGTCGACTGGACGCCCGAAGCGCGCGGCGATCTCGAAGTCGCGATGAAGGAAGGCGTCGCGTTGCTCGCGTACGACTGCAAGAGCGCGAAGCTGGTCCCGGCATGCTCGCTCGCGGGAGCGTACGGCTACATCGGGACGACGCGACGCGAGAAGAAGATCGAGATGTCGACCGCCGACGAGATCGCGGCGAACCTTCCGGTCGGTGGGCTGACCTGGCTCTCCGACGTCTCCGGCAAGCTCGGACGCGAGAGCGCGCTGCTCGCCCAGCTCGTGATGGTCGGCAAGCGGTCGTCGGCCAAGCAGCACGCGGAGCGCGGCGAGCTCGCCGGTAGCTGCAAGGACGCGACGCACTTCGTGCGTGCAGCGACGGTGGGCGCGTTCACGGTGACGACCGGCTCGAAGGCCGAGATCGCCGCGAGCTTGAAGGTCGTCGGGAAGGGCGCCTCGGCCGACTCGAAGTCCTCGACGAAGATCCAGTCGCAAGACGGCGACCTCACCGCGTGCGCGTCGTCGACGTCCGAAGGCAAGGCGCCGCCGGAGCAGTGCGGTGCGGTCGTGCGCATCGAGCTCGAGCCGATCGGTGCAGCCGAGGGCAAGGCCGATCTCGCCGTCGCGACGTGCGCGCCGGGGTTCGCGATGGCCGACGGTGCCTGCGTGCGGCTCGACAAGCCGCACCAGTGCAAGCCCGGCGACGCGAAGGAGTGCGCCGCACAGTGCGACGCCGGCAACGCGGGGAGCTGCGCGACGCTCGCGGTGATGCATCGCGAGGGTGCCGGGGTGGCCAAGAACTGGGTGAAGGCGGCGGCGTTCGCCGAGCGAGCATGCGCGAAGGACGTCACCACCGGCTGCAGGGTCATGGCGCAGGCCAAGCTCGGCGGCGACGGCGTGGCCAAGGATGGTCCCGGCGCGATCAAGCTGCTCGAGCGCACCTGCGAGGCCGGCGACGGCAAGGGTTGCGTCGAGCTCGGCATCGCGCGGCTCGCCGACAAGAAGGTCGCGGGCGATGCGCAGTACGCGTTCCGTCGCGCGTGCTACGGCGGCGGCGAGCACGAAGGCTGCGCGTGGCTCGGCACGCTCTACGCCGAGGGCAAGGGCGGCATGACGGTGAACCCGAAGCTGGCGGCGCCGTTCTTCGAGAAGGGATGCAAGGAGGGCTCGGCGCGTGCGTGCGACGGGCTCGGTGATCTGCTGAAGGCCGGCAAGGGAGTTGCCAAGGACGCAGCCCGAGCGAAGGAGCTGTTCGCGAAGGCGTGCACGGGCGGCCACCAGCCGGCGTGCAGCAAGCAGTAGGACCAGACCTATCGATACGGGGTCGCGTGCTCGTAATCGACCACGTCACTCATGTACTCCGGACCGATCGGAATCGCCTCGGGATTCTGGCAGTACCACTCGACCGCGCCACACGACGAGCAGATGTAGATCTCGAGTAACCCGAGCCCAGCCTTGATATTCGGCGTGCTGACGGTATTGCCGCGAAACAGCAGCTTCTGCGCGAGCGCCGGCACGTGGGTCGCGGCCATCGGCGCGACCTGTTCGTATACGTAGTCGCTTCCGGTCGCCGAGTATTCACGGGGAATCACGCGGACGAACCGCATCGCGTTGCATGCGCGGCACGGTGCGGGGCGCCGGCGAGGCGGTGGCATCGGCACGATGCCGAGCGTGTTCCTGCACGATGCGCAGATCCTGGTGATGACATCCGCCTCCACCAGCTCGGTGTTCTCGCAGATCCTGCAAAGGTTGGCCATGGCCGGATGCTCGCACGTCACGGCACGAACAAGCTTGAAGTACGATGCGATGCCGTGATCGCCCCCCGTCGGTGAGCTACGCTCCTCGACCATGAAGCGCGCGTCGTCGTACCTCTTCTTGCTCGCCGCCAGTTGCTGCCCGCCGGACGCGGCCACGAAGGTCACCACTCCGACGTCGACTCCAGCGCCTCCGGTCAAGGAGCTCGCGCTGCCCGAGGAGGTCCACCTCAAGAACGTTCGCCAGCTGACGTTCGGCGGCGACAACGCCGAGGCGTACTGGGCGTTCGGCGGCGACAAGCTGATCCTCCAGTCGAACCGCGCACCGTACAAGTGCGATCAGATCGAGGTGCTGTCCGCCAAGGGTGGCGAGCCGAAGCTGGTCTCCACCGGCAAGGGCCGCACGACCTGCGCGTACTTCTTGAAGGGCGATCAGGAGATCGTCTACGCGTCGACGCACGAGGTGTCGCCCGAGTGCCCGACGCCTCCGGACATGTCGAAGGGCTATCTGTGGGGCCTGTTCGACTTCGACATCTACAAGGCGAAGGCGGACGGCTCGAACCTCACGAACCTGACGCCGAAGACCCCCGGCTACGACGCCGAGGCCACGGTGTGTAGTGTCGACGGCAGCATCATCTTCACGTCGACGCGCACCGGAGATCTCGAGCTGTTCCGCATGGACGCCGATGGCAAGAACGTCCGGCAGCTCACGAACACGCCCGGCTACGATGGCGGAGCGTTCTTCTCGAAGGACTGCACGAAGATCGTGTGGCGGTCGTCGCGGCCGGCGGTGGGCGAGGAGCTCGACACCTACAAGACGCTGCTGCAGCAGAACCTCGTCAAGCCGACGAAGATGGACCTCTACGTCGCCAACTCCGACGGCTCCGACGCGCGTCAGGTGACCTACCTGCCGGGCGCCTCGTTCGCGCCGTACTTCTTCCCCGATGGCAAGCGCGTCATCTTCTCGTCGAACTACCTGAACCCGCGGAGCCCGGAGTTCGATCTGTTCGCGATCGACATCGACGGCTCGCACCTCGAGCGCATCACCTACGCCGGCGGCTTCGACGGCTTCCCGGTGTTCTCGCCCGATGGCAAGACGCTGTCGTTCTCGTCGAACCGTCGCGACGTCGAGCAGACCGCGCAGGGTGACGTCTACCGCATGACCGGCAAGCCCGCCGGCGCGAAGGACACGAACGTGTTCCTCGCCGACTGGGTCGACGCACCGAGCGGCGAGCGACCGGCGTCGGCGGATACCGCAGCCGCGGATCGGTTCGCGGCGACCGTCGGGTACCTCGCGGACGATGCGCGCGAAGGGCGCGGCGTCGGCACGAAGGGGCTGGTCGACTCGGCGGAGCACGTGAAGGAGCAGCTGCGCGCGCTCGGCGTCGAGCCGGGCGTTGCGGACTGGCGGCAGGAGCTCGAGGTCACCACCGAGCTCAAGCGCGGGCCGACGACGGCACTCGCCGTAGATGGCAAGGACGTACTCGCCGAAGACTTCGCGCCGATGCCGATCTCGGCGAGCGGCAAGGCGAACGGCGGCATCGTCGCGGTCGGGTGGGGGCTCGTCGACGAGGCCGCGAAGCTCGACGAGTACAAGGGCAAGAACGTGCGCGGCAAGATCGTGCTCGTCCATCGCTTCGTGCCGCCCGACGCCAAGCTCGAGGCCCGCGATGTCCAGCGCCTCGGCGACCTGCGCCACAAGGCGTTCGTCGCGAAGGGCAAGGGCGCGATCGCGCTGCTCGTGATCGACGATGGCGATCCGAAGGCGGAGGAGGCGCCGTTGCCCAAGCTCTCCGCCGGCGAGAGCCCGTCGCAGATCCCGGTGGTCGTGCTGACGCGCAAGGCCGGCGCGGCGCTGCGTACCGGGACGCACGCCGCGAAGGTCACCGTCGTGCTCGAGCCGGTCCGCACGAGGACCTCGAACATCGTCGGCGTGATCAAGGCGAAGCACGCCAGCAAGCTACCGGGCGTCATCGTCGTCGGCGCGCACCTCGATCACCTCGGGATGGGCGGCGGCCCGAGCGCGCTCGATCCGAACGTCAGGGACGTCCACAACGGCGCCGATGACAATGCGTCGGGCGTCGCGGCGCTGCTCGAGGTCGCGCGGACCTTGGTCGCGAAGCGGGCCGACCTCCAGCGCGATGTCTACATCGTCGCGTTCTCCGCCGAGGAGATGGGCGCGCTCGGCTCCGAGCACTACGTCAAGAATCCGCCGACGAAGGAGCCGGTGTTCGCGATGCTGAACATGGACATGGTCGGCCGCATGAAGATGAACCAGCTGCACGTCAACGGCGGCGACTCGGCGAAGGAATGGAAGGAGCTCGTCGGACCGGCCTGCGCGACCCATCGCGTCAGCTGCCACATCGCGGGCTCCGGCTACGGACCCTCGGATCACATGAAGTTCTACATCGCCGGTATTCCGGTGCTGTTCATGTTCACCGGCAGCCACCGCGAGTACCACACGTCCAAGGATGACTCGAACCTGATCAACGCAGCAGGTGGGGCACGGGTCGCGGCGATCACCGCCGACGTCGCGCTCGCGGTCGCGAACCGGGCCGGCGCGCTCAGCTACGTCAAGGCGCCGCCCGAGCCGATGGGCGGCGACGTTCGCCGGCGCGGCGCTTCGCTCGGCACGGTGCCGTCGTACAGCGAGGATCCGAATCAGCCGAAGGGCATGATCGTCGCCGACGTCATGCCCGATGGGCCGGCCGCGAAGGCGGGGCTCAAGGCCAACGATCGGATCATCCAGATCGGGACCGCCGAGATCGCCAATGTCGGCGACCTGATGTTCGTGCTCGAGCAGGCGAAGCCGGGCACCCAGGTGACGATCACGTTCGTGCGCGACCACAAGGTCCAGCAGGTGACGGCGACGTACGGGACCCCGCGCGGCCGGCGCTGAGCATCAGCCCTCGATTCCCGGCGCCACGTCGGGACACAGCGCCGCGTCTGTCTATCATCACGTCGTGAGCTCACCGTATCGCGAGTCGGCCGGCCAGGTTCCCGATCGAGTCCTCGACGAGACCGAGCCGCAGCCGCTCGCGGCGTTCGAGGTCTGTGGCGCGAAGGGCGACGACGGTCCGCACGGCCGGCATGGATCCGACGGGTCGGGTGGCTCCGGTCAGCGTGGTGCCGATGCGGGCGCGCCGGTGGGCGGCGAGCACGCGGGCAAGATCCGGATCGAGCTCGCCGAGCGCGCCGATGACGGCGTCGTGTCGATCCGCGGCGAGCGTATGGGGCCGTCGAGCGAGCCGGAGCCGATCCGCACCACGGTGATCGTCGACGAGCGTGGCTTCATCGCGGTGCGAGCGTTCGGCGGTGCAGGCGGGCGCGGCGGCAACGGCGGGCGCGGCGGCGACGGTTCGAGCGGCAGCAACGGCTCGGATGCCACGCGGTGGAGCAGCGGCGGCAACGGCGGCGACGGCGGCGACGGTGGCGACGGCGGTAACGCGACGAGCGGCGCGCCCGGCGGCGACGGCGGCAACATCATCGTCGCGGTCGCGGAGGACGACACGCCGTTGCTCATGCTCCTGCGACACGACGTGCGCGGCGGTGACGGGGGAGATCCGGGGCACAACGGGCAGGGCGGTGGTGGCGGCTCCGGCGGTCGCGGCGGCGACTCGTACAGCTGGACCACGACCTCGAGCTACACCGACTCGCAGGGCAACTCGCAGACGCGAACGCACTACCACAGCAACTCCGGCGGCAGTAACGGCTCGAGCGGATCGAGCGGACGCTCGGGCAACGCGCACGTGCGCAAGGGCAACACCGGTGCCGACGGCACGTTCACGATCGAGGTCAAGACCGAGGCCGGCGTGCAGACGTACGCCTCGCGGTACGACCTGCGCCTGGTCTCGTTCTCGCACGACAGCCTCAACGAGGACTGCGTGTACGAGCCCGGCGAGCTCGTCCGCGTCTTCGACCTCGAGGTCGAGAACGTCGGCGGCATGCCGACACCGTCGAAGGACGAGCTGTCGCTCGCCTTGATCGAAGAGGGCTGGGTGTACACCGAGCCCGGCGAGCTACGCTGCGTGAGGGGGCTCGCCGCGGGCGCGCGTCACAAGGTCGAGGGCGAGCTCCGGTTCCGGATCGCGGGCTACAAGCCGACGGGCCCCGACGATCCGCTCGAGGTCGAGGAGTCGATCCTCCACCGTGCGCTGTTGCCGTCGGTGCGACGCGCGTTCGAGCAGTACCAGGAGGGCGATGCGGCCCTTGCCGGCCGGTTCGTGATCCGGTTTCCGGCCCGGCTCTCGACCGCCTCGAATCTACGGTCGCTCGCGGCGGGGGAGTCCACCCGCGTGAAGTTTTGCGTGGTGAACCAGTCGCGCTTCGCGCTCGGATCGAAGTCGGCCTGCAAGCGCGTGCTGCGCGTGCGCGTGACCTCGGCCGCCGAGACCGAGCTCGGCGACGACTTCGTCGGGTTCACCGCCGGCGGTAGCGAGCTCGCTCCGAGCACCGGCTCGCTCCACGAGATCGAGCTGCTCGAGGCCGGCGAGACCGCCGAGCTCGAGCTGACGTTGACCGTGCGTGACGGCGCGCCCGAGTACCGACGCTTCGCGGCCCAGGTGGCGCTCGAGCTCGGTGCACTCGACGATCCGCCCGCGGCGCGAGCGATCCAGTACCGCGCGTTCGATGTCCGCGTCGCGCGGCCGTTCAAGGCGACCGAGGCGGACCTGTTGCTCGTGGTCAACCACCGGACCACCCGCGAGGAGATCATCGCGTGGGAGGCCCTCGCGACGCGGCTCGCGTTCCGGATCGCGATCTGGGATCTCACGCGCGAGCGCCACCTCGATCTCGAGGCACCGCTCGACGGCGAGCTGTCGCTGGCGGACTGGTTCAAGACCAAGGCGATCGCGATCCTCGACAACGAGATCGATGGCCCCGATGGTCCGATCTATCCGCACGCGTTCCTGTCGAACGATCAGGCGCTGCGCGCCGCGACCGCCGGCATCGACCTCGCATACGTCGGTAAGGGGCCGAGCCTGCAGCGCGTCCTGATCCCCGGAGCGCTCGCAACCACCGACGACAAGGCGCTCGCGCTGGTCGCGCAGGCCGAGGATCCCGGCGCACTCGTGAAGGCCGCGCGTCGCGACGATCCGGCGTCGCGTGCCTCCACTCCGGTGCATCGCCGGTACTGGCTGCGGTTCTGGGCGAAGCCCGAGGCCGACTGGCTCGCTCGTCAGGCGCACGCGCTCAGCGCCGAGCTGCACGACGAGGTTCCCGAGCAGCGGCACCTCGTCGTCCATCGCTTCGCGCCGGAGCTCGCGTCGAAGCTGCTGTGGATCAAGAACTGGAAGGTCGGAACGCTCGAGACCGTGCGCACGCTCGACACGGCCGCCGGGGCGATCGTTCACCTCGAGGTCGACGACGCGAAGCTCCACGATCCGGGCTGCGCGGCCAGCGGCGACGCGACCACCGCAATGCTCGCGATGTTCGACTTCGACGAGAACCTCGAGCGCCTGCGCCGCACGATGACCCAGCCCGATGCAGCCTCCGACGTCCTCGATCGGATCGCCGACATGCTCCTGCTCGATCTGGCGAACGAGATCGCGGCCGTGCTGTCGCCGGGCTGGCGCGGGGGGACCGAGCTCGCGCGCGGGTCCGCGGCTCGCCGTGCTCGCGAAGTCGGGCCTCGCCGCCGACTACGACAGCGTCGCGGGCACGGCCTTGATCCGGCTCGCGGGCCGGCTGTGGTTCTTCGCGCACGGCCAGGTCCGCTGGTGGGAGAAGGTCCCGCCGTGGCGATGGATGCGGCGCGGCACGAAGGTCCGCGCGTACGTCTCGCGCCACCTCGATGGCTTCCTCGCCGGCGCGTTCGGCGAGCACAACGTCGCGACCACGCGAGCGGATGCGATCATCGTCGCCGGCGCGCTCGTCGAGGAGCATCGCCTCGCCCGCAAGCAGAACCTCGCGGGCCGCCGCCGGGCCTGGGCGCTCGAGCTCGTGCGTGCACCGATCGCCGGCTCTCAGATCACGAGCGACACCGAGCTGCTCGCGAACAGCGACGAGCGCGTGCTCTCGGCCGAGGAGTACGACGGGATCACCACGGCCGGCCTCGAGGGCGTGGTGCAGCGCGACAAGCTCGTCGCGGCGGCCGACCGGGCGCACAAGGATCTCGTCGCGTGAGCAACCACGAGCGCAGGCTGCTCGACGCGATCTACCTCTCGGGCAAGCTGGTCGCGCGCAAGAAGCCCAAGCCGGGCGCCACACCGCCGCCGGCCAGCGAGCCGGCCGCGCGGCCACGCAAGAAGCCGGCCGCCAAGCCTGCAGCCAAGAACGCGCCTTCGACAACGGCCAGACGTCAACGCAGCGAGCGCGACGGATCTCGCTAATCGATCGGTCGATCGATGCGTGACCGGATCATCGAATGCGGCAACGGTTGCGAACCCACGGGAGCTCGAGCTCCGCCCACGGGCGTGAAGGTCGAGCTGTTCGTCGGCCTGGCTCGCAGTTCCCGCGGGAACGTCGCGTGCGTCCGGTCACAGAGCGTTCCCGCGGAACCGGCGCGCCCGGACTTCACACGCCGCAACGAGGCCG
>Ga0299915_10000247_pt1 | contig 42450 bp, 34 predicted proteins | sample RVTome_13_FD_200263 | JGI IMG/M metagenome (GOLD analysis project Ga0299915, IMG submission 200263) | Soil microbial communities from uranium-contaminated site in the Upper Colorado River Basin, Wyoming, United States - RVT92D227 (version 2) ...
ACGTAGGCGTCGGGCGCCTCGCCGTGCTGGACGTGCTCGTCGACATCCGCCGGATGGACCTCGATCACGAGGCCGATCCGCTCGAGCATTTCACGCCGGCGCGGTGACGCCGACGCCAGCAGCAGGGTCACGTGGCTCCGCTCAGCGCTTGAGCGACCCGACCTGCGACGTGTCGAAGTTCAGCTCGACCGAGATGCCGTCGACGAACCGGTTCTTCGTGCCCTTGACGGCCTCGGTGCACTGCATGAGCACGTTACCCGCGCCGTCGAGGAGGTCCTCGACCTCGGTGCCATCGCCATCGATGCAACGGTCGACGACGTTGATCTCATCTTCAGGGTTCGAGTCGCAGTACGCCTCGAGACCGTCCTGATCGACGTCGATATCCGGCGTGCGGCATCCCGCGTATTTGGCGACGATGCTCTTGCTGGCCTTCGGTAGTGCGAGCAACGGACCGAGCAGGTTCGCGAACGTCGCGTCGAGCAAAGAATCCTGGGGTTTGAGACCAATGGCCTCGACCTCGAGGCCGCGGATCGTGTCGGCGGTCTTCGAGTCGATGACGCCGCCGAGCTTGCCGTTCTTGAGGACGATCGCGCTGCCGTCCTGGACGACGTCGGCCTTGATCGTGGCGCCGGTGATCCGGAGATCGAGGTTGATGCCGTCGGTGACCGGGATGTTGACGCTGAAGATCGAGGGACCGGCGTCCATCACGAGCTTGCCGTCCTGCTGGCTGAGCACGCCGTCGCGGAACACGATCGCCGGGTCGTTACCCACGAACGAGAGTGGATCGAGCGGGATCTCGGCGAGCGCGTTGGTATCGAACGGGCTGCACACCGGCTGCATGCCGTCGCGCAACGTACGATCCGCGACCCCGTCGCAGTCGTTGTCGAAGCCGTCACCACAGATCTCGGTGGCGCCCAGCTTCACGGTCATGTTCGTGTCGTCGCAGTCACCGTCCGCGGGCGACTGGCCGTCGCCATCGCCGTCGACGTCGTTCGCGCTCGGTGCATTCTGCGCGTCCTCGTCGGCGAGGCCATCGCAGTCGTCGTCCTTCAGGTTGCCCGCGACCTCGGTCGAGCCGGGACGGATCGCCAGGTCGTGGTCGTTGCAGTCGCCCTCCGCGATGTACGGCTTCTTGCCGTCGTCGTCGACGTCGACCACGTACGCGCCGAGGTAGATGGCGAACTTGATGCACGTGTCGGGCGCCGCCGCCGGCATGTCGAAGAACTCGAACGGGATCACGATCGAGTAGTTGTTGATCGAGTCGTCGATCGCGCCCTTCGCGATGCTCGAGACCGCGGCCAGCTTGTTGTCGGGCTCGCCGTCGTTGTCGAGGTCGAACCCGTCGGCAGCCGTGCCGATCTCGAGCTTCGAGATGATCTGAGGCTGCATGCCTTGCAGTGCCGCGATCGCTTCGCCTGCGCACTCGGGCTTGGGCGGAAACAGCTCGCCCGGGCTTTCGCTGCCGCCACAGGCGACGACGAGTGCAGCTCCCCCAAAGAATACAGCTGTGGTCTTCCTCATCGCGCGCACTTGACCACGATGGATCCGGCCGGGTCAACGGTCTCGTTAGGCCCCACGGCGATCCGTGGCAGGATGCCGCCATGCGTCGGACCCTGGTGCTGGCGATCACGCTCGCCGCCGTGCAGGCCAGCGCGCATGTCGCGCCGTCCATCGACGACAACAACCGGTACATCAAGCTCACGCCGCTCGGCGACCGGGTCCGGCTCGCCTATACCGTGTTCTTCGGCGAGGTTCCGGGCGCGCAGACCCGCCCCTCGATCGATGCCAACCGCGACGGGGCCATCAGCGAGCGCGAGGCCCACGACTTCGGCACCAAGGTCGCGGCCGAGGTCGCCGCCGCGCTCGACGTCACGGTCGACCGCGTGCAGACGAAGCTCGCGTGGGCCGAAGTTATCGTCGGGATGGGCTCACCCTCGGTGAAGGCCGGCTCGTTCTCGGTCGACATGGTCGCGTACCTCTGCCTGGAGATGCCCGTCGGGCGCCACACGGTCCAGCTTCGCGACCGGTTCCGCCTGCTCCGCCCCGGCGAGACCGAGGTCAAGATCGAGGACAGCCCGGGGGTCAAGATCGAGCACGCGCGCGTCGGCACGGCGAACGATCCGGGCCACAGCTACCGCTTCGTCGGGCCGGGCGGTCCGCTCGCCGACGACGGGGTCGACCTCGCGTTCGAGGCAACCGACAAGGCTCCGGTGACGGGCCCTGCGTGCTCGGCCGTCGCCGTGTCGCCGAAGCGCGACTTGCCGACCCATCTCGTCGTCGGCTCGGCCGCGCTGCTCGGGTTCATCCTGGCCGCGATCGTGGTGCTCGTACGCCGTCGCCGGCGATAGGGACCGTTTCAACTTGCGAAACTTACGAGCGGTAAGCGCTCGAGATCACTGGCGCGGTAGGGGACCGTTTCAACTTGCGAAACTTGCGGCGATGAACGGCTCGATCGCGGCCACGAAGCGCGGAGCCGCGTCGACGTGCGCGAACTGCGAAGCCTCGTCGTCCACGTTCTTGTGCACCCAGCGCTCGGGATCGCGGCGCAGGAGCCAGCGCGCCGGCAACACGCGCAGGGCCCAGCGCAGCGCGAACATCCGCGCGGTCGGCACGCCCGGCGAATGCAGGTTGACGAGCCGCCCGATCGCCGCCGGATCGATCAGCGCCGCGCGCATGCAGAGGTAGCCGCCCATCGAGTTGCCGATCACCGTGGCGCCGCGTGCGCCCAGCGCGTCGATCGTCGCGATCACGGCGCGCGCGAGCACGTCGGGCCCGAGATAGACGTCCGGGTGGTCCGAGCCGCCCGCTCGAGGCAGGTCTGGAATCAGCAGGCGAAAGCGGTCGCGAGCAGGTCGAGCACGTAGCGAAACGAGTACCCGGCGGTCATCAGGCCGTGCACCAGCACCAGCGGCGGGTGCTTGGCGTGCCCGTACGCGCGGACCGCGATCCGAGTCCCGAGGTCCTGGGTGCGGATCGTGACGTTCGTGCGGGTCGTTTCCGCCCAGCGATGAGGCATCCGAGGCCGCTCGGGCACGTCCTCGAACGCCAGCTGACGAAACGGCTGCATTGTTTGGGATATAGTGGGGCCAAACCTCGCGCCATGAAGAAGTTTCCCGACTTCGTTGCTCCGACCAAGGTCGCGTACCTGCCCGACCGGGGTCCGACCCTGCACCTGCGCAGGTGCAGCCTGCAGTCCGTCGACGATCCGACGCAGCAGTGGACGTTCGACAAGGAAGAGGTCCGCATCGGTTCGATGGAGGACAACGACATCATCATCTCCGACGACACGGTGTCGCGATACCACTGCAGGATCGTCCAGGAGGACTCCGGCTACGTCCTCGTCGATCAGCGCTCGACGAACGGCACGTTCATCAACAAGGTCCGCGTGCGCGAGGCCTTCCTCAAGCCGAGCTCGATCATCTCGGTCGGTCAGTCGCAGCTCCGGTTCAACGCGCGCGAGGAAGAAGTCCAGATCGTCCCGTCGCGCAGCGATCGGTGCGCCGGCCTCATCGGCGGCAATGCGCGGATGCGCGAGATCTACGCGATCATCGAGAAGATCGCGCCGACCGCGACGACCGTCGTCATCGACGGCGAGACCGGCACCGGCAAGGAGGTCGTCGCCCAGGCGATTCACTCGCTCTCGCCGCGGTCGCGCAACGAGCTCGTCGTGTTCGACTGCGGCGCCGTCCCGCCGAACCTCATCGAGAGCGAGCTGTTCGGCCACGAGAAGGGCAGCTTCACCGGCGCGATGATGACGCGGCAGGGCCTGTTCGAGCAGGCCGACGGCGGCACGCTGTTCCTCGACGAGCTCGGCGAGCTCCCGATCGATCTGCAGCCCAAGCTGCTGCGTGTCCTCGAGCAGCGCGAGGTGCGCCGGGTCGGCTCCACGAAGGCGAGCAAGGTCGATGTCCGGATCATCGCCGCCACCAACAAGAACCTCGAGGACGAGGTGAAGGCGGGCCGGTTCCGCCAGGACCTGTTCTACCGGCTCTCGGTGGTGCGCTTGCACCTGCCGTCGCTCCGCGAGCGCTCCGACGACATCCCGCTGCTCGTCAACCACTTCCTCGAGCACGGCCACTACAACCGCGCCGCGGGAGACACGCAGAAGGTCCGCGCCGTCACGCACGAAGCCATGACCGCGCTGTCGACCTATCCGTGGCCCGGCAACGTCCGCGAGCTCGTGAACGTGATCGAGCGCGCCGTCTCGTTCTGCGACAACGAGCTGCTCGAGCTCTCCGACCTGCCCGACTACGTCCGCAACGCGAAGACGTCGCAGGCAACCATTCGCCACGCGAGCTCGAGCACCGGAGGCCACCGCCGCGCCGCCACGCTGAGCACCGGCACGACCCCGATCGTGCCGATGAGCCCCACCGCGCCCGCGCCCGCTCCGCCCGAGGAGCTGATGGCCGAGGGCGTCACGTTCAAGGATGCCAAGGAGCGCTGGGTCGCCTCGTTCGAGCGCGACTACATCCTGCAGCTCCTGCGGCGCAACACCGGCAACATCTCGCACGCCGCCCGCGCCGCCGACATCGATCGCAAGTACTTCCGGAAGCTGATGAAGAAGTACGACATCGAGGCGGCCGGTGTCGACGAAGACCCCGAACCCACAGACTCCTGACCCCGACGCTGCGATCGACGGGGACGGCGACCCGGACGTCGAGGCCGCGGTCGACACGTTCACGTTGCCGCCGGGCGCCGATCCGGCGCTCGATTGGGGCCAGACGGCTCACCTCGATGCGAGCGGCGTCCCGCGGATCATCGAGCGTCACCTCGTCGTGCCGCCGGAGCTCGCGGGCCTGCGACTCGATCACTTCGTCAAGACCCAGATCACGCGGCTCTCGCGCACCAAGATCCAGGTGATCATCGACGAGCAGCTGCGGCGCTCCGACGGCTACGCCCCCAAGCCCGCCACCATCGTCGCCGGTGGCGATCACTACATCATCCGCCGGCCGGCCCGCCAGGAACCGCCGTGCCCGCGCACCTTCACGATCGTGTACGAGGACGCCCGCGTGATCGTCGTCGACAAGCCGGCGCTCCTGCCGGTCCACGCCTCCGCGAAGTTCTACTTCAACACGCTCACGCGCGTGCTCTCCGAGCGCTACCCCGACGAGCCCGAGCTCCAGATCTGCCATCGGCTCGATCGCGAGACCTCCGGCTGCCTCGTCGTCGCGCGCGATCGCGAGGCCGCGGCCTCGCTCAAGCAAGCCTGGGCCTCGAAGGACGCCGTCCAGAAGCAGTACCTCGCCGTCGTCCACGGCCACCCGCCATGGGTGGCGCAGCACACGCTCGACATCGGGCTCCGGATCTCGCAGCCCGGCGACGCGACCCGTCTCCCGCACGTCCGCATGCTCCCCGATCGCGCCGGCCTCTCCGCGATCACGCGAGTCCGCGTCGAGGCGCGCGGCGATCAGCTCGCCAGCGAGCCGCGAGGCGAGCAAGTGCCCTTGGGGTACAGCCTCGTTCGCTGCACCCTCGTGACCGGCCGCCAGCACCAGATCCGCGCCCACCTCGCGCACGCCGGCTTCCCGATCGTCGGCGACAAGCTCTACGCGCACGGCGACGACGCCTTCATCCGGTTCTGCGACGAGGGCCTCGTCCCCGAGCTCGCGAAGCTGTTCGTGCTGCCGCGTCACGCCCTGCACGCCGCGCGCGTCACGTTCCCGCATCCCGACGGGAGGATGATCACCGCCGAGGCGCCGCTCGCGCCCGACCTGAGTCCGCTACTGCTTCGGTGAGAACCGCCAGGGACCTCGCAACTTCCCTGCGAGCGCGCTGCGCCAGTATCGGGCATGGCTGTCGAGACCCACGATCCGAATCTCGATCGCAAGGTCGTCTTGAAGTTACTGGACGCGGGGACGTCGGCTGCGCGGGTCCGCGAGGCCAGATCGATCGCCGGACTCGCTCACGCCAATCGCGATTCAGGACGTCGGCACCGAGGGCGAACGGGTGGTCGTGACGTTCGAGCACGTTCCGGGTTCGACCCTCGATCGCTGGCTCGCCGCGAACCTGGCGCGAGATGGTCGACGTGCTCGGTAACAGCTCTGTGCCCTGCGGGACCAGCAAGCCGACACCTGCGACGACCAGCCGGACGGTACCCGCCGCTGCGTGGGCCTGTGCAAGCCCTGACCGCTCACTGCCATCGCCACGAGCGCCGCATCGCGACGAGCCACGGCGTACCGTCGATGATCGCGACGACGTAGACCGGGTCGGCGTCGAGCTTGCCGATCGTGAAGCGATCCGCGGACGTGCGCGTGGCCGCGAGCTCCCACGCGATCGGGCGATCGTCGGCGTAATAGACGAGCCTGGCGCCGGTGGTATCGACCCCGCGCGCGGGGAGCTCGACGGTGGTCGCGCGCAGCGTCCCGAGCACGCTGCGGAACGATCCGTCGTCGCGGAGCTCGCCGAGGATCGCGATCGGATACGCATCGAAGCGTGCCGGTGCCGGATACGGCGCCGCCTCGAAGATCGTGACGTAGTGGCGGACGCCGCGGATCCCGCGCCCGGGGAACCGGCGCCTCGCGGTCTCGAGGATCGCGCGGAGGCGCTGCTCGACCTTCGCGGGATCGGTGATCGCGTGGAGGCCGCGGTTGTGGTGATCGAACCAGCGCTGCTCGTCGGGCGCGAGCGGTGAGTCCGAGGTGACGACGTACCTGTCGGCGGCGACGCCATACGGGAGATGCTCGTCGTACGGCTCGGTGGCGCGGATCGTGGCGAACATCGGGAAGCCCGAGAACGGATACGTGTTGAGCTTCTGATCGAGCGCCGGCACGAACGAGGTGGCGATCTCGTACAGCACGAACGCGACGATGAAGACACGCGGTCCGATCCGCGGCTTCACCGGATCGCGACCCGGTGGCAGTGGCTCGCGTCCGAGGACCGCGTTCAGCCGATCCCAGTCGACGAACGCGGCGGCGAGCGGCAGCCAGTGCTCGTTCCACAGGCTCACGATCAGGCCGAGGCCGATGACCTCGGTGACGAACACCGCGCCGCACAGCGCACGCACGAGCGGCCGCCGGACGAAGACGCACGCGAAGATCGGCGTCAGCTGCGCGACGAGGTTGAGCACGGCCGCGGTGCGGTAGCGCCAGACGTCGGCGAGCAGCCAGTCGACGAGCGCGGGGCGCTCGAGGCCCGCGAGGTCGTAGCGCACGAGCAGGTGATGGCGGAGGTTGTCCGACAGCGCCCACCGCAGCGTGAAGTGGCCGTGCAGGAGCTTGTGAAACACCGCGCCCGCGAACATGAGGGCGATCGCGAGCTGCACGAGGCGGAGCGACCACTGGTAGCCGCGCGGGACCTCGAGCGGCGGCAAGCCACGAACGCGGCGCAGCGACGCATCGAGGCTCAGCACGTCGCCGCCCCGCGCCCCGAAGAACGCGAGCTGGGCGAGGAACACCACGTTGTACTGGTGCGACCACGTCTGGCTCGACGCGAACGAGAGCGAGACGAGCGAGACCGCGCCGACGAAGCTGACCACGGTCGAGATCCGCGTGGCGACCCCGAGGAGCATCGCGACGCTGCCGCCCCACGCGAGCACCCACAGCGTGGTGATGAGCCAGTCCGGGGGGATCGTGTGGCCGAGCAGCATCCAGATCCCGACCGGGCGATACAGGCTCTCCGGGCCGGGGAGCTGGACCGTCGACAGGCTCGCGAGGCGCTCGAGTGAGAGCAACACCGAGGTCGCGATCGCGATTCGCACGAACGCCGCCGAGACGCGGCCGCCATCGGCGAACCAGTAGCGCTGCCACCGACTCACCGCCGCAACTTACACCGGCGGTGGCGTCGCATCGTGCGCTCGCTCGCCGCAGGGCACACGATTCTGCTTTCCCGGGCGGCGTGGTAGACGTTCGGCGTGGCGAAAGATCGCGCGGCGCCGTTCTCGCGCAAGCACCGTCGGTACTGGATCCCGGTCACCGGTGGGATGCTGCTGATCGGCGCGCTCAACCTCTCGGTCGGCTACTGCTCGTACGATCCGCCCTCCGAGGTGCACCAGCAGATCGAGGTGATCCCGCGCCTGACGATCGACGCCGGGGTCGACGCAGGCGCGAGCGATGCGGCGCCGGCGGACTCGATCTAGCGCTCGCTCATAGGTGATCTCCAGAGCGGTTCTCGACGAGGAACGCAGCGTGCGAGCGGAGACCTCCCGCCGCGTGTTGCGCGAACTACACGGGCGCGCGAACGCTGGCGACCCGTGTATCCCGACGTCGATCGCGGGGCGCGCAGAGGCTCTGGGCGGTGGGCGTGCAGACGTTGGTGCCCGGGCGTGCCTCCCGACGTCGGGCCCGTCGAGCGAGCGATGGACGAGCGGCGACGAGCCGAAGCGATGACCGCGAGCGCGTTGGCGAGCGCGGCGTACGCTTCGCGCCGAAGCCACCGATTTCTCACCGCACCACACCGAGCTCGCTTGCGCGATCAACCTGTCGGCTTGGGGCAGCAGCGCAGGGCCTCGAATCAGCATGTCGATCGCGACGGCCGGTCCCACGTGGGACCACGCCTCATCGACTGCGGCCCGCTCGGTCAGCGCCGGCAGATCACCAAGCGCGCGCGCGACCCGCAGCCGTTCGTTCGCGACGTGCTGGGCGCCATGGACAAGGAAGAGAGCGCGCATCTCCACGAGCTCGTCGGGCGGCAGGGTCGCGCGGAGGCGCCGCCGCGCCGACGCCGCCGTTCCCGACGGCATGGTCGCGATCGCAGCGACCACCGGCGGCGTATTGAGTAGTCGCGGTACATGAGCGGTCCGCGCAATCGTCTAGAAAATACAAGACGGGTCTGTGGGCGGGTGGCCGGAGTGGGCGGTTCGGCGATCCCGCGGCGGCTGTGGCGAGCAAGTTACCTGGGTAGGGCAGGCGACGTGGGGATCATCGGCGGGCGTGGAGCTGCGCCATCCCGAAGGAACGATCACTCATGAGGTGCGGGCGGATCGCGCGCCCGATCGACCTTCTGTCGCGATCGATCAGCTCGAGCGCCGGCCGACGCCGGAGATCGAGGGCGACGAGCCCTCGAGCATCTCGGTCACTCGAGCCCGCGAGTGTTTGTTCCGGCTGCGTGGCAAATCTGTACACACATGGCAAAGAGTGACCCGCACGAGGACGATCCTTGTCCGCCGATGTTGCGGGAGCGACACTGACGAAGATGAGGCGCTTGGCTGCGGCCGTGTTGATCGTCGGGTGTGCAAGTGATCCGGCGGTCGGCACCGCGGATTGGACCGGAGGACCAGGTCCATCGGCCTTGTTCGAAAAGAGCTATTCGGAGCCGATACCGGGTGGATGGACCGTGAAGACCGCGAGCTACGACGAAGAGATCCACTGCAGCGAGGTGAAGACCGTTGGCGGCGGCGGCCTCACGGTCGACCTGACCGATCGAGCGCTCGAGGCGGTGGGTGAGGTGCTGATCACGGCCGACCCTCAGAATCCGAGCGTGGCGAGCGCTCGACTCAGACTCGGAACTACGACGTATACGGATGGCAGTGTGAGCATCACGGATCTCGACGGAACGATTCGCGCCACGTTTACCGCGACTGCCAGCGGCGGTCCCTTGCTGACTGGATACTTCGACGCCACCCGTTGCCCCTAGCCCGACCTTCGCATCGAACGTCGAAAATGCGCCTGTCACCGACGGAGACAGCTGACATCGGCACTACATGGAACAAGTACATGAAGTGATCGAATTCGAGACCTTACGCATCGAGCATCTCCGACGAGGAATCGCACGATAGCAAACCTACAAGAAGGACGAGTTGCCGAACGACAGCCATTCATCCTCGTCGGCGTAGAAGTTATCCACAACTCGTTTCATGTAGGGAGTCTCCGACGCTGTGAGCTGAAAAAGTGCGAAGGTAGGGCTAGCCGACGGGCCGTGATTCCGATCGGCGCGGGGCGATCGAACAGTATCGCCAGGACATCGCGACGAGGACTTCGCGCTTGTTCGTGTGATCCGGCGCGCTGACAGCGCCGGCGTCGCGATCGCGCGCCGGCCGATGCCCGAGATCCAGGACGACGAGCCGTCGAGCATCTCTATCACGCGGGCCCGCGAGGGCCTGTTCCGCGGCAAGGCCGTCCACGCGGACTCATCTGGGCGAGCCTCGGTGCGGCAGTCCTCAAACGGTTCCTCGCCCACGCGGCGCAGCTCGTCGGAGGAAGCCCTTGTCCACCCGCCGTGTCGCGATGTGCGCTGACGCAGGCGAGCAGCGCCATGACGATCTCGTCGATGATGTGGCCAGCATCGTTGAGGCGTTCCGCGACGGGATGGCGTTCTTGCTCGCCAACGCGCGTCGCTCGAACCCAAGCGCGATCGCAAGTCGGGGAGACTCCGGAGCGGCATGGTCCTCGTCGGAGTCCGACCCTAAGGTGATCACCTATGAGCGCTCGCTACTCCCAGGTCAGCTCGAACGGCAGCCGCGCCTGGGCCTGCGTCGGATCGACGAGCATGGAGGCCGGCACGGTGCGCAGCAGCTCCTTGACGCCCGGGAGATCGAGGATCGACATCGGCTGCTCGGCCGTCACCCCGATGAGCTTGCCGAGCGTGCCGAGCAGGCTCGTCGGCAGGTTCGGAAGCTCGTAGAGCTGGACACGCGTCTCGGGGTGAAGCTTCATCCGGCGCTTCGCCTCGTCGAGCGCATCGCCGAGCCCGCCGAATCGATCGACGAGCCGGATCGGCTTGGCCTGCGTGCCGGTCCACACGTGGCCGCGGCCCACGGCATCGACCTCGTCCTTCTTCATGCCGCGACCTTCCGCGACGGCCCCGACGAAGCGGCCGTACATGTAGCGCAGCTTGTCGAGCAGGACCGCGCGTTCCTCGTCGGTGTACGGGCGGAACATGCTCTCGATGTCGGCGCGCTTGCCGCGCTTGTACGTGTCGGTGGTGGCGCCGAGCTTCTTCACCAGTCCGGAGACATCGAACTTGCCGTAGAAGATGCCGATCGAGCCGGTGATCGTCATCGGCTCGGCGAAGATGAGGTCGCAGCCGGCCGCGATGAAGTAGCCACCGGAGGCGGCGAGGTCGCTCATCGAGCACAGGATCGGCTTGACGCCGCGCGTCGCGAACACCTCGCGCGAGACGAGCTCGGAGGCGAGCGCGCTGCCGCCCGGCGAGTCGATCCGGATGATGATCGCGCCGATCCGCGGGTTCGTCCGTGCGGCGGTGATCGCCGCGACGAGCGTCTCGCCACCGGCCAGCTTCTGGCCGAGGAACGGGACCGAGCGCGACTGGCCGTCGGTGATGTCGCCGTCGACGTAGATGATCGCGATGCCGGGCCGCTCCCAGCGCTCGGGGCGCTCGCTGGGCGCAGCCGCCACCGGAAGCACGCCGCCGAGCTCCGCGGTGACGAGCGCGCTGACCTTGTCGGGCGCGGCCACGGCGTCGACGAGCTGCTTGTTCGCCGCGAGGTCGCCGGCGGTGAACGGACCGTTGTCGATCAGGCTGCGCAGCTGCTCCTTGCCGAGCTTGCGCGAATCGGCGACCTGCGAGAGCCACTGGTCCCACAGGCTGTCGAACAGCTCGTTGGTCATCTTCGCCGCGGTCGGCGATGGACCGGTCTCGGTGAACTGCTCCGGCGCGCTCTTGTACTCGGCGATCTTCTCGAACTGCGGGAGCACCCCGAGCTGATCGAACGCGCCGCGAAAGAAGATCGTCGTGCCGGCCATCCCGACGAGCCGGACGCCGCCCGCGGGGTCGATGTAGATCTTGTCCGCGGCGCTCGCGACGAAGTAATCGCGGCTGGTGCCCGAGACCATGTACGCGAACACCTTCTTGCCGGTCTTCTTGACCGCGAGGATCTCGTTGCGGAGCTCCTGGAGCGTGCCCCACCCGGCGCTCGCACCGTCGAACGTGACGACCAGGGCCTTCGCCGTCTTGTCGCGTGCGATCGAGCGCAGCCGCGCGACCAGCGAGGTGGTCTCGCGCAGCCCGATCGCGCCGTCGAGCTCGACGCGCTCGATGTGGTCGGATCGCGCGAACACCGAGGCCGGGCCGAGCGTCGAGCCGCGCAGCACGAGCTGGCCGCCGAACGCGTGGTTCGCGCCGGTGTCGTCGCGCAGCCCGGTCGCGAGCGCGGTGACGCCGAGCCCACCGAACGAGAGCTCGAGGCCGATGGTGGCGCGCACGTCGCGGCCGTCGACTTCGACAAGCCCGGTCGACGGCGACGAGACGAGCGCGTGGAGCTCGCGGGTCTCGATCGCACCGTGCACGTAGACCCCGCGGCCGACGCGTGCCGAGAGCCGGCCCCAGCCGTCGACATCTCTGCGGGTCTCGCCGATGCGACCGCCCAGCGCCAGCTCGAGCGAGTCGGTCGCGAGCGGACGGAGCACGGTCTCGAGCTCGTAGCGCCGCTGCACCGGCACGCCGGCGATCGGCGAGGTCGCGAGGTCGCGCAGGACCGCGCCGACCGCGATGCGATTTCCCACCCGCGCCGAGAGGCCGAGATCGAAGGTGTCGACGCCACGCAGCGCCCCGTCGTCGTGGAAGTGGTGCCACGACACGCCGAACCCGCCGGTCTTGCCGAGCGCCGCGGCCAACCCGAGCGTGAACCGGAACGGGGCGCCCGGATCCGGGGCGAGCTGGGCGCGCGCCGGACGGAGCCACTCGAGCCCGAGGCCGAGCCCGAACCGCGGCAGGATGCCGCCGCCGCCAGCGAACGCGAGGTAGCCGCCGACGCCCTGACCGGAGCCGGTCACCACGTCGGGATCCTCGAGGCCGAGCACGAACGCGAGCTCGGTCCCACGCACGAGCGGCAGGCCGCCCGGGTTCATCGCGACGACGCGGCCATCGAATTCGCCGGCGAGCGGTGCGGTGGGGAGCGCCACGCCCGAGGTCGGCTCCTCGGCGTACTGGCGATCGACGGCCTGCGCGCGAGCCGTGGCGACGAGGCAACAACACGAAGCCGCGACAACAGCGATTCGCATGGCTGCGGACGGTAGCAGGCAGCGGAAGGCGCACATGGAGGATTTCGAGCGATAATGCAGGCGTGTCCACCCCGACGTTGTTGGAGCGTCACCCGCTGCTCCGTAACCTCTCGCCCGACCAGCTCGAGGGGCTCGCGCGCACCGGCGAGATCGAGAGCTACAACCCCGGCGAGGCGATCGTCGTCGAGGGTAGTCTCGGCGACGCGCTGTTCCTGATCCTGTCGGGCCAGGTCGCCGTGCATCGCGGAGCGCAGACGTTCGCGACGCTGCAGAGCGGCGAGTTCTTCGGCGAGATGTCGCTCGTCGAACCGGCACCGCGCTCGGCGAGCGTGACCGCGATGTCGGCGACGTTCCTGTTCCGGCTACCGCACGATGCGTTGCGCCAGCTGATCAGCGAGGACGCGAACGCCGCGTCGATCCTGCTCGTTCAGGTCGTGAAGACCCTGTCGGACCGGCTGCGCCGCGCGAACTCGATGCTGTCGTCGGTCGACATGCTCGCCGACTGGCTCGCCGGCTCGATGGTGTAGCGCTACTCGATGCCGTCGGTGTCGCGCACCTTCAGGTGCTTGTTGCACGAGACGATCTTCTTCGCGAGCGTCGCCTTCAGCTCGCCACCCGCGCCCTTGCGAAGGCCGGTGTAGATGCTCTTCGCGCGCTCGTACTCGGCCTTGCGGAACAGCGCGTCGCCGTAGAGCAACGTCGACTGCACCTTCGCCGCACCGGTCTGCTGCGCCGCGGCTTTCCTCGCGAGCTCGATCGTGGCGAGCGTGTCGTTGGCCTGAAACGCCGCCCACGCCTGGAGGTACACCGCTTGCGCACCGTAGCCCTTGAGCCGCTCGAGCTTCTGGTAGACCTCGCGCGCCTGCTCCCAGTCGCCGGTCCGCTCGAACGCCTTGGCGTGCTTCATCAGCGCCTTCGGATCGCGCTCCTCGGCGGCCGTGAGCTTCTTGGTCGTCTTGTTGCTTATCGGCGGCTTCTTGACCGTCGCCTGCGGACTGTTCTCGTCGAGCTTGAGCTTCACGTCGGCCGCGGAGCCCTTGTCGGGGGTCGATCCGCTGCCGACCATCGCGGCCGATCCGGGACCCGGGGTGATCGATTGTGGCGGGTCGGGCAACTTCGCGCCGGCGTTCGCCGAACCGGCCGGGACGTCGCCGAGCGGCGCCACGGTGTTCGAGCTCTGCGGCGGCTGCGTGACCGTGTCGAGCTTGTTCATCGGTGCGCGTTCGCCTCGCTCGCCGAGCGCGACGTAGAGCAAGGCTCCGACGCCACCGAACAGGATCGTCGCGAGCAACAGCCAGCCGAGCACGGCGACGGCGCTGCGCGACGCTGGTGCCGACGAGCCTTGCGACGTGTCGCCGAACGATGGCGCGCGCACGTCCATGCGCAGGCTGTCCGCGGCCGCGGTAGCTGCCGCAGCAACCGGCTCGCTGATCGCCCGCGGCGACATCTGCTGGGTCTGGCCGGTGACCGACGTCGGACCCGACCACAGGCCCGGCATCTCGGTCATCCCGTTGTGCGTGACCGCGCGCGGGAGCTGCATCACCGGCGAGCTCGTCTGCGGGCGCGGCACGACCATGCCGTCGTCCATCGTCCGCATCGACAGGCCCGGGTTCAGCGTGGCAACGACGTTCGCGTCGGTCGTCATGCCGAGGATCTGCGCGACCGCGACGCCGCGACCTGCGAGGCACTTGTTGAGCTCGTACTCGAGCGTCTCCATCGTCTGCGGACGATCGTCGGGGCTGCGTGCCATCGCGGCCATCACGAGGTCCGAGACCGCCGGTGGGAGCTCCTTGCGCACGACGATCGGCGGCGGCGGATCCTGCGTCGCCTTCTTGGTCAGGATCTCCATGAAGTTGTCACCGGAGTACGGCGGGATCCCGGTGACCATCTCGTACATGATCGCGCCGAGCGCGTAGACATCGCAGCGCGCGTCCGCCGGGCGACCCGCGGCCTGCTCGGGAGACATGTACTCGGGCGTGCCCATCGCCATGCCGGGGCTCGTGAGCCGGCGCTCGCGAGCGGCTTCGGCCTCGGTGGTCTTCGCGATGCCGAAGTCGAGCACCTTGACGACATCGGCGGCGCCTTCGCGCGTGATGAGGAAGACGTTCTCGGGCTTGAGGTCGCGGTGGACGATGCCCTGCGTGTGCGCGGCGGCGAGGGCCCGACAGATCTGACCGGCGATCCTGAGGGCACGAGCGACATCGATCGCACCTTCACGCTCGATGATGCTGCCGAGCTCGACGCCCTCGAGGTACTCCATCACGAAGTACACGCTGCCGTCGGCGGTGGTTCCCGAGTCCGTCACGTCGACGATGTTCGGGTGCCCGATCTTCGATGCAGCACGCGCCTCGCGACGGAACCGCTCGACGAGATCCGGCATGCGGCTGTAGCTCGGGTGCAGGACCTTGAGCGCGACCCGCTTACCGATCTCCACGTGCTCGGCCAGGTACACCTTGCCCATGCCGCCCTCGCCGATCAGCTCGATCACGCGATAGCGACCGTCGACCTCGATCCCGATCAGATCCGGCTCGGCCTCGTCGTCGAGCGACGGCGCGCGGGCGAGCGCGGTCGCGGCACCGCTGCGATCATTCGTGGCCGGCCCCTTGCCGGCCCGGCGATCCATCTCGCGACGGCGGTCATCGTTCTCGAGGTCGCGATCCGACGATCGGCGACCGACCGAGCCGGGCTTGCGCACCGGGGCCTCCGTGATGTGGGCCGGGTCATCGTCGCCCTCGACCTTGCCGGTCTTCTCGACCCACATCCGCAGCTCGTCGCTCGGCGGCAGCGTCAGCGCGCGCGTGCGCACTCGCGAGATCAGCTCGGCACGCTCGGCGCGCTCGCGCAGGACGTCCTCGGCGAACAGCTCCTGCAGGAACGACGACATCCGCGTGCCATCGGTGGTCGGCGCGTTGTGCGCCAGCCAGGTCTGCAGGGCCATGCGCATCTCGTCGCAGTCCGCGTAGCGATCCTTGCGCTCCGAGGCGAGCGCCCTGAGACAGATCTCGTCGAGCTCGATCGGAACGCGTGGCGCGCGCTTGCTCGGTCGCATCACCTCGGGGTTCTTCGCACGAGTCAGTAGATCTTGGGGCTGGTCCTTGCCGGGCGGAAACAGCTGGCGTCCCGTGAGCAGCTCCCACAGCACGATCGCGGTGGCGTACATGTCCGAGCGGCCATCGAGCTTCTCGCCCCGCGCCTGCTCGGGAGACATGTAGGCGACCTTGCCGTAGATGATCCCCGGCGCGGTCTTCTCGAGCTTGAGCGTCGAGGACGCGAGCCCGAAGTCGGTCAGCTTGACTTCGCCGGTGTAGGACACGAGCACGTTCGGCGGCGAGATGTCGCGGTGCACCAGGTTCAAGTCGGGGAACGAGTGCGCGTAGGCCAGGCCGCGACACAGCTCCTTGACGATGTAGACGGCGACGTCGATCGGGAATGCCACCTGCTTCTTTGCGCAGCGGTTCCAGACCGCCCGGAGGTCGCGCCCCTCCACGAAGTCCATCGCAATGAACAACTCGCCGCCCACCAGCCCGGCATCGAAGACCGGAATCAGGTTGCCGTGGGAGAGCTTGACGACGACCTTCGCCTCGTCACGGAACCGTGCGACATATTCCGCATCGGCGAGGTGCGGCAGCACGGTCTTGATGACCATGAGCTTCTCGAGCCCGCGGTCTCCGGAAACCGCGAGATAGAGTGCCCCCATGCCACCTTGAGCAAGGGGACCCAGCAAGTGATACTTGCCGAATTTCCTGGGGTAATGCTCCAGGTCTCCCTCGTGGAGCGGCACGCATGACGAACGTACCATGGTGGTTCCAGCGCCACCAAATCACGAAGCGCTCCGATTGAAGGCGTAATTCGAAGCACATACCATGTGATCTCCTTCGATCGTTCTTCAAGCACCCGCAGCCTGTGCCGCGGAGTGAGGCAAACACCGACATGGCCGGCGAGCTGGTGCTAGTGATCGATGACAGTCCGACCATCACGAAGGTCGTGCAGCTGGTGCTGACGAAGGCCGGTTATCAAGTCCAGACCGCCGTCGATGGCGAAGCCGGGCTCGAAGCTGTTCGCGCAGAGCGGCCGCAGCTGATCCTGCTCGACTTCGTGATGCCGCGGATGAACGGCTACCAGTTTTGCCGAGAGCTGGTCGCAGATCCGAAGCTGCGCGACATCCCGGTGGTCCTCATGAGCGCGAAGGGCGATCAGGTCGGCGAGCGGTTCGTCAAGGTGATGGGCATCGTCGACTACATCACGAAGCCATTCTCGCCCGAGGCGATCACCGCGGTCGTCCAGCACACGATCACGAAGTACGGACCGGCCGGCTCCGACGACGACAATCCTTCGCTCGTCACCGGTGAGGATCTCGCGGCGACCGACGATGCCGACAAGGCCCACGCGCGCACCGCCGCGCTCGGCGCGCTGCGCGGTAAGATCACCGACATCGTCAGCGCACGAGTGGCCGCGCTGTTTGCCCTCGCCGAGAGCGCCCACGACCCGGGGGCCGAGGTCCCCACCGATGCCGCGGCGATCGCGGAGGCCGCTCGCTCGGCGCTCGACGACGCCGCGCTCGGAAAGCTGCTGAGCTCGGTCGATCTCGGGCTGTTCGGCGAAGGCACGCCCGGCCTGCGCGGCGACCTGCGCGTCGTCCCGCTCGCCGAGGTGCTGCAGCTGCTCGACGTCCAGGAGCAGTCGGGTGTGCTCACCGTCGAGCGCTCGGGTGCGCGGGTCGACATCTACTTCCGGCGAGGTCGCGTCGATCAGGCGATCTCCGAAGGCGTCCCCGACGAGTTCTTGCTCGGGCGCTTCGTGCTCGACGCCGAGCTCATGCAGCGCGCCGACTTCGAGTCGTTCCTCGAGTCACGCGCGCAATCGAACCAGCGCCTGATCGGCCAGCAGCTGGTCAAGCTCGGCTATCTCGCCGAGGCCGATCTCAAGGCGTGCCTGACGCGGCAATCGAGCGAGCTCATCTACGAGATCCTGCGCTGGCGACACGGCCGGTTCCGGTTCGCCGCCGGGCGCGAGCTGCCGGCCTCGGTGATCGACGCCGCGCTCGCGCTCGATGTCGAGGCCGTGCTCATGGAGGGCTACCGCCGCGTCGACGAGTGGCACCTGATCGAGCGCGCGATCGACAACTTCGATGTCGTGTTCCTGCGCAACGAGGACTCGGTCGCGCAGATGGGTCGCGGGCGGCTGACCCGCGAGGAGCTCGCCGTGCTCGAGCTCGTCAACGGCAAGAACAGCGTGAAGGAGATCATTCGCAAGTCGCGGATGGGCTCGTTCGAGGTCAGCAAGATGCTGTACCGCCTGCTCAGCATCAAGCTCGTACGGCGTCGCGTCCTGCCCGTCGCCGTGTGACGTGCGCGCGTTCGTCCGCATCGCGACCGACGAGCTAGCGCTGCATGGTCCGCTGTCGACGTGCTTGCGGGTCGTCGCGGACCATCTCGCGGGACCCGCGCGAACCATGCTCGATCGGATCGCGCTGATCGATCGTGACCGTGCGCCGGGAAACCACGCCTTCGATCGCGACGAGTTTCTTCAGCTCATCCTCGCGGCGTATGCGCTGCTCGGCGATCCTCCGGCGGCGCTGCGGAAGGCGCGTCGAGTTCCCGACGGACCGCTCCCCGCTGCGGAACGAATCGGGGTGCTGGTGTCGTGGGTGCGTGAACGACGAGCTGGTGCGTCATCGGTGATCTACGATCTGTGGAGCTCGACGAGTACCTACGACTAGCGCCGACTCGAACCCCTTCAGAAACCAACGCCAGGGTCGCCACACGACGCCAGCAGGATAGTTGGGGGCGCCACCCGCGGTGCAATCAAGATCGTCTTCTGGCGTTCTTGATCGCGTCTTGTGGCGGTCCTGGCGTTCCTTCTGGATGTGTGGCGGTCGAGACGAGCTGGACCGCTCACCGCGAAGACGCTTACTCGTCCACCTCGTCGAATCGATCCTCCTCGACGGGCTCGATCACCGGCGGCAGGACCCGCAGGTCGAGCTGCATCTTCGAGTGGCGCGACGCGAACCGCCGGAGCGTGTCCGCCTGAGCGTAGGGCACGCCGTGAATCGTCAGCGTCCCGATCGAGCTCGTCGGCAGATAGCGCCCGAGCATCTTGTCGAACAGCGGCGAGTAGAGTGACTCGACCGTGAGCGTCTCGAGCTGCGGCTGGTACTTGTTCGCGAGATCCAGCAAGACATTCGGCGCCACACCGGTCAGCCGGCGCAGCGATCGCATCACGGGGTGAAGCCCGAACCCCACGCGATCGTGAGGCAGCTCGACCGTGTGCACGGTGCTCCACTCGTCCCGACCGAGCACGCTCGCCGCGTCTTCGACGACGAGACAGCTCGCGAGGAACCCGCGCTCGTAGGCCAGCGGCACGACGACCCCGCGTAGCGCACCGAGCCACGTGAGCCCGTGTCGCTGCAACAAGTGCATCGCCCGCCGTTCATGGTCGGCCTGTGGATGGAGCTGCAGCTGCAGGAGCTCGCCCCGCGGATCGCCCAGCGAGATCAGCGCGTCGGCGAGCACCAGCCGGATGTGATCGTCGTCTGGGTGCGCGTAGACCTGCCCGAACAGCTCCGCGATCGCGCTCACTTCGGCGTCGGTGCGGCCTTGGCGCGCCACGCCGCGTATTCCTTGCTCGCGACGAGGTCGGTGAAGCGCGCGTCGGCGCGGAGCGCGTCGTCGTCGGTCACCGCGGAGAACTTGTCGCGCAAGGTCTCGATCGACGTGATCGCGCCCCGGAAATGCTTGTTGCTCGACTGCAACGTGAGGAGCTGCCACCAGGCGGTCTCGAGCGTCGGCTCGGCCGTGGTCGCCTTCTTCGCGGCCGCGAGCGCCTCGGCTTGCTTGCCGTTCTCCGCGTACGTGCCGGCGCGGATGACGTCGAGGTAGGGATCGCCGCCGAGCCGCTTGTCGAGCCGGTCGACGATGGCGATCGCCTCGTCGAACTTCTTGCGGATGATCGCGCTGTCGACCTGGACGAGGTCGAGCGACGGGTCGTTGGGAAACGCCTTGGCATACGCGTCGATCGCCTTGAGGTACTGGGCGTCGTCGTTCAGATCGCTGGTGATCTGCACCTCCATCAGCATGATCGGCTTCGAGCGGCGGATCTCGGCGGGCAGCGACAGCAGCTCGCCGTGTGCCCCGGTGAAGTCCTTCGATCCCATCAGCGACTTGACGCGCTGGATCTTGAGCGCCGTCGTGCCGACACTCGACGAGCCGAGCAAGGTGTCGACGAGGTTGCCGAACGTCTCGCTCATCTTCTCGCCGGTCATGTAGATGTAGAGATCGGCGACGCGAATCTCGCCGGTGGTCTTGTCGAGCTCGAGCTGGACGTAGTTGACGCCGACCTCGCCGTGCACGCGGAACAGCGGGCGCGGAGTGCCGTCGATCATCTGCGTCCGCAGGTACGTGTACTTGTCCTTGCCGACCTGCGCGCACAGCATCGTGCCCATCTGCCCGCGGATCTCGCGGCGGAACTGGGAGACCTGGGCCGACGAGATCTGGCGGTTCGCGACGGTGCGCGTGACCAGCACGTCGGCGTCGATCATGCGATCGACCTCCACCGGGTTGCACGGCGACATGTGCCCCGCGAACTGCTTCGCGAATGCCTCGGCCTCCGTGACCGTCGGTGGGGTCGGTGCCGGCGCCGGCGGGTTCTCCTTCTTGCAGGAGATGAGGGCGATGACTGCGACGAGGACGAGCGTGCGTGTCACGCGATGCTCATATCACGGCGCGCCGGCCTCGTCGGTTACTTCCTGCGACGCCGCACCACGAGGCCAAGTACGAGCAAGCCCAGCGCGATCGCCAATGCACCTGCCGAAACCGCCCGAGTCTTCCGACCCGGGCGGTAGCGCAGACGCAGCGCTCGTTACGAGCGGCGGCGGCGGCGGAGCAGCATGCCGAGCGTCAGCAGCGACAGCGCGGCCGCGCCCTCGGGACCGCTGCCGACCGAGCAGCAGCCACCATCGTCGGAGCCGAGCTCGTCCTGGCAGTTCGCCGAGCAGCCATCACCGTCGGTGCGGTTGCCGTCGTCGCAGGTCTCGCCCTCGTCGGTGGTGGCGTTACCGCACGTGACGGCGGGGCCGGTCGCCGCGACGATGCAGACGTCGTCGACGTTCCAGCCACCGAACTCGAGGCCCTCGTCGGCCTGGAGCTCGAAGCGGAGCTTGAGCTTGCCGGTGGTCGCCTGCGCCTTGAGATCGACGTCCTGGAACCGCCACTCCCTGTCGACGTGGTTGATGCCACCGGTCTGGGGATCATTGGGGCTCGTGAAGTTCGTCCACACTGCGGTGCCGTTCGCGAAGATCCGGGCGTTGTCGTAGAAGCCATCCTCGACGCCGAGCCAGCGCTGGTACTGCAGGCGCACGAACGTGTGGCCCTGCAGATCGATCTCGGGGGACTCGGCCACCGACATCGCACTCGCGCGGTACGCACCGTCGGTGGTCAGATCCATGCCGAACACCTTCGTACCGGCGAACGCCACCTTCGGGTCGCCCGCGAGGCCGAGCGGGGCGTCGGCCTCCCAGTCGGCGGTCTTGGTCCAGTCGGTCACGCCCGACTCGAAGTCAGAGCACCACAGCTCGGTGACGGGCCCCACGTAGAACTCGTAGAACGGGTCCGCCGCGTTCTGCGGGTACGAGATCGTCTTGCCGTCGCTGAGCGTCAGCGTGACCTGGTACTGGACCACCGTGCCGTCGGGCTGCACCGGAATGTCGCCGGAGTACGTGTCCGCGGTCTGGGTCAGCGTGACCGTGCCGCCGCCCGTCGCGCCGCGTGGCTTCCAGTCGACCACCGCACCGGTCACGCTCGCGCCGGGGCACGCGGATGCAGCGGGCGGAGCCGCGGTCACCGAGACGTTGAACCCGTCGCGCACGGGGTTCGTGATGCCGAGCGTCAGCGTGGGATCGGCGAGCCCGTGCAGGCCGAACACCGAGTTGATCTCGCACTGGTTCGGCGTGCCGTTGGCGATGTTGCCATCGTCATCGTCGGCGAGCAGCGCCTCGGCGTACGTCGACGGGATGTCCGACGCGCGCTGGAAGATCGAGTACATGATGACCAGCCACTTGTCGTAGCCGGCCGCGGTTCCGAGCTTGGCCTCGAGCGCGACGCGGAGATCCCACAGCGTGCCGCCGATGATCTCGCCATCGTTGTGGACCTCGCCGGTCGTGTCGTCGGGCCAGCGCAACTCTCCGCTCGGCTCGAGGTTGCGGAGCGGGGCATCGGTGAAGAAGAAGCCGCGCCCCATCCCGGGATCGCCGGTGATCGCCATGGCGAGCGTGTCGGAGATGCCCTCGGACAGCGCGCCGTCGAACGCGCCGACGCCGTCGATGATCGAGTTGCCGTGCAGCGAGTGTCCGAACTCGTGATAGACGACGTCCGCGAGCCGGCCGGTGTTCTCGCACTGGTTGCTCTTGCGGAAGAAGTGGATGTCGTCGCCGGTCGAGAACGCGTTGCAGGTGTCGTCTTCGTTGACGAACACCGGGATCGCGGCGTCGAGCCACGCGAGGGTCGGGTTGAGCCGCGTCTTCGCGAACTGCTTCGCGACGTTCGCGTAGATGAAGGCGCCGAGCTGGGCATCGCCGAACTCGTCCGCCGCCTTGGTCCAGTTGAACACCCCGCCCGGCTGCAGCGTGACCGACTCGGTGAGGTTCACCGCGGCCTGGTTCTTGACGCTGACGAGCGGCCCCCGGAGCGCGAGGACGGCGGTTGCCGCCGCCGCGCCGGTCCAGGTCACGGTGCCGTCGGCGGTCGACAGGGTCGCGACGTTGTTCACGAGGAACGACGCGTTCGCCGCCGGGTGCGGGCTACGCGTGGAGTGCGGGCCGCGGTCCGGCACGTCGAACAACACGCGCCCCGAGGCGTACGTGATCGTGCTCTTGCGGGCGATCGGCGTGCCGTCGGCGGCGTCGATCCAGACGTTCCAGCGACCGACGCTCGTGGTCGCATCGACGGAGACCTGCTCGGCGACCTTGTAGATGATCGAAGGTGCAGCGCCGACGCGCGGGCGCACGATCGGGATGATCACGCGCTCGCTCGGAGCAGCTCCCGCGACCGTGCGGACGGTGGTGGCGTGACCGTCGCCGTCGAGCCAGCGCGTTGCCGCGCGCTGGATTGCCAGGGCAGACAGGTGTTGCGCCGGGATCGAGACCGCGACGTTCGGCAGCGCGGTCGAGCTCACCATCACGAGGCGATCGTGCTTGAACCCGAAGCCGATCGCACCGCCGAGCACGCGCACGCCGTTCGCGCGCTGCGCGAAGCCGACGCTGCGAACCTCGCCGCTGCCGCCGAGCGTGTTCGAGACCAGCTCGAAGTCCGCCGCCGAAGCGCCGGGCGCGAGCGTCGAGATGTGCGTTGCGAGGAACTGGCGTGCCGCGGCTTCGGCGATCGCGGGATTCGCGTTCGAGCCGGAGACGACGATGCCGTCACCCCACAGGCGGAGCGGGACGTCGGTATCGCGATCCCAGATCGCGGTCCAGCCGCCGAACCCGAGGCTCGACATCTGCCCGGGTTTGGCCCATGCGATGCCCCGGTGGGTTCGCGGGCCCTGAGTGGCCGACACGAGAGGCGCTTCGGCCCCCTTGGGTCGAACGACCGCGTCGCTCTGCTGGTAGAGGCTCGTCGAGAGCACCGCCGCAATTCCGAGGGTCCGCAAACGCATGTAACAGCCTCCCTTTTTCGAGTAGCTATCTCACCCATCGTAGGGCTTTCAGCCAACGCAAGGGCCATGACATCCGGTGGCCTTTGGGGAGGTCCGTGGGCGTCACGACGCGATACGTCGGAGCCTCAACCGGCGCACTGTAACCGTTCGTACTCCTTCAACGCGACAGGGCCTGTCGAGCGTGCTCGATGTCTCGGCGGATTTGCGCGATCAGCGCATCCACGGAATCAAACTTGAGCTCGTCACGTAGCCGGGACACGAAGGTCGTTCGTACCCGGCGATCGTAGAGATCCCCCTCCCAGTCGAGGACATGGACCTCGAGCACCAGCCCGCCGCGGTCCACGAACGTCGGGTTCGTGCCGAGGCTCGCGACCGCGGCCATCGCCATCCCACCTTCCACCGCGAGGGTGACGGCATAGATGCCCGGTGCGATCGGCAGATCGCTGTCGGGGGTGATGTTGGCCGTGGGCACACCGATCGCACGGCCGCGCTTGGCGCCGTGCACCACGACCCCGTCGACGTCCCACCGCCGCCCGAGCAGTCTCTCCGCGGACGCCAGATCACCCGAGCGCAGGAAGCCGCGGACCTTGGTCGACGACGCGACCACTCCCTCGACCTCGACCGCCGCCACGACATCGACCTCGACGCCGGCGCGTGCCCCGTGCGCGCGCAGCGCGGCGGTCGTGCCCGCCCTCCCCTGGCCGTAGCTGAAGTCGTAGCCGACGACGATCGCCCGTGCACCCAGCGCGAAGATCACGACATCGTCGACGAACGCACCCGGCGAGCGGCCCGCGAGCTCGCGCGTGAACGGCTCGACGACCACCGCGTCGAGCCCCGCCTCCGCGAGCAGCTCGAGCCGGCGATCGAGCGACGTCAGGTGCAGCGGCCCCCCCGACCCGACCACCGCGGACGGGTGCGGATCGAACGTCAGGCCGACGGCGCGAGCACCGTGCGCCTCGGCCAGCTCGCGAGTGCGTCGCACGAGCGCGCGGTGTCCGACGTGCACGCCGTCGAAGTTGCCGATCGCGACGGCTGCACCGTTCCACGCGGGCACGAGCCGATGACCGCGGATGACCTCCACACCGTGACGGTAACGCGAAGCGAGTCGCGAGCGTCAGTGAGCGCGCGAAATCGCGGTCCACGCCGGTGGCAAGAGCAGCATCACCGCACAGGCGGCGGCGGTGAGCGTCTGGCCCGAAGGGATGCGGATCATCCCGGCGAGCCGGCCGACCGCGAGGCCCGCGCACAGCCCTGCGAGCCCGAGCGTCGTCGGACCGGTCGCGCCCGCGCGCAGATCGACGAGCAGCGCCCCGAGGACACAGGCGCCGATCGCGAGGTTCGCGAGCTGGGCGCGTACGAGCATGACCAGGCCGGCGAGCGCCGCCACGGCCGCGAGCGGCCCGAGCGCCCCGCCGAGGAGCTCGATCGACGAGGCGGCGGTGATCGAGCGCACCGGCGTTCCGTACCAGCGTGCACCGAGCGTCGCGAGTGCTCCCCCATGTGCGGCCCCCGCGACGATCGCGAGCACGACCACGAGCCCACCGGCGATCGGCACGGCGATCACCCAGGGCTGGGCGGGATGGTTGGAAGCACGCGGCGCGGTCACGAGGCGCGTGGCGGCGAGCGCGACGAGCGCCACGCAACCGGGCTCGAGGAAGGCCGCGACCGTGGCCGGCAGTATCGCGACGATCGGCGTGCTCGTCACGCGACCGAGCTCCGCGAACGTCCAGCACATCGCGGCGATCGCGACGAACGCGACCACGAGCGGGCGCTCGAGGCCGACGTGCTCGACGATCACCACGACTGCGAGCAGCGAGGCCACGCCGGCACCGACCTGCGAGACCGCCGAATCCCCGGCGAGCACGCGCATCGCCGCGGCGATCGCCGCGCCCGCCATGGCGGCACCGGCGGCATCCCACACGCTCGCGCCGAGCACGATCACCGCCACCGCCGCGACTGCGCCGACGGCCGGGATCACGAGCCAGGACCTCACCCGATGACGTTACGGATCGCGTGGCAGCGGGGCAAATTTCACGTCCGGCTCCGACGACGAACCGCGGGGCTAGGTCCCGGGGACGAGGTAGGCCGCGAACACCGCCTGGTCGTCGGCCCATGACGCCGCCACCTCGCGCCGCCGCAGCCGATAGCGCCCGGGAGGAACGTCGACCACGAGCCCGCCGCGGGCCTCGCCGATCGCCATGACGCCGCCCGGCGGGACGCGGTTCGCCAGCTCCTGCGCGGTGCCGATGGTCCTGTTCCAGATGTAGACGATCGCGAGCTTGCCAGAGGGCAGCTCGACCTCGCCGTGCTCGGTCGCGTCGCTCGCAGCTCGCGCGGACACGACCTCATCGAACAGCGCGGCGACCTCGTCGGCGTGGGCGCCGTGGTTGGCGGGCTCGTGCCACCACACGCGCGGCGGCGCGACGAGCATCAGCGTGTCGCCGTCGCGATAGACCTCGAGTGTTCCGGTCCTGGCCTCGAGCTCGAAGGCGAAGCCGGCGCTCGCGCCGACGTCGATCTCGGTGAGCTCGGCGCCCTGACCGAGGCCGCGCAGGATCTGGGCAGGGTGCCCGGTGAACTGCGCCTTGGTCGCGGGCATCGCGGCGGTCGGTTCCCATGCGCTCGCGGTGGAGGCGTCGAACACGGCGACGATCAACGAGGCGTTGGCCGAGGCGATGGCGCCGATCCGGTGTGGAGCCATCACCGTCTATTGGTACCCGAACGGGTGGCCGATGACGAGCACCCGCGCCATGAGACGAGGCGCCTCCCGGAGAGCGAGCCGCCGGTGGGATGACCGACGTTCCCGAAGATCCCAGGCTCACTCGGAGCGCCGGCCGACCACCAGGGCGAGCACGAGGCCGGGGACCGCCATCACCGCCGTCACGACGAAGAAGTGCGGCCAGTCATGGTTCACGACGAGCGCGTCGCCGAACGGGTTGAGCACGCGCTGCACGTTCGAGCTCGCGGCGATCACCTGCCCGAAGCTCGCCCAGTCGAGGCCGCCGACGGCGTGCTCGGCCACCGGCGTGAACGAGCGCGCGATGATCGAGCTGTGGTGCGCGAGCTGTCCGAAGCCGGCCCAGTCGACGCTGACGACGACGTCGTCTGCGAACGGGCCGAACACGCGCTGGCCGAGCGAGGACAATGACGTGAGCAGCGCGAACTGCGTGGCGCTGACCCCGGGAGTGCACACCGACATGAGGAACGCGACGAACGCCGCGGTGCCCATCGCCCCGGTGAGGTTGTCGCAGAGGACCGCGGTCCCGAAGATCGGATAGCTCGGACCGACGACGGCGAGCAGCGCGTAGAGCAAGTTCGTGCAGGCCTGGAGGATGCCGAACATGAACAGCAGGCGGCGCATCCCGAACCGCGCGACGAGCGTGCCGGCACCGAGCCCGCCGAGGAACATGCCGGCGAAGCCGAGGATCTTGTAGATCGAGGCGATCTCGCGGAACTCGAAGCCGAGGCCACGCTTGAAGAACGCGATCAGGAGGGATTGTGCGAAGTAGTCACCGAACTTGTAGGCGACGACGAACCCGAGCACGCCGATCGCGCCGGCCGTGCCGAGACGACGAAACAGCTCGACGAACGGGAGGTAGATCGCCTGGACGATCGTCGTCACCGGGCGGCGCGGCGCCGGCGGCTCCTCGGCGAGGATCGTCCCGAGGATGCCGATCACCAGCAGCGACGCGATCACGGTGTAGATCACGCGCCACGGCACGAAGTCGGCCAGGAACAGCGCGAGCGTGCCGGTGACGAGCATCGCGACGCGGTAGCCGACCACGTAGACCGCGGCGCCGGCCGCGCGTTGCTCCGGCGACAGCAGATCGGCGTTGTACGCGTCGAGCACGATGTCCTGCGAGGCCGACAGCACCGCGACGATGACCGCGAGGATCGCGAGCAGGCCGGGCTGGGTGACCGGATCGACGACTCCCATCGCGGCGATCGCGATGACGAGCGCGATCTGCGTCGCCAGCACCCAGCCGCGGCGCCGGCCGAGGAACGGCAGCGAGAACCGATCGAGCAGCGGCGCCCACGCGAACTTGAACGTGTACGCCAGGCCGACCAGCGAGAACGCGGCGATCTTGTCGAGCTCCACGCCGGCCGACGTCATCCACGCCTGCAGCGTCTGGCCGGTGAGGTAGAGCGGCAGGCCCGACGAGAAGCCGAACAGGAACAGCACGCCCATCCGGCGCGACCGGAAGATCGCGAGCCAGCCCGCGGGCGGTTTCGAGGCGCTCGACGTCACCTCCCGAGAGGGTACGGCCTGCGCGGGCCCGTACCATTTTCTCGGCCGTGCATTCGGTGAGCGCGCTGGTAGTGTGTGCGGATGCGCGCAGCTCTCGTCGTCGCCTGCTTGGTGGCCACCACCTCGATCGCCCGCGCCGAATCGCCGAAGCCGCGCCCGCCCAGGACGCTCGTGCTCGTGATCGATCGATCGGGTTCGATGCAGGGCGCGAAGCTCGACGCCGCCAAGCTGGCCGTCGATTCGGCCGTCGGCACGCTGCAGGCCGGCGATCAGGTCGCCGTGATCGCGTTCGACAGTGAAGCCCAGATCTTCGTCAAACCCCAGCTGGCCTCGAATCGGGTGCAGATCGCCAAGGACCTGTCGCGCCTGACCTCCGGCGGCGGCACGAACATCCTGACCGGGATGAAGGAAGCGTACGAGGTGCTTCACGATCTGAAGCCCAGCTCGAAGCACGTGATCTTGCTGTCCGACGGCCAGTCGCCGAGCGACGGGATCTCGGATCTCATCAAGGAGATGCGCAAGGACCAGATCACGATCTCGACGATCGCGGTCGAGGGTGCAGACGACGTGCTGCTGAAGCAGATCAGCGTCGAGGGGGCGGGCCGGATGTACAAGGTCACCGACCTCGGCCAGCTGTCGCAGACGTTCGTGAAAGAGACCAAGCTCGCGCTCAAGTAGCGCCGGGCGGGTACAATTTTTCCCTGCGCGTCGCAGTGCTCACCTCCGTACGCTCGCGGCTCGCCGCGGTGACGCGCTGGCTCGTGCCGAGTGTGATCGCGGCATGCGTGGGGGCGCTCGTCACCGGGATCGTCGATGGCCGGCGTGCGGATGGCTGGTTCGCCGTCGCGACGACGGCCGGCTTCGTCGTGCTGATCGCCCTGCCGGTCCTGCTCGCGGCGAGCCTGATCGTCCGCGGGCTCGTGGTGGCGTGGCAACCGCGGAGGATCGTCGAGTCGCTGCTCGAAGCGCGGGGAAGCGCGCCCCGGCTCGCGGGCTGGGTCGGGGTGGTGTGGCTCGGCACGCTCGCGCTCGCGTGGGCGATGTTCCAGGGGACGTGGCTGCTCGCGTCGTGGACCGCGTTCAAGCCGCTCTCGATCGGGTTTCTCGAGCCGCTGCTCGGCGTGGGGACGGTGCTCGGGATCGTCCTGCTGTCGCGACCGGCGGCGATGGCGTTCACGTGGCTCGCGCGCAAGCTCGACGCCCGGTGGCAGCGGATCGGTCCGGGCACGCTGCTCGGCCCGCGGACGATCGTGGTCGGTGCCGTCGTCACCGCGATCGTCGCGGTCTGCCTCCTCTGGCGCCTGCTCGTGACGCGCCGGCTCGGTGACGTCGAGCTCGGGTTCCTGCTCGCCCCGACCAGCGGGATCATCGCGACGATCGTCGTGCACGTCGCGTGGCGCGGATCGATCCGGGTGCGCGCCGTCGCCGGCGGTCTCGTCGGGGCGATGACGGTGGCGGCGATCGTCCTCGCGGTCCATGCGGCGACCCACCTGCCGGCGCTGGCGCTCGAGATCTGGGCCGACGCGGGGCTCGCCCGGCGCTCGATCGAGCGCGTGTTCGAGCTCGAGGCGATCCGCGGCGACGTTCCGATCGAACAGTTCCGGCCAGCCGAGCGTCCCGGCGCGCCGCACCCCGACATCGTGCTCGTGACGATGGATGGCGTGCGGGCCGATCGCACGCCGCCTTACGGTGGGCCCGCCCAGATGCCGGCGCTACGCGAGCTCGGTCAGCGCGGCGCGGTCTTCGCGTGGGCGTTCGCGCCGAGCAACCTCACCCGCCACTCGATCCCGTCGATGGCGACCGGGGTCGCCCCGAACCGGATCCAGGGTCGCGCCTCGACGTGGGCCCTCCGGCTCGATCCGCGCCACGTCCTGCTCGCCGAGCGGCTGCGCGCCGGTGGCTACGAGACGGCCGGCTTCCTGTGCTGCGACGAGTACTGGAGCGAGCCGGCGCGGACCGGCTGGCCGCGCGGCCTCGAGCACGTCGTGATCGAGCAGGACGGGATGACCCTCGCGCGAGCGGCCCGCGCGTGGATCGAGCAGCGCGAGCGCACCCCGGGGAACCGGCCGCTGTTCGTGTGGATCCACCTCCTCGATCCCGTCGGCTCGGCGCAGCAAGGCCGCACCGATGACGAGCGCCGCCGCAACTACGACCACTCGCTCGCCGCGGCGGACGCGCTGCTCGTCGAGGCGTTCGGTGCCTTCGCGCAGCGCGCACCGGAGCGCGTCCCGCTCTCGATCATCACGGCGAACCACGGCCAGGGCCTCGGCGAGCACGGCCAGCCGGATCACGCGACCGATCTCTACAACTCGCAGATCCACGTGCCGTTCGTGATCGCCGGGCCCGGCATCAAGGCGCAGCGGATCCCCGAGACCGTGAGCCTCACCGACCTGATGCCGACGATCGTCGAGCTCGCGGGGTTCGAGCCGCCTCGTGGCGTCGATGGCCGATCGCTCGCCGAGCTCGCGACCGGTCGGCGGAGCGGGGAGACCGCCGCCGGAACCGCGTTCGCGATGATGCTCGCGGACCGATCGCGCCCCGAGACCACCGGCGCCTCGGCGATCGTTCGCGGCGGCTGGAAGCTGATCGATAGCAGCACGAGCGTCGAGCTCTACGATCTGAAGAGCGACCCGGCCGAGCGCTACAACCTGTTCGGTCAGCGTCCGCAGATCGTCGCCGAGCTCAAGGCGCTGCTCGCCGCGAGAGTCCGCGCCGCGCAGAAGCCGCCGTTCTGATCGATCACGACGATGACGAAGCGGCGGCGATCGCATCGAGCTCCTGCCAGCGCGCGAACAGCCGTTCCACGGTCGTGCGCGTGGCCTCGAGCTCGGCGGTCAGCGCCTGCACCTTGGCCCAGTCGGTGAAGACCGCGGGATCCGCGATCGCCGCCTCGAGCTCGACCACGCGGGCCTCGGCCGTCGCGATCGTGGCCTCGATGCCGTCGAGCTCGCGGGTCTCCTTGAAGTTGAGCTTGCGTGCGACGGCCCTGGGAGGCCGCGTGTCCTTCGTTTCGCGGCGCTTCGCGACGAGCTTCGCCGGCCGGCGCTCGGCGTAGAACGAATAGCTGCCCTCGTAGAGCGTGACCTTGCCGTCCCCCTCGAACGCGAGGATCGCGGTCGCGACACGATCGAGAAACCACCGATCGTGCGACACGATCAACGCGCAGCCGGCGAAGTGAATCAAGCCGTCTTCGAGCGCGCCGAGCGTCGGTAGATCGAGATCGTTGGTCGGCTCGTCGAGCACCAGCAGGTTGCCGCCGCGGCGCAGCAGGCGCGCGAGCTGGACGCGATTGCGCTCCCCGCCGGACAGCTTGCCGACCTTGGTGTCGGCGATCGAATCGGGGAACGCCATCATCTTCAGGAAGCCGCGCACGTGGGTCTTGCCCTCGGGGAGCTCGACATAGTCGTAGCCGTCGCCGACCTCCTCGAGCACGGTGAGGTCGTCGCGCAGCTCGGTGCGTCCTTGCTCGAGGTAGGCCGGGCGCGTGTTCGAACCGACGACGACCTTGCCGCTGTCGGGAGGCAGGAGGCCGAGGATCATGCGGATCAGCGTGGTCTTGCCCGCACCGTTGTCGCCGATGATGCCGATCCGATCGCCCGCCTTCATCATGAGCGTCAGATCGCGCACGAGGACCTTGCCGCCGAGCGACTTCGAGACGTGGTCGAGCTCGACGATCGTGCCGCCGAGCCGTGGTCCGCTCGGCAGCCGTAGCGCGAGCTGGCTCGGTAATCGCTGGTCGCTGGTCGGCGCGGCGGCGACCGCGGCGTCGAACCGATCGATGCGCGCCTTGGCCTTCACCGAGCGCGCCTTCGGACCACGCCGGATCCAGTCGATCTCGCGGCGGATGAACGACACGCGCTGGTATTCGGACTCGGACTCGGCGGACAGTCGATCGGCCTGGATCAGCAGGAACTCCTGATAGTCGCCCTCGTAGCTGTAGACCTTGCCGCGATCGACCTCGAGGATCCGTGTCGCGACGCGGTCGAGGAAGTAGCGATCGTGGGTCACCACGATCAGCGCGCCGGGCCAGCTGGCGAGCCGAGCCTCGAGCCACTCGACCGTCGTCGCGTCGAGGTGGTTCGTCGGCTCGTCGAGCGCGAGCATGTCGGCACGGCCGAGCAGCGCGTGCGCCAGTGCGACCCGGCGGCGTTCGCCGAGCGAGAGCGTCCCGATCCGGGCATCGAACGGCGGGAGCTTGAGGGCCGCGGCGATCGTCGAGACCTCGTGATCGGCAACGCCTTCGCGTGCGAGCGCCGCCGCGACCGTGGCCTCGAGATCGAGCTCCGGCTCCTGTGGCACGTACTCGAGGTGGAGGTCTCGTTGCCACGTCACGATCCCGGCATCGGGCTCGAGCGTCACGTCGTCGCCTCCCATCGCCTTGTGGACGACCATCGCGAGCAGCGTCGACTTCCCGGCGCCGTTCGCGCCGATCATGCCGATGCGATCGCGCTCGTGCACCGCGAACGACGCACCGGTGAGCACCTGGCGCGTGCCGAAGCGCTTCTCGAGTCCCTGGACCGTGAGGATTGCGGTCACGAGAGCCGCGACAGATCGGTTTGCACGAGCAGGTATACCAGGCGCAAGAGGTTGAGCCTCGCCTCCGGCGATCGCACGCGAGCGGCAAGCTCGCCGAGCCGGGTGCGCCCGTCGAGCAAGCTGTAGACGCGCTCGAGCGCCTCGCCGAGCCCGAAGCCGGCGAGCTCGCCCTCCATCACCGGCTCCGCGACGAGGAACGCTCGAGTGTTGGTCGCGAGCCAGTCCTCGACGAGCGCCTCGCCGAGCTGCGCGGCTCCGGCTCCGATCACGCGGTACGCGTCGAGGTGGAGCGAGCGAGCCTTCCAGGGGTTCGGGTGGCGCGGCGTCCACGTGAAGCGGCCCTTCTGCCACGAGAAGGTCTCCATCAGCTTCGCGGCGACCTGCTTCGCGAGCAGCCGGTACGCCTCGAGCGGATCGAGGATATCGAGGCCGACGAGCGTGTCGGCGAGCCGGCCGCCGAAGTGGTGCATGACGCTGAGCGCGCGCTGCAGGGATTGCGGCGTCAGGGCACCGGCCTCGATCAGAAAGTTACCGAGCCGCTCGGACTCGACGTTCGAGTTCACGAACTGCGGCTGGCCGTCGACGAAGTAGACCTCCTTGAGCACGCCGGCGCGGCCCTCGAGCGAGAGCATGCCGGTGGCGCGCGTCTTCGCGAGGCCGAACACGACTCGCATCGCGGGCTGCTCGCGAAGATCTCCGACCTCGCGCGGCCCCGACGGCAGCTCGACCACCTCGGCCACGAGATCGTCGTCGCGGATCGTGATCACGCCGCTCGAACCACCCTCGTTCAGCGCGCCGGCGGGGATCGCCTCACCGGAGATGTACGCCGCGCGTGCGCGTGCCGCCTCGGCCTCGGCCTTTGCGTGGCTCATCCGCGTGAGCGGACCGGAGAGCGCCTTGTCGTCATCCCCTGCGACGGTCACGACCCCGCTATCGAGATCTGCCGTCGGCGAGTTGATCACCTTGCCGATCAGCCCGCCGAGGTCACGGCTCGTGACCTGGGTGGTGCGCCGGATCCACTCGTCGAGCGCGTCGCGGAACTGCGCCGCGCTCTGCCAGCGATCCTCCGGCCGGCGCTGCAACGCACGGGTGGTCAGCACTCGCAGCTCGACGGGGAACTCGGCCGCGTACTTGTGGAGGCGATCGAGGCGCGCGTCGCGAACCATCAGCAGGATGTCGAGATCGTTGGTCGACGTGAACAGCCGGCGCGCCATCACCATCTCGGCGAGCAGGATCCCGACCGAGAACAGATCGCTGCGCTGATCGATCTCGCCGCCCGACACCTGCTCGGGTGACATGTAGCCGTACTTGCCCTTGAGCGTGCCGGCCTCGGTCTTGTGACGGCGCTCGGCGGCGCGCGCGATGCCGAAGTCGGTGAGCTTGACGTCACCGCGCCACGACAGCAGCACGTTGCCCGGCGAGATGTCGCGATGAATGATCCCGAGCGGACGTCCCGAGCCGTCGAGCGCGTTGTGTGCGTAGTCGAGGGCGTCGAGCACGTCGCGTGCGATCAGCGCGGCGAGATCGGGTGGCAGCCGGATCTGCGCGCGCGCACACTCGCGAAGCAGCGCGAGCACGTCGAGCCCATCGACGAACTGCATCGCGATGTACGGCGTGTCGGCATCGGTGCCGAGCTCGAACACCTGAACGATGTGGCGGTGATCGAGCTGCGCCGTGATCCGAGCCTCGTCGAGGAACATCTCCACGAACGAGCGATCGGTGGCGAGGTGCGGCAGGATCTTCTTGATCGCGACGAGCTTCTCGAAGCCGTGCTCGCCGAGCAGCGTGGCCTTGAACAGCTCCGCCATGCCTCCGACCGCGAGCCGATCGAGGATCTGGTACCTCCCGATCGCCTTGGGCATGGAAACGATCACGACTGCCTCATCATAACGGGTCCGGCTCTTTCCCCTCCCCAGCAGGGCTGGCGAAGGGCTCCGAGCGGTTGCCAGTTTGGCAGCTTTCTCGCGGTGAAGGTGGCCTCAGTGACGCGAGGTTGCGGTGCCCGAGTGCGTCTCCGCGGGCTTGCGATGCCGTCGTTCCATGGCACGGGGCTTGGAACTCCCGACGGCGGAGGCCAGCGATGACCATTCTCCCCGCGCTTCACAAGATCGTCGCTGGCTTCGTTCGTCGGACCTGGCTCGTCACGCTGGTGGCGGTGCTCGTGTGCGCGATGTTCGCGGCACGGGCGATCGCCGCGTATGTCGACGCGGATCGAGTGACGATCCCGGCGGCTCGCCCGCCGGGATTCAAGCGATCCGTTCCGCCGCCTCCCGCGCCACTCGATCCGGACGTGCTCGTCGAGCGGAACATCTTCTGCTCGACCTGCACGCGCAACTTCAGCGAGCACTCGAGCGCGTACTCCGGTCAGCCCGCGATCCTGATCGCCACGAGCGTCGGCAGCGATGCGCTCGGCGCACGCGCGACGATCCGCGTGGTCCCCACCCACGTGCAAGGCAGCTGGGGCCTCGAGCAGACGATCCCCGGGGTCGGCCGCGTCACCCGAATCGGCGGCGCGTCGATCGATGTCGTCGACGAGTCGGGCCACATGCAGCGACTCTCCCTCCTCGAAGCGCCACTCGGCGCGGGTCCGTCGGGCGCGGCAACGCCGGACGGACCCGCCGCTCCTACCGATCCGTTCGCCGGTCGGATCAAGAAGCTGTCGGAGGGCACCTACGAGGTCGATCGCGACGTCGTCCGCGAGCTCGTCGCGAGCGCGGGTCAAGGCGCCGGGGTCCGCGCGCTCCCGGTGATGAAGCATGGCGAGATCACGGGGCTGCGCTTCCTGGGCGTGAAGTCGACCTCGGTCGCCTCCGCGATCGGGCTCAAGAGCAACGACGTGCTGTCGGCGATCGACGGCGAGCCGATCAAGACCGCGCAGCAGCTGCTCGACCTCTACGGCAGGCTCGACAAGCTCGGCAGCGTCGAGCTCCAGGGCACGCGCGGCGGCAAGCCCCTCGTGGTGAGCCTGCGGTTCCGCTAGAGCCGGTTCTCAGAGGAAGACGGCCCCGAAGCCGAGGACCGCGAGCCCCATGAACCCGGCGACCGCGATCCCGAAGATCGAGCCGACCCAGATCATCACGCGGGTGCCGCTCGACAGGTGCTTGGTGAACCGCTCGTTGCCGCGCGCGAGCGACTGGATCGCGTAGATCCCGGAGATGATCGTGAAGACCACCATCGCGATCACGACGATCATCATCCCGCTGAGCGGCGAGAAGAACGACATCACGCCGCCGAGCGCGCTGCCGACCGCCGCGTTGCGGATGTTGTTCGCCGCGCGCTTGTCGGTCGCGAGGATGTCCTCCTTCGCGTAGCACTTCGCGCAGACCACCTTGGCTTCGGTCGTGTAGAGCACGTTCTGCGGCGCGAGCTCCATGCCGCACCCACTGCACGCTGTGGTCGTCATGGCCCGGAAGGTACCCCAAGGGCACTGGCGTACCCGGCGGGCGGCCGCGGTCAATAATAGCCGCCGTATCGCGGTGCCTTGCTGAGGGCGGCGAAGGCGAGCGCGATGAGGATGATGACGATGGCGTTGATCACCAGCGCGATGATCGAGCAGGCGTAGATCGCGCCCTTGTCCTTCACGATGTACTGCGTGAAGCGCTCGTCGCCCTTCCGGTTGACCGCGGTCAGCGCGTAGATCGCCGAGATCATCGACGAGATCGTGACGATCAGGAACGGGTTGAAGATGAAGCTCAGCCCCGCCGCGCCGATCGCATAGAAGCTGGTGTTGCGGATGTTGTGGCCGACCTTCATGTCGCCCGCGACGAGGTCGACCTTCGCGTTACAGGCGTTGCACGCGACCCGCGCGTCCGCCGTGTAGAGGACCTCTTCGACCGCGAGCTGCTTTCCGCAGAAGTTGCACGCCGCTGCTTGCATGGCCGGAGCATATTCAATCGCGGAATTAGTTCCAGTGGTTCCAGCGTTCCAAGCGAAGACCGGCCGTTTGTTGCTGTAAGCGGACTCGCCGACGAGAATCGTGCAATGCCCGACGCGCCAGCCCCACACCGCTTCGGCGGTGCTGTTGCCGTCGCGACCGGGATCTTCTTGTCGCGGATCGCCGGGCTCGTTCGCGAGCGCGTGATCGCGCACTACCTCGGTACGTCCCCCGCCGCCGCTGCGTTTCGTGCCGCGTTGCGGATCCCGAATCTGCTGCAGACGCTGCTCGGCGAGGGGGTGCTGTCGGCGTCGTTCATCCCGGTCTACTCGCGCCTGCTCGCCGAGGGCCGAACCGAGGAGGCCTCGCGCGTCGCGCGCGTCGTCGGCACGCTGCTCGCGCTCGTCGCGAGCGCGGTCGCGGTGCTCGGCGTGATCGCGGCCGATCCGCTCGTCGATCTGCTCGCGCCCGGGTTCGAGGAGTCGACGCGCGCGCTCACCGTGCAGCTCGTCCAGATCATGTTCCCGGGGACCGCGCTCCTCGTGATGTCGGCGTGGTGCCTGGGCGTGCTCAACAGCCACCGGCGCTTCTTCCTGTCGTACGTGTCACCGGTGCTGTGGAATGTCGCGCTGATCGCCGCCGCGGTCGCAGCCGGCAGCCGGCTCCTCGTCGACGCCGACCTCGCGGTCTGGCTGGCGTGGGGCGCCGTGATCGGATCGGCCGCACAGTTCTTCGTCCAGCTCCCGACGGTGATCCGCCTCTTGCGTGGGCTGTCTCCGTCGCTCGACGTCAAGGACGATGGAGTCCGCGCCACGCTGCGAGCGTTCGTCCCGATCCTGTTCGGCCGCGGCTCGGTCCAGCTGTCGGCGTACATCGACCAGGTGCTCGCGAGCTACCTGACCGAAGCGATCGTCGCCGCGATGTCGTACGCACAGACGCTCTACCTCTTGCCCGTGAGCCTCTTCGGTATGGCGATCTCCGCTGCCGAGCTGCCCGAGATGTCCGGCGGCACGGGCGACGCGACGGCGCGCGTGCAGCATCTCCAGACGCGCCTCGCCGGCTCGCTCCGCCGGGTCGTGTTTCTCGTGGTGCCGTCGGCCGTCGCGTTTGCCGCGATCGGTGGATCGATCGTCGCCCTCGTGTTCGAGACCGGCCGGTTCGGCGGCGATGACAGCGAGCTCGTATGGATCATCCTCGCGGGCTCCGCGCTCGGCCTGTTGCCGAACACGATCGGGCGACTCCTCGGCTCGGCGTTCTACGCGTTGAGCGATCCGAAACCGCCGGTCCGCGCCGCGCTGGTCCGCGTCGTCCTCGGAACCGGCCTCGGCTACGTGATCGCCTTGCCGCTTCGTCACGCGCTCGGCTACAGCGTGGAGGCCGCCGCGTTCGGCCTGACCGCGAGCGCCGGGTTCGCGGCGTGGGTCGAGCTCCTGCTGCTCCGCCGCTGGCTCGCCGAGCGAATCGGTGCGGTCCCGATTCCCGTGCGGTTCGGACTCGGTGCGCTCGGCGCATCGATACTCGCCGGTGGCCTGGGTTACGGCGGCGGCTACGTCGCGGATGGCCTCGGTACGCCTCGCTGGATGGCGGCGCTCGTCGCGGTCGGCGTGTTCGGTGTGGTCTACCTCGGCGCGATGGCCGCGGCGAAGGTCCCCGAGGCGCGGGGCTTCGTCCGCCGCGTGCTGCGACGCTAGAAACGGCCCGAGACCACGAAGCCGGCAGCGCCCGGCTCGACCGCGGGTGCGATCGCGACGCCGCGCTTCTCGAGGCTCGGCGCGGTGATCCAGATGACGACGCCGGTGACGACGAGCGCACCGCCCGCACCGAACATGATCGACGACAGGTTCGCCGCCTTGCGCGAATCGTCGACCTGGCCCTGCGCCTCCATCAGGCGATCCGGATCGCAGCTATCGATCGAGCCGCCGCAGGTCTGCTTCGCGTCATCGAACTTGCTTCGCGCGCTGACCCCGAAGATGCCGCCGACGACGACGGCCGCCACGCCGGCGCCGATCACCGTCGCGCCGATGATGTGCCGCTTGCGACGCTTGCTGTTGTCGACGATCGGCGGCGGAGGTGGCTGGACGATGTCCTTCACGACGGCGACGAGCGCGGGGATCTCGATGGTGAGCGTGGCGCCCTCCGCAGCCTTGAGGTCCGCCTTCCACTCCTGATGATCCGGTGCGGTCGCGAGCGCGACGACCGGACCCGGATCGATCGGGACGGGAATCGCGATCGTCGGGTTGATCGGCTTGCCGTTGATCGTGACGGTGAGTCCCGGCGTCGGAGCACCGACCTTGACGACATATTTCGGCACCCGCGGATCGAGCTTCGCGGCCTGGTTCGCCGCGTCCTTGCGGAGCTCGCCGCTGGACGCCAGATCTGCGAGCTCGCGCCAGAGCACCCAGGACGAGGCGAGCTTGCCGAGCTTCTCGTAGCACCTTGCGAGGCTGCCCTTGGTGCCGCTGTCGGGCACGAGCGTGTTGCTGTCCGCGAAGAACTTGCAGGCCTTCTCGTAGTTGCCCGCCTTCATCTCCTTGAGGCCCTGATCGAACAGCGCGATCGCCTCGGTGCGATTGTCGGCCTGCGCGACGCCACCAACCAGGACCACCGCGGCGAGCACCAGCGCGCGCATCACTCGTCGCCCTTCGGCGGAGTCGGTGGATCCTTCTTGTTCCCGTCGTGGTGCATGTGGTTCCACTTGTCCTCGTCGTCGACCGGAACTGGCGGAGTGACGGCGGAGCCACTGCCACTACCACTGCCACTGCCACTGCCGGCGGCGGCGCTGCCCGAGCCCGCCCCCTTGGGATCCCGGTCCTTCTTGTGATCCCGGTGGCGAAGCTTCTTTGCGGATCCCTCGCCGACGATCACGGGCACGGTCTCTTCGACGACGAGGTCCGACTTCAACGGGTCGATCGCCGGCGGCGGCGTGGGTGGCGGGTCCTGCGGCGGTGGTGACTTCACCACTTCCGGCTCGATGACCGCTGACGGAGGCGGTGGCGTGGGCGGCTGGGACGCTGCCGTGGCATCGCCGGTGTTGCCCTTCTTGATCATCACCATCACGATGATCAGGCCGACGAGCGCGATCGCACCGACGAGCGCCCCGACGACGCCGCGCGGCACGCGCCGCTGCTTCGTCGACGACATCGACATCGACTCACCGGAGCTCGATCCGATCGTCGTGCGCGTGGCTTTCGGCGGGAGCGGTGTCTGGTACGGGATGTCGATACTGTCGTGCGTGCCGATCAACGTCGGCGCGACGTCGGAGAACTCCGAGGGCAACATCATCAGCGGCGCCGGCGTGGGCGGCCGCTTGCGCTGCAGCATGCTGCGGATCCTCGTCACCGCGGCCATCGACTCCGGCTTGCCGTACGGCGCGAGTGCCATCGCGAGCTCGTGGACGTTGCGATAGCGCTCGTCCTTGTGCTTCGCGAGGCACTTCATCACGACCTGCGCGAGCCCGTGGGGCAGGTTCTTGCGCACGCTCTCGAGCGAGGGCGGCGCGTCGTTGATCACCGCGAGGCACAGCGCCGGCAAGGTGTCCGCGATGAATGGCATGCGGCCGCTGATCAGCTGGTACAGGATGACGCCGAGCGACCAGACGTCGGCGCGCGCGTCGACATCCTTGGTCGACTGCATCTGCTCGGGCGCCATGTATGCCGGCGAGCCCATGATGTCGCCGGTCTTCGTCGCGATGCCGGTGACCGAGGCCTTGGAGATCCCGAAGTCGAGGACCTTGACGATCTGGCTACCGTCGGAGCGATCCGCGAGGAACAGGTTGTCGGGTTTGAGGTCGCGGTGGACGATGCCGTGGCCGTGGGCCTCGGCCATGCCCTCGGAGGCCTGCAGGATGTAGTCGACCGCCTGGTCGACCGGCATCGGCCCTTTGCGCTTGAGCAGCGTCCCGAGGTCGAACCCCTCGAGGTACTCCATGACGATGTACGGCACCCCGGTATCGAAGCGGCCGACGTCGCTGACGCGACAGACGTGCTCGCTCGTGAGGCGACCGGCGGCGCGCGCTTCGCGCATGAACCGCGCGGCGGCCTCGGGGTTCTCGAGCGCGGCGGGCAGCATGAACTTGATCGCGACCTGCTGCTCGAGCTCGAGGTGCAGCGCCGAGACCACCATGCCCATCCCGCCGATTCCGAGGATGCGATCGACGCGGTACTTGCCCGCGAGCACATCACCGACGTTCGCGAGACCTCTCACTGTACAACCTCGCGCGTTCGCTCGCCCAGACGGTCTCGCTCACCTCCGGTCACTGTACGACCTCGCGCGTTCGCTCGCCCAGACGGTCTCGCTCACCTCCGGTCACTGTACGACCTCGCGCGTTCGCTCGCCCAGACGGTCTCGCTCACCTCCGGTCATTGCAACCTCACGATCAAGTTCGTGCCGACGAGCCGAAGCAGGTCGGGCTTACCATTTGCGTCGAGATCCACGAGCAGCGCGGGTGCCGTGGAGTTGAGCGATTCGACCTGCGTGAACACGCCCGGTGTGCCGGGGCACTGCAGCACGACCGAGCCCGGCACGACGATGTCGTCGGTGCCGTCCATGTTGATGTCGCTGACGAGCAGCGTAGATCCGACGACACCTGGGATCGTTCCCGGCTGCTGCGTGAACGTACCGGCGCCGGTCTGCGTGAACACGACGCCTCCGGCCGCCGTCGCGACCACGAGATCGTCGCGCGCGTCGCCGCCGAAGTCTCCGAACGCCGCAGCGCGACCGGTCACGCCCGTCGCGATCGTTGTTGGTGACTGCGGCCCGGTGTTCAGGACCAGCGAGAGCTTCAAGTTACCCGCCTGATCGACCATCACGATGTCGGGGTCGTTCGCGCCGTCGATCTGACGGACAGTCACTAGATCATCTCCCGCGCCCCCGACAACCTGGGGCGACCGCTGGAAGGTGCCCGGCGTAAGCAGGAGCGAGAAAAAGATGCGCATCCCGGAGGTGTCATCCTCGACCACGAGGTCCGGGTTTGGATCGAAGCCTCCGGTGATCGCGTTGGTCACGTTCGCGAAGGGCCCGGGAAGTGCCTGTTCCGCAGCGAACGTCCCCGCGGCGTTCTGCAGACGCGAGACGATCGTGGTGCCTCCGAGCGGCCACAGGATCAGGTCGTCGCTTCCGTCCTGGTTGAAATCCTCGGCAGCAATCCCGCCCGCGGCCGTATCGACCTTCGTCGGATTATTGAAGACGGTGCCGGTCCCGTCGCCGTGCAGGATCACCACCTCGGTCGTCACCGCGACTGCAACGTCCAGCTGGCCGCCCGGATCCAAGCTGGCCACAACAAAGCCGGTTCCGGTCGCGCCGATGTCGAACACCAGCTCCGCGCCGAACGTGTTCGATGTGGTGCAGGCGGGGGGGGCGTCGATCGCGCTGTCGACCATCGCGTCGGGCATTGGACTGTCCGGACGAGAGTCATCGGGCCCCGTCGCGACCGGATCCGAGATCCCGAGCAGCTTCGAGCAGCCTCCCGCCGGTAGTACTAACACCGACGCCAATATCACCAGCGCCCGCACGCAGCGCCCATCCTAGCAGACCCGCCCGGGGCGCAACTGCCGGATCTCCGCCCCGTTTCACTGACCGGATCTCACGTCGTGCGTACACAACCCGACAGCGACACCAGGTAATCGTGACGCAAGTCATCCTTGACGAAGTCCTGGATCGCCCGGGCCAGGGTCGCCGCGACGAGCCCGATCATCGGGAGGTGCTCCCCTTCCTCGCAGGTCGGCTGCCCCGGCTGGTCCTCGCGATCGGCGGTGAACCGCTCGTCCCAGCGGACCATGCCGAACGTGCCATCGGCCGCGAGGGCGCCATGAACCAGCGGCAGGTTCGCCGACCGGGCCGCCTCCGAGAGCACGATCCGGCTATCGGCGTTGTCGAAACAATCGACCGCGAGGTCGCAGTTCGCGAGTAGCTGCGCGGCGTTGGTCGCCGCGAGCCGCACCCCGAGCGCCTCGGCCTTGCCGCCGTAGAAGTTTGCCAGCTGGAGGCGTACGGCCTCCGCCTTGTTCTTCCCGACCGACTGCTTGACGAACCACTGCGCCGCCAGGTTCTTGGACTCGACACGATCGAAGTCGACGAGACGCAGCTCGGCATCGAGGTTGCGGCAGTACTGCACCGCGGTCGAGCCGAGCGCGCCGACGCCGCAGACCACGATCCGCACGGTCAGCCCTCCGCGCCGAACGGGACCTTCGGACGCAGGTAGATCCGCTGCTCGCCGCTGGGCGCGCGCAGGCGATCGACCACGAACTGCT